>FSTL01000318.1_pt1 | contig 12831 bp, 11 predicted proteins | sample 1637241 | NCBI WGS metagenome assembly FSTL01 (sample SAMEA3914819, study PRJEB12502) | metagenome | biome: forest; material: soil | place: Canada | collected 2010-06-26 | depth 0.3 m | reverse complement strand
GAACGCGAGAGTCTCGGGCGGAACACTCAGGAAGCGCCCCATCCGAGCCCGCAGGGGTTCCTCACTCGGAAGGTTTCCGCTCGCGTCGATGTCATGAACGGCGCTCTGAATCGAGTTTCGAACGGACTCGGGCGAAGGCCCCAGGCCTCCGTAGTTGAAATAGGAATAGCCTGCGGGAAACGCAAACTCACCGGACCGATCAAAAGCACTGGTTCCGACCTGCGCGAACTCAGGTCCCTGCGAGCCCTGAGCCCGCCCCATCAGCCACGGTAGAACGGGCGCTGAAGCCCCAACAAGGGCCGCGTTCTTCAGAAGACTTAGAAAGTCGCGCCGCTTTAAATCCATTTGCGCCCCTCTTACCAAACTTTGATACCGAATCCAAAGCCGCTCGTATTCCTCCCCGAGACTGAAATTTAATAAGGAGTACGAACATGAAAACGATCGCGATGAATCTGATTTTGACCCTGGCCCTCACCCTCACTGCTGCCTCGGCTCAGGCCAAGCCCCCATTCGATAGCTGCCAGACGCAGGGCCCCGTGACCATCTGCAGCGCCTATGCGCTGGGCGACACCTACAACGTCTTCTACCAAGGTTATCTCTATAACTCTGGGGTATTGGCCGCCGGATCGGTCAACGGGCAGGCGATTACCCCTCTCGAGATGGCTCGCCCAAACCCGACGGCCCAAGGCGTTAGCGCCGGAATCAAGGGAGCCGGAAGATCGGTCACCGAGATTGAACTCTACTTCTTTGATCGAGCCGGGCGCTTCGATAGTCAGTTCGGACAGAACTATCACTTCGAGTTCCGCTACTAACGCACAGCGGCAATAACCCCTGCTCGCCTTCGCTCCGCACAGCACTTCCCAAGACTGAAAGGTTGAACTAGATTACGGGGTTCGCATGTCGAACTCCTCAATCAAGACACAGCTTCCGAAAAGTAAAATCACTGGGCTCAACTGGATCGCCGGCCGCTGGGTCGCGGGCGAAGCAGGCAAGCAAGAAGTCCGATCTCCTTATAATGGAGAACTGATCGGCGAGGTTTCGACCCCGACGGTGGCGCAGGTTAACGAGGCGATCGAGGCCGCGGGCCGCGCTTTTGTCGAGTGGTCACAGACCCCGATCAAGGAACGAAGCAAAGTCCTGGTTCAGTTCCGCGCGATCTTGTTGCGCGACCAAGATGAGATCACTCACTTGAAAAGTGCTGAAAGTGGAAAGACGTTCGACGAGGCCAAGGCCGGCCTCATGAAGGGCGTGGAAGTCTTGGACTTCGCTCTCTCTCTTCAGAATCTGGATCTGGGCGGAAAGCTCGAAGTCTCGCGCGGCGTGAGCTGCGAATTCCGTCGCGAACCCCTCGGCGTGATCGCCAACATCACTCCGTTTAACTTTCCAGCGATGGTTCCGATGTGGACGATCCCGATCGCGCTCGCGCTCGGCAACTCCTACATCTGGAAGCCTTCCGACAAAACGCCCCTCACCGCGCTCCGTATCGCCGAAGCTCTGAAGGAAGCGGGCCTTCCAGCCGGCGTTTTCACCGTCCTTCACGGTGGTGGCCAGACGGTGAACGCGATCATCGATCACCCACTTGTTAAAGCAGTCGGTTTCGTCGGCTCGACGAAAATCGCAAAACTCGTCTATCAGCGCGGCACCGCGCTCGGAAAACGCGTCCTGGCTCTCGGCGGCGCGAAAAACCATATCGTGCTTCTGCCAGACGCAAACCCTGATCTCGCGGGCACCGGCATTTCCGATTCCTTCACGGGCTGCGCAGGTCAACGCTGTATGGCTGCCTCCGTACTTCTCGCCGTAGGCGACGTCGATCGTCACGTCGAAAAAATCGTCGCGCGCGCAAGCTCACTGAAGCTCGGCCCAGACATGGGCGCGATCATCACGAAAGCTCAGGTCGAATTTCTTCACGCAGCCATCAGTCGCGCCGAAAAAGCGGGCGCGAAAATCCTGCTCGATGGCCGCAAAGCCAAAGCGCCTGCCGATCTCGACGGCGGCAACTGGCTTGGGCCAACGATTTTGGACTGGGTCAAACCTGGCTCGGAAGCGTCGACCGACGAGCTCTTTGGCCCGATCATCAGCATCATCCGCTGCAAAGATATTTCGGAAGCGATGAAGATCGAAGCCGCAAGCGAGTACGGAAACGCCTGCAGCGTCTTCACCTCGAACGGCCCTCTCGCTGAACGCGTCGCACGCGAAGCAACGGCTGGAATGGTCGGCGTGAACGTCGGCGTTCCGGTTCCACGCGAGCCCTTCTCTTTCGGCGGAATCGGCGCCTCTAAATTTGGCCATGGTGATATCACCGGCCATCACAGCCTGGACTTCTGGACCAACATCAAGAAGATCACTGTGAAGTGGGAAAAACAGAACGATTCGAACTGGATGTCGTAACTCTATGGCTCTGAATAAACTTAAAAATAACCACGTCATTCTTGCTTCGCACACGAGCGTTAAATACGCCGAAGCCCCGATCCTCCAATGGGGCGCGAAAAACCCACTCGAACGCGGCCCCGTTGTCGCTTCGCTCACCAATCTGAAAATGAAGAACGCCATCGGCGCCCATAGCGGAAGCTACACGGTGTATCGTGCGCTTTCGATTGCCGCTGGTCAGTTTCCACAGAGCCATATTCCAGATCTGAATAACACCGAGAGCCCAGTTCAAATCGGGCCGCACCCTCAGTGGTCAGATGCGACTCGCATTGTTTCGCTCGACCCATGGGGCCTCGATCCGCACCTCCATTTCAAGCCGCTCTACGAAAAGGGCTACGACATTCGCCCATCGATCGCGGTCACCCAGGCGCGCCTTCAGATTCCTGAAATTCATCAGGCCATCGCCGCGGGTCGATTGAAGATCGACGGCAAGATCATCTCCGAGAACAGAGACATCAAGGTCACCAAAGTGGCCATCGAGCCGGTTTGGTATCTGCCTGGAATCGCCAAGCGCCTGAACATCGACGAAGGCGATCTGCGCCGCACTCTGTTCCAAGAATCAGGCGGAATGTACCCAGAGCTCATCACCCGTCCCGATCTCAAAACCTGGCTTCCTCCGATCGGAAGTTCGACGGCCTATATTTTCGGCAATCCACAAGAGCTCGCCGACACCGCAGTCGAACTCACCTGCCGCGTTCACGACGAGTGCAACGGTTCGGACGTTTTCGGCTCCGATATCTGCACCTGCCGTCCGTACCTCATGTACGGAATTGAAGACGCAGCCCGCACCGCTCAACGTGGCGGCGTCGGCATCATCATTTACTACCGCAAAGAAGGCCGCGCACTCGGCGAAGTCACCAAGTTCCTGGTGTACAACGCCCGCAAACGCCAAGTAGGCGGAGACTCAGCCGCAACCTACTTCCACCGCACGGAATGTGTCGCGGGTGTTGAGGACGCGCGCTTCCAGGAGTTCATGCCGGATTGCCTGCACTTCTTCGGCATCAGGAAGATCCACAACCTGCACTCGATGAGCAATATGAAGTACAACGCTATCGTCGAGAGCGGCATCGAAATCGTGAATCGCATTTCGATCCCAGACGAGCTGATCCCGTTTGATGCTCAAGTTGAGATGGAAGCCAAAAAGGCCGCAGGCTACTTCCACGTCGAACCTGACAAAACAAAAGACGAGCTCCAAAAAGTGAAGGGCCGCGCAATTGAAGAATAATCCAGCGCCGTCGACGCCGGCTCCAACCCAGCCGTCAGGCATGTCTGATATCGACTTCCTTCTTTCACCACTCGCTGTTCGCGCACGCGCGCGGAAGATCTTTGATTGGACAACGGAAGGCCGTGGCTTTTTCACCTACAACCCAGCTCGTCTGGATTGGACGGTGAACTACGTTCTTGATGTCATCAAAAAGAACTACCCCGATCTGAACATTCCGTTTCATTCACGCTGGGGACATTTCCGCGTAGGCGGAATCGATCGCGTTGTTGCCCTGAAAGAAAAGATCGCTAATCTCGATCCACTCGAGCAGGCTCGTATTCAGCTCGATCTCGTGGTTCCATCCGTCCTTCTTGACGCCGGTGCCGGCGAAGCTTGGAAGTTTAACGAAGCGTCCTCTGGAAAAGAATTCACCCGTTCTGAGGGCCTCGGCGTCGCAAGCCTTGAGCTCTTTTTGAGCGGCACCCTGAGCTCGGACGGCACTTCACTACGCGCAGACGCCGCCGGTCTCTCGAAAGTTCAACCCGAGACGATCGCCAAAGCATTCCAGGTCTCTGATTCAAACCCGCTCATCGGTGTTGAAGGTCGCGCTCAGCTTTTGAGAAACCTGGGCCATGCCGTGACAAATTCGGCGATTTTTCCAGGAGGACGCCCGGGTGGAATCCTCGACTCTCTAATGGCCGTGCACGGAAAGAAAATTCCGGCTCCAGCGCTGCTTCGCGCAGTTCTGAATGGCCTTGGCTCGATTTGGCCAGGTCGCGTTCGCCTCGATGGCATCAACTTGGGCGATGTCTGGCGCCACAACGGTCTCGCTAAATTCGAAACGGCTTCGATCGAGTCACTCGTTCCATTCCACAAGCTTTCGCAGTGGATGACCTACTCGCTCATTGAACCGATCGAATCGGCCGGCTGCGAAGTCACCGACGTCGAAAAGCTCACGGGCCTGGCCGAGTATCGCAACGGCGGCCTGATGATCGACGCCGGCCTCATCACTCTGAAAGATCCAAAGCTCGCTGACAAGGCCTGGACTCCTGACTCCGACCTGATCATCGAGTGGCGTGCGCTGACAATCTACCTACTCGACGAGATCGGTACGAGAGTTCAAACAGCTCTCGAACGACCGGCCTCGGAATTTCCACTCGCCAAAGTACTCGAAGGCGGAACCTGGTGGGCAGGACGCTTCCTCGCGAAAGAGAAACGCGAAGGCGGAAACCCACCCCTTCAGATTCAAAGCGACGGAACCGTTTTCTAATTTAAAGAAAAGACTCTTATGACTGCAGCACACCATCCAAACGTCCACGTCCTCGACCACCCACTTCTCAAACACAAGCTGGGCTACCTTCGCGACAAGAACACTCACTCGTACGAGTTCCGTGAACTTGTCAAAGAAGTCAGCCGCATCCTGGCTTACGAAGTCATGCGCGGCTGGGACAAGCTCGAGAAGTTCGACATCGAAACCCCGATTGCACGCACCCAAGTCGAGCGCATCACCGAGCCTCCGGTGGTCGTGTCGATCATGCGTGCCGGCAACGGCATGCTCGACGCAGTTCTCTCGATGATTCCATTCGCCTCGGCGGGCTTCATCGGCATCTACCGCGACCGCTTCATTCACAACACGGTCGAGTATTACTTCAAAATGCCTTCGGATATTCGCGGTAAAATGGCCATTCTTTGCGACCCAATCGTCGCGACCGGCGAAACCGGAATCGCTGCCATCGAGCGCCTGAAGAGCTACGAAGTGGGCAAGATCAAAGTTCTTTCGCTGCTCATCAGCGAACACGCGCTCAAACGCATGCGCGAAGAACATCCGGATGTGGAGATCTATACGCTTCACGTCGAAAAAGAGATGAACGAATCGGGTTACCTGATTCCTGGTCTGGGAGACTCAGGTGACCGCCTCTACCAAACCAAGTAATCGCCCTGTTCTTCTTGGCGTTGCTGGCGGATCGGGGTCGGGCAAAACCTATTTTGCTCGCGCGCTTCGCGAACGCCTGGGAGACGGCCAGTGCGAGATTGTCTATCAGGACAACTTCTACATCGATCAGTCGGGGCGTTTCGACTTTGACGGAGGGTCCGTTAATTTCGACCATCCAGACAGCATCGATTTCGACCTCTTGGCCGAGAAGCTCCAAGAGCTCAAAACGGGGGCGCACGCTCAGATTCCGATTTACGATTTTGCCACGCATACGCGCAGCACCAAGACACTGCCTATTGCCCCGAAAAAAGTCGTGATCGTCGATGGAATTCTGATTTTTCACGCGGCGCAGGTTCGTGGATTGTTTGATGAGATGATCTTCTTCGACACTCCAGAAGAGCTACGCTATCAACGTCGTTTGGAACGTGATGTTCGTGAACGGGGTCGCACTCCTGACGGTGTTCTGAACCAGTTCATGAAGCAGGTCAAACCCATGCACGATTTATTCGTCGAGCCTTCCAAGGCCCACGCTCACACCGTCGTGCACGATCTCGATTCATTCGAAACTTCGCTCGAAGCCTACGTTCATCAACTCAGCCGGTAGGCCTATGCCTGAAACGAGCACGCGAAATCTTAAATTAGCGCTGCTTCTTCTCCTTCCGCTTTTCGCGGGGTTGGTTTCCTGGCTATCACCCCTTTCATTCGCGCCGGTTCCCTGGCCCGACGACTCCGCATTTTATTTCGCTGCTCACGAGCTTTTCAAATGGCCTCCACGCTGGGTGATGTTGGCTCAAGCTCCGTTTGAGCCCAGCTACGAGATCTTCAATTTCAACACGATGCCGCTCTACCCGGTGCTCATCGGAATCGGGCAATGGGTTGGCATCAATGGCAGCCAAGGGCTCAAATTCTGGCCCTTGCTCTTTTGGGCGCTGAGCGGCGCACTTCTGGGGGTCACGCTCTTCCGAAAACGACTCTCGTGGTCTCTGGCGCTGCTCGTCACTGCGTTGATCGCGTTTGATCCGATTCTTCGTTGGGCGTCAGTTTTGGTTCGCCCCGAATCATTCATCGGCCTGCTCGGTGTCGTGCTCATCCTGGGCATCTCGTTTGGATTTCCGCGGTCCCTCAGGCCGCGCGCCTTCTTTGATCCGATCGCTCTGCTTCTTGCCCTCGCGGCCTACGCTCATTTCAACGCGATTCATCTCGTGCTGCCCGTTACCGCAGCGATCGTGATGCGCGAACGAAGCCCGTTTCCGACGCTGATCAAAATCGGCTCCAAGACCCTGCTCTATCTTTCGCCTTGGCTGCTCACGGTTCTATTTCAGCTTCCGCTTTTCATCCATCAGATGACGGTTCAGTGGACCCGACTGTCTGGCGGCAATGGCTGGCTGAGAGCCCCGGTTCACGCGATCGGAAGCCTCATTCGCGACATCGGAAACCCTGAACCCTGGCCCGCGATTCTTCGTTGGGGCTCCGCTGGAATTTGGCTTCTCATTTTTACCGCATTGGTGACGGGCTTCATTCAGCCACTTTACCGGCGAATCATGTCGCATGGATCTGCGTTTAGCCCTGCATCGCCTACACAGACTGCGCTTGCCGCTTCCGGTGCCTGGGTCGTTTCCAGCTGCTGGCTCTGGGACTCAAAGCCTGAAGTCTGGTTCATCTATTACATCCACCTGGCGGTCCTCACCTTCGCAGGCATTCTGCTTCTTCAGCCGAAAACCCGAATGCGACCGATTCTGGTCTCACTCCTTATTGCGATCTTCGGCATATTTGCGATCACGAACCTGACCGAGGCAGTTCATCTCGGCAAGGCTCAAAGCTGGAACTGGAAGACTTACGCGAGCTATGTCGACTGCATCGATCGATGGCTCGTCAAAACGGAAACCGAACTCGGAAACCCCAAGCCCTTCCGCGTCTGGGCCCCGACGCCTCCCGACGTTCTGATCGAGCTCTCGATTCGCCATCCGGACTGGGAGCTCACACGGACGAACGACTTCGTGGAACGCTATGAGCGAGGGCTGAACTACGCACGCCTTGCGGACGCAGTCGTGATTACCGAGACCATCCACTGGGAAGATCGCGATGCTGACGGGCTACTGACAAACTATCCAGGCGTGGAATCCCATTGGCTTCATGCGCCTGATTACTTCCTCAATCGCCTGGCGGCCGACCCAAGCTGGAAGCCTGATCATCGGTACCTCTGTCAAAAAGCTCGCTGGCAGGCATTTCTCTACCGTCGGTAAAGCGCTCTCCCTGAATCAACGTCCGTTGCAGTCCCAGTAACATGCGCTAAGCTTTTGCTGATCCATGTAGGTTCTCAAGCATTGCTGGCGGCAAACTTGCGTCAATGTGCCCGACGTTGAACAGCTTGAAACACTCGACACCGTGACTGCGCACCCCACGGCCACGACTAAGAACAGAATCCACTTCATCGGCATCTTCAAATTGTCGCATCTAGCTTGCCTGCGAGGCAACTTTTTCAACCACATCCGGAAGGATCACCGTAAAGCGGGCCCCTTCCCCTGGCTCGCTCACGACTTCAATTCGGCCCCCATGCGCGGAAATCACCTGTTGAGCCACATAAAGTCCCAGCCCCAGCCCCGCGTAATTTCGAATGGAAGCCAAGCGCTCAAATGGATCAAAGAGTTTCTCAAAGTCCGTACGTGCGATTCCAATTCCATGATCCTGTACGCTGATATGAATCGCGGTTCTCACCCTGCGGACACTCATTTCAATCGGCTTCCCACGACCAAATTTCACAGCGTTGCCCAGTAGGTTTTCTAGCGCCCGCCTTAACCGAACGGGGTCGCCGTTTCCGACCAACCCTTCTTCAAGGTCGAGAAAAACCGTGCAGCCAGCTTCAGTCAGATTCCGCCTGTTCCTATCGATCACACCTCGAACAAACTGCGACCAGTCGATCAGTTCCTTTTTCAACGGGATGGGTTCTTCGCCTATGCGGGAGAGATCGAGCACATCGTCCATGAGCTCAATCAATGAATCGAGCTGATAGGTCGACTTATCGAGCAATTTCTTGAACACCTCCATGCTCGTAACCGTTGCGTCACCATTTCGATCGAGCTGTCGACGCATGGTCGTCAGAATAATTTTCAACGGTGTAAGAGGGGTTCGAAGCTCGTGCGAAACGATGGAAATAAAATCATTTCTCGCCCTCACGAGAGTTTCGGCTGCGACACGTGCCTCACGTTCACGAACGAGGAGACCTTCTCTCTCCTTTTCGCTTCGCTTTCGATCGGTGATGTCTTCGATCAACGAAGCCACCCCGACGACGGCGCCTTCCGAATCCACAAGGGGCGTATTGTACCATTCGCAAAAAATAGTATCGCCTCTTCGCGTGATGTTCTCGTTGCTGTTTCGAGATCCGCTCACACGAGCAAGCAGATCCTTCCAGACCTTGTCCACGAAGGGACGTACCGCGTCTGAAAGAATGAACGTCGCATGGCGCCCAATGGCTTCTTCGCGTGTGTATCCAAATATTTTCTCGGCTGATGGATTCCAGTCTTTGACCCTAAAACCCAGGTCCCATTGAATTACTCCTAGTGGAGTTTGCTGGACATGCATATCGAGAAGCTGGCGAGCTCGTCGGTTCTCTTCCTCCGCCTCCCGCTGACCGCTCACATCCCGAGCAAAGCCAATCAACATCACTTCGCGATCCGTCTCCACCCGGGCCACGGAGAACTCGGCCTGGAACTCCTCCTTCTCACCTCTCAAGCCAATGAGCTCTACTCGCTCCTTAAAAAGTGAGCTCTCTCGATCAGTAAAAAGAAGCCCCATTTCCCGGATAAACTTCTCGCGATGCCTAGCCGGAACAAGTACCTCGGCAACATTTCGGCCTACCGCTTGGCTGACGCTCAGGCCAAATGTTTTCTCAGCAGCGGGATTCATCTCTAGAATGGTTCCCTGTCTATTGATCGCGACAATCGCGTCCATCGCCCCGCTGAGAATAGCAGCCTTTCGCTTTTCGCTTTCCCGAAGGTCCGTTTCAATTCGACGCCGCTCCGTCACGTCCTGAACCACCCCAATAGTGATCATCGGCAAACCCTGAGCGTCTCTAATCAAGGCAGCATTAATCATCACCCAGACTATTCCACCGTCTTTTCGGACATAGCGCTTCTCGCTTCGATACTCGGGCGTCTCCCCGCTAATGAAGCGATCAAAGATCTCTTTGTCCCGCGCCCGATCGTCAGGGTGCGTGAGGTCCAGAAAGGTCATCTGAGTCAGCTCTTCTCGGCTATATCCAGTGAGCTCGCACATTTTCGTGTTCACGCGACTGTAGCGCCCAGTACTTGGAATAACCTGCACCTCGGCGACGGAAGCAGCCTCAAAGGCGGCCCGAAATCGTCTCTCTTTGGATCGCCTGGACCTGAACATCAGGCCGCACCTTTGATCATTTGGTTCCCAAGCGGCAGCTCGACGATAAAACAAGACCCCTGATCAAGTTCACTCTCGACCCGTAAAGTACCCCCATGCGCGGCGGAGATTTGCTGCGCGATAAATAGACCCAGTCCCAGGCCGCCAAATTTCTTCATCGAAACGGCCCTTTCAAAGCGATCAAAAATACGCGCCTGGTCCTCTTTCGCGATACCAATGCCATGATCGCGAACTCGAATCAGCGCAGAAGCACCGACCCGAGTGATGCTGATCTCCACAGGCTTACCGGCCCCATACTTCATGGCATTGCTCAGCAGATTCACCAGGAGCTGCTCAATACGGGAGGGGTCCCAGAGACCGACGAGAGAATCGGGAAGATCGAGCTGTAATAGGCACTTCGAGCGCTCGAGCTCCGCTTGGTATCGGGCGGCGACACGACGTACCGTTTCCACCAGATCGTCTTCGGTCTTTTCCACCACGAGCCGTCCCGCGCTCACCCTTGAGACATCGAGCAGATCGTCGACGAGCTTCGCAAAACGATCGACATTGTCCTGAGAATCGAGGACAAGCTTCAAGAACTTTCCCGACCCTGGCGTATCCGTCTCTGGAAAAAATCTTTTTAGAAGCTGAACCTGAATCTTCAGTGCGGTCAGCGGAGTTTTTAACTCATGGGCCGCAATCGAAATGAACTCATCACGCAGATGCAGGGCTCTTTCAGACTCGCCTCGCGCCAGTTTCTCATATACCAGCTCCTGTCGGACTTCCTCGGCCTGCTTTCGCACGGTAATGTCTTCGGAAATTCCGAGCAGGTACTCGGCACGTCCCTGCTCATCAAAGATCGGGACTTTCTTGGTATGAAGAACTCTGACGCCTTGACTCTGCGTGTGAACCGACTCCTCAGAAATATCCAGAAGCTGCGCACTCGCCAAAACTTCTCGATCCTTTCGAATGAATAACTCTGCTTCCTCTTTCGTAAATAAATCGAAGTCATTCTTTCCGATGATGTCGGCATGCGAGTGCCCAAATAACTTTTCCCATGACTTATTGACACGCGTGACCCTCAGTTCCTTCGCCTCTTTAATGAAAAGTGCATCAGGAATGTTCTCAAGAACGGCGTTCACGAAAGTGTAGGCCTTGCGAAGCTCGGATGTTCGGGCGGCCACGCGCATTTCGAGTTCACGTTGGAGCAGAACCCGGTCGGTCGTTTCAGAATAGAAGCTCATGACCCCATCACGCCCGTCAGGAAGCTTCACTCGAATCCGAACCATCGTGAAATAGTGGTCTTCCAAAAGTCCATCGGACGACTTCTGCTGGAAGAGCCGATCTGTATCAATCACGGGTTCCCCGGTTCGAATCAGCTGCTCATAGAGAGGACGGGCTTCGGCTACAATCTGGGGCGGCATGTTTTCAAAAAGCGACTGTCCGACCTCGACCTTGAACGGTGCGGGCGCGCGATTCGGAGCTTTCAGCATCTCGACCACCATGTCGGGAGCACTCAGAAGAATGACACCAATCGGGGAATTTTCTACGAGGGTCTCAAGCAGCTCGCGCCGAAGCGTAGTTTCTCGCAGGAGTTTCTCGCGCTCTTCTTGCGCCTTCTTCAGCTCAGTAATGTCCTGAACGATCGAAATGGTCCGAGCGTCCTCACCAAATCGGTCGCGCGCAATCACTCCGTTGACTGAGACCCATATGATCTTTCCGTCTTTCCGTAGATAGCGTTTCTCGGACGCATAGACCGGAAGCACCCCATCAATCAACTTTCCATAAGCCTCGAGGTCACGCTCTCGGTCTTCGGGATGGGTCACGTCAGGAAATCCCATCTGGAGAAGTTCGGATCGACTGTAACCCGTGATCTCCTCCATTTTTGCGTTCACGACAAGAAACCTATGGGTCTTTGGGTCAGCCTGACTAAAGCCGACGTTCGCAATATCGAAGAACGCGTGAAACTGTTCTTCGTCTCTCTTTCGATCGAGTTGAATACTTTTAAGAGTCGAAATCTCAGCTAGTAGTGCCGAACCGACATCCACCGAGACACTCATCGAAATCGAAACGAACAAAGCCCCTGCGGCGAAGATCACTGCCGTCAACGTGCTCAAGAGCTCAAACCTTCCGGTGACGACCAGAAACAACGCAAGGCCGTAACCGAGAACGAAGAATCTCATTAATAAAAGAAGATGGCCCCATCGTCCCTTGAACTCTGAGGCACTGAGCTTCGTCTGCAGACGTTTGCCACGAACGATGGCGAGGCTCATGACGGCCATTCCAGACAGGACTAGAATCGAATTTATCAGAATGAAAGCGAGTGAACCTGCCATCGTCGGTCACGCTGCATCGCGAGAGGTGTCGCTCAACGCACACCATCGTTTGACTGACGCAAGAAGAACATCCAAATCTACCGGCTTTTTTATGATGCCCTTCGCTTTAACTGTCTTCGCTTCATCGGCATAGGCAGTCACAAGCACAACCGGAATCGTGGCTAAGACCATGTCCTTTTCCAATGCAGCCGCAAATTCCCAGCCACTCATGACGGGCATCATCAGATCGAGCAGGATCAGACACGGAGCAGGTATTTTCGGAAGAAGCTCAAGACCTTCTTTGCCATTTGAAGCCACAAAGACCTGATAGTCCTCGAGTTCTAGCGAAAACCGCAACGCGTCCCGAATCCCGTCATCGTCTTCGACGATCAGGACGCTTCGACAGGACCCTGGCTTGAAACGGTCGCTTTCCGCTGTTTGCATGACGCCTCCGCTAAATCGCGTAGGCAAAGCTGCAATACTGGTGCTATTTTTCGAACCTATGGCGCTGATTCGACGAGCGAAAACCGAGGATTCACGCGGGATACATGACGCCCACATGAGGTCCATTCGCGAAGTCTGCT
>FSTL01000283.1_pt1 | contig 13254 bp, 14 predicted proteins | sample 1637241 | NCBI WGS metagenome assembly FSTL01 (sample SAMEA3914819, study PRJEB12502) | metagenome | biome: forest; material: soil | place: Canada | collected 2010-06-26 | depth 0.3 m | reverse complement strand
TACGAGAACTGCAAAAGCCGGAAGCGCGCGGATCAAATCATCTTGAGTGGTGGAAAGCTCTCGGCCGATGAAGCGTTCGATGTCGGGTTTGCGACTGCGGTCGCAGCGGACTCTGAGTTTCGTACGTTCAGTGAAGAGAAGCTCGCGCAGCTCTTGAGGGCAGACAGTGCGGCGATTGTGTTTGGAAAGAAGGCGGTTCGTGACGCGTCTGCCCTTCCATTCGAATCAGAAATCGATACTCTCTGTGGATCGCTGGGTGAGTTGCTTTCCAAGCCTCAGACGCGCGCGAGGATCGCAGCGTTTTTGGCGAAGGGGTAGTCGAATTCGCCTGAGGGGTCTTGAGACTTCTTTGTCTGTTACGAAGTAGTTTTCTCAGGATCAAAATGCACTTCCGACGTCGGAAGTGCGAATAGTCACCGAAGTAACTAGTCTAGATACGACGCGCATTCGGACTTCGATTTCTGTGAAGCCGAAAGCAAGGTCCTGATCTTCGATGGATCTCGTACGATTCGCCAAGGAGCCTTCCTTATGAGCCGCCTACTCGACAAAGCCCGCTACGGAATCCGATCATTTCTCAGCGCCAAGCGCTTCGACTCAGCATCAGTCACGACGGGCGCTCTCAGCGGCGCCCCGATCGGAAATCTAAAAGGCAAGACGCTCTTCATCACCGGTGCTTCACGTGGCATCGGTCTTGAGATTGCGCTGAAGGCGGCCGCAGACGGCGCGAACATCGTGATCGCCGCGAAAACGGCGGACGCGCATCCGAAGCTTCCGGGCACTATTTATTCGGCCGCGGAAGCGGTTGAAAAAGCGGGAGGCAAGGCGCTTGCGATTCAGCTCGATGTTCGCGACGCAGCGCTGGTTCAAAAGGCGGTCGACTCGGCGGCGGCTCATTTCGGTGGAATCGATATTCTGGTGAACAACGCGAGTGCGATCTATCTTGAGAAGACGCCGCATGTGACGGCGAAGCAGTACGATCTCATGCAACAGGTGAACGTACGCGGGACTTTCTTCACGAGTCAGGCTTGTTATCCTTATTTGAAGAAAGCAAAGAACCCGCATGTGCTCGTGCTTTCGCCTCCGATTAATCTCCAGCCACCTTGGTTAGGTGATCATCTGGCGTACACGCTTTCAAAATATGGAATGAGCATGTGCGTGTTGGGCTTGGCGCAAGAGTGGGCGAGTGAGGGGATCGCGGTGAATGGACTTTGGCCGCGCACAACGATTGCGACGGCAGCGATCCAGCACATGCCAATGGGTGACTTTTTGATGAATCGCTCACGCAAACCACAGATTATGGCGGACGCGGCCTATCAGATTTTCATTCGGGATTCGCGCGGCAACACTGGAAAGCTTCTGATGGACGATGAGGTTCTCGCATCGGCCGGAATTACTGATCTGGAACAGTACAGTGTTCAGCCAGGTTCGAAGCTGCAGCCGGATCTGTTCATTTAGTACAACCCACGATCGGTGGGCGGCACTATTTGCCGGGTTCATTTTCCGTCCGAGAGAGTAGTCTGAAGCAACAGCAGTCAGCTTAATCTCCATGGAGGGGAAGAAATGGCGAGCTTCATTCGGCGTACGGTAGCGCTTTGTCTTTTGGTTTTCACGGTCATCGGCGCACGTTCTGCCGCGTATGCCGCCCCTCTGACTGCAGAGACTCGGGCCAAGCTCGAGACGATTCGCACCGCGATCGAAACCTGGGCACCGACTCGTGACGGAGCGATTGCTCTGAACCGCGACGGCTACCAAGGCGACATCGTCGAGTACGCAGGATATCGCTGCCTGACTGGCGATAGCGAACGTTGTAGCGACATTCGTCGCAGCCAAGGCGCCGATGGGCGTTGGTGGCGCGCGCCTCGTCTGATTCATCAGACGACCGAGGACAGCTTCAGCCGCGATATGTTCATGGGGCTGATGTACTACTTCACGAAGACTCGCGACACCGTCGCGCTCGATCGTTGGTTGAACTATTTGAAGTCTCATAACAACAAGATGTGCGACGACGCGAGCGACAATCGCTGCAACCTGATGCCGAGCACCTGGGGCCTTCTCGGGCACACGCTCAAGCACTTGGGTTACAAGCCGACCTTGAAAATGAAGCTCGGTGCACAGGTGCTGCCCGCCGAAATGCTGATCAGCGCTGCGACGGCTCCGAAGGGCTTTGAGCTCGTCTTGCTTGCGGACAATCTCTTCTTCCTTCGCTCGTTGGGCTACAACGCGACCTGGATGAAAGAAGTCGCGAAGATCGCGCTCAAGCGTCAGCCTGAAAACCCGCTCTTCCAGTATCTGGTCGATGGACCGACTGAGAAGCTGGGTCAGCTCTTATTGGAAGCCTGTCCTGCAGAGCCTTCCGAAAAAGGCGATGACGTATTCTGGCAGCGTGAGCTCGCAAGAAACGATCAAGGTCAGCTGATCATTATTCGCGATGACTGGGGTGCCGACAATTCACGCATTCCGGTTCGCCGCATGGTGAACGGACACGACTGTATTATTGCGATGAACCTTTTGCTGCGCGCGCCGTTCTAGCAAAGCGCCGTTTTAAACAGGGCGCTCGTTCTACCTCAGTAGACGGAGTCGCCTTGCTTAGTAAGCAGGATACCCTTGGTAGCATCCGCCACCAATGGAGCCCATGCAGCTTCCGCAGTTCCCTTGTGGAGCGCAGCCGTACTGGGTGTAGACTTGGCCGGACATGCAGCGACCCTGGCACGAAGCCGAGTTAGTGGTCGTAGTGCTATTTCCAGGTACACACTGGTTTCCGTAAAAGCTGGAATAGAGGCCGTATCCGGCTGGGCAATTGCCCTGGCTCAAGCATCCGTAGGCGGTAGTGACTTGTCCTGCAGTGCAGGTGTAGTTGGTTTGCGGGTATGTCTGAGGGTAAGTCGTCTGTGGGATGGTTCCAGGCTGCTGACTCGCTGGTAGGCATTGACCGTTATAAAAACCGTAGCCTGCTGGACAGCCATTTTGGCTCAAACATCCGTAAGGGTTGACGTAGGCCGAGCCGGCTCCACACTGTGTGCCGCTATTCGCCAAAGTTCCGGTTTGAGCGCCACAGCCAAAGAATGCCGAGCTCAGGCCAATCAATACTAGTGAAACCTGAATAAACGACTTCATGCTCAATACCTCTGCGAGAAGGTATTGCGAGGATGATGCCGAAAGTCAGCCTAGAGTGCCCCGAACCGAGAAATGCGCTGATTTCATGGGTTTCTAAGGCTTTAAGGGCATTACACAGCTCTTAGATAAGCGATATCGAGCCGACAGGGCGGTTTCACCTGTCTAGTTCTTAGACACCCAGACTCCTAGACTACGGAATGAACTTAAAAATCGGTTCCATGCTGCTCTGGACGTCCCCGAGATCTAGATCCTTGATGTAGCCTGATTTAATGTCGTAGACCCAGCCGTGAATTTTAGGGAAGCCGAACTTGCTGATGGCGCTTTGAATGATCGGGTTCTTATAGAGGTTCTTCACCTGTTGTTCGGTGTGAATCTCGACTGCACGTCGCTCGCGGTCTTTCAGATCGGCGATCTGTTCAAGCTCCTGGTCGCGATCCTTTACAGACATTTTCACGCTGAGAATCCAGTTGTCGATCAAGCCCAATGATTTGTGGGAAAGGGCTGCCCTCACGCCGCCGCATTCGTAGTGGCCGCAGACGATGATGTGGCGAACATTCAGCACCTCGACACTGTATTGAAGGACCGCGAGAAAGTTCACGTCCGATAGATTGACGACGTTGGCGATGTTTCGGTGAATGAACATATCGCCAGGCTGCGCCTTGGTAATCGTTTCGAGTGGAACGCGGCTGTCTGAGCAGCCGATGAAGAGGAAGTGAGGCGCCTGCCCCGCGCTGAGTTTTTGAAAAAACTCCGGGTCTTCGCCGAGCTTCTCTTTGACCCACACTTTGTTGTTATCGATCAGATTTTGATAGCGCTCATCCATAGCTTGATAAACCTCGGGTTGTTTGTCAGCCAAGGCGCGAATTCCGCCCGTGACGACTATAATATTTTTCCGTTTTGCTGATTGCTTGAAGTTCGAAATGACGTCGACGATGTCGTCATCGATATGATTGGCAAGCGATCCATCGATTTCGACCATTCCGCCTTCAGGAATGCGACTCAGGACTTTTGAGAGTTTTGCTTTGAGTAAGAAGGAAGCATCTTCTCCGAGTGAGATCTTGTGAACGTTGCCGGATCGCACTTCTTTAAATGAAGAGTCGTAGTAGCTCGTTCTAAGAATGAAGAGGAATGCCGAGAGCAGTCCTAGCGCAACGCCGGAAAGCAGATCGGTGAAGAAGATGCCCACGATCGTGACGATAAAGGGCACGAACTGGTAGGCGCCTCGATCGTAAAGAGTCTTAAACATCTTCCGGTCGACCAGATGAAAACCGGTCACGATCAGAACCGAAGCGAGCGCACCGATCGGAATGAACCGCATGGCGCTTGAGAAAAAGAGAATCCCAATCAGAATCCAGAGCCCTTGAAACGCGGCTGAGCGCTTAGTCTCCGCGCCGGAATCGAGGTTGAGCTTGCTTCGAGCCAAGACGGCGGTCATCGGCAGACCTCCGAGTATACCAGCTATGCTGTTTCCCACGCCCTGAGCGATCAGCTCTCGGTTGACCGACGTCGATCTCTGTTCGGGCCGCATTCCGTCGATTGCTTCGATTGTCAGAAGACTTTCAATGGAAGCGGTGACGGCGATGGCGATAGCGACTTTGTAGGTATCGATTTCGAGCAACGCACCAAGATTGGGAAACTGGAACGCATTGAAGAGCTCACGCGCGTTCCCAAAGGACGGAATACTGATGAGGTTTTTTGCATCGAGTGCCAGTGGCTCGCCGGTCAGGGACAGAAGAAGGCTCGTTCCTGTTCCGACGAGAACCGTGACGAGTGCAGATGGAATGAATGAAAGCGTCCCTTTCACCTTTCGACTCCACAGAATCATTGTCGCCAGTGAAACCACACTGACCAGAAAACTTCCGGGATGAATCAGCTCGAAGCTTTGTTTGAGAACCGTGAACGTGTTTCGCTGCGAGAGAGCCTCGGCCTTGGGATAGGTGTCGCTCAGCGCGTGCGGGCTGAGAAAGAATTCGAGGAGTCCGAATTCCTCGATGTCGTAGCCCAGGAAGTGCGGAATCTCTTTAATGATCAGAATGAGACCGATCGCGCAGAGCATGCCACGCATCACGGAATTGGGAAGAAACCGAACCAAAAAGCCGGCCTTGAGAAATCCGAGCGTGATCTGAATGAATCCTGCCAAAACGAGGCAGGTCAGAAAGCTCGGGAAGGTGTGCATGCTATGCATCGAGGTCAAGATGATTGCAGTCAGACCAGCCGCAGGGCCGGTGATGGCGACTTGTGATTTGCTGATGAGACTGACGACGATGCCACCGATCACTCCGCTCAGAAGGCCAGAAAACAGTGGCAAGCCCGAAGCATGTGCGATGCCCAGGCAGAGTGGTATGGCGAGCAGGAAAACTGGAATGCTCGCGATGAAATCTCTCCGAACGGAGTGATCGATTTTCAGCATGCGCTTATTTTCCCGTTGGTTATCCGTTGGCCAGTTGACTTGGAGTTCTTGCCTTCAGATAGTACTGGCCGATTCCAAAGAGAACCAGTGCCGAGAGTACTCCCGTTAAAAAGTCTGTCATAGGTACCATGACGGCCGTGTAGACTAGGAGCGCCGAATGGAAGCGCCCACGGTTGGCGAACACATGTTTGACCTCGCGAACGTTGACCATGTTGGTCGCGACCCAGAGTAGAATTCCGCCGATGCAAGCCATTGGAATGAGTTCAAGGTAACGGGCGATGAAATAGGCCATTGAGAGCTTGAGGACGGCTTTGAAATAGCCAGCCATTGGGGTGACTGCTCCGGCTTTGATGCTGGTTGCAGTTCGTGCAAGAGCGCCGGTGCAGGGAAATCCGTTCAACAGGGGTGTGATAATTTGAACCAAACCCTGTCCCCAGAATTCTTTGTCAGGGTTAAACGGGGTTTTCTTGTTGCCCGCGAGCTTGTCCGCCATGGAAGAGCAAAGAAGGCTCTCGACGCCCGAGATAAATACGATTGCCAGAACGTAGTAAACGACGTCGAAGCCGACTTGCGTCGTGAACTCTGGAATGACCGGAGGTGTAAAAGTGAAGAAGTCGTTCGGAATCGATCCGAAGCGGTCTTTCACGAAAACGATTCCATGATTCGGAAATGCAAAGGCCGCGAGGAGGCTTGAGATCGCGATGGCGATCAGCGGAGCAGGAATGAAAATCGAGACCGCCAAGAGCCCTTTGGTGAGACCAAATGTCAGAAGTGCGAGGAAGAGTGCATAGACGTTAAAGCCGCCGATGTTTTCATAAATCAGGCTCGCCTTTTTGATGAGGCTGCCTTCTATGGCCGCTTTCAGCCCCAGGGCGTCGCCCGCATTGGCGAGCGCAATCGAGAGGCCAATTCCTACTGTGAACCCGACGATGATTGAATCGGGAACGAACTTGGCGATTTTTCCCATGCCCGCCAAACCCATGGCCATCAGCACGAGGCCTGCGATGATCGAGACGAAGATCAAGAAGCCCTGGTTGTAGTTCTGCATGATGCCGTAGATCAGCGGGATGAATGCCGCGGTTGGGCCGTAGACTTGGTACTTCGAGCCGCCGAAGGTGCGACCGACCAAGCAGGCAAGAGCGCCCGCGATAATGCCCTGTTCAGGGCGAAGGCCTGAGGCCATCGCAAATCCCATGGCCATTGGAATGGCGGTCATGGCGGTGATCAGCGCGGCGCTGAAGTCGCGATAGGTGATGGTCTTCCAGTCTGTTTTGTTGAGGTCTTCAAAGCGGCTGTCGAAAAGGGTGAAGAAAAGTTTGAGGCGTTCAAGCACGTGATGCTCCGTTGAGTGCGAGAGGCCACGCAAAATAGGGCGCGGCCCTCTCAGCGAAAGGGGTTTGGAATGAATGTGTTTTTAGAAAAAGAGCGAGCGAGCGGTCTGGCTCAAGCTTGCGGAGGGCGAGAAAGCGGACAGAGGCTGAGCCCCTTCAGTAGAGCGGGCTCGGGCCGATGGTAGCTGAGAAACTCGGAGCAGCGTTCGAGTGGGGCTTCTACGGTGACATGGCAGACGTGGTCTTCTTCCATGAGACGTTGGAGCTGCTTGCTGATGGAATCCATGAGGGATTCTGATTCTGTTTCTTCGGCGCTCGTGTCGGTCACTTTGGCGACGGCTTCAATGAAGGAAGTCTTCGTCACTTGATAGCGGTTCTCGACACTCGACGGTGCGAGGCGCGAACCAACGAGCGAAAGGAAAATGAATCCGCAGATGAGAATCAGGGTGAAGAACGAGCGCATCCGAGAACAAGATAGACGATTTTATTTAGTAAGATCAAGAGGCGGCGCAAGCTTCTGATGGGGATCCATCATCTTATGACGAGGTTTGCCCGTTCCCTGAGACTGCGTACTCACGCGTTTATTCTCAGTTTCTGATTCTTCGGCCGTATAAATCCGGTCCTTGGTGCCGGCTGAAGATTTTAGGTCAGGGCCCGGGGCCCGGCGGCCTCCGCCTTTCGCGCGCTCAGTCAAAATATAGAGAGGAACTCCTCGAGCCAGCGCAGTCTCCTCAAGCTTTCGATCTCGGAGCTTCTCGACTTTGGCCTGAGTCGTTTTTCTTTCATGAACGGCTTTCAGCCAAAGCGGCTGAATTCCAGGTTGCCGCTCGCTCATTTTCGCTAAGAGCTCCGTTCGTCGAAAGGCGAGCGGACGGTTGGGTGGCAGTTTGTCGCCAAAGAGCTCTCCATAATACGGCGCGGGGACTCGAATCGTCTGATGCGTGCGCAGATTTTCAAAATCCGGCGTGATTTCGACGGTGCCGTTCAGCACGTGGACGGTTGAACTGGCCTTGAGTACTCGCACCACAAAATCAGTGCCGCGCACGGCAGCGAAGCCGTGGGGCGTTTGAACGATGAAGCGAATCGGACTCGCAACACTTCGGCTGCGAAAGCTTCGATGGACGAGTGGTGGAACAAGAATGCGCATCTCCCCGGCGAGGAGTTGAACGACTGGAACACGAAAGGCCGTTGTTTCGTCTTCGTTACGTCGAACATCAGTCGGAGTGAAGTCAACCATCGCGGTGCTCTCGCCTCCGATGAGCGCTTCACTGCCGTCATCAAACGCAATTCGAGCGCCGGCTTTCGCGGCGGTTTGAAAGAGATCACCGGCCTTCAGAGTTTCGTCGGGGTGAATCGCGCGGTTGCTGCCGTCGCTGCCACGAACCTTGATGTAAGGCTGAGTCTCGGTACCCAGAAGCAATGGAGGCATCCAAAGTTCCGCGAGAATTTTATCGATAGGATCGAGCGGTTTGGGAGACGGAAGCTGATCGAGTTCTGGAGGGGGAGGTGGCAGCGCAGAGAATGCCGATGCGGTTGGCTCAGGAACGGGCGCCGTAGCCGGTGTCTCGGCGGCGATGACGCCCCCAGTGGCGCTAAACGAAAGGGCGGCGATGAGCGTCGCGACTAAAGGCGAGATTGCGCGACCCATTTCAGATGGGAGACCTGAAAAAGCAGGTCGGTGAAGAGCTCGTTGACTCGGTCGCTTGGCAGCGACGGGCGATCGCCCATGATTTCGCGTAGGGATTGAGCTCGCAGGCACAGTTCACGGCGTCCTTCGTACTCAGCAACCTTTGCGAGTCGGTCTAGGCGCGCAGAAACTTCTGGCCAGTGGTGACTCCGAAAAGATTCGGTCAGCCCCTGATGAAGATGGTCCAGTTCGGCCACAACGGTAGATGGGTTCAGCGGTTCGGTCAAAATCCCCTCCTGTGAGCTCTCAGAGGGGAAAGAATACCTAGCTGGTGGCCTTTTTCGAGGTTTTTTTTAGATTTGACAGTGACCCGAGAATGCCTCTAACCTGAAAGGGAGTGGCGGGCCTGATTCCTTCAACCCGACTACCTCAGACCTTCCGGAGAATTCAGACTCCGCGACTCAAACCAAATCAATCGCACTATTCTATAATCGTTTTCTGTCCCCGTTAGTCATCTGCATCTAAGTCCCAATTAGCTCCATCTGCTGTCTCAACGTTCTTCAAGGAGGAAGTCGTGAGTATGTCGATCACCGTACGTTCGTTTCTTGTTCGGTCTGTTGCGCCTGCGTTTTTTGCTGCCGGCACTTCATTGCTGGTAGCTGGAACTGCTTACGCTTTTAGCGAAAGCACTGGGCAAATCTACCTAAACCGCGGGTTCGCTTCCGCCGGGACCCAGTCGGAGTCTAAGACACCGACGACGTTCAAGGCTGAGGAGACCCAAGATACCTCCGCTGCTGGAAAAGCCACCGATACCACTACCCGGATCACTCCGGACAAGTAGGCATCAACCCGTTGTCTGTGTCCCCGTTGTCGGTTTTCTCTCGCACGCCGGCGGCCTTCTTTGGAGGGCCGCCGGTTGTGTTTTTGAAGGGCTTCAGCTAGTTTAGCCTCATGCAACTTCCTGATCAGCGGATTGATTTCGCCGAGCGCGCGCTCGACAAAGAAAGATACTTCCAGATTTTGCGCACCAATGGGCTGCATGCCGCATTGACGGAACTTCATCGCGAGAAAGAACAGCTCGAGTTCGTTACTTTCGAAGGCGAAAAAGGGTACCGCCCAGAGCTCTTCCAGAAGATTGAAGAGTATTGCGAGTTCTCTCGCGAGCTCTGGAACACGACTGCTCTTTGAAAAAAGGGGAATAAAAAAAGGGCGAGCCATAGGGCCCGCCCTGATCGTTTCCTTTTTATTGCCGGCCCTGACTTACGGAATGCGCTTGGACTTCACGAGGCCGGCGCGCTCGAGTGAGCGGGCGATCTCGATCATTTTCAACTGGGCTCCGCCGATTTCGCGGGCCCCGATTTCAATTTGCAGCAAGTCGCGCACTTCGGCGGCGATCTGAGGTTTTGCGTTTTTCAGAAAACGGTCGGTGATATCCGTAGGAAAGGGCTTAATCGCGTAAGCGACGGTGCGTCCCGAAGGAGTCTTGGCGATGACTTCAGCCAGCTCGAGGTCCGGAAGTTTGATGATGTCGTCGAACTTCATCATGAATTCCATGGCTTTTTGGGTGTAATGCGCATCTTCTGCCATTCCGACATCGATCATCTTCTGCCGACGAATGGCAGGAGTGCTCTCAATGAGTTCAACCAGTTTACGGAACCCCGAAGAGCCCTCTTTTTTGAATCGTGTGTATACGCCCATAAGGTTATTTTATGCTCGAACGCTCGAGACCTGAAAAGGAAAGTGTTAAAATTTTTAGGTAATGCCAAATTCCAAATCCGACACGACCGGTTCAGCCTGTCTTTTAGTGAAGTGGGATGGTCCGACACCTCCTACCGAACAGGAGGCCGAGGCTCGTCTGCGTCAAGAAGGTTACGAATGTTATCGGTGGTACGACGTGGCAGGAGCATCGTATCCTAAACATCGTCATGGCTTTGACGAATGCCTTTGGGTAATTTCCGGTTCGATTAGTTTTGTCGTCGATGGGCAGGAATATGCGCTTTCGCCTGGAGACCGCCTTTATCTTCCAAAACGCCTGGCTCACACAGCACAGGTTCCCAAAGTCGGGGGAGTGACCTACCTAGTCGGTCAGAAAAATTCCGGGTCTCACAAGTGCTGATTACTGCTCTGATCACGCGATTTAAGCGCCTTCTTATCGGGCGCCCACTTCGCGGGCGCCATGGAATTCATGGCTTTGATGAAAGTGGGCTTCCGAAGTGGAAGGCTCTTCCGGTTTTTTCGTCAGATGCATTCTCGTCGGTGGCCTATGCGACGGAAGAAATTCTTCTCGTCTTGTCCGCCGTTTCGGGAGCTGCGCTTGTTTACTCACTGCCCGTCGCGTTCTCAATTGCAGGCTTGCTGGTCATCCTGACGTTTTCGTATCGCAAAGTACTTCAGGAGTATCCTTCCGGAGGGGCCGCCTATCTGGTTGCGAGTGAGAACTTAGGAACGGGCGCAGCCTTGCTTGCCGCATCCGCTCTTTTGCTCGACTACATCATGACGGTTGCGGTCTCCGTTTCCGCATCGGTTGCCGCGCTCGCATCGGCGCTGCCTTCTTTGTCGGCACATCGTCCTGCGGTCGCGCTGATGCTTTTGGCATTGATCACAGTGCTGAATCTTCGTGGCATTCGAGAGTCGACCGCTTGGCTCACGATTCCGGCCTACCTTTTTATTACTTCGATCGCGACACTTGTGGGCTTCGGCCTCTATGAGATCGCCAAAGGACGATTTTTACCCGTGGCAGCGCCTGCAGTCGGAGTCGCTGCCGAGGGCGTAACTATTTTCCTGCTGATTCGCGCGTTTGCTTCGGGTTGTGCCGCGCTGACGGGCATTGAAACCATCGCCTCGCGAGTGGGAAGTTTCCGCCCGCCTGTGGTTCGAAACGCCAAGATGACATTGACTGTCGCGTCCTTCGTTCTTTGCGGGCTCTTTCTCGGCGTGACTTACCTGGCCCGCTATCACGGCGTTTTGCCTGAGAATGATCAGACGGTGCTCTCGAGCCTTGCGCACGTTCTGTTTGAGAATCAGTGGCCGTACTTTGTAGTTCAGTTCTCTACCGCGTTGATTCTGCTTTTCGCGGCAAATCACGCCTATGCGAGTTTTCCGCTTCTCGCCTCGATGTTGGCAAAAGATCGCTTCCTTCCTCGTCAGCTCGCAAGCGTCGGCGACCGTCTCGTCTTTTCGAACGCGATTGTCGGACTTGCGATGGTGGCTGCGGCCCTCGTGGTATTTTTCGGAGCCAGTGTTCATCGCTTGATTCCGCTCTATGCAGTCGGAGTCTTTCTGTCGTTCACGCTTTCTCAGGCGGGGATGGTGGTTCACGTCTACCGTCGAGGCGTCGAGGGATGGTGGAAACCCCTTCTGGTTTGCGGCTTCGGCGCGCTGACGACTTTTTGCGTGCTGATCGTGATTGCGGTCGGTAAGTTTTCGCAAGGCGCCTGGGTCGTGATGCTTCTGATTCCGGCGCTCGTTCTTCTTTTCACCCGAATCAAGCGGCACTACGTCGCGGTGGGGCGCGAACTTTCGTTGGATGGAATGGAAGCACCGCCGAATTTGCAAAAACTCAAGCATACGGTGATCGTGCCGGTCTCCGGTATTCACCGTGGCGTGATCGATGCGCTTCGCTACGCGGTTTCGATCAGTGATGACGTGCGCGCTTGCTACATCGAGCTCGACCCGTCGAAGACAGAGGACGTCCAGCGCGAGTGGAATCGCTGGGCGCACGAAATCCCGTTTGTCATTCTGAAGTCTCCGTATCGCTCCGTGATTCAGCCTTTGATCGAGTACGTGAATGACGTCGAGGAGATCAATCACGATGACCTCGTGACCGTGATCATTCCCGAGTTCGTGACCGCGCGCTGGAGTCAGCGAGTGCTGCACAATCAGACCGCGTGGATGATTCGCACGGCGCTCGCATTTCGGCGCAATAAAGTCGTTACGAGTGTGCGCTATCACTTGAAGACGTAGGTCTTCACTTAGTTTTCCGTTCTTATAAAGAACGGAAAACTAAGTGAGGGGCTGCGGGTGTAAAGTGCCTGTCATTTTAAACATTGGCCGTGCGTGCTGCACATAAGTAAGAAAACTAATTTCCCCGGCGAGTGTCGCGTGCCGCGAGCAATCCGCTACTGCGGATGTTTGAAGCCGGGGAATTTAGTTTTCCTACCCATGTGCAGCCGGCGCGAACAAAAAAAGGCCGGGAGCTTTCGCTCTCGGCCCTTTGGAAAAACTTGTACGAAGAAGATCAATATCCGGTAACGGTGAAATTTCCGCTTGGTCCACAGACCATGAGGATTTTCCGCTGGCCCATCTGGCAGGAGAACTTTTCAGTCTCTAGAATACGGCGGGTGTGGCCGCCGTGGCTTCCGTGTGACCCGGATTGAACAATTTTGATGTAGCAGTTTTCTTTTCCGCCAGGAGCGGCCTGCATGTCCCCTTCGTATGGGAAGGTGAGCATACCGCCCGTACCATTGTGTGCCGTGTACCACTGCGCGTCGGAATGGTTTTTCCCTTTATCCGCTTTTTGGTGAACGAAGCTGAACTGGCACATCTGATTTTTTTTATTTTTGACGAGCAAATCAGCCGTGTCGATTCCTGCGTGGGCCGACGGGGTCATTGCTGAAAGAGCAGTCAAGGCTGCGACGAATACTGAAATCATGGAGATTCTCCTTTTTCTCGTGAGTCTCTCTAGTATTCAGTGTGCGGTTTGGTCGGGCAATAGAAATTCGCGAAGACTCGGAACTACCCGCTCGCCCTAGTCGGCTGCAGGTATCCCGTAC
>FSTL01000134.1_pt1 | contig 13784 bp, 12 predicted proteins | sample 1637241 | NCBI WGS metagenome assembly FSTL01 (sample SAMEA3914819, study PRJEB12502) | metagenome | biome: forest; material: soil | place: Canada | collected 2010-06-26 | depth 0.3 m | reverse complement strand
GCGGCGAGCCATCGTTCACTGAAGACGATATTCCATTTTGAGCCGACCTGAATCAGGTTTAAGTATTGAGGGCGCGGTAGGCTTCGGGCTTACCGCGCCTTTTTTACATACACTTCGCAAACCTCGCCCTGCGGCTCCGGTTTGCTACGCGGTTTCAAAATTGAGAACTTCACTATGAATGCACTGATCGTCATCCCTACCTACAACGAGATCGACAACATCGAAGGGCTGATCCGTCAGGTCATCGAAATCACTCCGCCAACGGCGCATATTTTGGTTTGCGACGACGGGTCGCCGGATGGCACCGGGCAGTTGGTCGACGAGATTTCGAAAACGAATCAGCGTGTCCACGTTCTTCATCGTCCGAAGAAAATGGGTCTCGGCACCGCGTACGTCGCGGGCTTTCGTTGGGGCATGCAACAGAAGGCGCCGGCATTTGACGCATTCATTGAAATGGACGCCGACTTTTCTCATAACCCAACCTACCTACCTCGCATGCTCGAGCTTCTTGCAAGCAGCGACGTCGTAATCGGATCGCGCTACGTAAAAGGCGGCGGAACGGTGAACTGGGGAATTGGACGCAAGATTTTGAGCCGTGGTGGAAGTCTGTACTCGCGTCTGATTCTTGGCGCTCCGATTCGCGACTTCACCGGTGGATTCAACGGCTGGCGCCGTCCGGTTCTCGATGCCGTTTCTCTCGAAACGCTGCGTTCGGACGGGTACTCCTTCCAGATCGAACTAAAGTACCGCGCATTCCTGCGCAAATTCCGGATCACCGAGTTCCCGATTATTTTCGCCGACCGCAAAGTCGGTAAGTCAAAAATGAATCGTCGAATTGTTATTGAAGCATTGGGCCGCGTTTGGGGCTTCCGAATGCGCGCAAAGCTTCTCACGAACTCGTGATTGGCCTATCATCTTTAAAATGAGCGCCAACCTCAGTCGCAAGCTAGCGGCTACCGTCTTCAACGTCTTCACTGCTTTGGTTTCGATATCGGCTGTTACTGCTTCGGCAGCGACTCTGCCAAAATCGAAAACGGCGATTCTCGTCGATAAGAAAACGAATCAGCTCTTCGTCACCGAGTATGTCGACGGCAAGTACAAGACGCTCCGAACGTTTCATACGACTCTTGGAAAAGTAAAAGGCGACAAGGAAGAAGAAGCGGATCTGAAGACTCCCGAGGGGATTTACACCTTCAAGTCGAGAATGCTTCCCCCGGCGATTAAGGCGAAGTTTGGTTCGCTCGCGTTCTACATCGCGTATCCGAATACTTACGATAGTCTCGCCGGCCGCACCGGATTCGACATCATGTTGCACGCGACGAACGTGCCGGATCGATTAAAAGAAGACTACGATAGCGAAGGTTGCGTCGTCGTTCGCAATGAAGAGATTCGCGAAATCGACCCCTACATTCGTCTCGGGCTCACACCGATCCTCATCTTTCCTGAGCTGACAGAGGAATATCTCAATCCGGGCCAAGATCAGAAGCTTCGCGGCTTCTTCGATAGCTGGGTGAAGGACTGGGAAGCGAAAAATATTGAAGGCTACATCAGCCACTATCATTCCGACTTTTCAGCTCAGGGCATGGATCGTCCGAAATGGCAGAAGTTCAAAGCCGGTTTGAATTCGCGCTACTCGTCCATCGAGATCGGGCCGGAAGACGTGATGTACTATCGCCATCCAAAGTATTCGATGATTACGTTCACGCAGAACTACCGCTCGAAGCTCAAGGGCGGCGGGTGGGGACATCGGTCGCGCGGAACGAAAATTCTGTACGTCGGTGAAGAGGCCGGACAGCCAAAGATTCTAGCTGAATCCTATACTCAGCTGATGTGGTGATCGGGCTGTGGCCGCGCGCGTAGAAAAAGTAGAAACTCTGATTGTGGGTGCGGGCCTGATGGGCAGCGCACTCGCGATGCATCTGGCGCGTCTGGGTGTAAGCGGCGTGCGCGTGATTGACGTCGATCTCGAAGGCGTCTTGAGCAGCTCAGAGCTGAATGCTGGCGGGGTGCGAGCCACGCTTTCTCAGTCTGTGAATATTCTGCTCTCAAAGCTCTCGATCGAATACTTTCAAACGATCGCAGACGAAGTTGGATATCGTGCCTGCGGCTACCTTTGGATGCGATCGCCCGAGGCGATGCCGGGCGGGCAACGGCTACGTGAACGTCAAGTCGGACTCGGCTGGAAAGTCGAAGAGTGGGATGTTGCGCAGCTGAAGCGTCATCTTCCATTTCTCGATAAGACGGACGGAATCGCGGGTGCCCATTTCGCTCCGAACGACGGGTTGATTAACCCGAATCTCTTGAAGCTTCATTTTCGAGAAGAGGCCAAACGTCTGGGCGTGCGCTTTGATGATCGCACGCGTTTGGTGGGGGCGGAGTACGGCTCAAGTGGCGTGCGAGTTCGCTGCGAGAGTTTTTCGCGCCTCGATACCGACGAGCGACTCTTTGAACTGACGGACGGAGTGAGCGGTCGAAAGGCCGCAGCTGTAGAGACTGTGATTTATGAAGCGGCTCGAGTGGTGAACAGCGCCGGAGCTTGGGCGCCGATGGTCGCGCGCCAATTGGGATACGCGTGTCCATCTGAACCGGTTCGCAGACAGGTGTGTATTTTTGATAGTCGTGATGTGGATCTGACACCGTACGGGATGATTGTTGATCCATCGGGCGTTTACTTTCACCCTGAGGCGACCAATGGGCTTGCCGGAGTGGCGACACCCGAGCAGCCTGGTTTTAATTTTGAATACGATGGCGCCCGCTTTTTTGAAGAGCTGATTTGGCCAGTGCTCTATGAGCGTTCTTCGAAGTTTGAGCGACTCAGGCATCTCACCGGTTGGGCTGGGCTCTATGAAGTTTCGCCAGATCACTCCGCGATTTTAGGCCGCGTCGAGCAAGGCGATGCGGGCCGAAGCGGTCGCGTTTTTGAGGCGCATTCGTTCTCGGGACATGGCGTGATGCAGTGTCATGCAGCAGGACTTGGCCTTGCCGAGCTGATGGTTAAAGGCCGCTACGAGACACTCGATCTTTCAGTGCTCTCCGGAAGTCGTTTTGAGCAGGGAAAACTGATTTCGGAAAACGCTGTCATTTGAAAAGTAGGATAGAGTCAGTCCATGAAGACATGGCACATCCTACGTCGAGGCACGATTAAAGATCTAAAGTGGGACGACCTCCCTGAGCCGAGTCTCGGGGCGGGCTTCTTGAAGGTTCGCGTGCGGGGTGCCGCTCTCAATCCCGCCGACCTCAAAATTTTGAGCGGAAAAGACGGCGGAAAGTTTATTCATTCGAGTCGTTTTCCGGCGCAGCTCGGGTTCGACTTCAGTGGTCTGACCCCTTCGGGAGAGGAAGTTTACGGATTTCTTCCTTACTCGCCGTTCAACAATCAGGGCAGCTTTTCGGAATACGTTTCGGTGAAAGAGAGTGAGTTTGGCCGGAAGCCCAAAAACATCACCCATGCTGAAGCCGCATCCCTCGCGACTGTCGGACTGACGGTGCTTCAGGCGGTCCGCGATTCTGCCAAGATCAGAAAGGGCGATCGCATTCTGATCAATGGTGCTTCGGGTGGGGTTGGAACGGTCGCTATCCAGATTGCAAAAATTCTGGGTGCGCATGTCACAGCTGTCGCAAGCAAAGAGAAACTCGATTTCGTGAAGTCACTCGGAGCGGATGAAGTCATCGACTACCGTTCGAAGCAGTTAAAGGATATCGAATCCAAGTTCGACATGGTTTTTGATGTCGCGGCAAATTCCTCCTTCTCGGTTTGCGGAAAGCTTTTGAATCCGACTGGCACCTTTCTCACATTGCTTCCGTTGCCTTCGTTACTCGCGGGGTTTGTTCAAAGTCTTTTCACTGGTAAGAAGGTTCGCTTCATCGGCGTGAAATCAAAGAAGGCAGATCTCGATCTTATTACGCAGTGGGTTGAAGCCGGAAAGCTTAAGCCGGTTGTTGAACGCCAGTTCCCGCTGTCAGCAGTGCCGCAAGCCCTTGAATTTCTTGCGTCTGGAAAAGCTAAGGGCAAGCTTACGATATCGATGGAATGACGCGTTAAATGACGCGTTGTTAAGGGCTGCCCGGGGTTGTTTCGGCGCCCGCCTTGGTCTAAGACCAAAGGTGGGGGAAGTGGTCGATGCAGATGCAGGAGTACCGGGCTCGGTACGACAGCTTGGCTGTAGAAGGCGCATGGTTTGATGTGCCGTTCCGCAAGGAATGGGTACTCAAACAAATCGGTCGCGGCCGTCGTGTACTGGATATCGGTTGCCTAGGCGGCCAGTTCTCGCAGCTCATGGTTGCGCAGAACAACGAAGTTTGGGGCGTTGAGCTGAACGCGCGCGCGGCAAAGCTTGCGCAGAAGCGTGGCATTCGCGTGAAGATTGCTGACGTTGAACAGGGGCTTCCGTTCGAAGCGGGTTCTTTCGACGTCGTGCATGCCGGTAATATTTTAGAGAGTCTCTACGACACCCATCAGTTCTTTGAAGAGTGCGCTCGTGTGCTTTCGCCGCAGGGTGTTCTTCTTTTCAGTACGACCAATCTCAATAGCTTGGAGAATCGCATCCGCGTAGCGACCGGCGGATATTTGACGATGGCTGGCGCGTTTCCGGAAGATCATTTCGGTGACCATATTCGTCAGTTCAATCTCGATAAGCTGCGTGAACTCTGTGAGCGAAGTGGCTTTGAGCTGGAAGAAACGTTTGGCGTCCCCGTTTTGCAAAGCCAGGGGCGTTGGATTGATCTCGGTCTCGCCGCTCTGGGCAAGGCATTTCCAGAGTTCTCGAAGCTGCTCATCGTGCGTGCTCGCAAGATCGCCCGCGCCTGATTCGTCCTGCTGTTTCTGAGCGGGCACCTGCCTTGCTCTATTCAGGAGCAATGGACCCTGTGACTGCGACTTTTTTACTGGGGATCATGGTTTGCGTTTTGATCTTCGGCTTTTGAGAGGGCTCGGGTGAGAATGGGCCTATGGCCCTGTTTCTTTCCCCAGCTTCACTCCGACTCGACTCGATGGACGAGGTGCGTTTTCCGCGCACTCTCGAAGTCTTGCGTCAGGGTGTGGCCGAAAGTGTAGCGCCAGGCTTCGTGGCCTCTGTGTGGAGCGCAGCTTCGCCAGAGCGCTATCGTGCCGTCGCGGTAGGGCAGCGTCGAGTTGTTCCATCCGCTCTCCCGCTTTCCGTTGAAACGCCCTTTGATCTGGCTTCAGTGACCAAAGTTTATGGCACCGCGACTCTGGCTGCTCGCTTGATTGAGCGGGGCTGGATTGATTGGAATCAGCCACTGCGTTCGATCCTTCCTCAGTTTCGCGATGACCGCGTAACGCTAGCGCATCTTCTGGCGCACACGGGTGGGCTTCCGGCTTGGTTCCCGTTCTACGAAAAACTTCGCACCCGATTTGCTCCGAAGCCCATTTACGACGTTTCTGTTGCCATTCGACAGAAGGCGATGCGTGAGCTGGTATTCGAGACGCCACTTGAGAATGAGCCCGGTTCGAAAGCGGTTTACTCCGACCTCTCGTTTTTACTTTTGGGATTTGCATTGGAAGAGGTGACATCACTTCCTTTGGATCGCGCAGTCGAACGTTGGGTTTGGGAGCCGATGGGAATTCGGAACTCGTCTTACCGTCGGGTCACACGCAGTGCGACCCAGGGAGCGGACGACCGGTTCGCAGCGACAGAGAATTGCCCGTGGCGCGGTGCTGTTTTACAGGGCCAAGTGCATGACGACAACTGTTGGGCGATGGGCGGTTATGGGGGACACGCGGGGGCGTTTGGACCGGTCGGCGATTTGATGACGTTTGGTTCGAAACTTCTTTCGGGATTTCTTTCGACCGCTGTTCGCGACCGAGCTTGGACTCGCGTCGTACCGCCGATTGGGCCGCCGGGCTGTGATCGAACCCCGGGTTGGGACACGCCATCTGGAGAAGAGCCTTCTTTGAGTCGACGGTTCTCGCCTCGTTCGGTCGGACATCTTGGGTTTACGGGCACGTCTTTTTGGTTGGATCCTGACGCTCAATTGGCGATCGCGCTTTTATCGAATCGCGTACACCCGTCTCGCGAGAACACCCAAATCAGGGCCTTTCGCCCGCGATTTCATTCCGCTCTGGCCGATGACCTTGGGGCTATGAGAGACTGATTACTCGATATGGCACAACAAACTCGACTCCAGGATCTTAAATCAGTTCATATCATCGGTGTCTGCGGAACCCTGATGGGTTCGTTCGCTGCGTTTCTAAAACGCGCGGGAATCCAAATCACCGGAAGTGATCAAAACATCTATCCGCCGATGAGCGACGTTCTTCGCGACGCGGGTGTGACACTCTTCAACGGCTACGCGGCTGAAAATTTGACCGGCCTTGCAGTGAAGCCGGATCTCGTCGTGATCGGAAACGTCATCGGTGCGACGAATCCTGAGGCGCGCGCTGCAATCGACGGTGGTTATGCCTATGCTTCGTTGCCTGAGACGATGGAGCGTTTCTTACTTCCGAAGGCGCGTAATTTTGTCGTCTGCGGAACTCACGGGAAAACGACGACATCGAGTTTGCTGGCTCATACGTTGACGACGGCCGGGAAATCGCCCAACTACTTTATTGGTGGGGTCTCCAAAGACCTGCCGTTCAGCTTTAACGTCACGAATACCGCGGACGGAACTCCATTTGTTTTGGAAGGCGATGAGTACGACACCGCATTCTGGGACAAAGTTCCTAAGTTCAATCACTACCTGCCCGACGACGTGATTCTTACTTCCGTCGAATACGATCACGCGGATATCTATCCGTCGTTTGAATCAGTTGTTAAGGCGTTTCAAGGTTTGGTCACCCGCATTCGTCCAGGCGGCAGAATGATTTCCTGCTTGGATTACCCGGCGATCAAAGGCCTGATTCAGCAGGCTGAAGCACGCGGCGACGTGAAGATAATTACTTACGGAAGTAATGCCGCCTCGGGCGCGCGTTACACGCCGGCAAATGTTCGCACGGAAAATGAGCTGCTTTGCTTTGACGTCATGGACGCAGGAAAGAAAGCCGTCTCACTCAAACTTCAGCTTCCTGGAAATCATAACGCGCTCAACGCTCTAGCAGTCTGGGTACTTTGTCGTGAGGCTGGTTTGTCCGACGCTCAAGTGGTCGAAGGACTCGCTTCGTTCCAAGGCATCAAGCGTCGCCAAGAAGTTCGTGGTGAAGTTCGTGGCGTCATGGTGATCGATGATTTCGCTCATCATCCAACCGCCGTTCGCGAAACCCTTCGCGCACTCCGTGGTCGATATGCCGGACGTCGTTTGGTGGCGGTCTTCGAACCGCGTAGCGCGACTTCGCGTCGCAAAGTATTTCAGCAGGAGTATGTCGAAGCTTTCTTGGAAGGCGACGCGACTTTTATTGCGGCGCCCTACGATCAAACCAAGATTGCGGCGGATGATCAGTTCTCGAGTGATCAACTGGTATCGGATATTGCACGGCGTGGAAAAGCAGCCGAACTGATGATGACTGTTGAAGAAGGTGTGGTTCAGGTCGCGAAGCATGCAAAAAAAGGCGATCTAATTGCAGTCCTCTCGAATGGTGGCTTCGGTGGATTTATCCCGAAGCTATTGAAAGCTCTCGAGTAAGAAGCTAAATCCCGCCTTCTATGAGGGCAGGATCACGCGATCAATCTCGAGTTACGCTAAGCTGGTGGGAACGCATGGGGTTCCTGCGTCGCTACGGGCCGCTGCTTGGATTGGGTGGCTATGCGCTGGTTCTGGCGTTGCTCGGAGCCCTGCAGCCGAAGCATGAGCTCTTGATCGCAGTGCTTTTACTGCTCGCCTATTCCGGGCAACGTATCGATGCGTTTTTCCGCTTTGCGCTTCCGTTTGGGCTCGTGATGCTGCTCTACGACAGCATGGGTCTTTACAAGGATCGGATTCGCGGGACGATTCGCATTGCGGAGCTCTATCGCTTTGATCAGCTCTTCTTTGGAATTCGAACCCCATCGGGGCAGCTGCTCACTCCGAATGAGTGGTGGCAGGCACACACGCATCCCTGGCTCGATTTCTACACGGGGTTCTTTTACATCTTTTTCTTAGCGTTCTTTTTCTTCACGGCCGCGTATTTTCGGTTCGTGAATCGTCGCACGCGAACCCGGCCAGAATCAGCTCGAATCAGCTGGGCCTTTCTCTGGGTGAACGCCATGGGGTATGCGACGTACTTTATCTATCCGGCAGCACCTCCGTGGTACGTGGCGAAGTTCGGATTTGGTCCGCCACGAATGGACACGCTCGCAAATCCAGCGGGCGGCCTACGGTTCGATGCGATGACCGGCATTCCGCTGTTCAAGACTTTCTACGGAGCCTCGCAGGACGTTTTTGGAGCCGTGCCATCACTTCATGTCGCCTATCCGTTGCTCGCGGTCTGCTACGCCTATCGAATGGGCGTAGCACGAGTTTGGACGACGTTCTTCTTTCTTACGATGTGTTTTTCCGCAGTCTATTTGAACCATCACTACATCGTCGACTTGATCTGGGGCTCGGTCTACGCGCTTGCAGTGTACTTCGGGCAAGAGGCATTTGTGAACTGGCGCGAGCGGAGACGGGTGCTGGCTATACGCCATATTCTTCGCGCGCCGGCACGGGACACTGAGGCGGCGTAGAACATCGATATAAAAGTACTTGGCTTAAAAAATTATTCTTGCCGGCTCAGACATCCTCTTCGAGGAACTCGCCGGAAGAATAAGTTTTTAAGCCAAGTACTTTTGTATCGAGGGCGATGCTTCAGTGTCCAGTGACGGTTGGCCAGGTCTTCGCATAGTGTCGCGCCGGGGAAACTGACTATGAGCGAAAAAAACCGATCTGAAATTCTGGAACTCATTCGGAAGTCTCCGTTTAACAAAGTGAAAGTCGCTGTTGCCGACATCGACGGTGTGCTTCGAGGCAAGTACCTGAGCAAGGAAAAGTTCCTTTCCATCGCAGAAAGCACATTTGGTTTCTGCAATGTGGTCTTCGGATGGGATTCATCGGACGTCTGTTATGACAGCGCGACCTATACGGGATGGCATACGGGATATCCCGATGCGGCGGTGCGCGTCGATCTGTCTACTTTTCGTGAAATCCCTTGGGAGGGGAATCTTCCCTTCTTTCTGGGAGATTTCGAAACCGCGGGCGGAAAACCACTGTCCGTATGTCCGAGACAACTCCTGAAAGGAGTCGTGGCGCGCGCAGAAAAGATGGGCGCCTCCCCAGTCTTCGGAATGGAATTCGAGTGGTTCAATTTCAAGGAAACCCCTCAGTCGCTCGAACAGAAGCAGTATCTCTCGCCTGAGCCTCTCACTCCGGGAATGTTCGGCTATTCAGTTCTGCGGGCTTCGCAGAATCAGCCCTATTTCGCAGCGCTGATGGATGACATGGCCGCCTTCGATATTCCGATCGAGGGATTGCATACCGAAACTGGACCCGGAGTTTATGAAGCCGCAATACTCTATGGAGATGCACTTGCCACTGCTGATCGTGGAATGCTCTTCAAGACCGCGGCAAAAGAGATTGGACACCGTTTCGGCATCATGCCGAGCTTCATGGCCAAGTGGAATTCCAAGCTACCCGGCTGCAGCGGTCATCTGCATCAAAGTCTCTGGTCCGGAGAAAAGAATCTCTTCTTCAACGAAGAAGATCCGAATCGTATGAGCGAGCTCTACAAAAGCTACGTGGCCGGACAACTTCGGTGCCTTCCGGAAATTCTTCCTTTCTTCGCTCCCACCATCAATAGCTACAAGCGACTGGTTGACGGGTACTGGGCGCCAACCCGCGCCACCTGGGGTATCGATAATCGCACGGTCGCCTGTCGTGTCATCCCCGGAAGCTCCAAATCCACACGCCTTGAAACACGAGTTCCGGGCTCTGACGTCAACCCGTATCTTGCCATCGCTGCAGCCCTCGCGAGCGGCCTCTACGGAGTCGAGAACTCGCTCGCCCTTGAAGACGGACCGATCCGAGGCAGCGCGTATCGCGAGAGCACGAAAGAACGACTCCCGCGAAATCTTCACGAAGCGAATGCCCGCTTGAGTGAATCAAGAATCGCCCGCGAGCTCTTTGGTGAAGAGTTCGTTGATCACTTTGTCAAAAGTCGAGACTGGGAATGGCGACAATTCCAGGACTCAATCACTAACTGGGAACTTCAACGGTACTTCGAAATCATATGAGCATTTATCAGTATAGTTTTCCGACTCTGATTCATTTTGGTCCGGGGACGCGAAAAAAAGTCGCCTCCCATCTTATGGAAAATCGCGTCCGGCGTCCTTTGGTAGTCACGGACCGCGGAGTCTCCGCAGAACCGTTTTTCTTGGATTTCATGAAAGAACTTCGCGCATCCGGGCTCGAGGCTCAGGACTATTCCGAGGTCTACGGAAACCCAGTCAAGTCCCAGGTAACTCAAGGAGTCGCGTCGTATCGCGCTCACCACGCCGATGGAATTGTCGGAATCGGGGGCGGCGCCGCTCTGGACGTGGCCAAAGCGATTGCACTCATGATCCATCATCCTGGCGACCTCTTTGACTACGAAGACGGGAAACTCAATGGACTTCCTATCGAGCGAGAGATTCCACATTGGGTCGCGTTGCCCACGACTGCCGGTACAGGGAGTGAAGTCGGCCGAAGCGCCGTCATTTCTGACGTCCATACGCACATCAAGAAAATCATCTTTTCGCCACGCCTACTGGCAAAAGCGGTCTTCGCGGATCCGGAAATGACGATTGGGCTGCCCGCGAAGATTACGGCAGAAACAGGAATGGATGCACTCACTCATTGTGTCGAGTCTTATCTCGCCAAAGGGTACCATCCGATTTGCGATGGAATCGCACTTGAAGGAGTTCGTTTGGCAGCTCGCAGTCTCGCCCGGGCCGTACATGCGCCCGCGAATTTAGAGGCACGCAGCGATATGATGATGAGCTCAATGATGGGAGCGGTCGCATTTCAAAAAGGTCTGGGACTCACGCATTCCTGCGCTCACGCCCTTTCGACGGTAACTGACATGCATCATGGACTCGCAAACGGCCTGATGATTGATCACGCACTCGCCTTTAACGTCACGGCCGTTCCGGAACGCTTTAGCGTTCTCGCGCAGACTGTGGGCCTAAAACGCGAACTCGACTTCATTCCTTGGCTTAGAAATCTCAAGGCGGAAATAGGAGTTCCGGATCGGCTTTCCACGCTGAAGGTCGATCGGGAGTCGCTCGAAGAGCTCTCGGAGATAGCCGATCGCGACGGCTGTCACGCGAGCAATCCACGAGTCTGCACTCGCGAAGACTTCCGAAGAATATTCCACGAAGCGTTCTAAGAACCCACTGACACCATGAAAAAGATCGGGATCTCCACTTGTTTTTTTCACGCCGACCCGAAGCGAGCCATATTTAAGGGCAAAACACTTCTGTATGTCGAGCAATCACTCGCAAACTGGGTGATGCGGGAAGGGGCCCTTGTCTATCTCATCCCACCTCCAGAAGACGGCTCTCCGGTAAAAATCGCGACCATGACCCAAGAGCTCGACGGCTTGATTCTTCAAGGAGGATCGGATGTCGCGCCTCTGAGTTACGGAGAGCAGGCGCTTCGCCCCGAATGGACGGGTGACCTGATTCGAGATCGGTATGAGCGTGAACTCATCGATGATTTCATCGCCAGGGACAAACCCGTTCTCGGACTTTGTCGAGGCGCTCAGATGCTCAATGTCGCACTAGGTGGAACGCTCTACCAAGACATTGAGGCTCAAGTCCCCGGCTCATTCAATCACCGAAACTGGGAAATTTATGATCAGAATTTTCACGACGTCACCCTGGAGGCGGGCTCCTGGCTTTCGCGCCTTTATGGCGGGAAGCCACTTGCACGCGTGAACTCGATTCACCATCAAGGAATCAAAGACGTCGGTCGTGGAATCACGGTCGAGGCAAGATCCGCCACGGATGGGATAGTTGAGGCGATTCGCGTACCGGGTTGCCGATTCGTTTACGGCGTTCAGTGGCATCCCGAATTTCAAGACATCCAGGATCCGTCCCTTCTTGATGGTCGTCCACTTCTTAAGGAGTTCCTATCCGCATGTTGACTCAATCGATCGAATCCAAATTCAACGCCGCACGGCTTGCACAGCCCGCATGGCGAGAAAAGTCACTTCGTGAAAGAGCCGACTGCATTCGTTGCTTTCGAGAACTTCTCGTCCGAGACTCCGAGATCCTCGCGAATCTTCTGACCTCGGAAATGGGAAAACCCATCACGCAGTCAAGGAATGAACTGAAAGGAACTCTCGGTCGAATTGACTACTTCCTTCAAACGGTTGAGGCGACCCTTGCACCTGAGCGCGTCTATTCGGAAGCCGGTCTCGACGAAATCATTAGCTACGAACCGCTGGGAGTGATTGCCAACGTTTCGGCATGGAACTATCCCTATTTCGTCGGTTGCAACGTCTTTATCCCTGCTCTTCTATGCGGAAATGCCGTCCTCTACAAACCTTCGGAAATCACCAGTCGCACAGGGCTTGCGATCGAAGAGCGTCTGATTGAAGCAGGAGTTCCCAGCGAAGTATTCGCATGCGTATCCGGCGACGGAAGTGCAGGAGCAAGCCTCATCGAGCAGCCGGTTGATGGTATCTTTTTCACGGGCTCATTCAAGACCGGGAAACGAATCGCCGAGACGATCGCGGGTCGAATGATCCGAGTTCAGATGGAGCTGGGTGGAAAAGACCCAGTCTACGTCTGCGAGGACGTTGATTTGGAATCCACTGTCGCTTCGGTCGCAGACGGAGCCTTCTACAACGCAGGCCAATCCTGCTGCTCAGTTGAACGAATCTATGTTCACGAGTCGATCTATGAGGCCTTCATTCGACTATTCAAGGAAACTGTCGGCGGCTTTGTGATGGGTGACCCATTCGATGAGAAAACGTACATCGGCCCTCTCGCGCGTCCGGCCCAAATTCCTTTTCTTCAAAATCAGATCGCGGACGCCGTGAGCAAGGGCGGGAGGTTGATCCTTGGAGGACTGAGCGCAGGTAGCGGCTATTTTCAGCCCACCGTAATCGCAGACGCCCATTCGCGAATGGCTATCATGCGGGAAGAGACATTTGGCCCCATGATCGGAATTCAGAAAGTCAGCGGTGATGCGGAAGCCCTGAGCTTAATGAATGACACTGAGTATGGGCTGACTGCCGGAGTTTATACGCGAGATCGAGAACGTGCCCGGAAGCTTCTCGATCAAGTCAACTCAGGCACTGGGTATTGGAATTGTTGCGACCGGGTTAGTCCGAGCCTTCCATGGTCTGGCAGAAAGAACTCGGGTATCGGCTCGACACTCTCACGGATTGGAATTCTCGCATTCGCCCAACCGAAGGCATTTCACATGCGAGGGCCCTAAATGGCCTGAAAGGCTTCGTTCAATATCCCCAGTGCCTCGTCGATGGCAGCAGCGTCGATCGTCATCGCAGGTTGAATGCGGAAGCTGGCGGAATAGCTCATGGTAAGCAAACCGCGCTTCAGACATTCTTTGAAAAGCTGGCGAGTCTTTTCGACGGGAAGGGGTTCGCGGGTTTTCTGATCCTTGACGAGCTCGACTCCGACGAAGAGTCCGGAGCCGTGGACCTCACCGATGATCGGGTATTTGTCTTGAAGCTTCTTGAGTCCGGCGATGAGAAGCTCTCCCATGGCTTTCGAGTTTTCGACCAAGTGTTCTTCGTCGATGATTTCTAGCGCGCTGGCGGCGGCCGCGGCGGCCAGTGGGTTTCCTCCGTAGCTCGAGGATGACCCCGAAGGATTTGACCAGGGTTTGGATTCGACGACCGAGTCTTTTGAGAGAACGGCACTGATCGG
>FSTL01000362.1_pt1 | contig 13844 bp, 10 predicted proteins | sample 1637241 | NCBI WGS metagenome assembly FSTL01 (sample SAMEA3914819, study PRJEB12502) | metagenome | biome: forest; material: soil | place: Canada | collected 2010-06-26 | depth 0.3 m | reverse complement strand
GTGAGTTCGTGTCCGGGACAAAGCAGAGCTTTGCCGGCAGAAAAACCGGCGAGTAGAAACGCGTTTCGATGGTGATCGGTGCTGCGAGATTCGGAACTTCCGAAAGACCACGCGCCAGCGTGTACATGCCATGAATGATCGCGGCCGGGTGGCCTAGAAGTTTCGCGGTGATACCGGAGACGTGAATCGGGTCGAGATTTTTTGAAAGCACACCGTAGACGCGCCCAAGGCCTGAATGAAACGACCACGGAAGTCCGGAACTCGCGTCGACCGCTTCGACTTTCTTTCGTTCAGACGGTTCTGGTGCTTTCATACGCTTGAATGCGGTGGTCGTGCTTTTCCACGAAAGAATTCCGTCGATGAGAAGCTCGGACTTGAGCTCAAACTCGTAACCGCGCTTCACTTCGGTGTAGCGATCGATACGGCAGTTAAGAACCCAGCCTTTGGAAGTCTGTGGAAGAGTGAGAGGACGTAGAACTTCGATTTTCTCGCTCTTATGAAGAATTCCATAAGGTGAAAATGGAAACTCGGAGTCGTTGACGATGTCGAACTGAAGAGCGGTTGCAAGTGCGTAGGGATAGGTGGGCGGAATCGACTTTTCTTTCCACTGAACGGCTTTGCAGAAACGTTCGAGATGGCCCGAGGAAGGGGTGAGAGTTCCGCTGCGGACCACGGGCCTTGCTGCCGCAAGAGCAGCGGGTTCGGGGACGCGTTTGCGCGTATTGATGAGCGATCGTACGAGGGTTCCTGCGAAGGAGAGCACTGTTTGCATAGAGGCTCAATGGTCGTAGTAGCGAACGTAATCAACGATCAACTTTTCGTGTCCAGGGCCGACCGTTAAGCCGTCGTTTAGTTGCATGCTCATGTTGAGCATCATGTAGAAAAGCTTGCCTTCGTTTGGAACTCCGATTTTATAATCGTTTCCGCGTGAGTGAATGGTTTCCCCGTACTCGGTCTTACCGATGACGCAATCGTTGACAATGTACCAAAGCGCAGCCGCTCGCGTTGCATCGCCTTTGTCCCAGTAGACGCCGTAGGTTGCGTCTTGAGTCGTATCGAGCCAGAAAGCGGGGCCGGTCTGAACATGGGTCCAATTCGAGTTCGGAGGGTTCGTTCGTTCGCCGATGGGAACACCGTGGAGGGTCATCCCCATCTTGCGGTTTTTATTTTTCGCGTAAGCTTCCATGATGTCGATTTCGCCGTACCGCGGCCACTCGTCGTGCGGAAGAATCCAGAACGCAGGCCAGCCATGCTCGCCCGTATCCCAGCGCGCTTTCATTTCGATGTAGCCACCTTCGAATGTATAGCCGGGAACTTTTCCAGGTACTGGACGAGTCATGATCGCGCCCGAAATCATCGGGCATTCCGATCCCTCAGACGTCGCGTAAGTGCATTTGATGCCCGAGGTGCGGGTGTGGAGAATTTCGCTGGTAAGAGTGAGGTGCCCGTCGTGAACATCGACATAGGCGGGGCCGAACTGATTGTAAGTCGGGACGCCCGGCATGTAGTTCGGACCCGAGTAGACCCACCATTTACATTTATTGAGCAGCGCCAGTTTGCTCGGATCGTAGTTTTTGCATTCTGAAACGTTGTTGTACCCTTGAATTCCGCAGAGCGGCGCGCGTGAGAAGCAGCTCGGATCATCGCCCATCTGAGGGCCGTCGAACTCGTCGCTCCACGCGACATGGGTTTTGTATTCTTTAAGAAGATCGTACTTCTTTTCGCCAGTCGCGTTGCACTTGATGGCCTCGAACGCGCGGCGAGGTGTCACCTCTTCATGCTTACAGGAGCTTGCGAGAGTCAGGGCTAGTGTCAGAAGAAGTACGCGTCTCATAAATGAAATTTTATTCTTTTTTCCGATAAATTCCGATGAAGAAGCGGGAAGTGAAGAGAGTGAAGAAAGCACGAGTCAAACGAATGGCGGCTGTGATTCTGGTTACGCTGGGGTGTGCCTCTTCGTGCGCGACCCCGTCGCCATCGCGGGTGGGGCATGCGCCCCCGGCTGAGAGAAAGATTGCCTCTGTGCAGAGCTCGGCGTCGGCAAAAGAAGCAAGGCTCGTCGAAAGCCTAAAGGCTGAAATGGCCATGGGTGGTTTCGATGCTCAGGGGATGCGAGAGAACATTGCGGTCTACAGCCAGTGGCTTCGGGAGTTCTTCCAAGTCGCGAAGCTTCAGGGAAGCGCGAAAGGGACCAAGAAGCATCTTCTCGGATTGCTCTGGAATGCGAGGCTCTCGTTGCATCGCCAGCGCGATTTTCTAAGCGAAGACTTTCAAGAAACAATCGCCGATACGTTGACCTCGGTCGAGCGTTCGGTTCGCCAGGGGCAGTTGGATTCTGCCGTTGCAGTCGTCGGAACTATTTCAGATTCGATCGACCACGTCCGCGCTGGGCTCGACTTCTTCTGATCTATTAAACTAGAGTTAAATAATCCGGTATTCCTAACAGAGTTCCCATTTGCAATGCGGCGCGTCTTCTGACAAGAACGGCCCGCGAGGAAAATTCTATGCGTACCGCTTTCGTCTTTGGATTGATTGCACTCAGTTTTTCAGTTTCTGCGTTCGCTGCGGAAGGAGCGACTTCGGTACAGCAAAGCGATTCGCTGCTGAACCACATCACCGCCACTTATTCAGCTACGGTTCACGGACCGGGCATGACTCAGCTTGACCAAAATATTGCTTCCGATCGCAATGGCGTCAAATCGAAGTCGGCTATCAACTTGGACGGAGGCGTTTACGCTCTCTATATGTTTGATGATCGCTGGGGTGTGGGCCCGGAAGTTCCATTCGTTTACGCCCCTAGTTCGGCGACCGACAATTTCACCATTGGCGACGTCGGCGTTCGCATCGCAAACAAAGGCATCATCAAGACCCGCGAACTCACGGTGGCTGCGAACCTGATTCTTCAGGCTCCGACCAATGCGTATTCGATCTCGCGTCACATGGACATGGGCTTGAAGTTCACTCCGAACGCACGTTACAGCTTCAGCGGCACCCGTTTCTCGGTTGGCGCATTGAGCGAATTCAAGTCTTACCTCGGCGCTACTTTTGACAAAGGCTTCAAGGCTTGGATGGCTCCTTATGCATCCTATCGCTTGACCTCGACTCTTTCGGCGAACCTTCTCTATTCCTACGAAGCCGACCATTTCGTCGGTCAGCCAGGAATGCAGTTCCGAATGTACCAGACCGACCTCGAGCCAGGCCTGGTTTGGTTCATCACTCCGAAGATCATGTTCAATCCATACCTTCAGGTCTTCACGACCAAGCAGCTTTCCTGGGAGCATACCGCCCTGGGTGCAGTTGTGAGCGCGTCTCTCTAAGTCTTTAGATTCAGACAGTTTGAATTGGGTGGCACCCCCGGCGACAAACGTTGCCGGGGGTGCTGCTGTTTTCGCTATATTAAGGATGCAATTCTCTGGTTGGCGACGACGGACTGCTCGGCGCCGTATCCGTGAGATCCTGCGTGAAGTCCTGAATGAGCGTCACTCGTGAGGGTACGGTGCCTGGATGAATCCATGCACCCGTGACGAACACGGCGTTTGCGTTCGGAAACGCTTCAATCATTGCGTTCATATTCTCGGGTTCGTTTTCAAAGATGCCCACGACATTGCCGCTGATCCGAGAGAACGCCCAGCGCTTGAAGTCGATTGAGCTCATGCCTTCGGGCCTGAGAATGATGTCGTTGACCTGACTGGGAGCGATCATTCCCAAGGCGATGAGATTTGCCTCTGTGCCCTTACGCTGGAGGCGGTCGTAACGGCTGCTCACGAAGATGATCCGTGCCCCCGCCCGTCGTAGCTCGCGGACGTAGCGATCGGCGCCAGCCATTGGGACGTCATATTCGAGACCAAACCCCGAAAGGTAGATGGCGGTAGCGCGATCTTCGAACCGTGTCTGAGTGTCCTTTGGGATGCCAAGTCTCTGAAAAATCGGAGTGAGATCGTAGCGGTTCTCGAGCCGATAGAGGTCACTGATTTCGATACTGGCGATGGCATCAAGTTCTTTCGGGGTGAGGGCGACATCGCCTAAGGCGCGTCTCATGGAATAGAACCGACGGGGAATGGAGTCGATCACGGTTTCGTCGAGGTCCATGACGATGACGGGCGAGAGCGTGGTGCTCACTATGAGAAGAATAGTGGATAGCATGGGGCGGGTTACCTTTCTGAGCCGCTTATGCTGTTTTCTTAATTATAATTAAAATATAAATAAGTTAATTGAAGTATAACTTTAAGTAATGGCGCCTCTGAAATGAATCTTCTCCATCTTCAGTATTTTTATGAAGTCGCTCGAAACGGAAGCATCACTGCTGCCGCCGGAAAACTGCGCGTGAGTCAGCCCGCCGTGAGCAAGCAGATCAAACTCTTAGAAGCGGATCTGGGTGGGGCACTCTTGCTTCGAACACGCCGGGGCGTGAAGCTGACCGAGATTGGACTTCAGGCATTTCAGGCCGCTTCGAAGATTTTTTCGGAGGTCGATCTCTTGTCAGCCCGAATGAAGGATCAAGGGGCCGAGCTTTCGGGCGGCTTTTCACTCGGGGTTTCAGATAATCTGGCCATTCATCTGATTCCAAAGGTCGCGGCCGAATTTCGGAAGCAGCATCCACGCTTGGCGCTGCACTTCTTCTCGGGCACCTCGTCTCAGATCAAAGAAGAGTTACGGCTCGATCGCTGCGAGGCCGGATTGTTTTTCACTCCGCTAAAATCGACTGACCCCTACGAGTCAGAAGTTCTCACTCAGTCTGAGTTCTGCCTCGTGATTCGCTCGAATCATCCTTGGCTTGGAAAACATCCCGCGACGTTGGCGGCGCTTCGTAAGAATCCTGCCCCTAAGATTGGGTCTAGACTGCTCGATTACACGGGCAGCATTCCCGCACACTTTCACCTGGCGAAGCTTGGGCTGATTGAGGAGCCCGCGGTTCAGGTCAATAACCATGAGGTTCAAAAGCGCCTGGTGCTGGAGGGGGTGGGCTATGCGGCCCTGACCCGCAACAGTGTCAGTCGTGAAATCGCAGCGGGAACTCTTCGCGTGATTCGAACGCCGGAACGGCTGTTGTCGCCAGTCTATTGGGTCACCCCTCGTGGGAAGCCGGTTTCGAGGGCCGCTTTGAGGTTCCGCGGGCTATTAAAGTCCCGTGTTGGAGCCGAATAGGCTCTGGGCACCCCCTGAAAAAAGTTCAGGGTTCTGCTTGCGGCGGGATTTGCGGGGGCGTCCTTGGATTACATAGTGATTGGATACTGCTAGGGAATCTCTGCTTCAGACGGGGTGGCTCGAAAGCTGCTTATGCGCGGCTATGATTTCCCGTTCGCCCTTGAGAAACGTCGTCGTCGCCGCTGGTCTTTTCCTTTCAGGTTGCTCCGCCCACAAGGCGGTTCCCCTGGCTCCGATTGTCCAGAGCGCTCAAGTGGTCGTGGCAGGAACACGCGAATCGATCGCACCGGGCACGGCGAAGCAGCCGGTGGTCAACGTGAAGATCACGGCAAAGAAGGCAGACCTTCTCGAGCAAGAGTTCCTTTACGGCGCCGATCTTCAGTACTCGTCGTTCTACGACAAGGACATGGATCTCTATAACCAGAGCCTGGCGCTGGGTCACATTCCGGCTCGGTTTCGCATCGCGGGCGACGAACTTCAGCTCGTGGCCGATAACAAGCGCCTCTACCCAAGCGAAGTCAATCATCCGGAACAGCTTCTGAGCCGTTTCAAGATTTTGATTCAAGATGAAGACACTCTGACGGTTTCGTCCGCGAATTCGGGCCCTCTTCTTGGGCAGATCTTTGAGGCAACCCATACTGGAACGCCGGGCTCCATTCTCAATCCTGGAGGCAAAACGCCTCGCGATCTCTGGGTGCGTTCTTTTCAGTTCATTCCCGACGGGAACTACCTGCTTCAAGAGACGAGTGTGCTCCTGGAAGACGGAACCATCGGCGAATTCATGGAATCCATCTTTCCAAGACAGGTGCTTACGGCTGGTTCGAAGTTCGAGAAATTTGAAATGGACCCAGAAAGTCCAGTCGGTGGCGATGAGGGCGCCGTAAGTCGCTATCGTCTGCTTCGCGGCGAGTCCATTCGTGACGGCGAAAAGAAACTCGCCTTTGCTCAGCACTTCGATATCTCGGGTGCAGGCGATACTTATTCCACCATCGATTGGTACGTAACTGCCAACATTACGGACGAAGAAATCGTCCCGGTGAAGCTCGCAGTTGAAGGCTGGAATCGCTACTTCCGTAAAATGAAGGGCGTGGAAAAGGACATCGTTCTTTTCAAAGGACGTTTGCCGCAGGACGTGAAGCTCGGCGACCCGCGCTTTAACGTCATCAACTGGGACAATCGTCTCGTTGCCGGAGCAGCGTACGAATCGCAGGCTTCTGATCCTCAGTCAGGCAAGCAGAGCCATAGTTTGATTTACATGCCGGCTGCATGGCTGAAGATCGGGACCGATTACTGGCAGAATGGTCAGTATTCGGATACGGACTCAACCCCAAGCGTCGGCCGCCTCGCTCTGTCTCGCGCAAAAGGTGCGCTACGTACTGCGCGCGTCGCCTGTCTTCGTGACGTCAAAGGCCTTGCGATAGAACTGTCATCGGGTCGTTTGAGCCAGGACGAAGTCAAAGTCTTTGGCGCAGAACTTCTCAAGCAAACGCTCTTCCACGAAGTCGGTCACGCGCTTGGCCTGGATCACAATTTCAAAGGCTCCCTGAGCTATGATCGTTCGAAGCCCGGTTCACCAGCGACGACTTCGATCATGGACTACAACGACTTTGAACTCGAACGCGAGTCATTCAGTGCTGTGGATTCGGCCGAAGGGCCTGAGCTTGAGTATGATCGCCAGGCCTTGAGTGCGATCTACAACCAGGCAAAAGATGTGGCTTCTTCAGACGCCGTGGTTCCGACCTGTAACGACGAAGAAGCGGATGCAGAAGAAGGGGGAGTGGACCCGCTTTGCATTCGTTACGACATCGAAAACGATCCGACCCACGCGACGATCACGGCGCTTGAGCGTGTGACTTTGCCGGTTCGTCAGAATGACGTGACCTTGGCTCAAGCGATGGCGCATGTGCCGGGCGATATTTTGAGCAGTGACGCTCTTGCGGCTGTGCAGACTCAGGCCGATCTGAAGGCACTGGGCGCAAAGCTTGGCTCCGCGATTCGTGGGGCGATGAAGTTCCACTTCATCTCGGGAAAGGCTTCGCTGAGCCGGATGGTTCGCACGAATCTGAAGTCCTTGCTTCAGTTCCAAGACGGCATTTTGCCTGCTGGTTACGATGAAGCGCAGATGCGTGAGCGCGCTTTTGATGGTGTTCAGAAAGTGATGGCACTCCGCTCTCTTCCGGACGTGCTGAAAACGGCTCTTGAAGCCGTGTCCACGCAATCAGCCAGTCTCGTTTCGGCTACGCCTTTCATTGTGGCGCAGGCCGCTGAAGGTCGGGCTTCGACTTTGAACGATTTCAAGGCCGCGCTCGTGAAGTCTGTCGTGGGGTTTGAGTCTGACGAAGCAGCAGGGCTGCCTAAGCTCCGCTCGGCGGTTCTTACGGCTCTGAGCCGGCATGAATCGGTTCCGTTCTTTTTCGGAAAAATCGGCGAGAGCCGCGCCGATTTCGAAGCCGCGATTCTGAATGTTTTGACTGGGGCACTTTCAACTCAGGAGAAAAGGACGGATTCGGAGCGTTTGGCTGCGGCCGGTACACTGAGCTCGTTTAAGGGACGTCCGGGTGCGGATGCCGCGATTGAAGCGGTTCGTGGGCAGCTGAAGCTTGAGCGCCTGATGGCTGAGGACAATGAAAGCCGGGAGTCGGTCGAAGCGATTCTGGATGCTCTGAAGTAACGTTCGAAATAGTTGACACAATGCGTCAGCAAGGATAGTCGTCTGGGCATTCGACGCCTGTTTTCTACGAGAAAGGTCTCTTCCATGTTTCGTATCGCGACTTTGTTGGTCAGCGCACTTTCAGTCTCGGCTCACGCCGAGAATAAAACCGTCGGTGACTACCTCGACGCATCCACGAACCCTTCGGGCGTTTGCCGCCTGGTCGGCGTGGACCTGACCTACTCGAAAACGCGTGTTTCGGCCGCAAGGGTTGCTCAGGGGCCGTCCGAAGTTTTCGATCACATCGATCGCAGATTCTACTGTTCCGCATCGTTGATCGATCCGACCCACGTTTTGTCTGCCGCCCATTGCTACCAGGGAACGCTTGAAGGCAGCCCTGACTATACTTCGAAGCCGATTCCAAAAGAGCCGCGCACGCCCCAGTGTCAGCTTCCGGGTTGGGAAGACGACCTTCGTTGCGTCGCTCGAGTTGAGTACTACCGGATCGACATCAAGATGGATCACGTTGACGTCGAGTGCGGCGTTGATGCGACAGGAAAAGCGCTCGAAACGCATCGTACCGATTGGAACATGGGGTATCCAAACCCTCGCATGAATGCGAAACGCGTTCCTTACGACGTATCGGTTCTTCAAGTAGATGCCAAGTTTGAGAAGGTTCAGCCTCTTCCGATTTTGCTCGATGCGGAAGAGACCATGCCATCCATTCTTCAGAATGACGGCGACTGCCAGGCCTACGGCTACGGTCTCGATAACGCCCACAATGCCGGTGTTCTTCACGGTATTGAGCTTCCACTTTCACTTTTTGATTCTCATGAGGAGTGGCTGGTTGCGAAAGACACCCATCAGGGAACGCAGCATGGAGATAGCGGTGGACCGCTTTTCTGCAAAGATCGCCAGGGCATGAGCAAGATCTTCGGTGTCGTCTCCATGGGTGGCGATCACGGCGGAGTTTTGAACAGCGCTTTCTCGGTGACTGGCTACAACGCACTTTGGATTAAACGGGTTTTGGCTTTGGATCCGTCCTTTCGCCACAGCCACGCTAATCTCAACGATAGCTGGCACCAGATTGCGGTTCAGTACGAATTTGACGAGCTTGACCGCCTCCTGAACCAGATTGATTCCTGCATCCACCGCCGCACGGACTTTGACCGTAAGTTCCGCCGCGGGCTGAAGCACGACTATAGAGTGCTGAGTAAGGCCCGGAAGGTGAAACTGAAGCAGTACGATCGTAAGGAAATTCCTGCCGGGCCGATGCGAATCTACCTGGATATGATCTTTAAGAATGTTTACGAAGTTAAAGATCGCTGCGAAAACACGCCTTCTTAGTCCGGTCTAAGGCTTTATAAACTTATTTAATGTAGGATTTTCATCGTTTTCTGATGAAAAACAACAAGTTCCATCACTTTTGGCCGATACTAGAGATGTGAACACTCTTCCTGCCGACTTCCTTCATGGAAAGACGGTCTTAATCGCCGACGACGAAGCCGACTTGCGCGAGCTTTTGGCTATGGCGTTTGAGCGGTGCGGGTGTCGGGCGCTGACGGCGGGGAATGGAGAGGAAGCTCTTCAGATCCTTCAAGAAAGCACGGTCGACGCCGTGGTCTCGGATGTTCGAATGCCCGGTGCGGACGGAATCGACCTCATCCAGGCGATTCGAAATTTATCCAGCCCGCCGGCCTGTCTCATTTTCATTTCCGGTCACTCAGGTTTGACCGAAGAGCGCGCGCGCCTTCTGGGAGCATTCCGTATGCTCTCGAAGCCCTTTCGGCTGGAAGAGCTGATTCGTGCTGTTGACGCTGGCGTTAGAAACGTCCTTTAGTCAGGACTTTCCGTCCAACTCGTCTCAGACCCCCCTTCATAATCTTTAACAATCCGTTGAAAGTTCCTTCCTCAGTTTAGCGTTCCAGTCGCCCGAATCGTTCCATGCACAATGGGGAACCAAATGGACGATTTCGAGTCGGAACTAAAATCAGGGTTTCTTGAAGAGGCAGCACAGAATCTGGCAGAGGCCGAGCGCTGCTACATGGATTTGGAAGACCGCCCTCAAGATAGCGGGCTGCTTGAACAGATTTTTCGACTCATGCATAATTTAAAGGGTGGGGCACAAGCTGTCGGATTCGCCGCACTGGGTGAGTCAGCACACGAGCTCGAGTCCATTTTACTTGGCGTAAAAAACGGAACGGTCTCCTTCGGACATGAGCTGATTGGGGTGCTGCTGAAGTATAATGATCAGCTTGCCCAGCATGTTCAGGCTTTGAAGAAGGATTTTGGCGCGTTGCTCGATGCCGCTTTGCTGAAGCGCGAATTGCGCGGGCAGATCGCAGCTTGCGGCGCGAAGGCGAGCGAGACTCCTGCCGCTCCTGCCGCAGAACCGTGCGTGTCGGCCGAGGCCACTCCGATTGAAATCGAAAAAGAATTTCAGCTGCTCGCTACTCTTACTCAGGAATTCATGGAAACCCCTTCGGATGTCGGTGTGCCGGGTCCAGGCAGCGCCGCTGCGGGCCCGGCCGCCGCTACTCACTCGCAAGTCCAAGCGGGCGGTCCAGCAGGGGGAGTTACGGAAGAGTCGATTCGAGTCAATCTCGGTCGTCTTGAACGTCTTCTCAATTGCGTGGGCGAGCTCGTGATTCTTCAGTCAGTGATTCGCGAGCAGGCAGACACACAGAAGAGCCTGCTTTTGAGAAAGAGCGTTCATCAGCTCTCGAAAGTCACGAAAGAGGTTCAGGACATTTCGATGAGCCTTCGAATGATTCCTCTGAAGCAAACCTTTCAGAAGATGCAGCGAATTATTCGAGACACCTCGATTGCGCTCGGTAAGCGCGTGAATTTGAAGATCGATGGCGACCAGACGGAGGTCGATAAGACCCTGCTTGAGTCCCTGGGCGATCCACTGGTTCATCTGGTGAGAAACGCAGTCGATCACGGAATTGAATCTGCCGATGAACGGCGCGCTAACGGAAAGCCTGAGTCAGGAAACATGACTCTTCGTGCATTCCATCAGAGCGGATCGCTTGTGATCGAAGTATCTGATGACGGTTCTGGTATGAATCCGGAACGCCTGATTGCAAAGGCCGTCGAAAAAGGAATCATTTCTGCCGGCACGCGGCTCTCGACCGAAGAGGCCTGTCAGCTCGTCTTCAAGCCTGGGTTTTCGACCAAATCGTTGGTCACCGACGTGTCTGGGCGAGGAGTGGGGCTGGATGTGGTGAAAACCAATGTCGAGCGCCTGCAGGGTAGTGTTTCCATCGAAACGACGATGGGCAAAGGCACGACATTTCGAATCAAGCTTCCACTGACTTTGGCGATCATCGACGCCCTCGTGGTTCGAATTGCGGACGACCGATTTGTTGTACCGATTGCCCATGTTCACGAGTCGATTCGACCGAGCCTGAAAGATATTCATCCGATTGCTGGAATTGGAGAGGTTTTCTCGCTTCGAGGCGAGCAGCTTCCCCTGATGCGCTTGCCGGAACTTCTCGGGCGTCACGCACCACGAAGTACTGCAAGCGAAGGGATCGCCCTGATTGTTCGAGCGGGCGTGAGTCCATTCGCAGTCTGGGTTGACGACATTTTAGGTCAGCAACAAGTCGTGATCAAGCAGTTGGGAAGTGAGCATTCTGGGAAGAAGGGGTTCGCGGGGAGCACGATTTTAGGCGATGGCCGTCCCGCATTAATTCTTGAAATGGCCGAACTTGTAGAAGTCGGTAAGGAGGTCCGTACATGGAAACCGCAAACGAACGCATCGACGAATGTCGCATCCTGAGTTTTTCTCTTGGAACTGAAGAGTACGCTATGCCGCTTTTGGCGGTGAAGGAAGTCATCGCGCTTCCGGAAATCACGGCGATTCCGTTCACTCCTTCCCACTTCTTGGGAATCATGAACTTGCGTGGCCAGGTCATTTCGGTGATCGATCTTCGTCTGAAGTTCGGCCTCAAGCCTGGGAACGGAGTTGAAACATCCGTCATCATCTGTGACCTCGGAGTGACCAGCATTGGGGTAGTCGTTGATTCGATTAACTCGGTTCTGCTTCCTAAGCAGGAAGAGCTTTCACCCGCGCCCAAAGTGCGCGGTGGAAAAGCGGGAGAATATATCTCTCAGGTTTACAAGAGTGGCGACCGCCTCGTGGTTGTGATTGACGTCGACCGTTCGATCGGTTCGGAAGATGCGTCGTACGCATCGAAGGCGACCCAACAGGGCGGAGCCCGGAGCGCTGCTTAATGAAACACCTCAGTTTGCGGGCAAGACTTTTTCTCGCCTTTGCCATTCTCTCAGTTTTCTGTGGAAGCATTGGAGCATGGAATGCCCACATCCTGGGGTCGGTTTCAGAAACTACTCAGCATATTGTTGGGATCAATCTCAGGAATATCGTCTGGGCGAACGAAATGCGGGATGCCTCCGGGCTGCTGCGTTCGAACCTCAATTTCTTGGCAAGTCCAAGATCTAAAGAAGAGGATAAAAAGAAGGCCATCATCACTGCCAAGGCCATGATCAGCCGTTACGAGGCGGCGGACGACAAATATAATGACGTCCCATTTACGGAAGACGAAAAAGCCATCTACGATCCGCTCGTCGCGGATTGGAAGACCGCGAAGGCGGCAGCCGGGAAAGCCCTGGAAATGGCCGAGAATGGGGCAGGAACTTCGGATGATAAATTTGCCGTACTCATTACGGTCGAGTGTCGAGTACTTTTTCGTAAGCTAGGGGATGACCTCGCGCTTTTGGTGGCCTATCACAAGAATGAGGCCGACGAATGGTCGGTACGTGCACAGAGTGACATGGCGAGCGGACGTATTCTGTCTTTCGTTGCTGCTGCTTTCGGTGTCTTGATTTCACTCGCGATTGGTTGGTTCTTTTCGAACTATATGAATGGGCTCTTGTCGCGAATGGCCAAAGGGCTGCGGAGTGAGGCCGATCAGGTCGCCGATGCCGCGCGCACCATTGCCAGCGCCGGTATGGCACTTTCTTCAAGTTCAACGCAACAGGCAGCTGCTCTTCAACAGACGGTGAGCTCGATTGACGAGATCAGCGCGATGGTTCAAAAGAACTCGGAAAACGCCAAGACTTCGCAAGAAGTAGCGAAGAGCAGCCGCACCGAGGCTGAGCAGGGGCGTGAAGTGCTCCAAGAAATGATCAATTCGATTGAAGCCATTAATCGAAGCAGCTCGGAAGCATCCGCGCAGGTTGAGCACGGAAATCGCCAGATCGAAGAGATCGTCAAAGTGATCAATGAGATTGGCGGGAAAACCAAAGTTATTAACGATATTGTTTTCCAGACCAAGCTGCTCTCGTTCAACGCATCCGTAGAGGCCGCTCGTGCGGGAGAGCATGGAAAAGGATTTGCAGTCGTCGCCGAGGAAGTAGGCAATCTTGCTCAGATGAGCGGCAATGCTGCTCTTGAAATCGGCAAGATGCTGGAAGGTAGTATTCAGAAAGTCGAAGGCATCGTGAGTGAGACACAGAGCCGGGTCGACGGATTGATGAAAATCAGTCGTGAGAAGGTCGAGGCTGGCACTGTCATCGCGCGTCGATGCGGCGAGGTTTTTGAGCGATTGGCCAAGAGTGTCGATGATGTCACCGTCCGTGTCGGCGAGATTGCTGTTGCCAGCCAGGAGCAGTCTCAAGGTGTTGGTGAGATCAATCGCGCCATGGCCGAGCTTGACCAAGTCACCCAGCAGAATGCGACATCGTCTCGGCAGTCGGCGGTCGCGGCGGAACAGCTTCGCAACCGTGCGGAACGACTCTGGGGAATCGTGAGCGAACTCGAAGTCATGGTGCACGGTGTTCAGGAAAGCGCGATGGAAGAAGTACCGACTCCGCGGCCGGCCTTGAAGGCCGTGCCGATGGCGAAAGCGGCGCCGGCCTTGAAGGCTGTGCCTGCGATGAAAGCGGCACCGGCCGTGAAGGCTGTGCCTGCGATGAAAGCGGCACCGGCCGCAAGGGCAGTGTCTGCGGCGAATGCTTTGCCGTCGTCGAAGACTTTGTCGGCTGTAAAAGCAGTGCCATCGGCCAAGAAAGCGGTCAAGAAGGC
>FSTL01000241.1_pt1 | contig 14258 bp, 11 predicted proteins | sample 1637241 | NCBI WGS metagenome assembly FSTL01 (sample SAMEA3914819, study PRJEB12502) | metagenome | biome: forest; material: soil | place: Canada | collected 2010-06-26 | depth 0.3 m | reverse complement strand
CCGGCCGCCACGAAGAGCATGAGCGAAATGAACTGACTGGTCGAAAGAACGTCTTCGATGACGAAGCCACGAATCAAGTCGCCGCGGAAAGTCTCAGTGATGCTTCGAATGATCGGATAAGCCATGAAGTAAGTCAGAACCACCTGGCCGTCGAACCGTTTGCGACGGAAAATCCAAAGCAGGCCCAAGAAGAGCACGAAAACCGCGCCTGATTCATAGAGTTGAACCGGGTGCAGGTAGACGTTTCGGTACGCGGTATCCACCAGCGGCGAATCGAGTTTAATGCCCCAGTTTCCGCCTGTCGGTCTGCCGTAGCAGCAACCAGCCGCCACGCAACCAAAGCGTCCGAAGACGTGAGCAATCGCGAGCCCAGGAACCATGCAGTCCATCACGGACCAGAGCGGGAGCTTGTGCTTCTTCGTGTACCAGATGACGAAAGGAATCGCGGCGAGGGGTCCACCGAAGAAAACGAGTCCACCTTCCCAGACTTTGATCATGCTGAGAGGATCGCTCATGAAGTACTCAAAGCGAGTGATGATGAAGAGAGTTCGGGCGCCTGCAAAACCAACGAGCATGGTCCAGAAAACCAGATCCAAAACTTGATTCGAATCGAGCTTCGACCGTTCAGCCAGACGCCTGATCACGCCGACGGCGACCAGAAAGCCAATCGCGATCAGAAAGCCGTAGGTATGGATGGGAATCGGGCCGAGCTGGAATAGCAGTGGGTGCATAAGGTTCCCCTAGAGTTACCAGGAACTACCCCAAAGTACGATACCTTGGGAGAGCGCCTGATACAGATTCGTGTCCTTTTTCTCGACATCATCAAAGTCGTCCGCCGTCATGACCGTGAGACGAATCTGTTTTCCGATCGGATAGCCAGAAACAGTCGTCCTCACCGGATTTGGAGAATCCGAGACGACGAGCAAATCGTATTCACTGTCCGAATGCGCCTTGCCGTCTGCACGCGCGCCGAAAAGCACACCTTTCGAAGAAAGCGGCTGAAGCAAGGACTTGAGCCCTTCGATATCGCAAAGCGATGCGAACGACTTCATGATCTGCACGCCTGCTGCTTCGTCGTGAAGACGAACGGCGCGACGATTATCCAAAAAGTCGACGAGGCCCACTTCTTCGAGTGAAGCGAGAATCTTCATGATTCCTTCGGTTCCCCCGAGGCCACGAACGCCTTTGAGTTTCGAAGAAATCACGCGCGGCGTGAAGGTCGTCGTTGGTTCAGAAAGAAGGAAGCGAATCACCTTTTGTTCCGGCGTAGCAAAGAACGTCGAGTCCAAGGTGGGTTGAGGTTTTCTTACGCGGGCCATAGTTCTCCAAGTTCCTGCGCGACTTTTCGGACCTGCTCTTCTTCAGCAGGACCGAATGCACCAGGAGTGTGGCTGTCGATATCGATCTGACCTAGTATCTCGCCTTGGCGATCTCGAATCAGAACGACGAGTTCCGAACGAGTCTCAAGGCTGCAGGCCAGGTAATTTTCACGTTCACGTACATCGGCCACGTTTTGATCCGCATTTTCAGCAACGGCTGTTCCACAAACACCGGTACCGACGGGAATGCGAGTGTGCTCGGATGGAGCGCCCAGGTAAGGCCCCAGCTCGAGAAACTTCCCGCGCAAAACATAGATGCCCACCCAATTAAATTTGGCAGAAAGACCAGCGACGTATCTCACCGCGGAACCGAGTGGCGCCGTAGGATGAAACCAGACAGGAAGATCCTGACTGTCGATTTTCTTCTTGGGGGGCATTCATAAAGTATAACCGGGCCTTGATGGAATTGTCAGCTTCCACGGCGAGGCCATGTTGCCCCGGCGATTCCGAGCCCCAAAAGCACCATGCCGACCCACTGCGCCGAAGTCAGGTTCTCGGCAAAAATCACCCAGCCAAAGAGCATCGAAAAGGCCGCGTTCATCAACCCCATGATGCTCACGAGGCCTGCGGCGGCGTATCGGTACCCCTGAGTCATGCAGATCTGGCCCCAAGTCGCTAATAGGCCCACGCCGAGCAATTCTATCAGTGAAGAACGGTCAGGAATCTGGAAGCCATTCACGACCCAAGGCAGCGACAATAACGTCGCGGTGCCCGTGAAGTAGAGAATGATGGCGTTTACTCCCACGCGAGCGGTCGCAGCACGCACGGCGACATAGGCCATTCCTCCGAATGCGGCTCCGGCGACGGCGATGCCTACAGCAAACACGGGAAGGCCGTTTCCTGAGCCCGACCAGTCCGGGCGCATCAACGCGACAAGCCCAGCAAATGCGACAGCAACCCAAATGAGCGCACGAACCGCGAGCCGTTCCTTCAGTAGAAACCATGAAAACACGATCACAAAGAGTGGCGACGACCAATTGATCATCGAAGCGATTGAAAGCGGCAGATGTCCGATGCCGTAAAAAAGGCAGGTGACACCGCAGAAGCCCATCACCCCCCGAAAGAACAAGAGCTTCTTGTCCGACGGAAAGAAGTTCTCCTGACGAACCGCCATGAGCAGACCCACGAGCACAAAGTTCACGAAGACTCGAAAGAACACGAGCTCCATGTGCGGAAGTCTTCCGTTCAATCGCTTCACGAGAACGGACATCAAAGAGAAACCGAGTGCGCTTCCGAGCATCCAGAGAAACGCGAGAAACGGTTGGTCAGTCGACTTTGCGGTACTCGAGCGCGGTTTCAGAAAGAAGTATTTCCCCGTGGTACGTGAACTCACGATAGTGCGTCAGAGTGGGGTCAGCCGTAAACTCACTTTCCGAGCGAATGACATAATCGCCACCGAAATGTTGAGTGACGGTCAGAGTTCCGTTTTCAAACTTTCCAGACGAGCTCGGCGGGGTCGCGTCTGCATCCGTCCCCGATCCCAAATAGACTACCGTGGAATCTTGCGCGCGCATCCAGAACGCCGTTCCGTAAAGACGCACGCGCCCAGAAGCGACATCGACTTCCTTCACGATGTTTTCAGAAACCAATGTTTCATTCTGAACACTGGTCTGCGTATCCATTTCAATCCGCGTTTCTCTTCCGCTCAGTGACTGATGGCGTGAACCGGTCGCGGTCCAGTGCCCCACCATTTTTCCGAAAAAATCCGGAGCAGGGGCTGCGAGCGCACCGGAAACGGTGCTTGCAATGAGAAGCGTAAGCGCGGTGACCATAGCTCACTCTGGGTATGACCGCGGCAGGGCTCTGTCAAGGAGCAGCGTGGCTCCTCGCTTGCACCCTCGGCACCGAAACCGGGGGCTCTGATGCGTCCAAAAATGATCGACCTTTTCTACACCAGCGTTTGTGCACTTTCTCTTCTCGTCGCAGTATCGAGCTGCGGCAGCAAAAATGGCGACAGTTCTTCCGATGAAGATGCAGGAAGAATTCCCGTGAAAGGCGCTGCTGCATTCGGAAGCCAGTGCCCCTATGGTTCGGTTTCGAGCACCAAAGCCGTGAGGCTAGGCCTTTGGGACTGCCCACTGGGACTCGATGCGGTGGAACTCAGCACTCCACCCCAACCGATCATCCTCTCGGCGGATTGTAAGGACATGACGATCTCGATCCGAACTGCTGACCGTGCCCTCGACTCCTTCTGGGAAGTTCTCCCCGACGGAAGTTTTTCGATGACTGTCGACATCGGAGCTATTCAGTTCCGGTCCGACGGGAAGTCGGGAGGGTCACCTTGCACCAGCTTTACCCAGGCAGAACTCTGGGGAAAACTGAACTGTAAGGACCGTGATAAAGTCGAGATCGACCTCCACTCCCTCTTCTGGATGGGAAAAGGTAAGAAAACCACAGGGTTCTCGGGCAGAGAGTGCTCGCTCCCCTCCAGCTGCTACATGGCAGCAGATACGACTGTTCGCCAGTGCCAGTGAATTTGTCAGTGACTTAGTGTGGCATTGAACGTGCAACTCCGCGTCGCCGAGCCCGGCAAGACTGCCAAGCTCGACGATATGACTTCAGAGGTCGCCCAGAAGGCCACCACCCTGAAGTTTCTTCACGGAGCGTTCAATGCGTTTACACTTTCGAGTCATTTCTCTCCTCCTCGCGACCGCCTCGGCAGCTCAAATGAGCGCCTGCACCAAATCAGTTGAAACGATCGTGAAGACCCCGGGTCCAGTCGTCTCGGCCGGCGATATTCCAATGGGAACGGCCGAGAGCCTTGCACTGCCCACCGGTGAAGCCATCGTGGTTCATAATATCGGCGGCACTTACTTCAACGAAATCGAAGCCACCTTCAGCAATGAAAAGCTGGCCTCGCTCCTGGCCGACACGGCAGGACTGAGCCGCGCAGAAAAGAATCAGATCGTTGATAATGCCATTCAGAAAATCTTGACCGGCATTCGCCGTAGCAACGGCATCGCCCTTCGTCGCGAAGCCTCGGTCGGCTACTTCACCTTCTTGATTCCTTACACCGCTGACGACCTTCTCGGAGCGGCTGCTGTAAAGGACCTCCGCAAAAGCGGCGACGTTCTCTTTTCTCCAGTCGTTTTCGACAACTCGAGTCTTCGTCAGTCTAAACAGATGACTCCAGGAGCTGAAGGCCTCGAACTCAACGGTTCAGGTCGCGACTCGAACGACGGCTTCAGCGGTCTTGCACAGATCAATGCGATCGACTTCGTTAGACAAGCACAGCGCGACATCGGCGAAGGTTCCGTCGTTAACGGTTCGAGCGTCAAGCTCGGCATCACCGATACCGGCATCACCTACAATCATCCGACGTTCTTGAATCGCGCCGGCACCGCGCCTCGCATCACCTACTTGAAGGACTTCACTCGTGAAGGCCGCGTTTACTTCAATCCAAAAGCCAAGTTTGATGTCAGCGTTCCAGCCGATGCTCCGGCCGATGCTCTGACTCTCACTGCAGAAGTCATTCTTACTCCGAAGATTCCATCGCTCCCAGCCGGCGACAAACTTCAGAAACTCGAAAACCTTCCGATCAAAGTTTCTCCAGAGCTCAAAGCGATCCTGACTACTCCGGGCAACGGCGCGAAACTGGGCCTGCTTCTCGAGGACTCGATCTCCTCGGAAGACGAAAAAGCCGACATCAACGGAAACGGAAACTTGAAAGACAAGATTCCGATGATCTTGATTCCAGGCGCAACGGTCGATCAAGACGTTGTGTATGTCGACTGGAGCGGAAAGCTGAACTTCACGCAGTCCAAGCCTCTCCACTCCTTTAACGTGAACCACGAAACGACTCCGGTCTATGCCGAGAAAATCGGCTTTGATTTGATGAACGACGAGCTTCCAGCTTCTGACGGTCAGAACACCGTTAAAGTGAAGAGCGCGTCCATCGTCGGATTCGACCCAGGCAACCACGGCTCGCACGTCGCTGGTATCGCTGCAGGTATTAAAACGATCGCAAACGATCAGGACGAAACTCTCGCTCGCGGTGTCGCACCTGAAGCGCAGATTCTTCTCAATCGCGTTTGCTCGAACAACGCCGGTTGTAACGCTACCCAGGCAATGATCGACATCGCGCAGAACGGCCATGCGGATGTTGTGAACATGTCACTCGGTGGACTGAGCATTTACAACGACGGTTCGGGCGTTCAAGAAACGATCGCTAACCGCCTGACCTCGGTTTCCAATACGCTCTTCGTGATCTCGGCTGGCAACAGCGGCCCGGGTCGCAACACGGTGGGCAGCCCTTCAACCGCACGTCTCTCGCTGAGCGTCGGCGCATCGGCTTCTCGCGGAATGATTGAACGTCAGTACGGCTGGCCTGGATACGGCACTTCAAGCGCCGAAAACTCGACTGCTGCCGATGACTTCATGCTCTTCTTCAGTTCACGTGGACCAACCGCCGCAGGCGGTTTCAAACCAAACATCGCTGCTCCAGGCACGGAGCTGAGCTCGGTTCAATTGAACGCAGCTCCAGGATCACGCGCAGGTCTTGACGTCTACTGGGGTACTTCGATGGCAGCTCCAACTGCCACGGGTGCCTACGCGCTCCTTCTCGACGGCGTTAAGAAGTACAACGCTGCACATCCTGACATGCCTCTTTCTACCGATGCAGTTCAGCTCCGCAGCGTGTTGATCGAAAGTGCTCGTCCGTTTGACGTTTCGACTCTCGACCTCTCTACCGGAAAGAAAACATCGGGCCAGTACACTTGGGTTGATCAAGGCACGGGTGTGATCAACTTGGTGGCCGCATGGAACAAGCTCTTTGAACTCCGCGACAGCGGAACTCAGGGCGGCGTCACTGCCGACTACATCGTCATGACTTCTTCCGACCAGAATCCAAACGGCCTCGCTTTCAACGGCAGCCGTCTGGGCGCGGAGAAGACTCCGGTCTTCGGTGAAGGACTCTATCTCGACTACTACGGCACCGAGACCTTGAAACAGGTTCACATCGGCCGTCGTCTTCCAGAGCGTTTGAGCCAGAGCGACAATGCGGGCCCCCTCGAAGCACAGCTCAGAACGACTTCAGACGAATTCGTTTTGAGAACCGTTGTTCACGGTTCGGACAAAGCCTGGTTGAAAGCCGGTACTTTGGATCGCCTCGGTTGCGCAGGTTCGCCAACAGCTAACCTGACCGTTCTCGGTCGCGGTGCTGAAGTAACCAAAGCCGAAGACGGCACAGGCACCGTGAACGCCATGGTCGCAAGCGTCCTCAACATCTGCATCGATCGCGATGCGATTGCGAAGGATCTTCCACAGGGCGATAACGGCGCGCTGATCTACGCTTACCGCAAGGTCGGCGGCAAGGTTTCGCCAGTCGCTTCATTCGTTGTTCCGGTCTACGTCACGGTTCCTCACAAAACCTTGGCGGGAGCTTCGGCTTACGAAACCCAAGCGACTGTCAGCAGCTTCGGCGTGAGTCGCAACTACGTCACCGTACCGAAAGGTGCGAGCGTGGTTCGCGTCACCCTGAGCGTTCCAGCTGCGAAGAAATCCGCTTCCGGTTCGGCCGCATCGGCTGATCAGTGCATGGGCGTTGAGCTCATGTCTTTGGAAGGAACCAACATCGCCAAATCGTTCCCGACTCGGGCAGAAGCACGTATCGCGAACTGCGATCCGACAGGCAAACCATACGCTGAAGACAGTCCAAAACGGACCTTGGTCTTCACCCGCACGAATCCAACTCCTGGAATCTGGGATCTTCATATCTTCGGTCAGTACAAATACGCGAAGTCGAACTACACGATGCGTGTCGACTACGTTGTGGCGGATGCGGATATCGAAAAAATCGAAGGCAGCGCCGCTGCTCTTCGCGGTACTTTCCACTGGACGATCAAAGACAGCTCTCTCTCGCTTCAGCCTGACCAGGCAAAAAGCAGCTTCTCTTTGACCGGTCTTAAATCCGTGACCGCTAGCAAAGCCGTTCAGGACTCGAGTGTAGTTGCTCAGGGCCCAGAGGGCGACTTCCGCAAGTACTCGGCAGAAACCGAGTCCGTCACGATCGCAATCGGCAAATCGCCAGGCAACGACCTCGATCTTCGAGTGGTCGCCTGCGACGCCTCGGCAGCGACTGCTCCAGATCCAGAGACCTGCGCAGCCGTAGGTACGAGCGGTGGTCCAACGGATGAAGAGAAAGTGACATTCAAACCGGTCGCCGGAAAAATGTACGCTGCTCTCGTGGATGGCTACGACGTCAAAGACGAAGGCGCCTTTGAATCGACCGAAACCATCGCCGCTGGCAAAGAACAGGGCACCGTCCGCGCGACGGGCACTGCTCCGACCTTCACGATTGACTACGTGTTCAGCGATGAGCAGCTGGCTTCGAGCAAATTGCTCACGAGCACGCAGTTCACGAGCGGTAAGTACACGTTGGTCGGCGATCTCACGATCCGCACTTCAGACAGTGTGGTTCTCGACTCGCTGCCAGTCAGTATCAAGAGCCAGTAAGTCTTATCGAATCTGAACGACCGCGAGAGTCACGTCATCCTTGAGTGGGGTGGACCCCGTGAATTCTCGTAGGTCGCTCAGAAGTCCGTCGCGTAACTCCTGGCCCGCCCGATTCGAGTGCTTCACGATGGAACGCATGAACTTCCGTTCTGAATACTCTTTTCCTTCAGCGTTACTCGCCTCGGTCACACCGTCGGTATAGGTAATGATCAGATCACCCGGAGCGAGAGCTTCGGCGCTCTGCTCGTAGTGCGCCTGAGGGCCTTGGCCAAGTCTCGGTCCCGGCTTTGCCAAAAGAATTCCTAGGCGTTCACGCGACGGATCGGTTCCGATCCCGCCTGCGCGGTAAATGTAGATCGGATCGTGCGACGCGCTCGCGTAAGTAATTTTTCGAGTCTCGGCGTCGATGACCCCGATGAAGAAGGTCATCAGAATTTTTCCCTGAGTCGCTTCGTATACCGCTCCGTTCAGCAGCTCGAGCATCTCCGAGGGATGGGCCACTGATCCCGGATGGCTTCTCAGAACCGCGGCGATCACGCTGCATGCGGCCTTCGCGGTAGCGGTGATCATCGCCGCTGGCAACCCGTGACCGGTCGCATCTCCGATCGCGATGAATTTCTTTCCATCGCCAAGCTCACCGCATCCCCACCAGTCTCCACCGCATTCGGAGGCCGGGGTGTAGAAACTGGAAATATCGAGGCCCGGAAAAGTGACCTGTTCAGGCGGAAACATGGTCGATTGGACGTGCTTGGCTGTTTCAATTTCTTTCTCGAGGCGCGTCTTTTCAGCGGTGTCTTTGAGAAGTCGGATGTTGTCGAGAGCGACCCCGACATTGGACATCACGGCTTCGATGCTGACCGTGTCTTCTTTTTCAAATCCCTGGACGGATGGATGCTTCAAAAGAACGACGTAGCCTCGAACGACTTCTCTTTCTCGAATCGGAGAAATGAGTGCGGATCGGCCCTCAAGGTCGACGATCGTCGAGACTTCCGGATTTTCCAATCGGGCTTTGAGTTCATCCGGATTCAAAGCGAGGGTCCAGCCGCGCTCGAGTGCAATTCGTTTCGGACTCGGTTCGCGAGCATCTGGCTGCGAGTCGTACCAAGCCATGCCTTGGTAGGCGTCAGTGAGCGAGAGAGAGAATTCGAGGGTGTACTCAATGAGCTTCTGTGGGTCCAAAGTCGAAGCAATGGTCTTGGAACCGTCGTTAATTCTCGAGAGACGGATAATTCGTCTTTTGATCTCTCGTCCCATCGTGCTGAAGCTATCCGCAAGATCCGAGATCTCGTCGCGACTGTTCACTGAGACAGCGTTTTGATAGTTGCCGCGCGAAATCGCTTTCGCCGCCTCATTCAGTTTTCGAACGGGCGAGACAATGCCTTGAAGCGCGAGATAGACCAAAATGAAGACGATAGAAAAGGCGATGAGCGCAATGAGAATGGAGCGTTTCACCAGAAGATCGCCCGTCTCCAGAGCGACCGATTTTCGAATCTCGCTCAGGAGCGATAGATTCCCGATTCCCAGCTTGTGGTACGCCCCGATTCGTTCTTGTCCGCCATCCACGTACTCGTGCAGCTCTCGTTCTATTCCAGACGAATTTAAGCGCTGAAACAGGGGGTTTTTCGATAAATCCGTGCCTTCGGAATAGGGAGAGTTTTCTTTCGCCCCAAGCACTTTCCCGGCCTGGTTGACCAGGACCAGGGAGTACGGTCCGGTCTCCGAAAGAATCGCGCCCAGGTTTCGTGCTAAAAGTCCGACGACCACGAGAGTTCGTTCTCCGTCGATTTCCGAAACGCCCGGGGCCGAAAGAAGGATGATCGATTTTCCCAGCAGCGAAATCGAGTGGGCTTCAATCGTCGGACTCGATGTGAGGGTTTGTCGATTCCATGGCCCGGTGGCTTCATAGAGTCGATCGATTGTCGGCTTGAGCTCGTTCATCGCATCGGCAGGGAACTGGAGCGCGTTTCCTAGGGCGCGATTCCACCACGGTTGCGCACTCTGGCAGAGGTGTGACCCCGGATCGCAAGCAACATGCATCGAGAAAAGAAGATCACGATCATTTTCGAGCTCAGTGAGAAACGGGCGCGCGGACTTTCCGCTCTCTTTGGAAGCCCACGAAAGAACGACGCCTTTTCTGATGAGGCTGTCCAACCAGGTTCTGATCTGGGCGCCTTTCGATCCGGTGAGGAGATCGGAAGAAAGGTAGATCGAGTCGAGGTTGTCTTTCTTAAATAGCTGAGTGGCGTTCTGAACGATGGATATAATCGTGACGAGAAGTGCGACGAGAAGCAGGCTCAGAAGTTTTCCGCCGATAGTCAGACGGATCCCTTTTCGCCGCAAGGGCGGGGGGGGAGGCATTCCCGGAAGGGCGATTTTAGATTCCGCCTGGCTGATCATCCATCACTCAGTGTATAGAGTTTAGTCATGGGACACGCTCGGAAAATTCTGCCTGTCGCCATTCTGGGGCTCGCATTCAGCGCTTTTGCGCAAGAGACTGGAGATCCTGGAAGTCGACAGATTCTCGATGTCTCACGAGCTCCTGTTCGTGCTCACCTCGTGGGGAAGGGCCTCAAAGGGCTAGAAATTTCTTTGAACGGCCTCGACGTCCAAGCGGGAACTTCGAGTGAGCCGCAGCCTATAGTGACGTTTCAAGGGGCTTTCGATCGCGAAAACTGGGCTCTCGTTGTTGCCCAAAAAGAGCTCAAACAGGGCGATTTGAAGTCGTTTCGGATTCCGGTTCCGATCAGCCGCCGAGAGACTTGGATTGCCTTGACGGCCATTGGTCCGAGAGGCGAGCAAGAGAACGAATCCCTTGTGATCGATTTTCCAGGTTTCGAGCTCTACAGCGCGGACCCGCGGGTTCGCGAAGGTCGAAAAACCTATGTGCTCGCCGGGATCGGAGTCGCGAATCAGAACTACTCAGAGCCGGGTCTTATTGCAGATCAGATTTCCTGGGCGGCGAATATTACGGTGCGTCGTCTGATCGCAGCTCCCTCTTGGGATTTACGATTGGTGGGCTCACTCACGCTGGCGCCTTTGAGCTCAACGAACCCGACAAAGTACCGGACTCTGGGTTTCAATCTGATCGGCGGCTACGTGCTTCCGATCGTTAAAGAACCTTGGCGCGTCAGTCTTTTGGCGGGCTGGTACATGATGCGAATGTTGGTTCAGCAAGATGCCTTCGGGCTTCGCTGGATCAATGGGCCCGAACTCTATCCGAGTGTTCAGCGCTATTTCGGAAAGAGCAGCCTGATTCAGTTCTACGGAAAGTACTCGCCGGTGGCAGGAAAATACCGGATCGTTTCGATTTCCAAGAACCGAGAGATCGGCGGAGGAATTCTCTATCAGTGGAACCGGTCAGGCGGTTCACCCTTGGCATTTTCAGTCGATTATCAGCAGCTTCAGCTCGAGATATCGGGAGCGAGCGTCAATGCTTCAACATGGACCGGAGCAGTCAGTTACGGCCTCTACTGACGATAGGAATATCAGTCACTTAGACTCGATTTTATTCCGATATGCGAAGAAGTGGGACTCCGTCCTGATCGGCCTTTCGCATCTCTAAATAGTCTTCGCCACCTGATCTTTTTGGGTGTGCCGTTTCTTCTGCTTTTGTACGGCGTGAACAGTTTGATTCACGACTTCGAAAGCGAGCAGCAGGATGCTCGGGGCGACGTGATCGCACGCGTTCGTGATTTCGCGGGTGACGTGAAGCGCAGAGCGAATGATCGGTTTCGCTGGTTCGTATTGTCGAAGTCGGGCTCGGTTTTCGCTCGAGACTCGATTCGAACCGTCGCCGGATCGCGGGTCGTTTTGGAGTTTCGCGACGGCAGTGAGCTCGAAATCGGAGAGAACTCACTCATTTACCTTCAAGCAAAAGGGTCGGAAGTCGAACTGAAGTTCGTTCGCGGCCGCGCGAAGATCAAAGGCAAGACCACTGGAATCACAATTAGAACAGCAGCTCCGGGGCCTTCGATTCGCGCTCGCGATACGGATGCAGAGATTGATGCGGGAGATTCGTCGGGACTGAACGTCTCGGTCGTTCGAGGAACACTCGAAGTGCTACCGACTTTCACGGCAGGTCGGACTCCTGCAGCTGAAGCGCCGAAAGTCGTGAAGCAGATTCAGGTTTCGTCGACGGGCGAGACTTCCGTGGCGGTGGAAGTTTTAAGAGCAGTTCTTCCAGAGCCGGGCGCTTGGGGACTCGCGGGGAACCCAGTGAAGTTCGAATGGAGCGGGACGGCCAAGGAACTTCTGATTTCGCGGCGTATGGACTTCAAGTCGAGCGATCGAGTCGTTTCCGTTACGGGCTCGAGTACGGCCCTCACTCTCGAGCCTGGCCACTATTTCTGGAAGCTACGGAGTGGCGACACTCTCAGCCCGGTGCGTCCTCTGATCATCTACGGAAAGAATCCTCCTGAGCTGACCGAACCGAAAGACGGAGCGCTGATTTGGTCTGACGAGAGCGAAGCTGAAGTTCGGTTTAGATGGAAAGGCGAACCGTACTTGGAACGCTACGTTCTTGAAGTCGCCGAAGACGCGCAGTTCGCGGGTAAAGTTCAGCGCACGGAGGTGGCCGGAACAGAGGCGAAACTCACGCTGGAGAGCATTCGTTCAGGCTACTGGCGTGTCGTCGGCGAAAGCCCTCAGAATCGTCTCTCGTCTTCCGTGCGCGCAATTGGTGTGATCACGAAACGGTTCAAACCCTCCGACTTTAAGATCAGTCTTCCAAAAGAAAATGCGGTTTCTCGCATCAGCGAGCCCGTGATTTTTGAGTGGTCGGGGGATCCGATTTTCCCGGCGGTTTGGCTCGGTATTCCGGGTGAGTTCAGGGTCAAAGTTAGTCAGCCCGGCGGGAAGGGGCGATATGTCTGGAATACGAGCAAGGCTGGAAAATTTGAATGGAGCTTAGAAGCGGGACGAGCCCGTACTTCCGGAACCGTTGAGATTCGCGCTCCCATTCCTGAGCTGGTGCTCTCGCCTCCGAGACTCGGTGAGCAGCTCCTCAGCGAAGTGGCTCAACAGGCGAAACGGCTCGAGGGAGCGCAAAATCTCGTTCTGGGATGGAAGCCAGTCTCAGGGGCCGAAAAGTACCTGGTTGTGATCTCGCGCAAGCGCGACCTAACAAAACCGGTGGAAAATGAATCGACCCATAAGACGGAGTTTGAGCCTCGCGAGTCGAGTTCGCTCACGGGCCATCTCTACTATCAAATCCAGGCGGTGCTCACGAATGGAGACGTCGCTAAGTCAGCTGTAGGTGACTACTTGCTGCTGCCGGCGGCACCTACCCTGGGCTTTCCGGTGTCGGGCGAGAAGATATCGCGCTCCAAATTGGCATCCCCTGGAATGGACCGAATCATTTTGTCTTGGAAACAGACTGCGTTCGCCGCGGCTTACGAGGTCGAACTGGCTCTCGATCCAGGGTTTAAAAGGAAGCTTTGGACTAGAAAGACAGAACGGAATTTTGTCGTTGTTGAGAGCCCAAAACTTGGTGTGTACTGGTGGAGAGTTAAAAGCATGACCCAATCCGGTGCGCGCACGCCTGCGAATGCGACGCACGAGAACGGGAACGCCTCTCCGCGGTCCTTCACCGTCGAACCCTGATCCCGAAATACAGAGATAGGATTTTTCCGAATGAGTGAAACAAGCGGTCTAAAAATTGAGCTCTCGGGTTCTCAAGCCAAGCTGACGGGAGTGTTGGACGAGAACGCGAGTTTGGCACCACTTGAGAAGCTTTCCGGCTCAGTGACGATCTCTTTTCAGGGAGTCGAGCGCGTCAATTCATGCGGAGTTCGAGACTGGGTCGAACTTCTGAAAAAACTTTCAGGATGCCAAATCACTTACTCCGAATGTTCGCCCGTCATCGTGAAACAGCTCAACGCTGTTCCCGATTTCGCCGGGTCCGCTAAAATCGAGAGTTTCTTTGCTCCCTATTTTTGTGAAGCGACGGATTCGGAAGTCATGGTGCTCTTGAAACCATCGGACGTTTTGAGTGGGCAACCGCCCGAGCGAAAGTCGGCGAACGGAGAAACACTCACGTTCGATGAAATCGCAGCAAAATACTTTAGCTTCCTCAGTCGCTAGAATGTCGGAACGCGCCCTATACGAGAAGCTCTACAGCAGCTCGCAGGAATCGGTGTTCCTCATTGGGGTCGAAGACTCCAAGATTATTTTTGCGAATCCGCGTGCGGTTCAGGATACGGGCTTTGAACGGACGGAACTTCTCGGTCTTCCGTTTGAAGAGTTTTTTCTTCCGACTGAGCGGACCGCCATTCAGACCATGCTCGAATCGACCGTCAAGTGGTCGAGCGGGTCTGACCCGAGACGTTTACTGAAAAGAAAAAGCGGGAAGAAGATCATCGTCGAAATGACCGCTTCGATGGTTGAGTTCGAATCGAAACCGACCGTGTATTGCTCCGTTCGCGACAT
>FSTL01000111.1_pt1 | contig 14261 bp, 11 predicted proteins | sample 1637241 | NCBI WGS metagenome assembly FSTL01 (sample SAMEA3914819, study PRJEB12502) | metagenome | biome: forest; material: soil | place: Canada | collected 2010-06-26 | depth 0.3 m | reverse complement strand
GCAGATTGGGTCGATTTCAGTGACCCAGACCTGAGCAGAAAGCGCGCGAAGCGCCTGTGCCGAGCCTTTGCCCACGTCGCCGTAACCAGCGACGACAGCCACTTTACCGGCGATCATGACGTCGGTAGCGCGTTTGATTCCGTCGACCAGCGACTCACGGCAACCGTAGAGGTTGTCGAATTTCGACTTGGTGACCGAGTCATTGACGTTGATGGCTGGGAATTTCAGATCGCCACGAGCGTGCATCTGAATCAAGCGATGAACGCCTGTGGTGGTTTCTTCGGTGACGCCTTTGATGGCGGCCAGACGTTTCGAGTACCAGTTCGGGTGAACGGTGAGCTTGGCTTTGATCGAAGCAAAAAGAATCGTTTCTTCTTCCGAGGTCGGTTTAGCGAGGACCGAGAGGTCTTTCTCGGCTTTAGCGCCCAGGTGAAGGAGCAAAGTAGCGTCGCCGCCATCATCCAAAATCATGTTGGAGTGCTTGCCGTCAGCCCAATCGAAAATGCGGTGCGTGTAGTCCCAGTACTCAGTCAGAGTTTCGCCTTTTTTAGCGAAGACTGGAAAACCAGCAGCTGCGATTGCGGCGGCTGCGTGATCTTGAGTCGAGAAAATATTGCAGGACGCCCAACGAACTTCAGCGCCGAGAGCGTGAAGGGTTTCGATCAGAACAGCAGTCTGAATCGTCATGTGGAGCGAGCCGGTGATGCGAGCGCCTTTGAGTGGCTTCGAAGCCGCGAATTCTTCGCGGATCGCCATCAGGCCTGGCATTTCGGTTTCAGCGATACGGATTTCTTTGCGGCCCCAATCGGCCAGCTTGATGTCGGTAATGACGTAGTCGTTGTTACTATTTTTTTGGTTTTCCACGGCGGTTCCTTTTCTTTACGAACCGGGGGAAAGAGACTTTTGCAGCACTCGTCACCCGGTTCTCATGCCTGGTCGGCACGAGTGAATAGGCGAGCGTCGTTGCTAAAACGGAGTCCAAGCCTAGGGCCTTCCAAAAGGGGGGCCTCGCAACGCTCCTTGGACTCGCCTCTTTATATAGACGAATCCGAGGCATTGGGCACTAGCAAAACGGTAGTTCTAAGGCAGCCCGGTCCAAGACTCTAAGTATTTAAAACAGTTAAGAAACCCTCACTCAATGCCCCATTCCAACTAGCCGAATAGTGATCATGAACTCTACCGGAAAACTCGTCCTCGTCGTGCTGTCCCTATTCATCTCAGCCGAAACTGTTTGGGCTCGAGGGGGCCACGGTGGCGGTCGAGGCGGACGGAGCTCGTCATCGTCCAGTCACGTGCGCGGATATAGAAAGAGGAACGGAACTTACGTTCAGCCACACAGTCGAACACGACCAAACAAAACTAAGCGCGATAACTGGTCTACAAAGGGAAACATCAATCCCGAGACTGGCACCTTGGGCACCAAAGACCCAAATTAAGCTCGCACTCACCTAGCGTCTATTCAAAATGTACGCGTTCGGTCACATCCACCGACTTGCCGTGATAACGCGAGACCTTCACGGGTCCGCCTCGGTTCTTCTTCACTTTTCCATCGAGGCCGAGGGTAACGCCGTAGGTTAAATTCCAGGTCATGATCTCAGCGTCCTTCGCGTCTAATGCGGTGCCGTTACTCACGGTGACATCCACGTTCGCGATGTGATCTGCGAACTGTGGTTTGAAGTCGACTTTCATCTTTCCACCCAGGTGATGAATCTCGTCGAGGTTCCGAACCTCGAGCTCCACCTGAAAAGGCTCTTGAGTAATGTGCAGGTGCCCCTGCAAATCGCAGCCTTCTTTGAATTCAAGATCGTGATCAATGGGCTGCTTCAAAAAGATGAGCGAAACCCATTTTGTAGGCGCAATCCTCGCGCAACCTTGGGTCAGAAGCTTAGACTTCTTTAAGTTCACAAGCTTCTTCACACGCGCGCTCGCTTCCGCCGAAGTATTCGGAGCCGCCAAAACGCCAGACATCGACGTCGCCAAAACTAAGCCCACACCGACTACGGCGAGTGCGATCCGTTTTGCTTTGTTCATCTTCGTCGCTTCCCTTTCGAACTCGGTTGTCTCGGTGGCCCGATCGACTCAACAAAATCGTCTAACGCTTCGATCGCTTCCTGTGCCCGCGCCAGCTCATCTTCAATTTCGCGTGCCGCACTCTTTTTTAGCTTTCGTCCGCCCGAGGCGCCAGCCGAAACAAAGCCCCAGGCAGGGTGATCTGCCAACGAAACAAGCTTCTTTTCGAGTCTCGTGCAGGAACGTACCAGGGCTCTCAGGCGGTCGTGCCTTTCGGTAAGACTGAGAGCCGGCATGCCATCGCCGCCCTCAACGCGCATTTCATCCCCGAGCCAAGCTGCGACAGCGAGCAATCGCTCTTCGTCTGAAGAATCATAGGCGGTCTGGACTTCGAGCCAAAGTCGGTGACGCTGATCCGCGGGAATGGAACCCCCGACCTTTACCGCAGAGTCGGGATGAAGCTTTCGCGCAAGAGCTCGATAGAGTGAAACAATACGGCTCTTGGGTGACGCCTTTTTTCCAGGGGTCTTTTCATTTTCAGAAGCCTTTTCCTGATTCTTTTCCTGAGCCTTCTTCTTCTTCTCGCTCTTTCGTTCGGCCCTCTTCGCTTCAAGCTTGGCCTGTCGCCGCGCTTCAATCGAGGCGCGATCACCGGAATGAAAACCGTCTCGCGCATTTTCTGCGGGATCCTCTTCGCGCTCGCTTTGTTCCCCTTGGCTCTCAGGCTCTTCTTGGTGCGCAGAAGCCACATAGAGCGCCTCGCGCGGCTGAAGTCCGCCTTCTTCGACGAGCTCTTGAATTCGGCGAATCAGGACCCGTCGCTCTCGAATTCTCGCGAAGAGCTCTTCGAGCACCGAGAACTCGCGACCAAACTCGACTCTCAACCACTGATCATAGCCGGGCCGCTCAACATCTTCAAAGCGCCGCAATCGATCCTCAAGCTCGGCAAGTTTTCGCGTCGTCGTACGCTCGTTTGCGGTCAACCGCTCAAGAAGCTTCGTGAGATCCGAAACGACAGGAAGCTTCGACATGGTCTAGACCCGACTCGGAACGGGGCCGAAATAACGGGCCAACGCAATCAATAGCATCCCGATCGCTGCGACACAGACTCCCTGCCACTGAAAGTGCGCCCAGCTCCAAGATCCCAAGAACGATCCCAACGCTCCACCCACGAAGTAGCAAAACATATAGGCCGTTTGAATTCGGCTCTGGGCTTCTGGCACCAATGCGAATGTGCGGCTCTGATTCGAGACATGTCCGCTCTGAACCCCGATATCCATGAGCAAAACACCCAATGCGATTCCGACCAGGCTATGTCCAGAAACTGCGAACACCAAAAACGAGGCGATTGTGACGGCAATCATAATGCCCGTTGTTCGCCGAGCATCATATCGATCCGCGAGCGCCCCTATGCGCGGACTCAACCCGACGGCGACTGCTCCTAACAAACCGTAAACGCCAACGGCTCGCGCCCCTAGACCGAATGACGGCGTCTCCATGAGATGAATCAACGTCCCCCAGAAGACGCTGAATGATCCGAAGAGGACCGCACCAAAGAGACATGCTTCTCTGAGAACAGGTTGCTCCTTGAAAATCTTCACCACTGAACCCAGCAAACCTAGGTAACGGCCATGATAAGTAGGCGTACTTTTCGGCAGAACGAAGGCCAGCACCACCGCCACCAGGAGAAGAACTCCAGAGGCCAGAGCGAACATTGCCCGCCACCCAAAGGACGCTCCGACGAATCCACTCACGGTCCGCGCAAGGAGGATTCCAAGAAGAATTCCGCTCATCATCGTGCCGACGACTTTGCCACGAACCTCAGGAGCTGCGAGCCCGGTTGCAAAAGGAACCAAGAGCTGAGGCGCCATGGTTGAAAGCCCCAGAAGCAAGCTACCCACGAGAACCAGAGTAAAACTCGATGCGACCGACAGAAGGAGGAGCGAAAATGCGGCGATCAACGTGAAAAACAAAACTAATTTCTTACGTTCGAACATATCGCCTAGAGGAACGAGAAACATCATTCCAAAGGCATATCCAATCTGTGTGAGTGTTGGCACCCAACCGACTTGTTCAAACCCGACGCCAAAGCTCACTCGAATCTGATCGAGAAGCGGCTGGTTGTAATAAAGATTGGCGACAGTCGTTCCCGCTGCGAACGCCATGATCCAAAGTGTCTTACCGGTCATGTCTTAGTACTAGCGCCCGACGTGGCCATGTGCAAAATAGTATTCCACCATGCTTCAAGCAGTTCTGAGTTCCTTTGCATTAGTGGCCGTGAGCGAGATGGGGGACAAAACCCAGCTACTCGCGTTCTCTCTGGCTGCCAGATACAAGAAGCCTTGGCCGATTATGGGCGGGATCCTGGTAGCAACCCTGCTTAATCACGCACTCGCTGCGACCGTCGGTCAGTGGACGTCACTTCAGCTGTCGCCTCATGTTTTGGCTCTCGGCCTGGGCACGCTTTTCATCGCTTTTGGTATTTGGACGCTCAAGCCCGACTCCTATGACGAAGGCAAACAAGAGGAGCGCTTCGGACCGTTTCTCACCACAGCCGTGCTCTTCTTTCTTGCCGAAATGGGCGACAAAACCCAATTCGCCACCATCGCACTCGGAGCCCGCTATCAATCGGCGGTCGCAGTCACATTCGGCACCACGTTGGGCATGCTTTTCACCGACGGGCTTGCAGTCTTCTTGGGCGAGAAGCTCGCCGACAAAGTGCAGATGAAATGGATCCGTATTTCAGCAGCTCTCTTGTTCTTCGCCTTTGGAATCGCATCGCTGATCGCTGCCTTTTAATTCGGCCCGCGGTCTGCAACTCCATTCATCGGCATGCATGACCTCCTCGCGCCCGAGACGTCTCCTTTCGAGCATCCGGAAAAAGTAGAGGTGAGAGAAACCCACATTTCTCTCGTCTTTCTGACAGACGAGCATGCCTTCAAGCTGAAGAAGAACGTCTGCTTCGGGTTTCTCGACTTCAGCACCCTCGAAAAGCGCCATGCCGCCTGTCAGGCAGAACTCGGTCTAAACCAGGCTCTCGCGCCTGACGTCTATCTCGGTGTCCTTCCGCTCTATCGCGCAACAGATGGACGCCTCTCGTTCACGCCGCGACCTGGATCGGCTCTCATCGACTGGCTGGTACAGATGCGGCGACTGCCTGATGAAAGCCGCGCGGATCAGATTCTTGGACGGTCCGAACTCTATCCTGCTCTAGTCGAAAAACTCGCAAGACGAATTGCGCAGTTCCACAGCTCGGCTTCGGTGAGTGAGTCGATCTCGCGATTCGGCGAAGCCCCCACCCTATTCGCTAATCTGAACGAAAATTTCGAACAAACCCGAGAAAGTCTTCCCCAAGCTATTGGAGCCCGCGACGCAGCGGAACTTGAGGCTTGGCAAAGAGATTTTCTAACCTGCGCTGCGGGGCGATTCACAAGGCGAGTGAGCGGCGGGAAAATCCGAGATGGCCATGGAGATCTTCGGCTTGAGCAGATCTATTTCATAAATGATGAAATTCTGCTCTTGGATCGAATCGAGTTTAACGAACGCTTCCGCTATGGGGACGTCTGCGCCGACCTAGCCTTTCTGTCGATGGATCTCCGATTTCATGGAAATCCGGAGCTCGCAGAATACTTGCTTTCAGTCTACGCCCGCGAAACGGGTGACTACGACCTCTACGGACTGATCGGCTACTACGAAAGCTACCGCGCATTTGTGCGGGGCAAAGTAGCGGCCTTTCGTGCCGGAGAGAACGCTCTTCTCGAAGCGAAACACTATTTCAAGCTTGCGTTGATGCTTTCACGACAACAGCTGATCACATCGGGCCCACATCAGGTCATCGCGATCGGCGGCATCATCGCATCTGGGAAAAGCACCCTGGCCGAAGACCTTTCCGAAGCCACGGGAATTCCAGTGGTGAACACAGACCGGGTTCGGAAAGAAAGCCAGGGAGTCCCTGCCAGTCGGTCTCTTCGGGAAGAGGCGTGGACCGGTGCCTATTCACCCACAGTAACCCGACGGGTCTACCAAGAGGTCTTTCGCGAGGCAGCGGTCATTCTAGACTCTGGCCGCTCGGTGATCATCGACGCCTCGTTTCGGACTCAGCTCAACCGCCTCGAAGCAAGGCGCCTTGCTCGTCAGCGCGGACTTCCATTTCGATTCATAGAATGCAGCGTGAGTACTGATGAGTGCAGACGACGCCTTGTCGAGAGAAACAAGGGCCTTCACGATTCGGATGCGCGAGCCGATCTACTGGAAACTTTCCTGAAGAATTATGAGCCCGTCACAGAACTTCCCCAACATGAGTACATAAAAGTATCGACTGGGTATTCACGGCAAGACTCCCTCCTCCGTTCGCTTCAGGAAATCAATTATCAAGCAATTAGGAAGGTCTCGTTCCGGACTGGATAAGTTCGACAACCCGTATTCAGTTCCCGCCTGAGATTCCGTTACGAGAGACATGAAGTTTCTATGCTTGTGCTTACTCCAGTTTGTCGCATGGGATGCCGTAGCGGCCGATCGCAAACCCGCAACACAGATGCCGGAACTTGCGACCGAGACCACGTTGCTGGCTAAGCCTACACCGTCTGAGTCGCCTTCACCTACGCCAGCGCCTTCTCCCTCTCCAGTCGTCGACATCCACGGGCAGGTCTGGTCGCAATTCACCTACGACAACACCGAAAACTCAGTACATCGTAAAGGTTTTGATATCACCCGGGCTTTTCTTCAGTTTAATTACGCCCTCAATACGACCTGGTCCTCGACTGTTCTTCTCGATGGCCAGAGAGGCGAGACGATCTCCGTCAAAGGAGGAACCGGAACAACCGTCTCCGGGTCCATCACCAAGGCGGATCTCTGGGGATACGTCCGAAACGCATTTGTTCAAGGTTCTTCGCTCTGCGATGGCAACGGAACCTTTCGCTTTGGACTTCAGCCGACGCTCTATGTGGGATTGATCGATTCTACAAATAAGACCCGTTGGCTCGGAAAAAGTCTTCTGGATCAAGCGTCACTCGTTCAAACCCAGGACGCCGGCGTATCGTTTACCGGAAACATCACCTCCAACTTTAAGTATGGCGTGATGATTCACGACGGAGTCGAAGGACTAACGAGACCCGGGAATCAAGATAGCGGCCTGGCGGCGAGCATCATTGGAACCTTTTACCCAGTAAAAGGATTCGGGATGACCATCTACCAAGAATATCAGGGGAACGGAAACTCCGCGCCCGGTGTGATCAACGTGAGCGGCTATAGAATGACCACGTTTGCTCTCACGGCCGACACTTCGCTGATCAACGCGGCAGCAGAAATTACCACCCAGCAAGAATACTCTCTGAATACCCCGAGCAACGGTGTTGGCCTCATGGCTGATTTTCGTCCACTGAGCCCCAAGAGCTCGATCTACCTTCGCTACTTCTCCGGTAACACGCAATTTCAGGCACTCAAGCTCTTAGGAAAATCCATCATCACTGTTGGACCGACCTTCAGCTTCGTTCCCAAGCGTGTATCGACCGCACTTCTTTATGAATCACGAACACCAGTCACTCCAGGGGCAGTAGCGATCAGCTCTGTACTATGGAATTGGGCATTTAGTTTTTAAGGAGTCATCTATGTACGGAAAATTCAGCCTCAATCAGAAACTTCTCCTCCTTGTCGGAATCCTGGCGGCCTTCTGCCTTATTGAAGGCGCGGCCGGCGTTTTCGCTGTCGACTATGTTTCAGACGAATACCGAAACAACGTCATGCTGCATACCGAGGGGTCACGATTGCTCTCGGCAATGCGCGGCTATACGAAAGACTTCTCAAGGAACGTTGTTCGAATGGCGATTCCGGGTGCAACCCCAGAAGAACAGCACCATGTCGTTAAGAAATTGGACGACTACGAGACAGCTTTCTCTTCTCGTCATGCCAAGTATTCAAAGCTCAAGTTTCCACAGGAACAGGCAGCGCCCTACGCAAAAATGGTCGCAGCATGGAAAGACTTTAATGAGACCGGACGCAAAGCCGCCGATCTTCTGAGATCCAAAGACCGCAAAGATTTCGAAGAAGGAATGACCGTTCAACGAGTCGATTTCAGAAAAAGCTACGAAGTGATGTTTGCATCGCTCGATACCCTCGTCGACTACCACGACAAAGATGCCGACCGCCTCCTTCAGGTGGCAATCCATGGAGCCGAGTCCGCTGGCTACATGATGATAGCTCTCACGCTCTTTGGTGGAATTTTCTCGTTCGCGGCAGGTACGCTCTTCTCGCGCGCACTCTCCAAGTCACTCATGCAAATTGTTTCTCAGCTTTCGGCAGGGGCATCTGAAGTAGCCAATGCAAGCAGTGCCATTTCCGAAGCTTCCACCGAACTTTCGTCATCGGCGACCCAGCAGGCCTCCGCGGTTCAGCAGACCCTCTCTTCGATTGAAGAAGTGAGCGCGATGGTCGGAAAGAACGCCGAGAACGCAAAACTTTCGGCCCATACTTCCCAAGAGAGTCATGGCTCTGCTGGCCGGGGAAAACAGGCGGTTGACGAAATGAACCGTGCTATCGGAGAGATCAACCACAGCAATGATGCTGTCATGAATCAGGTCGAACAGAGCAATCAACGCCTGGTTGAGATCGTCCAGCTGATCGAGGAAATCGGCAGTAAGACGAAGGTCATCAACGATATCGTCTTCCAAACCCGCCTCCTGTCGTTCAACGCATCTGTCGAAGCCGCTCGAGCCGGAGAACACGGCAAAGGCTTTGCGGTCGTGGCCGAAGAGGTCGGAAACCTTGCCTTGATGAGCGGAAATGCGGCAAAAGAGATCTCTCAGATGCTTGAAACCAGTACGAAGCGCGTTCAAGGGCTCGTGACTGAAACCAAAGCAAAAGTTGAACAGCTCGTCATCGTGGGCAAAGAGAAAGTGAAAGCGGGTACGGATACGGCCGTACGTTGTCAGCTCATTCTTGACGAGATTGTCACTTCATCGGCTAGCTTGAAGCTCAGCGTCGACGAAATCGCGGTCGCCAGTAAAGAACAGGCCCAGGGTGTTCATGAAATCACCGAAGCCATGGCTCAGCTTGACCAGGTGACTCAGCAGAACACGCAGTCTGCGGAACAATCTGCGGCTGCCACTGAGCGACTGAATTCTCAGGCTGACCTGCTCCGCAAGACCGTGAACACTCTACTCACCATGGTCACGGGCGAAGCAAAAAGGGGCCAACCTCAGAATGAGGCGGCCCCCTTGGAAATCAGCCGACTAAGAGCAGCTTAGTTGAGGTCGCGATCTTTCACTTCAACGGCGCGAACGTTACATTCGCCACGAAGAGGTTTACGATCACCGAATTTCAAGAATGCTTCGTAACGCATCCACTCGGTGCTGATGTCATGTTTGCGAGGAATGATGAGGCTTGGGCTTCCGCTGACGCCGGTGATCTGAACGAATCTCTGAGTCGAGTTCAGAACAGCGCTTTCAGCGACGATCAGTGAGTCATCGAATTCAGCAGCGATCAAGTTGTCGAGGTTTTTCGAGTTTTTGATAGTGGCGCCGTCGGTGGCATTCATGTGGCGCAATTCAGCAAAAACGCGAGCCTGGACTTCAATCTCTTCGCGTGGGGAAGACGGAGTCATGTCGTCACGATCGAATTCACATTTGAAGTCAAAGCGGAAGAGGTTGTTGCGGTCGTCAGCATGGGCTGGTGCCACAGCTGCGATTGCGAACATCATCATTGCGAAGGTCGTTGCAAGTGTCTTTTTCATTTCTATCTCCTGATTGAATCTACGGTCGAGCGAGCTGCTCGTTATTGCACACGGCCTGTCTGCAATCAGCGTGCTACCGGAAGACTCACAGTGAACGAGGCCCCCTGCCCCAGTTCACTCTCAACGAAGATCGACCCGCCGTGCGCCGCGACAATCTCTTGTGCGATGTACAGACCCAGTCCAAGACCACCAAAGTTTCTTTCGGAGACGGCGCGTTCGAAACGCTTGAAGATCCGGATCTGGTCTTCCTTGGCGATCCCGATTCCCTGATCCTTCACCCGCAACGTCACCATCGGCTCGCGTCGGGCATCCTCGGTTTCGATTCGAATCTGAACCGGCTTCCCACGGCCAAACTTAACCGCGTTAGAAAGAAGATTCAGAACTACCTGCCCCATTCGGGTTTCATCCCAAAGCCCAAACGCAGGCCCATCGTTCGAAAAATCAAACTGAACGCCCTGGCCTTGCGCTTCATTTTCCAATGATGCCATGGCTTTCTTGACGATTTCGACGAAGTCCACGTTCTTTCGCTCAACATGGAGCTGCCCTGACCGGAGGCGCGAAACATCTAAGAGCGCTTCCACCAGAAGCTCAAACCGCTCAATCTCAGGGTGCAGGCCTTCAACCATGGACTGAATCCGTCTAATCGCATCGATGCCCACCTGACTCGCCCCTGCCAGCCTGGAGAGCAAATCAGCTCGGATCCTAATGCCGGCAAGCGGAGTTCTAAGTTCATGAGACGCAACCGATATGAAATCCTCGCGCACTTGGATCGCTCGGGTTGCTTCACGATAGAGACCTGCATTATCCATCGCTATCGACGCTCTTCGGCCAATCTCTTCCGCGAGTTCTAGATCCCTCTCACCGTAGTGTCTGCCAGACACCCCGTAGGCGAAGTACACCGCCCCGAAAGTCTTGCCGCGGGCTGAGAGCGGAATTGCAATCGAAGATCCGAGCACTGCACCTTGCAAGAGTTCGAAGTAATGTTCATCTGGCGCGATGCCTCGAAGATCTTCTTCCGTAATGGTTTCGAGCAGCCTTGGAGTTCCTTCACGAATCGTCCGACCAATTCCATAAGTTTCTTCAAGTCTGGGAACGTAAGTCGAAAAACATTCACGCAGGAGTTCGCCTCGCTTCTTCTCCACGTGATCGACCGCAACGAGCTCGATATTTCGGCCATCTAAACAGAGGAAGACGCAGCACCAATCCGAAAAAAACGGTACAGCGCTCTTCGCCACGCGGTTGAGCGTCGACTGGTAGTCGAGGCTTTCACTCAGCGTCTTTCCGATTTCAGAGAGAAACTCGAGATTCTTCCGGTCCATGACAGCTTCGGTGACGTCTCGCGCTACCGAGATCATGAACTTTCGATCACCATTCGGATAGAAAACGGGTGACCGAATCACGTCAAAGTGTCGAACCGTTCCATCGAGTTCAGTCGAGGCTATTTGACTGCGAAACGGTTCACGGAGCTCCCATACGCGCTCTGCTTCCTGATTTCGCGCATGAAGATAGTCGCGAAATGCTGGCGCGCGTTGCGCAATCTCTTCAATGCTCAGACCCTGATAATCTGCTCCCGTAAGCCCAAAGGACGCCAAGGCTGCTTTATTTGCGTGAATCCAATGTCCCTCAGGGTTCCTGATGACGATCCGATCCGGCGTGCGATCTAGGAGAGTCCGGAAGTCCCCCACCACATCGTTTAAATCTATAGGCCCTGTCATAGTCGCTTCTCTTCCGATACCATGCCATGGCGATGCACCTGTATCCATTGATTCAAGATCTCGCCGTTATTCTAGCCCTAAGCAGCATCGTTTCATTGATCTGCCAGCGCTTTCGCCAACCCATCGTGCTTGGATATTTGATCGCAGGCGTCATCGCGGGGCCTTACACGCCACCGTTCTCTTTGGTTCTCGACATCACGGGCGTAAAGATCTGGGCCGAACTCGGGATTATTTTCCTCATGTTCAGCTTGGGACTCGAATTCAGTTTTAGAAAACTGCTCAAGGTCGGAATCACCGCAGCGGTCACCGGTCCTCTGGAAGCGTTCTTTATGTTGGGAGTCGGATTCGCCACGGGAAAGTTTCTGGGCTGGAATTCCACGAACAGCATCTTTTTAGGCGCGATTCTTTCTATTTCCTCCACGACCATCATCATCAAAGCTCTGGACGAACTCAAACTGAAGCGCGAATCCTTCACTCAGCTCGTCTTTGGAATTCTGATCGTGGAGGACCTTGTTGGAATTCTCATTCTGGCGGGACTCTCAACGCTTGCGGATCCGACTGGAATCTCTGGAGCAAAGCTTGCCCTTGCAGCAGGAAAGCTGATCCTCGTCGTCGCAGCTTGGGTTTTCCTTGGGCTCTACACCGTTCCACGGCTCACGAATAAAATCGGACGGCGAGCCAGCGATGAAACTCTGACTTTGGTTTCTCTCGGCCTCTGTCTCGCATTGGTAGCATTCGCGGCCTACCTTCATTACTCGGCCGCGCTCGGCGCGTTCATCATGGGTGCGTTGATCGCCGAGTCGGATGAAATTCACCGAATTGAAAAACTCATCGAGCCCATTCGCAATGTGTTTGCCGCGGTCTTTTTCGTCTCGATTGGGATGCTTCTCAACCCCGCGGACATTGCGAAGCACTGGGCGATGATTTTACTGGTGACGTTTCTGACGATCGTCGGAAAACTCTTCAGCACGACTCTAGGCGTAAGGCTGACCGGTCATCCACTTCCGGGTGCCATAAGAGTCGGTTTCTCTCTCGCGCAGATCGGCGAGTTTAGTTTCATCATTGCCGGGCTTGGACTCACTCTCGGCATCATGGATCCTGCGCTCTACTCGATCGCAGTTTCCGTCTCGGTCATTACGACTTTCACGACTCCTTATTTGATTCGATATTCAGGAACGTTAGCCGCCCGCCTTTCTTCACGAGCGTAAGTTTTCTGGCGCTTGCGAGACTTTCTCTGTCGGTCCTCCGTAACACTCGGAGACTGACAAGGAGGTCATATGAAGAAGTTCACTACTACCGTGATCACGGCTCTGGTTTCCGGAGCCATGCTGAGCGGGCTGTCCGCTTGTAATGGGAATGATCAAGGCGGCGGAAACGTCGGAAACGATTGGGTTAACGACAAATCCGCATCACCCACCCCTACCCCGAGTACGGACCCAAGCGCGACTCCCAGCGCAAGCCCGACACCCAGTCCTTCGTCCAGCCCCGACGCTTCCGGTCTTTATACAGGTCCAGCGGAGCTTGAGCCCTATGTCTCTAGTTTTGTCGCCGACGGCGCGATCCAAGGGGTCGATGTCACACCGGATATGGGCAATCCGAAACTCACGATTCAGATCGCGAGTCTCTCGTCCTATGGATCGTCTGTGATCGGGCTTTGCGAAACGGGCACCGGCCTTCGTCGCGTGACGTTCTCGCCGACGTTCTGGAATTCCGCTTCGGAAACCCAGCGCATGCTCCTCGCTCACCACGAGCTCGGACACTGCGTGCTGTACCGAGCACATGACTCGTCGCTTTTGTCGGACGGCAACTATGCGTCGATCATGTACCCGATCATCATGGCGAGCTCGGTCTACAATAACAACTCTGCCTACTACCAACAGGAGTTGTTCAGTACGGCGGCCGGCCAAGCTGCAGCAGGACGTGCCGCAGCCGCATCAGCAGGCGTACCTAACATCGACATCTGCACCGCAGATGAAATTATGAAATGATGTTTTAACGCTTCAAAAGCAAAACCCGGGACTCGATCTAAGATCGGGCCCCGGGTTTACTTCTTCTTTTTATCCATCGCGGACTTGAGCTTGTCGGCCAGAGTTCCGAACGAGCCGCTTGCGGCGGGCTTGTAAGACTTCCAGTCTTCAACGCTTGGGTCTTTCGGAGTCGTCAGCGAAATGCGGCGTTCTTCGGGACGAACTTCCATCACCATGACCGAGGTCTTGTCGCCTGGTTTCAGCTTATCGAATGGGAACTCGGAGTTTTCGAGTGCCTTAGACTTCGGAAGAAGTCCGACGATGCCGTCATCGAGCTTGATAAAAAGGCCGAAAGCTTCGCGGCGCTCGACGGTTCCAGTGACCAAAGTTCCGACGGGGAACTTGATCGGAACCATGGCCCATGGATCGGAGCCAGCGTCTTTAAGAGAGAGCGAAACGCGTTTTGCACCGCGATCGACTTCTTTAATCATGACGGTGACGGTCTCGCCTTCTTTGACGACTTCTTCCGCACGCATCACGCGTTTCGTGTAGCTCATCTCAGAAAGTGGAATCAGACCTTCAACGCCCGGAACGAGCTCGACGAATGCGCCGAACTTAGCCAAGCGAGTGACGCGGCCTTGAGCCATTTCGCCCGCAGCGATGCGAGGAGGAAGTGCGTCCCAAGGCTCAGCACCCGCCTGCTTAATCGAAAGCGCGATACGAGTGCGGCCTTCGACTTTTTCAATCTTGAGAATCTTCACCGGCATTTCCTGACCGACGGTCAGAACTTCCGATGGATCGCCCACGCGGGACCAAGCCAGCTCAGAGATATGAGCCATGCCT
>FSTL01000289.1_pt1 | contig 14360 bp, 12 predicted proteins | sample 1637241 | NCBI WGS metagenome assembly FSTL01 (sample SAMEA3914819, study PRJEB12502) | metagenome | biome: forest; material: soil | place: Canada | collected 2010-06-26 | depth 0.3 m | reverse complement strand
GCATTCGCCCTTCGCAGGCGACGGCGCCCCCGCAAAGCTCAAACTAGAAGCGATACTGATCGCGAGTAACAACACTAAACGCATACGAGTGTTCATTGGCCCTAGCGATTCGACGCGATGTACGATCAGCGGTCAAAGATCTCTTTAGAAATGATGAGCCGCTGAATCTGCGAGGTACCTTCGTAGATCTGATAGATCTTCGCGTCGCGCATCAGCTTCTCAACCGGATATTCATTCGAATAGCCGTAGCCGCCGAAGACCTGAACCGCGTCGGTGGTCACTCGCATGGCCATGTCTGCGCAGAAGACCTTCGCCATCGCGGCGAACTTCGTGTTGCGAATGCCCTGGTCGATCATCCAGGCAGCCTGATAAACGAGTAGGCGTCCCGCTTCGATGTCTTTGGCCATGTCGGCGATCATGAAACTGACGGCCTGGTAAGACGAGATCGGCTGACCGAATGTTTTGCGGGTCTTCGAGTAGGCAATCGCTTCGTCCATCGCACGACGGGCGAGGCCGACGGCGCCGGCAGCAACCGGGGAACGGGTATGGTCAAATGCGCCCATGGCGATCTTGAATCCATCGCCTTCGCGGCCGAGACGGTATTTTTCAGGAACTTTCACGTCTTCGAACGTGATCCCACGGGTGTCGCTCGCGCGCTGACCCATGTTCCATTCTTTCTTTCCGACCGTGATGCCTGGCGTGCTCGCCGGAACCAGAAATCCGCTCATGCCTTTGTGCTTCAAAGTCGTGTCGGTATAGGCGAGGACGAAATACCAATCCGCGACGCTGGCGTTGGTGATCCACATTTTCGAACCATTAATGACGTAGTCGTTCCCGACCTTCTTAGCCTGGGTGCGAATACCGCTGACGTCCGAGCCTGCGCCCGGCTCAGTTACGCAATAAGCTGCGAATTTCGGCTCAGCCGTCAGGCGACCCAAGAATTCTTTCTTCTGTTCTTCATTGCCAGCCACCATTAATGGGGCGGCGGCGAGAGTATTGGCTTCAATCGCAGTCGCAATACCGGTGCAGCCATAGGCCAGCTCTTCAGTAGTGATGCAGCCATCGAGAACGCCCAGACCCAAGCCGCCGTATTCCTGCGGAATATGGGTGTTCACGAGACCGAGTTCCCATGCCTTGGTGACGATCTCACGGGGGAATTCCCCTTTTTCGTCATGGTGAGCAGCTTTTGGAATCACTTCTTCCTTGGTGAATTTACGGGCCAATTCCTGAAGCTGCTTTTGCTCATCCGAGAGGGAAAAGTCGATCATACGGTCTCCTGATAGTGATTCCCCTAGGGTACGCCGTCGCTTTCAGGGACGCAATGCGGTATGAGGGCCCCATCATGAGTCAATCCAGCTTGCTCCAGGCGTTTTCCTCCCTTTGGAGCGACCTATTTTCATCTCCCGTTCACCTCGACTCGGCCATTTCAAAGCGCCCTCGGCACCAGAAGTCGCTGCTCGCCCAGATTGCGCCTCCCGTGCTTCTACGTCCGGCTTCGACCGCCCAACAGCTGGGTGTCGGTATTCCAATGGGAGAGCCTTGGACACTCGATGGTGCAGCAAAAGCGAAATGGCGCCCGGCCACACTCATGGCAGAGCGTCTCCATTCCGGAATGAGCCAAGGCCTTCCGACTGCTGATCCTCTGAACGAAGACTTTCCGCCCGCAATGATCGAGGCCTGGGAAAAAGATTTCGGAAAAGAAGTCGCGAAGAACCTCGTTAGAGAACTCGGTCGCGAAGCGCCGATGTCCCTTCGTGCCGTTCGTAAAACAGGCGCAAAGGAACTTCTCGAGGGGATGAGTAGCGGCAGTCGATTGCCCGTGAAGGCCGAGCTTTCAGATATTTCTCCACTGGGGATTCGTTTCGCGGGCTACGCCCCTGTGATGAGCAGTGATTGGGGAAGTGGCTGGCACGAACAGGGTGCGTTCGAGATTCAGGACGAAGGTTCGCAGCTCATGGCGTTTTTTGCGCTCTGGCCTGAACTCTTCGCTGAGTATCTGACGAAAGAACCAGGCCCCGTGGTGCGCGGTAAGAAAAAAGTTCCTACTTTGCCAGTCGAAGTTCCGGCATGGACGATTATCGATGCCTGCGCGGGCGCAGGTGGAAAGAGTCTCGCGATTGCGGACGCGCTTCGTGGCAAAGGTCGCGTTTACGCATACGACACGTCTCCAAAGAAACTTCAGGCGCTACGTCGCCGGGCAACTCGTGCCGGTGTAACGAACATTCAGTCCGTCGTTCTCAAAGAAGGCGACGAGGCGACTTCGCTGAATCGTTTCAAAAAATCGGCGAACGTCGTTCTGGTCGATGCTCCGTGCACCGGATGGGGAGTGCTTCGTCGCAATCCTGATATCAAGTGGCGCCAAGGTACTGACTCGCTCGAGCGGATGCCCGAAATTCAGAATCGACTGCTCTCCTTATATAGTGCGCTCGTTGCGCCGGGCGGGCGCTTGGTATTTGGCGTCTGCACGTTCCGAAAAGCGGAAACAAAAGACGTAGTTGAGACTTTCTTGGCGAAGCATCCTGAATTTAAAGCAGTTCAGGGCGGATACCTTGGACCAGGTCCTTGTGACGGCTTCTTCATGCAGGCATTTGAACGCTCCAAAGACTGAGGTCGCGGATGTTTTGGAAGCTTGCGAAGGCCATTCTTTTTCGAATCGACGCGGAAACTGCTCACCGGTTTACGGTAGCGCTCGTTCGTCTGGGAATTCGCTTTCGCGGTGTTCCACTGAGGATCGTGAGCGGCACTTCTTCGCGCCCAGATTCAAAGCCGATTCGAGTGGCGGGCCTCGATTTTCGTTCTCGTGTAGGGCTAGCGGCGGGATTTGATAAAGACGCTGAGATGATCGAAGGGCTTCCAAGCCTTGGATTTGGCTTTGCCGAGATCGGCACGGTCACTCCGCGCCCTCAACCCGGCAATGATCGCCCTCGTTTGTTCCGCGATCCCGAAGGTCTTTCCCTTTTTAATCGGATGGGCTTCAACGGATTGGGTTCGTCGCTCGTTCGCGAGCGTCTATCGCAGGTTCGTGAGCGTCTTCCGTCTGATTTCCGTGTCGGAGTGAACATCGGAAAGAACAAGGACACGCCAAATGAGTCCGCTGCATCCGATTATTTGCTCGCTGCTTCCGCGTTTGAGGGTCTGGCAGACTATTTAGTCGTCAATGTGAGCTCTCCAAATACGCCAGGGTTGCGTGCTTTGCAGAGCGCAGAGACCTTGAAGCCGATTATCGAGGCCGTGAATGACAAAATTACCGGCTGGAGAGTGCGTCCGCCGCTTTTTTTGAAGCTCGCACCCGAAATCGGAGGCCCGGATCTCGCTCCGTTGCTCGCCGCAGTCGAAACTTGGGGGGTCGATGGCTTCGTTTTGACCAATACCTTGGGTGGAAACTGGTCGAATCCGTCTCTCGCGGGTGGTTGGAGCGGAGAAATCTTAAGAAAAAGGTCTCGCGAAGTACTGATCGAGGCCCGGAAGGCAACCCGCAGACCGATTATTTCGGTGGGCGGGATCATGACCGCCGAGGAAGCCCGCGTGCGAATTGAAGCGGGAGCGGATCTCATTCAGATCTACTCGGGGTGGATTTTTCAGGGTCCGAGATTTCCTTCGAAGGTTGCGAAAGCCATTGAAAGCATGGGTCGCGCGATGCCGGAGAACTCGGTTTCTCCAAAATCGAATCGCTAAAAAAACAGCGATTTTACCTCGTAAACTAGAACAATTCAGACGCCAGAAACGCAAAAGCCCTAGGCCGAGGCCCAGGGCTCAAGCGAAAACCAGAATCAATCCAAAGTTATTTCTTGGATTTTTTCTTAGCGGTTTTTTTCTTAGCGGTTTTTTTCTTAGCAGCTTTTTTCTTGGTAGCCATTAGTCATTTCCTCCGTTGTAAGTGCGGCAGAAGGCCTTCACTCAACTTTGATGTTACCCGTATTGATCGGTAGATCAAGAGTAAATCCATAGCAAAAATTCTAAGCGTGTGTTCATCGAGCGTTTGATCGCACTGTGAACCACTCTGAAGTGCTCACTTGATCGCTATTCAGCGCGCGAACTCTCCAAAAAAGCTTCGATGGATCTCGTTTCACTGCAAGCGAGGGCAGATTCATCGTCGCGGAGACATTTTCGAGTGGAGGATGAGTCGCACCGATCCTCAAGCTGCGTTTTCCTTCCGTGAAATTAGGATTAGTCGCGACTTCAAGCTCTAGTGGGCTGTTCGCGGAGATCGTCGGATCCACTTTCCAACTGAATTTTATCGCGCCAAAAGGTTCGATCACGAGCTCTTCTCCCGGTTTTGGTGCCTGAAGAGTGAATGAAGAGCGTCTGATGGCGATCAAACCGGCTTTCTTGAGTGAAATTTCTTCTCCTTCACGGATTTTGAAGCGCCTTTGACCTTCTTCGAACTGAAGTGAACCCCCTGCGACGGTAATTTCGTCCTCTGAAACCTGAAAAGCGGCATCTGAAGTCGCCTCATAGAGGCGATCTTGGACTTTAAATCGAAAAGAATCGTCGCCCGGAGCCGGAATTCTTCGCATGCGACCCGCAATCAAGCGAACGTTCGACGAAAACTCGATCTCTGCTCTCTCTTCGAGGCTCAAAGTCGATCCATCGGCGAGTGAAATGACCGCGCGTGAGTCCGGACCGAGTTGAAGACGTTCCCCTGAAAAGATTCTTCGGTTCGCGACCGCTGGCTCCCAGAACGATTCGTCGGGCCGTTTTACGCGTCCTTCACCTTGAATCACGCGCCAATATCCCAGACTTGCATGCGTAAGCGCTTGATCGGGGTACGAGGGAAGGCCATTGAATGCGTAGGCGCCCAAAATAATGGAAAGAAACAGTGCGACCCACAAAGGCCAGCTATCGCTATCCGGCGATTCAGTGCTTAGAATCGAATTCATTCTCTCATGAGACACCAAACCCGTTTGAAAGTCACAGTCGTCGTCGGTCTATTGGTCGCGCTCTGCGCTGCCGGGCAGTTCTATTTCTCTTCACGGTCGTTTGACTCCATATCTGTCGGACTCGCCGATGAGTTGAACGACGCTACTGTGCGATTGTTTTCTTCGCAGCTGGATGCGCTGGTCGAAAAATATTCTACGCAAGTCAAGCAGTTGACAGACTTCAAGAATGATCCCGCCGTTGTCGCATTCAGTGTCTATCGTGCAGGCTCGGGCGCTGCGACTTGGGAGCCGACTCAGACATACAGAAACGAAGCTGTTTTCCGCGCAAATGGGCTCGATTCCGCTGAACTCGAAAGAGTGAGGAAGGCGATCCCGATTCCATTTTCGAGAGCGATGAGCCAAGCGTCCGTTCTTTTTAATTCAACGCGACAGGGTGGCCTTCCATTGCTCTCTCTTGCGGTGAACGTCACCGGAACAGACGGGGTTCCAACCGTCGGAGTTCTCGATTTGAAGCCCGATTCATTTTTAATCGAGCTTCGAGACCGTCGTTACTCGACCGTCTGGGTGGCAAACGCCGTGGGAGAGTCTCTTCTTCAAACAAATCCGAACCGGTCGGTTCCGAATCTGAAGGAAGCGGCGTCGCCAGGAGAAATTCAACGCCGCCAAGGCGCCGATGAGCACGGAACGGGTCGTCTCTCGGCCTGGGTGAGTCCAAAATCTGACTTTCGAGTGATTTCAGAGGTCGACGAGAGTCGAGTAGCCGGCATCAAGCGACAGTTGGCGGGCCGAAGTGGGGCATGGGGGCTTGCGTTAGTCTGTCTCGCCTTTGTGTTTGGGTATCTGCTTTCAAGAAATCTTGGTCGTCAGTCCGAAGCGGATCGAAAAAAGTTTGAAGAAGTGTCTCGAACCCTCATTTCTCGGAGCGAAGAGACCGAAAAGAACGAACGGACGGAAGTGGAAATCCTTCGAGAGATCGTTTCGGGTTGGAAGCGATCATTTGAAACCGAGGGATGGACCGGTTTGGAGCGGGACTTGAAAAAACCAGTGACCGGATACGGAAGTCTGCTCGAGGAAGATCTTTTCAATCTTGAACTGATTGTTCAGTCGCAGACTCGCCGTTTGGAGCGGAAGCCTTGACGTCCCCTTCGCCGACCAAACCTCAGCTTCTATTGTTGGATCTACCAGCGGTTCGAGACGCCATTTCACGTTTGGCCCGGCTCGAGGAGCGCTTTTCATTCGTTTGGGCAAAGGACTTGGCCGAGCTTTCTAGAAAAGTTCAGGAAGGAACCGCGGATCTCGTCGTTTCCACCCCTGCAGCAGTCTCCGAACTCAGCAATTGGGTTCAAGGAGAGCGATACATAGGCGGATCGCAACTCGCCAAGGGCGTCGGTCACGAGCTTGGAAACATTTTGCTGCGAATCGTTGGCAAAACCGATCTCGCATTGATGGAAACCGATTTAACCAAGGCACAGGCCCACATTCAGGGTTTGATGGCGGCCTCAGATCGCGCAACGCTCATTGTTCGCAACCTTCAGGCGTTTGCTCGAGGACAGGTTCAGCTTCAAAAGGGCTCACTGATTGAAGTCCTCGACCGCTCGGTTGAGACGCTGACGTCCGACGTGGCTCGCTACAAGACCAAGGTCGAGAAACAATATGAGAAGGTCGCGCTGATTCAGCTCGATCCTGGTGCATTGATGCAAGCTTTTGCTAACATCACATTGAATGCACTTCAGTCCATGAGTTCGACGCCTGGTACTCTCACTTTTAAAGTGGCAGGCGAGTCGGAAGGTGGAAAACAGGGAGTCGCTGTTCGATTCCGCGATACTGGGGTTGGAATTGCTCCCGAAGTTTTACCGCAGATCTTTGAATTCGGTTTTACGACCCGAGGGGCACGTGGCGCCGGAATCGGACTCTCGGTTGCTCGAGACATTTTGAATTCGCACGTCGCCAAAATCAGCATCGAAACCGTTGTAGGAAAAGGCACGGAAGTCCGTGTTTGGTTCCCGGTAGCCTAAGAGGCCAAGAGGATACGCTAAGCCATGATCCAAAAATCCGAACTTAAAGGAAAACGCATCCTGATTGTCGACGACGATCGCGAAACGTTGGACACCCTGACGGAATACGTCACCCGTGAGGGGCATAGTGTGACCAGTGCAAGCGATGCTGAGAGTGCGCTTCATCGGATTCGCGCATGGAAGCCTCATCTCATCCTGCTCGATATCAACATGCCGGGCGCTTCCGGGCTCGACCTCATTCCGCGTATTCGTTCCATTACTCAGGAAGACTACGCGTCCATTATATTGGTTTCGGCCGGACTCGAGATTGAAGGCGTGATCCAGGGTCTCGATCATGGTGCCGACGATTATTTGAGTAAGCCCTTCCGCTCGACCGAGCTCATTACGCGTCTTCGTACGATGTTGCGGATGAAAGAGCTTCAGGACAATCTGCGACGCTATCAACATCGCATCGAAGAGCTGAGCAATACCGATGATTTGACCGGTCTTCTGAACATGCGTGCTCTTTACCGCCGTGCGGAAGAAGAGATTCAACGCTGTCGCCGATTCAGAAAACCGATTTCGGGTCTTCTGATCAATCTCGACCAGTTTTCGGCCGTGAATGAAAACGCCGATTTCATATTCGGCAACACGGTGCTTCGTGAAGTCGCGCTCATTCTTAAGAAGTGCGTTCGTACCATGGACCTGGTTGCTCGAGTCGGGGCGGATGAGTTCTTCATTCTGCTGCCGGAGACTGACCTTGCAGGTGCTGAATTCGTCGCGGAGCGTGTTCGCGAAGCGGTACATGCCGCCGAGTTCAAGGCCGACAAATTTGTCGCCAAAGTGACCACCTGTATTGGGGTCGCCGGGTTTACCAACGAGCACGTAGGAATGGGTATGGGCGAGCTCTTTGCGAACTGTAATGAGTCGCTTCGCTCGGCCAAAGTCAGCGGAACGAATCGGGTAGAGATCTATTCATTTGTCTAATCAATAGGTTGGCCGGTATTCCGTTCGGGGTCTAACTCGCCGTTTCCATTGGCAAACAGACTCTTTTTACTTGAAAATAACGCATCGCGGCATTAAAACCCTACCATGCATTCTCTCTCACCGATGTTCCGCACCTGGGTCGCTTTTGCAGTTCTTCTTTTTGCGCCACTTTCCGCGCATGCCGATTGGGCGAAATTTAGCCGAGATACCAGCGTTCACATGACGGAGCTGTCCGAAGACGCCCTCATCGAGTCGTCCCATCAGAGTTACGACGTTTCTGCCGATGCTTCGGCCGTGGTGAGTAATGTGGATTTCACGAAGCTCACTCAGGCTTCGATCGATTTTGACCATTGGCCGGAAATGGGAATGCCGGGCGTAGAAGCAATGCACACGGTGAAGCGCATTTCGCCGACTCAATCGCTGGTTTGGATTTACATGATTTCAAATGGAACCAGCACGCGCCACTATCAGAATGTGAACGTTCGACCGCAGATTGGTGCTGCAATCGCAGAGGCGGCAGGCCGCAAGGCGTTCGGAAATACCTTTGAACTGACTCACCCCGCGTCCCGATACCGGTTGCCGAACGGCCAGGTGCTTCCTGACGCGCCTTCGTTTAGTGCGTTTCGTGGCTCCTGGTATCTGGAGCCGATGTCTGGAAATCGCGCCTACGTCCGCTACTACGTCGAAGCGACGGTCGCGTCTGGGATCCCAGCATTTCTCGTTGGGCCGATTGCTGAGAAAAGCATGACCGACGGGATCCACCAAATGATTCAGATCCTTGCGAATCGTGCCCGTCTGAGATGATATCGAGGGAATGGCGAAAGCCGATTTCCTCCCACCCACTTCGAATTCCCAGCCGGCGCTGCCGCCACGGGAGAAACGGAAGCGCAAGCGCGAGCTGATCGCTATTGCGGTGGTCGGTGTCGTTCTATTTATCCTGACCTTGGCCGAGTTTCGCCTCGGAAAGCTCTCGAGCACGCTTCCCTTCGTAAACTCGATTTTCTTCTTCGGGCTCCTGAACATCAACGTCATCCTCCTGATCGCGTTGATCTGGTTGGTGTTCAGAAACGTCGGCAAACTCTTTATTGAGCGCCGAAGCAAGATCTTGGGCGCGCGCCTGAGAACGAAGCTCGTTCTCGTCTTCTTTGGGTTCTCGATCATCCCGACGCTTGTTCTGTTCGTGATTTCGGCACTCTATATCAACTCGAGCTTCGATAAGTGGTTCTCGATCAAGATCCAGAACACCTTTCAAGCGTCGCTCGACATCACGAGTACCTTTTATAAAAACGCCGACCTCAACGCGATGCACTTTGCCGAGCACCTTTCGAAACAGATCAGTCGCAGGCTGCCGGGCGAAGGAAGTCTCGAGTCGCTGGGACCCTGGCTCGAATCGCAGCGCGAACTGCTCGCAATCGATGGCGTGGAGTTCTACGTCGACCCGTTTGACGAGCGCGTCGTTGCGCAACGAGCGCCGGTGCCCGAGCTTCAGATCAACTATCCGCGACTCCCACTCGACATCCTGGACAAGGCCTTCGTCGGCGAGAAGACCTCGGTCATCGAGCATATCGGAAGCGGCGACCTGATTCGCTGCCTGGTTCCGGTCAAGCTCGGCACTGCTCAGCGCGTGGCCGGTGTGGTGGTCGTAAACACCTACATTCCAGTCAGCCTCGTGAACAAAGTCGACGAGATCGCCAACGTTCTGGATGACTATAAGGGTACGAACCCCCTGAAGTACCCGATGAAGACCATGTACTTCGTCATTCTGGTCATGATCACGCTGGTCATTCTGATTGTCGCGATTTGGATCGGTCTTTATATGGCCCGAGAACTCACCGACCCGGTCGAGCGACTGGTTCACGGCGCGCAGGCCGTCGGTGCGGGTAACCTCGACGTTCTAGTTCAAAGCACCGGGCACGACGAAATCGCGGTTCTGGTTGAATCTTTCAACCGCATGACGCGCGACTTACGCGAGAACCGCGCGCACCTCAACCAGGCGTCGGCCGACTTGGAAAAGCGTCGTCAGCAGCTTGAAGCGGTTTTGGCCAACGTTGGAACAGGCGTTATCGTTGTCGATCGCGATGGCGGAATTACGACTTTCAATCATGCGCTGTCGCAGCTGCTGGGTGTTTCTTCCGAAAAAGCGCTAGGCCGCGACTACCGCGAAGTGCTTCTCGGTGAGGCCGCCCCGCTTGCTCAGATTCTGAACCGCGCGCTCGATGCTCAGGGCGGACTTTCTGACCACGCTCATGGCGAAGCGGGGGTTGAGCAGTGGAATCATCGCATTGAAGAAACGATGCGAACTCTTTCGGCGATCGGAACGTCGCTTCGTGAGTCGGATGGAAGCGCGCCTTGGGGTGCCGTGGTCGTTGTCGACGATATGACCTACCTCATTAAAGGCCAGCGAGAGATGGCCTGGCGAGAGGTCGCTCGCCGCATCGCACACGAAATCAAAAACCCTCTGACTCCGATTAAACTTTCCGCGCAGCGGCTTCAGCGACGCATGGGAAACATGGGCGGAAGAGACGGCGAGCTCCTTCAGGAATGTACCGACACCATCATCAAACACACGGACGAGCTGAAGGAAATGGTGAATGAATTCTCGAACTTCGCGCGCTTCCCGGAAGCGAATCCCGCGCCCCATGATTTGAACGAAGCGCTGCGTGAAGTCGTTGTCCTCTTCGGACAAGGTCATCCGGATATCCGCATTCCATTTGAACCCGAGACACAGCTTCCGGTGTTTGAATTTGATCGCGACCAAGTCAAACGCGTCATGATCAACCTCCTGGACAACGCCGTTTCGGCCTTGCATCAGCAATCTGTAAACGGCAAGGTGCCGTCGATTCGGGTTCAGACCCATTACAATCAGAGTCTCCAGCTCGCCGTGATCAGTGTTCAAGATAACGGCCCGGGAATGACTGAAGAAGTCCGGGCCCGAGTGTTTGAACCCTATTTCTCGACCAAAGCTGAAGGCACAGGACTGGGCCTAGCAATCGCCAAAAGGATCATTAACGATCACGATGGTTTCATTCGAGTTCAGTCGGCTCCTGGAGAGGGAACTCACTTCTCGATCGAGTTGCCGACCCGAACCAGATACGCTGCCGTAACGAGGAATCCATAGTTCTATGTCGCGCTCGGTACTGATCATCGATGACGAACAGTCGATTCGGCAGTCTCTTTCGGGTGCACTGAAAGACGAAGGCTACCGTGTCCGTTCGGCGGAGTCCGGGCCAAAAGGCTTGGAAGCTCTTCGCGGCGAGCGCGCGGACGTGGTTCTTCTCGATATCTGGATGCCTGAAATGGATGGCATCGAAACTTTGAAGCTGATTCGAACCGAATGGCCGGACCAGACTGTCTTGATGATGTCGGGTCACGGAACGATCGAGACGGCCGTAAAAGCGACGAAACTCGGAGCCTTTGATTTCATCGAGAAGCCGCTATCGCTCGAACGACTCCTTGTTCTTCTGCAGAATGCCGGCAGTGTTCAGGATCTCGCGCGCGAAAACCAAGCGCTTCGCAAACAAGTTCAGAAAAACAAAACCCTGGTCGGCGAGAGCGCGCCGATGCGCCAGATTCGCGATCTGATTCGCCGAGTAGCACCGACAACAGGGTCCGTTTTGATTACGGGCGAGAACGGCACAGGCAAAGAGCTCGTCGCACACAGCGTTCACGCGCTTTCGACTCGGTTTAACAAACCATTTGTTGAAGTGAACTGCGCCGCCATCCCAGAAGAATTGATCGAGAGCGAGCTCTTTGGTCACGAAAAAGGCTCGTTCACCGGCGCGACTCAGCTTCGTCGCGGCAAGTTCGACTTAGCCCACGGCGGAACGCTTTTTCTCGACGAAATCGGCGATATGTCGCTCAAAACGCAGGCGAAAATTCTGCGAATTTTGCAGGAACAGAAGTTCGAACGCGTCGGTGGATCGCAGACGATCTCGGTCGATGTGCGAATCGTTGCGGCTACGAACAAAGATCTGAAGTCAGAGATTCAAAAAGGTGGCTTCCGCGAAGACTTGTTCTATCGCTTGAACGTCATTCCGTTCATCGTTCCCCCTCTGCGCGATAGGAAAGAAGACATCGGCACCTTGGCTGAATATTTCTTCCGCGAGTTCTCGCATGCGCATGGAAAGAAGTACCGCGATCTATCGCCCGAGGCGCGCGCCGTGCTCGTTGCGTACTCGTGGCCAGGCAACGTTCGCGAGCTCCGAAACCTCATTGAGCGCGTCATCATTCTCAGTACCGAAGAGCAAGATGGCAAAACGATTTTGCCAGCAGAACTTCTCGAGCATCTATCTGCCGATAGCATGAGCTTGAAGTCCGAAGGCACCCCAAGCGACGTGATTCGCGCCTCAAACGAAGACGGTACTCCGAAAAACCTTCGCGACGCGCGCCAGGAATTCGAGAAAGACTTCATTCTCAAGACGCTCAAAGAACACGACTGGAATGTGTCGAAGACCGCAGCCGCGCTGGGTATCGAGCGTAGTCACCTGCACCGAAAAATTAAATCGTTCGGGATTGAAGACTAGGATTTTTCCTTATAAATGCGCTCTTTTTTGACGACTCGGCCTTGCCACTATTTTTGAGAAGAACATGCCGCGATAGCAGCACGTTTTAGACTTTTAAGTTCGGACAAGCTAGCATCATGCTCTTTTGCCTCTTTTCCGATTACAGCGATTTGATACATATCTGATTCCGACATTCCTCCCCCGGGCAAAATGCCAGCTGTTTTATTTGAAATATAATGCTTCACCTTTGCGCTATCTATCATGAGACCGTGTCCTTGCGCTCCGGCCTGTTGCGCCTTGTAAATGAGCCGTTCGAGCGCTTGGGCGCATTTCTCCTGAATCGTCCCGCCGCTATTGCCGGGGCCGTTTTCCTTCGGTTGTTGTGCGTGTGCGATCGCATTGGACAAAAAGATGAAAGCTGAAAATGCCAAGACGGCATTTCCGTGAATGGATTTGAACATGGCTGTGAGGTGCTCCTGAGACTTCTGAATAGCCAGTGTCGACTTCATTTGAACACGAAAGGTCCATTGAGAGCGGTCGAATGGGAACAGGCTGCCTCAATTGTCATGTGAGGAGAAGAAATAGTCAAACCACAGATTTGACGACTCGAGACCAAACCTTCAGACTTCTCATCATGAGACGAAGCATCTTCTTATACACAGATCCTATGCAGTTTATTCTGGAGTCTTTCAAAGAGTTTAAAGCAAAGGATTCCGGCTTCACGGTTCGAAAGTGGGCCGATCAGATGGGCTTAGAGAGTCCCGCTCTATTGGTCATGATTTTGAAGGGGCAGAAGGCACTTCGGGTAGGGTTCACCGACTTTCTTGCGCGCGGTCTCGCTCTTGATGAGGCCGAGAAACTCTATTTCAAGACTCTAATTCTTCGAAAAAATGCGCGTTCGGACGATGAGCGTGAGGTCTTCGACTCGATCCTTGCCGCACTTTCTCCCGGGAAAAATTTCTCGGCAGATTACAGTGAGTCCGAGTCTGTCTTCGATCACTGGTCGACGCTCACGCTTTTAACCGCCGCAAAAATTCCCGGGTTCAGCGTCGATCCGGAAAAGGTACGCGAGTGCTTTCTCGCCGAAGTCGACCCTTCTACTCTAAGAAACGGTCTTCGCCTTCTTGAGGAAGAGGGTCTGATGCGGAGAGACGGAGGAAAACCTTCACCCGTCTATAAACGAGTCTCTTCACAGAACGACAAGAAGAACGCAGGCGCCCGCCGTTATTTCCGTCAGGTTTTCGATATGGCGAAGGATGCGATCGAGATGCCGCTCGAAGAGCGTGAGTTTCAGAGCTTTTCTCTCGCGATCGACGAAGGAAAACTTTCGACCGCGAAGGAATTGATTCGCGATCTGCGTAACCGACTCGCCGCTCTTGAAGGCTCAGACGCAAATCGCGTCTATCACGCGAATCTTCAGTTTTTCCCGATGACGAAGAGGATCGACAACTAAGCGCTTTTCCTAAGTGCAGCTTTTCCTGCGATTAGGTTCGTCGGCGCGTGTCGGACTGACCTAATTGCAGTAAAAGCTGCACTTACAGAATGTAGGCGCAGCGCCCCCTTTTTTGAGTGAGGATTTCGCCTTGGTGCGCCGAAAAGAAAGGGTGCTGGCTCGTCTACAAAGCGCCCTCCTCATCGCCATTCTCGTTCTTCATCTAACTTTTCCAGGTGGGGCGCAGGCATTTGATATTACGCGCGATATTCCGCTGCCGATGGCGACACTCGAACTCGAAGGGGTGAGCGTTCGTTCGGTCAGCCTGGACGACAGTCAAGACTTTGACGAAGCGAAGGCACTGGTTGTCGCAGATCTAAAACAGGCGCTCGCGCGCGATCCGCGAACAGCGATTTCCATCGTCAACTTGCTCGACGAACCGGGTGCGAATCGCTCACCGGGAAGTAGTAACGAGTCTGAGCTCGAATCGAAAATTCGCGAGGTCGCGGGTCGTCAGGTCACGACGAAAACAGAGCAGCTCCCACGTGGGTTTTGGGATGCGTGT
>FSTL01000375.1_pt1 | contig 14420 bp, 14 predicted proteins | sample 1637241 | NCBI WGS metagenome assembly FSTL01 (sample SAMEA3914819, study PRJEB12502) | metagenome | biome: forest; material: soil | place: Canada | collected 2010-06-26 | depth 0.3 m | reverse complement strand
GACAAAGCCTGCCCTGATTGCAAATATCCGGTCGTCACCGAGAAGATCACCAAGAAGCAGGGCCTGATTCACAAGTGCGTGAAGAAGGAATGCGGATGGGTTGACATTATCGACCCAGATGCCGGCCGCAATCCGCCTGCTGAAGAAGGCGAAAAGTCGGAAGTCGCTTAATCAAATTCTAAATAAAAAAAGGGCGGGTATCTCGAAAGAGACCCGCCCTTTTCTTTTTTTAAAAGCGACTCGATCTAACGAAGCACTTAGGTGCTAGTTTTCTTCGAAGCGCGTTTTGCTTTCTTGGCCTGGCAGGCCTGGACTTCGTCAGCCGGTACGGTGACGCCTGGAACTGCGGTGCCAGCCATGATTGGCTTCATGCAGTCTTTGAAAAGACCTTTGCCTGTTTTGTGTCCGCCTTTGACGAAACCAGCGGCTTCGCACGCAGCCTTGATGGTTTTGCATGGCTTGCTGTCAGCCGCTTGAACCGAAGCGATCGAAGCCACGAGAGCGAATGCCGAAGCGAGAACGAGATTCATATTTTTCATAACCAGTTCCTCCATGAAAGATCGTATCTGTGCGCAAATGAAAATGCGTGTAGAGAGTTGCAACAGTTTGTAACAGGGGCCGATAAAGCGAAAACCGCTGCAGTGCGGCTAGCTTAGCGGGCGAAAAAGCGTCACTATTTTCTACACTCAGGTTGGAATCGGAAAATGGCGCGAAAGACGACAAAAGTAGCGATTTTGGGAGCAGGTTCCATTGGCTGCTTTGTGGGCGGCGCACTCGCCGCACGCTCGCTTCGTTCGCCTGAAACCGATCTCGAAGTCGTCTTTGTGGGACGTGCTCGTATGAAAGCAGTCCTCGATCGCGAGGGGCTTAAGCTCAGCGGCTTTGATGGATTCTCGTCTCAAATCGCGCCGAGCCAATTTCGCTACGATACGGATCCTTCAGCCGTTCGTGATTGCGACTGGATTCTAGTCGCCGTCAAATCGCTTCAAACGAATGAGGCCGCGCGCTCGGTCAGGTCCCATCTGCGCCCGAACGCTCGGGTTGTTTCTCTGCAAAACGGATTACGAAACGCTGAGATTCTTCGCGCAGAACTTCCAGGTCACGAAGTCTACGGCGGAATGGTTCCGTTTAACGTCGCAGAGACCGCGCCCGGAACCTTTCATCGCGGAACGAGCGGAGATCTTCTCATCGAGAGACCTCAGGCTGTCTCGGGCCCTTCCCTCCTTGCACTCGAGTCACTGACTGCACTGCTGACCCAGGCAGGAGTCTCAGCACGGCTAGACAGCAATCTGCCCGCCGTTCTGTGGGGAAAGCTGCTGCTCAATCTTAACAACCCGATCAACGCCCTTTCAGGACTTCCGCTGAAAGCCGAGCTATCAGACAGACGTTATCGCCGTCTCCTCGCCGGTTGCATTCGCGAAGCCCTCATCGCGCTTCGTGCGGCCCGTATCAAACCCACGAGCCCCGTTCCGGTTCCGCTCTGGCTTCTCCCTGGGGTACTGCGTTTGCCGAACTTTCTGTTCACACGCGTGGCTCGCCGAATGATCGCAATCGACCCACAGGCGCGCTCATCGATGGCTGATGATTTGCGCCTCGGCCGAAAAACGGAAATTGAACAGATTACGGGTGAAGTCGTGGCGCTTGCTCGAAAGCATGGAACAAGTGCGACCTTGAATGAACGAGTCGTTCGAGAAATTAGAAATGTGGAAGCGGGCGGAGTCGGTTCGCTCGATGATCTTTTGGGACCGTGAAAGAGACTTACTTCTTATCGCGTTTGTCTTCGATCTTGTCGTCTTCGTCCTGTCCTTCCATGCCTTTTTTGAAAGCGCGGATGCCCTTGCCGAAGGACGAGCCCAGTTCTGGAAGCTTCTTCGCGTTGAAGAGCAGAATGACGAAGAACACAATGACGAGATGTCCAAAGCTGAGACCGAACATGGGGCGCTCCTTAACGAAGATCGATGGCCTGACCTTAGCCTAGCCGGAGCGAGATTTGAAGTGCGCGAATCCTGAGGGCTCGGGAGGCAGGACAACACTCCTTCACCTTCTACAGGCCGGGTGGCCGCTCACTTCCCCTCCGAGAGATTGCTCGCGAAACTATGACTCGGCGCAAAGTGCAGGAAAAGCTGCGGTTAGGTGCCTTCGAGCGCTGGCAAAGAGGCAAAGTGCAGCTTTTCCTGCACTTAGAGCCAAGGCACTCATGGCCCTTCAGCCCAACATGGCCTGAATCGAGGCCGCAGCGTACCGAGCCGCCAAACGGCAGGTTCCGTCGCGTTCTTCGGCGGTTTCGCCCAGGTCCGGGGCGACTTCCATGACGTCGGCGGCGACGAGTTCAAAGCGCTTTCCGAGCTCCCCGATCATCTGAATCAGAAAGCTCGACCGAAGTCCGGCGGCGGCCGGAGTGCCGGTTGCGCTGGCTTCGGACTCGTCGGTTCCATCGATGTCATTCGACAAGTAGATCTGGCGAACGCCGATCGACTCTAGGTGCTTCACTACTGCTTTCACTGCGTCGGCATCGCTCAGGCCATTGAGCTCGCGAGCCCAGAACTGACGAACATCGGCGGTACTTTCCCAATGCTCCTGCTCACGGCCACTCTGTCTGATTCCGAGCTGAACCAGTTTGCCGCCTCGGCCGAGAAGTTCGTTGGCGTGAAACGACCAAGTACCGAAGCAGTATTTCACTCCGAGTCGCGCAGGCAGCAGATCGGTGTGCGCATCCGGCTGAACAATCGAAAGAGTTTTCGGGTAACGAGCAGCCATTACTTCCGTGACGGGCCATGCGCAGGAATGGTCACCGCCGATGACGAAAACGCGAAGATCAGGATACGCGTTCAAAAGATCACTGAGCACTCGCTTGGCTTGTGAAAGCGCCGAAACCGGAAGCGAATCACGAAGCGTGGGCTCTGCACCGGAGTACATCGCCTTTTGAGACGCCTCGATTTGCTCGCGGCTCAGCATCTCGTCGTGAAGCAAATGCGGGTTCACGTAAATATCGCCGAGGTCGATGAGACTTCCCGAGCGCAACCACTCTTGAACTTCCGGCAGCGCATAAAGCGCCTGACGAACGGCCACGGGACCAGCAGCGGCTCCGCGACGAATGCCTGCACCTGTGTCGAGCGGGACACCCAGGATCGCGACTTGCGGCCTTTTTGTGGCGCCCAAACCCTGTAAAGAATGCTTCCAAAGCGTCTCCAAAGCCTGTGGATCAGCCGTTTTGGCGTCTGCGTGGATAACGCCATAGATCTGGCGCTGAAGCTCGGTCGAGGCACTGGTGCCAGTAGAAAATACCGGAATTCCAGAACCGGGCGGACGCATCAGCTGCCAGAAGCTCTCTAGGATCGCCATATTTATTCCAGTCTAACAGATTTATCTGCTGCGGCCGTTTGGACTGCTACACTAAAAAAGGGAGCTTTCTCAATGACCAGAAAATTCAGAAACGTCGCTTTGGCCTTCATTTTGGCTTTCGGACTCTTGTCCGCAACTGCGGAAGCCCAGAATAGTTTGGGAGCCAGGATTTTGAACGGGATTTCAAAGCTCTTCAACTTCAACGTAAAGAGCCAAAGCAAAATCCGCTTTATGGTCTGGCTCAATTACTCTGTAGGCGGCGGACCCGTCACCTACATCGAGAATGGGCAAAAGAAAACAATCTTGTCTACTTCGGGGCAGCATCTCAACACGCTTCAAAACTGTGTCGGCTTGGGAAACCTTGTCGTGCTCGGCGAATTTGGAAAGTTCGAGGGGCCCAAGCTAAAGGCTGTGATCCAGCGAGCATCTGAACTCGTCCACAAACCTTACTCGTTTAAGGCTCTCAAGGTAAAAGGATGTCCGAAAACCGAGGCATACCAGGCGGATGCATACTTCGCGGTATCTGCGTTGACGCTTCCTGAAGATTCCAACAATTACGCCTTGGTTTGCTCCAACAGCGTCGGCGACACGCCTGCCAACTGCTTCGCAAAAATCGATAAGATCGATAACGCCTATAAGTGATCGCCCGGAAACACTCGGCAGGACGCCTAACCTGCTGGCCGTTCCGAGTCTCTCTCCCTGCTTTCAAAACGTGATATCCTAAGCCAATGGTTCTTCGTTTCAATCTCGGAATCTTAGCCGCACTGACTCTGCTCGCAACGGGTCATGCCGCGCACGCGCAGGCGACACCTGTCGCACCAGTAGCGCATTCCGTAAGCTCATCGGCGCGCACGTTCACACTTCGCCTTCCGAATGATCCGGAAAACCTCGACTGGCATCGCGCGCAGACGATGGTCGAGAGCTACTTGCTCATGAATATGATGGAAGGCTTGGTCAGCTTCGATTCGAAGCTTCAAGTCAATCCGGCGCTCGCACTGAGCTGGACGAAGAGTGAAGACGGTCGCATCTACACGTTCAAGCTCAGACCCGGCGTGAAGTGGTCGGACGGTGTTCCACTCAGAGCACAAGACTTCGTGTACAGCTGGAAGCGCCTTCTCTCTCCGCTGACAGGCGCGCTCTACTCTTATTTTCTCTTCGATATCGAAGGGGCTGAGTACTACTCGAAGGGCAAGCTGACCGATTTCGACTTGGTCGGAATCAAAGCGCTGAACGACTCGACCTTGCAAGTGAAGCTGAGCCGCCCAGTCGCGCATTGGATTTCAATTCCAGCGTTTTGGGTCACCTTCCCGATGCGCCAGGACATCGTCGAGAAATATGGCAATGGCTGGGAAAAGCCGGGTCGTATCGTCACGATCGGCCCTTATCAGCTCGTCTCGCAGGAGCTGAATCACAAAATCACGCTCAGAAAAAATCCGAACTACTACGGCCAGACCGGCAACGTTGATCAGATCGACGCACTCATCATTCCTTCTGACGCCGTCGCCATGAAGCTCTACGACGAAGGTAAGCTCGACTTCTTAGGCGACCTCTCGAACGACACGATCGGAAAGGTCAAGGGCCGCGCCGAGCTCAAAAGCTTTCAATATTTGAAGACGGCCTATCTTGGACTTTCGATTTCCAAGTACCCGCTTTCACTTTCATCGGTTCGTCGCGCAATCGCGATGGGGATCGATAAGTCTCAGCTCGCAGCCCTTCGCTCCGGCTATCAACCGGCGACTTCGTTTGTTCCGCCGCAAGTGCTTGGCCACAGCGATGCCATCGGACCTAAGTTTGACCCCATTGCGGCACGCGCACTTTTGAGAGGCGCAGGCTTTGACCCGCTCAAACCGTGGACGGTCGATCTCATCACGCAGAACTTCGACAAGCAGATTGCGCTCGCCGACTTCATTCGCGACCAGCTGAAGAAAAATCTGGGTATCGAAGCCAAAGTTGAAACCCTCGACCACAAAGACTATCGCTCTCGCCTGAGCATCGGTGGCTTTGGTCTTTTCATGGGCAGCTGGGTTGCGGACTACCCGGACCCGGACAATTTCATGTCGTTGTTTCTCAGCAGCTCGGGAAATAACCGCGCGCAGTGGAAAAACCAACAGTACGAAGATCGCGTGTTGGAAGCACGAAACCTGACGGACAGCGCCGCACGCCTTCGCGCCTACACCGAGACGCAAAAGCTCCTGCTCGAAACCGATGCCGTGATTGTTCCGCTCTACTACGAAACGATTCTCGCGCTGGTACGCTCACGCGTTCAAGGGCTTGAGATCAACCCCTTGAACAACCTGCTTCTGCGAAAAGTAACGCTGAAGTAAGCGGCACGCTTAAGTAGTTCCGCGGCTTCTCGCTACTGAGCCACACCCACTCGAAGCGCCGCATAGACCGCGTCGCTCGTCACGTTTGTCTTCACGAAGAGGGCGTTCGTCGGATCAGGATCCGTTGAACGAACCATATCGTCCGCATTCGGAGTCCGTGTTCCTGCGTGCTGATTGTACGGCGCCTTCTGATAGATCTGATCGTTGAGCGAATCGTCGAAATAGATCTGAGAAGTCACGACTTGGTTTGCATTCACATGCACTTTGAAATGAATGTGCGTCGCGCGGCCCTGGTACCAGCCTGGGTAGACGGTCTGAAAAGTCGCCGCTCCACTTGCGTCCGTGACCAAGCTTCCACGAAGGTAGGTCTGCCCCTCCGTTCCCTCGCTCGCGATATCGGAGTACACACCCGAAGCGTTCGCATGCCAGATCTCGACGACTTTATCCGAAAGCGGCGCGCACGTGCCTGCATCGACCACGATGACTTCCAGATTGAGCGGAAAGCCCTGCTGGGATTCGACTATATTGCTTCGAAGCAGGTTCACGTCGACGTAGTAAGGCCCTTCCGTCTCTTGTGGCGTGAGGACGCACTCGGAGGGAAGCGTGGGAAACGAGGAAGTGCCCGGTGCCTGGCCAGCACCGACCGGAGTACTCGCATCGTCGCCGCAGCCCGCTAAAAAGAGCGAAGGCAGAAACGTCGCTCCAAGCGCGGCGATTCCTCCGAGGCGAATTGCCTCACGGCGCGTTAGCCCTACTTTTGATTTGTCCTGCGGATCGATTTGCTGCCCCATGAGATCCCCCTGGGCGGGCAGCAATACAAACTCTAGGCCACGAGTCGGGACGCCTTAAGCCCAGAGCGAATCGTACTGGTACAGATCGCGCGGGTACTCGTACCACGCAACAGGCTTACCACCCTCGAAGCGCCAAACGTGGACCACGCGGTACTCGACAGTCTTACCATCGCGAACCAGCTTCTCACTGGCCAAGACGACGCCGTGACGGTCGCTTCCCATGATGTCGTGGGCATCGATCTGAAAAGTGTCGCTCGAGAGCTCTTTCAGCTTCGTGACGAATCCAGAGATGAAGTTTTTCTTGTCGTACTTTCCGGCGAGACGACTCTTACCGGCCAGCTGAAAGGTGCATGCATCCGAGCAGGCATTCAGAACTGCTTCGTAATTTCCGTCAGAAAAATCTCGGTACAACTTTTCCAGTATCGCCGCATTTGGATGATTCATCTCTTTGCTCCGTTTTGAGGCCTAAGGTTTCAGAAATCCATTTCCCACTCAAGGAGTTTCCATACAGAATGGTCTCTAATAGGGGGCTCACATTTATGAGCGGAAAACGTTTTTGGTGGTCGGTTGCATCAGTTTGGTTTGTCATGGTCTTCTCGAACTGGTTTTTCCACGGCGAGTGGCTCCATTCCTGGTATCAGCAGACCGCGCAGTTCTGGCGTCCTGAACAAGAAACTATGAAAATGTTGCCTTGGATGTGGGTTGGCCAGGCTGTGTTCTCGTGGGCCTTCGTTTGGGTTTATTCCAACGGCATCAGCAAAGAGAACCAGTGGATGCAGGCTTTCCGCTACGCCATGGCGATCTTGCTCCTGACCCAGGTCTCGCAGCAGGTCACGATGTGGGCAATGGTTCCATACCCAGGCGAGCTCGTCGCTCGTTGGTTGGTCATTTCGACCGTCCAGGCTTTCCTCGCTTCCTTCGTAATGACTTGGACTTACAAGCCAATGGCTGCTGGTGCAGCTGTGGCTAAAGCCCGCGCTTAAGTCTTTCTTTCCTGTCTTTCAAGGGCGGGTTCAACGTTCTGTTGGCCCGCCCATCTTTCAAGCCTGAGAAACCTCTGCTATAGCGTTTCTCTGTCGCATGCCTACTTTCACCTGCCTCACCTTTTACCGGTTTATTCGCCTTCCGCTTGCGGGACGCGATAAAGATCTGCCTACGCTTCGCGTACGTCTGCGTAAGCTGTGCACCGAGCTCGACCTTCGCGGAACGATCTTGATCGCTGAAGAAGGAATCAACGCCGGCCTTTCAGGTTCGCGCGAATCGATCGACCGTTTCCGAGATTTCGCACGCCAAGAGTTCTCGATCCCGAGCGACGCCGCTCCGGGCCCAGGCGATCTCGAGAGTGCCTTCAAACTTTCCGAAGCCGAGCGCCATCCGTTCAACCGGCTTCTTGTTCGAATCAAAAAAGAAATCATCTCACTGGGCATTTCGACCGTTCGCCCCGACGAGCACACAGGCAAGCGCCTGAGCGCTGCCGAGCTTAAGCAGTGGCTTGATGAGGGGCGCCCGGTGGTGCTTCTCGATACGCGCAATCAGTACGAAGTCGACGTCGGAACTTTTCACGGTGCTGAGACCATGAACCTCGACACGTTTCGTGAGTTTGGTCCGAAAGCAGTCGAACTCGCCAAGTCTCTCGGCGATCGCCCAGTGGTCAGCTTCTGCACCGGTGGCATTCGCTGCGAAAAAGCCTCGGCGCTTTTGGAAGATCTCGGCGTGAAAGACGTCTATCAGCTCGACGGCGGCATCTTGCGATACTTCGAAGAAAACGGGAACGCGCACTATGAGGGCGACTGTTTCGTTTTCGACTGGCGCATGGCCGTGAACGGAAAGCTCGAGCCGGTCCAGCGCTCGGAAGATCCGAACGCCACGTTCGGAAGACACCTTCCAAACCCTGAGCGCAAGGTTTTGAATCCGTAGGCCGCAATGAAAAGGTCAACGCTCTTTAAGCTGCTGAACTTCTGGCCGCCCTACTTGGGCGCTGGAATTCGCCTCAAGAACATTTCTGACGACTGTCGCACGATCGATGTCGAGATGAAGCTTCGCTTCTGGAACAAGAACTACGTGCGCACGCAGTTTGGCGGGTCACTCTACTCCATGACCGATCCGTTCTACATGCTCATGCTGATGGAGAATCTCGGACGCGACTATATCGTCTGGGACAAGGCGGCGACCATTCGGTTCAAAAAACCAGGAATGGGCCGCGTACGCGCTCACTTCGAGCTCTCGGCCGAGCAGATTGCGACGATCAAAGAGCAGGCTGATCAGAATCCGAAGGCCGAGCCCACGCTGATGGTCGAAGTGAAAGACGACTCCGGCACCGTGATCGCTGAAGTCGAGAAGCTACTCTACGTTCGAAGAAAAGACCGGGCGCCGAAAGCCGCCGCTAAGTCCTAGCCGCTCAGCTTCTTCGATGGAAGAATCCCTCTGGATTCCTTCTACCCTGACTGCGCTTGCTTGAGAAGCAATCCGGCCTCTTCCAGGTCCGGTTGAATCTGAATGGCTTTTTCGAGTGCAGCGATGGCCTGCTGCTTTCGTCCGAGCTTAATCAACAGGCGCCCCAGATTGCACTGAATGCGGGCACTCATCGGGCACTGGCTCGCGCCCTCAAGCAATGCAGATACGGCCTTGTCGAGCGAGCTTGCGCGAACATAAACCGACGAAAGCTCACAGTAAGGGTAGTCGAGCGTTGAGTTGGTCTTGATGGCTTCGCGCACCAGGTAGATCGCCTCGTCAAAGCCTTTGCCCGGGCGCTCGAGAAGCTTGACCTGCGCCAGCCCCAGGAAGGCATCGATACTCTTAGGGTCGAGACGCTGAACATGGCGATAGAGCCTGCGAGCGTTGAAGAGATCGCCCTCTCGCAGCAGTCGGCGCGCGTCATCCAAGCGAACCTTGACCTTGTTGCCGATCTTCACCTGCCTCATGACGGTGTTGACCTTGCTCAGAAACGTTTCGACGGTGAACGGTTTCAGAACGTATTGATCGACTTCGGACTTGATCGCCAAGTCGACCTTGATGTTCTCGATCGAGCTCTGCGACGTCACCATGAGGAAAGCGATATGAGAAAGTTTGCGGTCGGAACGAATGCGCCGCAAAAGATCGATGCCCTTGAGGCGAGGCATCTCCCAATCGCTGACAACCATCGCGATCTGGTCGCCGTGCTGAACCAAAAGACCCAGCGCCTCTTCTCCGTCGCGCGCTTGAAGCACCGGCTGACAGAGCAGGCGCTCGAGCATCTCGACCATCGTTCCGCGTACGGCAGCGTCGTCGTCGACGACAATCACGCCGCGTGCCTGATCGGCGCGGCTCTCGTCGAGAATCGAGGCGAGCTTTACTTTGAGTGTCGACGCGCGGAAGGGTTTGGTAATGTAGGCATCGACTTGCGAAGCCGCGGCCTCTTCCACTTTGAGCTGCTCTTGAGAGATCGGGCTCGTGACGATAATGAACGGGATGCTTTTAAATGCCTCTTCGCGCTTGAGGGTTTTCAAAAGTTCGATGCCACTCGCGACGGGCATGTCCCAATCCGAGATCACGAGATCGACTGGCTCTTTCTGAATCAACCGATAGGCTTCATACCCGTTGCCGGCTTCGTGAATCGAAGTGAATCCAAAACTCTTGAGGTACTCGACGATCGTGCGGCGCGAACCCAAGTCATCATCCGCCACCAAAATACAGTAGTTGTGGGGGATCTTCAGCTTGGTTGCGATGATTTCGGCTTCGCTTGGCGGGCTCGTCATGAAGTTAATTCATCTCCGAGCTTCACCGGAATAATCAAGCTGAACGTTGTGCCTTTGCCCTGATCGGTCTGAACATGAATTCGACCCCCATGGGAATCGACAATCTGTTTACAGATCGCGAGACCGAGGCCACTTCCCTTTTCACCCTTAGTGGTAAAGGCAAAATCAAAGATTCGTGGAAGCACATCAGCTGGAATGCCAGTTCCAGAATCGCGTACCCAGGCGATGACGAATCCCTTTTCGAGTCGGCAGCCGAGCTCGAGTGGTCCTCCATCAGGCATGGCATGCGTGGCATTGATGATCAGGTTAAGCACGACCTGCTCAAGCTCCTGCGCATTCCCTATAAGAACCGCGTCAGGCGAGAAGCTTTTCGAAGTTTCAATTGAGTGCTTCTTGAGCTCGTGGTCGACCAGAACCAGGACGTTATTGAAGGCTTCGGTGAAACTTACGCGGACCTTGGTAGGTGCGGATTTCGAGAAGTATTGCAGATTTCGAATGATCAAGGCCGCGCGATCCGCCGCCTGAAGGATCGTCTTCAGCTTTTCCTGAACTTTCTTGAGGTCGGTGTCCATAAGGCCGAGGTCAGCCTTGCCGACAATCGCCTGAAGAATATTGCCGAACTCGTGGCCGATCCCACGGGCGACCTGACCTACGGCTGCCAGGCGTTCGCTGATCACAAGCTGGACCTGGGCGTTTTTCAAAGCCTCACGACGATTCCATGAAGCCACCATCTGACGAGCCTTTTGAACGATCTCGGCCCTCGTGAAGGGCTTATTCAGGTAGTCCCATTGGTCTTTGAAGCGCGCGCCGAAGAGCGCGTCGATATCTTCAATACTACGGTCCTGATAGGCGGTGACGACGGTGCAAAGAACGTCTGGATCGATCTTCCAGATTTCCTGAACCACTTGAAGTCCGTCCATCCCACCTTCGAGCTTCACGTCAAAGAATCCGCCGGCAAGCCGATTTCCAGACGCGTATTCGGCCCGCACCAGCTCGAGCGCCTCTTTTCCGCTTCCTGCCCGAATTAAAGTATAAGCCTGCGAGGCACCCGCTGCCGGCGAGGGCGTCGACTGCACGCTACGCGACGAAACCTTCGCGGCACCCGCATTCGCTGGCTCTAGAAACGCGCAGTAAGCATCGACGATGTCTTTTTCGTCGTCCAAGATGAGAAGCCGATTGTTTAGCGTCGTTGCAATACCTGGAGTCATGTTTGGCCTCCTTCAGGAAGGTCGATCACAAAACTGGTTTCAATGCCTGGTTCACTCTTCTCAAGTTCAATTTCGCCGTCATAAGCACGGATGAATCGGCGACAGATGGAAAGGCCCAGACCAGTACCCTCTTCCATCGACTTGGTGGTGAAACTCGTATCAAAAACTTTCGCAGCATTTTCGGCGGCGATGCCGGGACCGTTGTCCGAAATACGAAGCATGACCCGTGGGCCGCGAGGGCTCGAGACCACCTGAGTCGTCAGCCAAACTTTAGAAGGCTCGCCTTGCTTCACGCCTTCGCGACGTCCTGCTTGAATGGCTTGGAGGGAATTGCGAATCAAGTTCGTCATGACTTGCAGGAGCTCGTCATGATCAAAGAAAATCGAAGGCGAACCCTGGCAAAAGAAACGCTCGCGAGAAACTTCATTCTTGGTCAGGAGATCACCCACCGACTCCAGGGCCTCATCCAAAACCGCATGCAGATCGAGTTTCTTGCGATTCCCAGAAACGCGGGTGAGCTGGCGCATTCCGTTGACGATCTTGGCGATTCGTAACGTTTCCTTCAAAAGAAACTGCACATCGCCACGCAAGGCTTCCAAGCGTTTCTCAGAATCTTTTCCTACCGAGATCAGATTCGCCAAGTCCTCTTCGATCAGCTTCTTACCCGGAATCGCACGACTCGGAGACTCGAGGCCGTCGACCAGGCCCTTCATCCCTTTTTCACGGTAGTCTTTATCCCAGGCACCGACAATTTCGCGAAGCAGGACAATATCTTTGGCGGTCTCTGCAAAGCTTGTGGTCTGAACCCGCTCAAGGCGCGTGCTGATATTGGTCAATGGATTGAGAACTTCGTGAGCAGCACGGCCCGCGACTTCACCTACGCTGGCAAGGCGAGTAGTCCGAACCAGGGCTTCCTGAGTTTCACGAATGGCAACCGTACGGTCGGCGACTTTCTTTTCCAGGTCTCGGCTATATTCTTCAATTTTTTCACGAGAGCTTCTCAGGTCGTGAGTCATCGAATTGAACGAATTGGCGAGAAGTGAAAGCTCGTCGCCCCGTCCGCTACGCACAGGAACCAAGAGATTGAAATTTCCTTGGGCGATCATTCGCGTCGCGTTGACGAGTTTTTGGATCGGAACTGTCAGCGAATGAGCAAAGAAGAGCGCAATCAGAAACGCGGCCGATACCACCACGATCGCGTAAAGCAGGGACTTCTTCATTAAAACGCGGGCAGCCGCAAAGGCCTCGCCCTGGTCAGTCCTCGATACCACCAACAAATTCCCGGCACTGATTTTATAAAATGAACCGAGAAAGGAATCGGGGCCGTCGTCGAAACGTCGAACTTCCGAACGCACCTTCGACTGGCGCGCGATCTTCACCAGCGGGTCCGAGCTGACTTGATTCGCTTGCAGAAGGCGCTTTTGATCTGAAGAAGCCATGAGTCTACCGTTCGAGTCGACCAGCCAAACCGAAGCGATGCTGCCGCTACCGAAAGTCTCGAGCATCGTTTCAGTTCTTACATCGGCGTAAATCACGCGGCCGTGCCCGAGTGAAAGCGCCACGGTCATGAGCGGCGGAACATCCGTCGCTTCGGTCGCCCCAGGAGCTGGTGGAAGAATCGCGCTGACCGCAGCAGTTCCCTGCTTCACGGCTGCATCGATCGGAATCGGCACTGCTCGACGAACGCGATCAAGATAATCAGGGTCCTGGCCATAGCCTTCGAGAAAGCCCGGCTGATCCGCCAGGCGCTTTTCGACCCAGCGTTTTCCATTCGCGCTGTTTGGATCGCTGGAGAGTAGGCCTACGCGAACCATCTCGCGATCGCCCTTCAGATACTCGCGCGCGAACTGAGACGATTTGGTGGAAGACGCAGCTCGCCCAATGGCGCGAAGCTTATCGAAAACGCGTCCCATTCGCGCTTCCACACTGTCACCGAGCGTTCGAACACTTGTTTGATTGAGCTCGTAGATGAGCAGCGTCTTGTCCTGGAACGAAATGCGCGAGGCAAGACCCAGATATAGCCCGACGGCTGGAACCACCACCGCGACCAGTACCAGAAGAATCTTCGTCCGGATTGAAAAATACCAGCGAAATGCCATAGTTTTATAAGGGGACGCTTCACCTTAATTATGGCACAGATTGCCGGTTCCGCCCAATCCAACAACATTCAGCCAAAAACAGGGCTTACGGCCCTGATTGCGGCTCTGATTTTCGCCACGGCGTTGGCGACGCTGCTGCTCGTCCCGGACACGATTCGTCGAAATCCGATGGACCAAGACGGAACGCCGCTCGCTGTTTTGGTTTCTTCGCGCAATGAAGTGCGCCAAAAAAACGCCGGTACGATTGTCTGGGGAACACCTGGGACTGGTTCCGAGCTTTTCAAGAAAGACTCGATCGCCACAATGAGCGATTCGCGCGCCTCGATCTCGTTTCATGACGGTTCCGAGATCGAACTCGAGCCCGAAAGCATGATCGTCCTGGAAGAAGCCCCCCACCCAGAAAAAGGCGGGGGCGTTTCAGGCCGTATTGTCGCCCGGCTGATCCGTGGTTCAGTGATTCGCAAGAAGAGTGGCAAGACCCCGCTCTTTATCAGCACGAGCGCGACGGATTCGACCGACGGAAAGAATCTGATCCGCATCGATGAGAAGGGGTCGAACTCCGTCTTTCGGGTCGTCAAACGTTCGAACGGACTCGAAGTGGTCGTCGAGTCAGGAACGGTTCATGTCGAATCGCGAGAAATCGCCTCGGGCGAAAAGGCTGTTGTGAGTGCTGGCGAGATTTCCATCAAGCGTCGCTCTTCCCCCCTTCCCGCCCCTAGGCTCAAGCAGCCTCGGATCCGTATCGAAAGAATGATGGGCCCGGGGGCCCTCCTCGACCGTGTCATCGAGATTTTCGGAGTCACCCAAGCCATGGCCGCCGAATCTGATTCATTCGGTACATCCGATTCGGAAGACATCGAAGTCGTCGTCCACTTCAGCTGGGAAACCATTCAAGGCGCAAAAGGTTATCGCATTCAACTCT
>FSTL01000231.1_pt1 | contig 14561 bp, 12 predicted proteins | sample 1637241 | NCBI WGS metagenome assembly FSTL01 (sample SAMEA3914819, study PRJEB12502) | metagenome | biome: forest; material: soil | place: Canada | collected 2010-06-26 | depth 0.3 m | reverse complement strand
TCTTCAGGCGTTGTTGAAGCAAACGCTGAAGCGATGCCGAGAGTGGCGGTGATCGTAGCGAGGACGAGAAAATGCGATTTCATGGGGGCCTTCTTTGCGGTTAATTCCGTTTTGAAGGGTTTTAGAACCGCATTATTCCCGCACGCCGGATATTTTCTGACGTCTTATAGTTTCACGCAGAAGATCGGTTGGGAAGAGCAAGGCCCACCGTGCTGGCGCGCCGAAATCTGAAATGCGGGAATCTTTGAGAGTGCTTCCACCCGGGTCCAGCCGGTTTCAGCCACTGCCTCGCAGGTCGAAGAGCCCTGATATATGGCGCCGCCGCTGCAAAGGTACAATTCGGTTTGCGGGGCGGTCGGGGCGCAAGACCGGAGTCCCGCCTGGTATCCGCGCTCAAACTCTGAAACTTCGGCCGCAAATGCGGAGGTGCTTGCCACGATGAGAAGAACGGAAAAAATCTTTTTCATAGGTACTCCGGTGATTTTGGAAGACTGGTATACCTTTGCGTTCGGACCGCGTGCTCGAATCCTTCTGACGTCATTCCGCACTACTTAGCGGTACCCTGCCTAGCCGAGCCGCAGCCCCATCGCGAACACAAACACGCCCGGAAGAAACTCAATCCGCTCCATGACGTGAAAGCCTTCCTTTTCATAGAATCGAACCGGCTTCGGGCCGCAGTAGAGGTGAAGGCCTGGGACGCCAGCGCGCGAAAGATCTTGGGCGAGCCGGCGCACGAGAAGTCCACCGAGCCCGCGGCTTTGAATAGCGGGGTCGATATTCACGTGAAGGTGTGCGGGGAAATCGGTTTCAAGTTGTGAGCGGGTTTCGCGGCTAAAGCACTGGTCGGGCGCTCGTTCGCGATGAAAGAGGCGCCTGCGAAAGCGGGTCGTGTCGGCGCGGGTTCGAAGTGAAGCAGGGAAGAGGGTGCTGAGACCAAGCCCCAGGTCGTGATTCCAAAACCGGCGGGTCGCGAAGCTCGAAGTGTTCGCGCAGCCTGTAATGTAGCCCGCGACTCGTTTTTTGGAGGTGGGGCCCTCGGCTAACTCGGTGCCGTCTTCGACTTCAGCAACATAGGCCCATTCGGGCACGAGCTTTTCGTAAGGCCCGATCCACTGGGCTTCGAAGAACTCTCGCAGTTCGGCGGGTACGCCCTGACCATCGCGCGCGGTCGCGCAGCAGATCTCGCGGATGCGAGCCCAGTCAGGGGCGGCTGCGGGTCGAATGATGGCGCCTGCGGGGCGAATAGTGGGGTGGGGTGTTGGATTCATGGTGCGAGCTATGGGCCGCTGTCAAAATAGTGCCTTTCCTTCGCAATGGGAAGTCTTTGAAACGAGGGTTCCGCACGACTTAGGTCTGCCATCTTGCCCGGAACCACCGTTTGCAAGGGGTCCGCTCGGGTTGCGCAACAGACAGGGATGGGGCGAGCAGGGATGGGGCGTGGTCTGAGTGGCGGATTGATTCTCGCAGATTGCCGGCTCCGGCCGCCCCTGCTGGCAGGTTAACAAAATGTGAGTTTAGCGGCGAATGTGCGGCATATTTCGTATTTATCACAACATTTGTTGAGCTCTCACCCCAAGTCTCGGCCCGCGCGCCGCTGTGGAGTGCGTCTTGTCTGACGCCCCCACTTTGCGGGAATAGACACTAGGCAAGAAAATCCTCTTAAGCCCTGCTCAGCGTCGACCGATCAGACACTTGAGATGGACTCGACTGCAATTCTTTCGGCACGACCGAAATGGTTCAAATATCTGATTCGCGGGGTGGTGGGGCTGACGTTCGTCGCGGCCATCACCGTCTTGAGCGTTACTGTCGGTCCTCATGTCGTTTGGATGTTCAAAGGGAAGCCTGCGGCAAGCCACACGGTGGATGCAGAGCCGGGTGAGCATGAAGCGGAGCATGGTGAGGTCGCTAAGCATGCTTCAGAGCATGGTGCGGTCGCAGAACACGCTACGTTCGAACACGACGCCGCCGCCGAACATTCTGTCGCATCCGAGCACGCTTCGACTGAACACGTGGCCCCACGCGGTCACGACCGTAAAACTTCCGCAGCAGCCGCAGTTCCTGCCGTACCTGGAACTTTCGAACGCCTGACCCAGCGCTACATTGACGCTTGGTACAGTGTTCAGGCCAAGATCGTGGATTTGAAACGTCTCGAGCTACAGAACCAGCTTCTGGCGCTTGAAAACGCACAATTGAAACAAAAGCTCGCAGCCGACGGGTATCAGGCTCAGTCAAAGCAGGGCGAGACTCGCACGGTGGTCGCTAAGCGTGCGTTGTCTGAAAAAACAGGATCGGAGCTCGGTCGTACGACCGAACAGATTTCCTATCAGCCACCTGAGCTTTCCAGTGCTCAGCTTCTCACTCTTGCTGTGAGCTACTTCAAAGCTCGCGAAGACGAGAAAGCCGCTGTCATTCTTCATCGCCTGACCGAAAGCGATGACCAGACTTTCCGTTCTCCAAAAGTTCTGACCATGGCCGGAGTGGCCTGGTACCGCCTCGACAATTACAAACTCGCAGACGATTACTTCGCACGCGTTCTTCAAACGGAAACCAGCGAAGAGGAGAGCGCATCCGATAACGCCGAGCCTAATAAAGATGATCAGCTTCGTTACCATGCGCAAGCCCGCCTTTGGCGAGGACTCGTGGCTATGAAGCTTGGCAAAGAGACCAAGGCCCAGTTCTGGTTTCGTGAACTGGTCGACCATCACCCGCATTCAACGGAAGCGAATTGGGTGAATAAGAATATTAACACGGAGGTGTCGCGTGAGCCGGCAACATCGGCGAAGCCAAAGCACGGGCATTAAAAGCCTCGTGCACATCAGTCTCATCGGTCTGTCTGTGTTTCTCGCTACAGGCGAGGCACAAGCCAGTGGACATGCTTCGCAATCAAGTGCAGTGGTAACAGCTCATATGGACACCGGCGCCGCGCCGATGGCTCCTTGTGGAGTGATCGAAGACTTTGGGGGAAAAACCCAGGTTCTCGACGCGTCTCGCAGCAATCTTCTCGATACCGACGTTCGCACGCCGCTTCCATGTGGCGCTTGGGTCTCCACCGAAGAAGGCTGGGCCCGCATCGTTCATCGTGACGGCTATCGCATCACCATTGGTTCAAATACGTTTGTCGAGCTGACCGGTGACGAAACCGGCACTGCAGACCACCTGGTGCTTTATCGCGGTCAGGTCAAAGTTCGCGCAGGCGCAGGGGCAAGCACCGAAGAGCTCAAAGTTTCGACCCCGCACGCAAGAATGCGTATGCGCCGCGGTCAGGCCATTGTTCTTTTCTCGCAAGGCGAGCAAGAAACCCAAGTCATCGCGATCGAGAACTCGGCGACTTTGGAAAATCGATTTGAAGCCGCTAAGCGCGTGAAGATCGGTGAAGGGGAAGCTTCTTCGCTGAATTTCAAAGCACTTCGCGTGATGCCGTCGCTGCCACAGGCCATCGCCTCGGCCACGGTTCGTCAGAAGCTCATTGATTTGCGTCTCGATGATCGCGCGAAGGGCGAAGCAATGCTCGCCGTTCGTCAGCGTCAGTCGAGAAAGTTCGCAAGCTGGCTCGCGTCTGATGGCGAGAATGGCGTCGCGCCGACGCGCAAGCCTGCTGGACTTGCGTTCGAGAAAAGTGAATACCGTCGTCATCCGCCTCGTCGCGGCGACGAAGTGGCAAAGGATCATTGGACCAAGCGTCTCGTCGCAGGAGTTCAGGACGGAGAGAAAATTCTTCATCCAGATCGCTTCTACGGTCGCCCGGGTGAAGTGAAGCTTGTCGTTGAAGACGTGGCTCCGAAGGATCGTCAAGTCGACCGCGAAAAAGAGCGGCTGCTTCGTGAACTCTCGCAGATTCGAGCTGAGTAATGGGTAAGTCTCATTCTCGCTCGTTCATCTGGGCCTCCACCCTTACGCTCGTTTTAGGCTGGCTTCAGCCGAACGCCGCGGAAGCAGGTCCTTTCGAGATTTCTCTCGGTTTTAACTATAACCGGACCAATTACTCGGCCGGTAACTATACCTGGAGCCGCCGTTACGGCGCCTCGGTTGCTTATCACTTCTGGTCGACGTCGAGCCTTGAATGGAGTTATGCCTTAGCAGTCGAACGAACCGTGATCTCAGGACTTCAGGACACTACTTTCAATGACCAGATCTACAGCCTTAACTGGGTTCAAGGCCTTTCCACTCGCGATGCGATCCTTCAGCCTTACGTCAAAGGCGGACTCGGTCAGCTTAATCGCGACGCCACGGGCACTTATTCGGGCGGCGTTTCGCCTCCACCGTTCATGGACTCGCTTACCGGCATTGTCGGCGCGGGTCTTAAGCTTTTCCTCACCAAGGAATTCGGATTTCGATTTGAAGGAACGAGTTACATCCAGAATGCGGAGCTTCGCACCTGGAAGGACAACTTGGGCTTCACCTTTGGGACGACGTACTATTTCTAAGGCGCTGCTTCTGGCCTCGCGCGCGCCACTTGCGGCGCTGCTTCTTTCGCTGGGCCTTGCGGGCTGCGCGAGTGGTTGCTCAACCGGATATCTCTGGCAAGCCACGCGTGGGCAGCTTGCGCTCGTCAATCGCGCCAAGCCAATCGACGAAGTCGTTCAGAACGAGAAGACTCCGCCTCGCGTGAAGAAACTGCTCGAGCAGATTCCCGACATCAAACGATTCGGCGAGAAAAACGGTTTGAAGGCGACGAAGAATTACACCGATTATGTCGCGCTCGATCGCCCGTATGTCTCGTACATCGTGAGCGCGTGCGAAGATCTGAAGTTCAAGCCCATGCAGTGGAGCTTTCCGATCGTTGGTAGCGTTCCGTATCTCGGCTATTTCAATCGCCAAGACGCGTTCGATTACGCCGCCGATTTGAGAAAAGACGGTTGGGATGTCGACGTGCGTGGCGCGACGGCCTATTCGACCTTGGGCTATTTCAAAGACGCCGTTCTTTCATCGATGTTGACCAGTGGCGACGACGCGCTGGGTGACCTGGCGAATGTCGTAATTCACGAGTCAGTGCACGCGACTCGCTACATCGGTGGGCAGTCGTTCTTTAACGAGAGCCTTGCGAGCTTTATTGCTGACGAGCTCACGCCCGTCTATTTGAAAGAAAAACTCGGAGCGAATGCCCCCGAGCTTCGTGCCTATGTAGACGGCGAAGCAGAAAGCAAGAAGCGAGGCGAACGCTTTCAGGCCGCCTATCGCGAGCTCGTGAAGGTCTACGCGTCTTCGGAAGATAACGAGAAGAAGAGGGCCGAGAAGGCTCTCGTTTTTAATCGCCTCAAAGAAGATCTGAAAATTTCTCCCGAGCGCCAAATCGGCAACTCGACGATGATGCAGTTCCGAACCTACGGCACCGGCCGCGACGAATTCGTGAAGCTCTACCAAGCGTGCGGATCGGATTGGAAGCGTTTCTGGAAAGCGATTAATCGCCTCACCGAATCTTCGTTTACGACTTCTCAGCAGGAAGATTTCTCGAAGACCGTGCTTCCGCTGGCTGAAGGCTGTTGAGAGCAGGCGTTTTTCTGACGAATGTCTTGTGTACCAAGAGCTTCCTCAGTCTAATTTCATTCTGACTATTTCAGCGGGTCTGTGAAAAACCCGATGCTTAAGGGTGATACGAGCCCTGGATTTCATTTACCTAGTTTCTTTCGCGCTGCTGGTTTCGTGCGAATCTTCGGCCTGGGCACAAGACGAGGCTTCCCCATGTGTCCCGGTTAGCGGCGGTGGACTTGAGGAAATCCGTTCCTTCGTTTCGACGACTATCAGTCCACTTAAAAAGGCCTATTTAAATCTGCATCGGTTTGAGCTGGATCCATTGAGTTCGAATCTGGCGTCCTTAGAAAATGAAGTCGATCCTCCTCAAAAGAGAATGACATTTACGTACTTGGTTCGAGGTGACTCAGGAGCGTTCACTGAGAGAAACCCCGCTCCAGAACTCTATTCGAATAGCTTGATCATCGCTCCCGGTTATAACGGCCCCGGCACTGTGACCTATGCAGCAAATGGAGACTTTGAGGCGGGGAGCCTGGCTACCGCGGAGTCCGTAAATCTAGTCGAGCTGAAGGGCCTAGACTTCAAGCAGACGCTGAATCGACTCAATGGGTTGAGCTACTTTCAAAATGAGAATCCATCCCAGCTTCGACTGGCCTCGGCCTATACAGAGTTGATGGCACAGTCAGATCGTGCAGGAATTGAAAAGGCACTTTCCGACATGAAGGGTCAGCTCTCGAGTCAGGAGAAATTGGATCTATCCCGCTTGGTCGGAAGAGAAGCGGCAGCCCGGTTCGACTTTGAACGGGCAGGCCTGCAAAATCACTACGGGATGACCGGTCTGTCGAGCTCGTTCACAGGGGGCTTGGCGGGCGTCGCGATTCCATACGATGCAGTGATTGGGAATTTAAAGTCTCCAACTACAAGTCTGGGTGTTTGCCGAGACATCGCGCCCGCTCAGGCAAACATTCTTCATCAGCTTGGGTTTAAAAATACATATGTCATGGCTTATAAAGAACAGGCAGGAGCCCATGCGGCCGTCATTACTCAGGACCCGGATCACCCGGGCGAAGTGCTGCATCTGAATTACGATAGTTTGGAAAGACGTTCTCTCCAGGGAGGGACTTCCAGTCTCACCCGAAGCGACGATTATACGACTCGCTATGAATTATACGACTACAAGGGCAGGCCGGTAGCGAATCTGCCGTCGTCAGTTGAAACAATGATGATGGAAGGAGCGGGAGCGAATCTCAGACTCGTGGATCCGCTCCTGATCCGGCCCCAGGGTTCAATCAGCAAAATTTCACTCGAAGCCGGAAATGCAAAATCCAAAGTTTTCCAGTCGAAGATGCCACTCTTTGTTGGTCGTACAACCGATGGTCAAAATATTGTGGGCGTGGGGAACACGACTCGTTTTTTGAATCCGGAAGAGGACGTAATCGCGGTGACGAGTACGGTCGCTCTTGCTGATCAGCAGAGAAACGTCCAGGACTATTCAAATACGACATATAAGGCCGAGGCACTTCATTTCAATCGTCAAACGACGAAGTACCTGAATACCCCCTGGATCACCGTAAAATCGAATCAAGGAAGTCTGACCCAGGTCCGAGCGACGGGCCAGAAAACGGTCGAGCACGGCGATATTATGCGTCGCGATAGCACGGCTGTGGAGACCGGGTCGGATGGAGCGCCAACAGTCACGCATCTTTCAGCGCAACCGCTCTCCGGTCATGACCAGGAAGCGGCTAGAACTCAATATAGGTCTTTCGAAATCGGAGCGGAGTCGCGATTTCGCAGCGGCGATCAGAAAACACTGATCAAATTGCGGGCAGCGACCAACACATATCGTGATTCCAATGTATCGGGACTTCAATCGCCCACGGACAAAGCGGGCTGGGTCAATAACGTCTCCTATGTACGTGTAACGGGTGAAACCGCTGCCCTTCCGAACAGTCTCAAGGCGACTTTCGACACGGCGCTTGGCCTTCGGGTTTTTGGTTCGCAGATTTTTACTCAAGCGGGAATTCAGAATACTAAAGCCGGTTGGAAAGCTCAGGCCGGGTACCAGGGAGCGTTGGAAAGAGATGCGCTTACTATTGCCCCTGGATCTGAAAAACAGTTCTTCGTGAATTTTGAAAAAAGTATTTCGGAAGGGTTAGTTTTGTCGGCGTCATACATGCAACCCGTCGGCGTTTCGGGCAGCGCACCGAGAATCCAGGCGGGGGTCAACGGAACAATTCCTTCCCTCAAGAAGCATCGCTGAGCTAAAAAACAAGAAAGCCCGATACGACGTCTTCATGACGCTGTACCGGGCTAAACGAGATGACTGAGTACCGAAAGAGGGCGAGATCAGGACGTTCTTAGTTCGTGTAGATGTCGAGGTCGCCGGTCACAGTGTGGTTCTTGAAGACGGCTTTGTTTGGGCAGTAGGTGTTGTAGTAGTTGTACGAAAAGCCCGAGCACTGCGAGAGGTACATGTTTGGGTACGTCTGGCAGCCGTACCAGATCTGGCAGTAGAAGTCGTAGCGTGGGTCGCTGATGGTGACGACTGGAGCGTCGCCGCCTGCGGTCAAGCGATCCGAGAAGTCGATCGTCTGGGACTCGACGCCGTTCGAGCAGTAAGAAGAAGCGACACCGTTAGCAAGAAGGGGCTTAGTGCGAACCGAGCGACCGTTCACGGTCACGAGGTAACTCACGCAGCTGTAGTTAGCGGTGAAGACGTTCTGGGTTCCGTTGCTCAAGGTAAGCGCGCCAGCTTGTCCTGCGCGGATCGTGATCTTGAGCAAGTTGTCGGTGCTGATGCTCAGGTGACCCTGGCTCGACCACGAAGGCTGAGCCGAGTTCACGCCCTGCATCGAGAAGCTTGCAGTCGTCGTCGGGGAATTTGAAGTCGTGTCGGTCGTGTCAGTCGTGGTGGTCGAGTCAGTCGTGGAACTCGAAGTCGAAGTCGACGTCGAACCGGTGACTGGGGCGTAGTAATTTCCGCCGTTGTAAGTCGAGCCCGCGTTGCCAGCGACAGTGCGGTAGGACTGATCAGCGCAACCGGCAAACAGGGGAAGGGATATCAGAATCGAAAGGACGATCTTTTTACGGTTAAACATTCGGTACTCCTCGGTTAGGCGACGTCGGGCTCCTGCCCTGCTTCGCCAGTTTGTCTCTCGTGCAGATAGGTAATTGCAGCTCGGATGCCAAGAGACGGAGGAGTGCTTAAGTATATGATTTGTATGTAAAAACGACGATATCCGCGCACGGGCCTGGGCCTGTGCTCGTCTACTGTTTGTTCAACAGGTGTCTAGAGATTGGACAGCACCTAACGCTCTATTAGTTCGTGGTGATTTCCAGGTTTCCCGTTACCGAGTGGGTTCTGTACACAGCGCGGTTCGGGCAGTACAAGTTGTAGTTGGAGTAGCTGAACCCAGAGCACTGCGAGTAGTACATGTTTGGGTACGTCTGGCAGGAGTTCCAGATCTGGCAGTAGAAGTCGTAGCGGGGCTCGGAGATCACGACAGTCGGCGCGTCGCCGCCTGCGCTCAGTCGATCCGAGAAATTGATCGTCTGTTCTGCGACGCCATCGGCGCAATTGGAAGAAGCGACGCCGTTAGCGAGAAGGGGTTTCGTGCGAACGGAGCGGCCGTTCACGGTAACAATGTAGCTAACGCAGCTGTAATTGGCTGTAAAACTGTTAGCAGTGAGTGGGCCCGCTTGGCCGGCCGTGATTTTCACTTTCAACAAATTGTCTGTGCTGATCGAAATACGGCCTGCGCTTGACCAGGTGGTCTGCGTTCCGCCAACGCCGTTTACGGAAAAGCTTGCAGTTGTGCTGATAGTTCCCGGGGTGGTTGGATCGGTTGGATCCGTAGGTGTCGTTGTCGTTTGAGGATTAGGAATCACGCCTGGGACTTGCGATGGCGTGCGGTACGTCGTAGCTCCGCAAGCGCTGAGTGCGAAGGGGAGCGCGACAAGGCTTGCGATGACCCAGGTTCGGTTAGCGGTTTTCATAAATTCCTCAGAACCTAGTAGTGCAACCCAGGGGCCAAGTTTGACGCAGCATGTCTAAGTGCTTGAAATGAGTGAGAAACTTCGTGTTTTAGGGGGTTTTCCGGGTCGAGGCGAAAGGAGTGCGCTGTCTAAACTTTGGCGACAGCTGTTCTGATTCTAGACACTCAGGTAGGCTGTGTTTGGGGGAAGTTTTTTGAAAGCATCGCGGACGTTACGCCCAGAATTTCGTGAGATCCAGAACGAGCTGCCGGCTTTGGCGCTGCTCTCGACTGCGCTCTGGTCTGATGGTGGTCACGGCGAGCGAGTCACGCTCGAATCGATGACCGCAGTCTTGATGCTCGATCTTTCTTCTTCACGAATGGTCGAAAAGCTTTCCACCGTTCTGCTCAGCCGCGCTCAGAAAGACGGCGTCGCTCCGAATGCTGAGAGTCTCGGCAATCAATTTTTCAGGCTCGATCCCGAAGAGCGGCTCGTTTTGATTTCGCTCCACCGCGGAAAATGGTCGTACGACCGGATCTCGAAGATCCTGGGCGTCACCGCGGAGAAGGTTCAGGAGCTTGCCTGGGCGGCACGCCTGCATCTCATCTATTCGCCCGAGAGTGCGTCTATCCTGGCTCAGCAGGGCGGGTATTCGAAACTCGTCCCGCAGGGGCTGATTCACCCGACGGGTTCTTTGTTTAATGGCGTTCGGTGCCCCGAGTATCATCCGGGCCGGCCCTGGACTCAGCGCTTTCTCGACCAGGAAAGCACGACGCGTGAAAAACACTTCCTGGAAACCCATTTAAAAGGCTGTGACCAGTGCCGTAAGGCCCTGAGTCGCGCCCGAACTCTTTATTACTCAGCGGAGCGCCTGCTTCCCGAGGTGCCTAAGAATTCGCCCACAGCACGCGAGCGCTTAGAGGCCATGGCTCAGACCCTGGTCCGTGCAGCGCGCTTTAAGCATCCGATTGATCGCAGCTTTGGCGAAACGATGGAGATCTTCGTTCAGCGCCCAGAGATCCAGCTGGCCATCTCGGCGCTCGTCGTCCTAGTGGCTTTCCACTTTCTTCGGAAATAGCGCCCGCGAAACCAATAGAAGATCAGACCCTCGGGGGAGGGCCTGCACTCTTCTATTTGGTTCGTTTCGTGGGGGAGATTTCTCAGATGTGTGGTCGGAGAAGGAAGAAAATAAAGAGGGGCTGCTTCCACTCTTCTTTCCGAGCCAGACCTAAATTCAGGTGATGGAGGGGAATGTCCTTAAACGGAAGCCTGACTCTGGGAGTGGAAGCAGCCAATCTGTTGTCCTTCCAAAGCAACCCCTGTGCCATCGCTGACACGGAGTGCGCGAGTGAGAGTAAAGCTTCAGGAAAATGTTGAAATTGCCCGTATTTTAAGGGGTTTTCATTAGTGTCCGAAAACTCGGTCCCGCTCTGGGCGCGAGTCTTCGGGGAGCGCGACTGGTTCCAATTCAGAGCTTAGACGCGAATCGTGGTTCCAATCTGGAATCGTGCACCGCGTTAATGCAGGCTTCGCAAACCTCGCCCTGCGGCTCCGGTTTGCTACGCGATTACTGAACCCTTCTTGGTGGCCCCGAACTAAAGCCAGCGGCGGCGCTTGCGTCGACGGTGAACTTCCACGACATGTGAACTTCGCCCTTCTCGTTGAGCAGTCCCTTGGGCGGATTCGGGAAGCGCTGAATCTTTTTCCACGCCTGCGTGATGGCGTCGTCGAATTCTCGGACTCCCGAGAATCTCAGGAAGGTAATGTCGCGAAGGTTGCCGTCTTCGTCCAATACGACGTCGACCACCGCGGTGTACTCGCCCGGAGAAACTTGCTGGTGATAAGGAACTTCGCGAATGAGGCTCGACCAGTTGGGGCCGACCTGTTCGTAGATGCGGGCGTAAAACGAGTAGTAAATGGATTCGCGTGTATTGAGGATGTTCTGGCTGCCCACCGGTAAGCCGTCATCAATATATTGGTCAGCCGCATTTCCCACAGTCTGAGATTCGTCGCGCGTCTTCTGATCCGGGGGCGTTTCTTCGACTTCTGGTTTGGGTGGCTTTGAGCTGAGTTTCAGCGGAACACCCAGGTTGGAAAGAGGCGTGGTCTGAGATTTCGGCCGAGCCTCCTGTTTAGGCTTAGGCTGGGATTTCGGCGCCTGGCCTTCAGGACCAACGCGCGAGGCGTCTCCTGGAACGGGGGCTGGCGCATAGTTCCGTGCGCGCTGTTCTTTTTCAACACTTCGGTTTTTGTCCGAAGCATAGCGGGCGTTTTTCGGCTCCTCGGTCTCGGGTTGGTCCTTTTTCCCGAGTGCGAATTTCTCAGGCTCTTTCCATTGCTTGCGGATCTGATCGAGCTTGGCCGGGTCGATTTCCTGGACTTCGTATCGGGAAGGGCGCTCAGCCTGCCAGAAGTACCCCCGGGAGGCGAAAAAGAGCACGTGAATGAGGAGCGAAAGGATGAGGACCGCGAGCCAGAACTTCCACCGGTGGTGGCTTGACGTTTCGTCTTCGCCCGAAAATTCAGTGAATAAAGGCCCGAGATCCCCGCCAGGTGTAGCTAGAAGAAGATCCGGGGCTATTTGTGGGCGCGTGTCCTTCTCTCCATCCTGATCGAAATCAGGAGGGGGGACCGAAGGAGGGGCGGGAATTTGCTCCGGAAGTGGGCGAACAGCCATGGTGTCGCTTGGGCAGCTCCTGAACTTAGGTGTACAATAATCGTGTGATCGGCGCCGCTGAATTTCTGTATGACCCGACCCGCATTCAGCTCTTTCTCATCAATCCGGTGGGGCCGAGTGCGCGTCGCATTAGTGACAAGCTTGAGGAATCCACCGAATGGCAGCCGGTGCTCTGCGAAAGTCCGCTTGAAGCGGTGAAGCTCGTGCGCCAAATGGAGACCTGCGTAATCTACGGGTACGTCGACACACCCGATGCGTTACTCCACTTCCTCAACATGTTTCGTTTGATCGCACCGCTGATCGAACAGTCCATGGTTCGAGTGATTATTTCGCATACGCAAGAACTGGCTCAGATCGCGCCGGTCGAACGCCTTCGTTATTCAGGCGCTTACGAGCTTCTGCCTGAGCCGATTCAAGAACGTTCACTGCTCTTTAAACTCGATCGCGCGATGAAGAGTCTGCCGAGTCGCGAGATGGAAATGGACGACGGTTCGGAAGAATCGCTCGCCAGGAAACTTTCGAGACAAAAGAGAGTCGCAGGCCGAGTACCGGGAACTACGAGCCGGCAGCCGAAAATTCGCGAAGTCGCGCCCCTCGAGCTCGAGAGCGATTGCTGGCTGACTTTGCACGGCGGCGCCAAGAAGATCAGCGATCGTTGGACGATTCGTTTGACGGGGCCTGGTCCTGCGATGGGTCGTTGGGCCGAAATCGATTCGCACGTCGCCGGCGAGCGCGCTTGGCAGTGGGTGCCGGTCAATCCCTCGAATGATCCGTTCATTAAAGAAGAAGGCGCGTGGGTTTTTGTCGGAAGTCGCATTCCCGAGTATCACAACGATTTGTGGTGGTTCGTCGGTGCGACTCCTGCGCTCGAGTTCTTTTACGAAGGGCAATCGTTCGGAGCGAAGCTCAGGGTTGATGATCTCGACACGCTCCTAGTCGCGAAAGATTCAGAAGCCGCGAAAGCAGCGTTGGCTGCCATCATGAGCACGCGCGATCGCTTGGTGCGCTCGATTCAGACGACTGCGCCATTGCAGACCGAAAGGAAAAAACGCGAGCCGGATGTAGAGATTACGGAGATGGTGTCGACATTTCCGGACATGGTGACTGGCGAAGCGCCGTCGACGGTCAGAGGTTCGGGCAAGGCTGTTTCCGACGCCGACATGCTCGAGCTCGAGTTTGAAAAGGCACTGAATCCGGGGACAGACGGAGGAAGTCCGTTTGAAGTTTCGCATCAGATTGCCGCTGCCGCCGCCGAGACGACCATGCTTGCGACCCACCGGGCGCGAGTCGCTGCGGCTGGTGCGGAAGAACCTGAAACCGATGAGCCAGTGGTGGCACGGCCCGATCGCCGCGCGAGTATTGTGGCCGCTGCATTTTTGGCGTCTGAGCTTTTGCGAAAGCGTGAGCTCGAGCCTGGCGAAATGGCGCATCGGTTTTGCGAATTTATCAGCGGCACATTGGGTGGAGTGAAAGTCGAGCTCTGGTTGCGAAGCGCGCCTGGACAACCGTGGGTCTGCGCCGGAACCGAGAATCGTAAGCCGGGGAGACTCGCCGCTGAAATCAAAGACACGCCCGATACCGGGTCGCAGCAGCCGGATCTTCTGATCGGCGCCGTTTTTGAAGTGGGTGATTCGAGAGCGGGTCGCCTTGCGTTCAAGGGCGAGCGAATCGGCGAAGTGCCGCTCGACTACGCATTTCAGCTCGGAACTCCGGTGACCGGAATTCTGCGTTCGTTTAATTGATACGCTTCGCGGGTGATTACGAGTTTCGCAAGTGATTACAGGCTTCGCAAACCTTTCGCCTAACGGCTCCCGGTTTGCTACGCGGGCCGTTTCGCGGACGCTCTTTAATTAAATAGCGAAGTGTAACAATTCGCGCGAACTGTTGTTTGACGAGCTGCGGCCCGGCTTTCGTTCGTTCATACCAACGCTTCGCAAACCTCCCGCCTAACGGCTCCCGGTTTGCTACGCGAGCCGCTTCGCGGACCGTTCTGCCATTATCCAGCGACCCGGCTATCCGGCTACCCGGTTTTGAGCAGGCCTTTGAGTTTGCCTTGGGCGATGTTGCCGGCTTCTTCGGATAGCGCTGCGGCTTCGTCGCTCTTCAGCCAGCTCAGCACGGCGGCCATGAGCTCGGGGTTGAAGAACTGCGGGAAGGTGCGCGTCTTCTCGATGCGCTCGATTTCGATCAAGGCTTCGCGACGTGAGCGTTTGACTCCGTCCCAGTCCCCGTTCGAGAATTCTTCGAGCAGATCGGCCATGCCGAGTAGCTGTGAAAGATCGTCGATCTTGAAGCCCTGGAGCTTGGCTGGGAAGCCCGAGCCGTCGAACTTTTCGTGGTGCTGACGAACCATGGCGGCAATGCGATCGGCCTGGGTGCCGATTCCTGCGCCGCGAATGAGGGCGAGTGATTGGTCAACATGGCGAGAGTAGCCTAGGGC
>FSTL01000122.1_pt1 | contig 14760 bp, 12 predicted proteins | sample 1637241 | NCBI WGS metagenome assembly FSTL01 (sample SAMEA3914819, study PRJEB12502) | metagenome | biome: forest; material: soil | place: Canada | collected 2010-06-26 | depth 0.3 m | reverse complement strand
TCGAAGACCGGCGCCTTGGAACCGTTTGTTCGCATCAACAAGTGGGCGCTCTTCAAAGAAGGCGAAATCGCAGCCGACCAGAAAAGCTATGACTCATCGACCGATCTCGGCGCCGACGAAGCTGCCGAGGGTGGCACGATCACCAACGTGAGTTACCAGACCCGTGGTGCAGTGTTCCGTTTTGACCTGGGTGTCTTTGAAAGCCCGGTTGTTCCTCAGAGTGGAGAAGAAATCGCAAATCCCGCCCTGGCCCGCGCCCGCGCGATTCGTGACGCGATGAACGGATATTGGGTTCCTGAACTTAAGGAAGTCTACTCCTTCAAGTTTGGACGCATTCGTTACGACAAAACCGAAGACCCAAAAGATGGCCGTGTTTTCTTCGGCGGCAGCATGGACCGTCGCCGCGACCCGAATGGCCGGCACTGCGAAGGCTTTGAACGCGAAGTGTTGAATTGCTTGCGTCAGGGCTCCGTAAAACTTGTCGATCGTTCCAACTAGGACAGGCCTGCTAAGTCGGGGTAGAGTCATGAAATGGCTCTCTCCACCCTCTGCGAAACCATCGGCAATACCCCTCTCATTCGCCTGCACACGCTTTCTGAAGCGACAGGTTGTGAGATTCTAGGGAAGGCCGAGTTCCTCAATCCAGGTGGTTCGGTAAAAGACCGCGCCGCGCTTGCGATTATTGAAGAGGCCGAAAAAAGTGGTCGCCTGACTCCAGGCGGGACGATCGTCGAAGGAACCGCGGGCAACACCGGAATCGGGCTTACGCTTGTCGGAAACGCGAAGGGTTACCACACTCACATCGTCATTCCCGATACGCAGTCCCAAGAGAAGCTAGCGCTTCTCCGTGCGATGGGCGCCGAGCTACATCCCGTTCCACCCGCGCCGTATTCCGAGCCCGGAAATTACAATCACGTCGCCAAGCGCTTGGCTGAGCAAATTCCCGGCGCATTCTGGGCGAACCAATTCGACAATACGGCGAATCGTCGGGCTCATTACCGCACAACTGGCCCAGAGATTTGGAATCAGACCGACGGCAAGATCACCGCTTTTGTCGCAGCAGTCGGTACTGGCGGCACTCTCTCGGGAGTCTCGACTTTTCTTAAGGAACAAAATCCGAAGATCCTCACCGTTTGCTCAGACCCCCATGGAGCCAGCATCTGGTCGTGGATCAAACGCGGCAATCTCGACTTCGACGACGGCGACTCGGTCACCGAAGGTATCGGCCAGGCCCGCATTACCGGCAACCTTCAAGACGCTCCGATCGACGACGCATTTCGAATCGGTGACCCCGTAATTCTCGAGATGCTGCATTTTCTTTTGAAGTACGAAGGCCTGTTTTTGGGCTCTTCTTCGGCACTCAATGTTTGCGGAGCGGTCAAACTCGCCAGACAACGCGGCCCTGGACAGGTGATCGTCACTCCCCTTTGCGACGGCGGACAACGCTATTTATCGCGACTTTTCAACCCAGAATGGCTCAGTGAGAAAAAACTAACTCCACAAGCGCGCGGACTCGAATTTCTCAAGCAGCTTGATTTACCCGATGAGAGTTAGGCGCGAGCAACCGCGATACTGGCAAACGCTCTCTTAGAATCCACGTTCTTCAGTGGTGACAGAATCTTAGGACACATGCACACTGAGTGAATCAATGCGATTTTCTTCGCTGACCGCAGCTGGAATCTCAATCTTGATCCTGACTCTTCTTGCACCGACCGCGGCGCAAGCCTGGGGCCCACTCGGCCACCGAATGATCGCAGAAAACGCGGCACTTCTTATCGAGAAGGCCGAGCGCGAGCATCAGAAGAGTCCACTCAAGAGCCCGCCTGAATGGGGCGGCTGGGGCGCATTTCTGGCTCGTCACCGCTTTGAACTCGGTTACTACTCCATCATTCCCGATAGCCACTACCGCGCGAACGACGGAAAAGGCGGCAAGACCGAGGCTCCTTGCCATTTTTTTGACATCGACCTGGTCCTCAAGGGTCCGTACAACCGCGCACGAAGCGTCGTACTTCAAAAAGAGATCGACCAGTTTCCAGCCGATTTCACACCCGCCCAGGCGCGCCTGAAAGAAATTCTGCCCGCTCAAACCGACCCTCTCACTCTCGGCACGGCCCCGTGGCGAACCGAACAGATGATGAACCGAGTTTGGAATGAATTGAACTCGGTGAAATCAGCGACGGGCACCTATCAGTCTGGAAAAACCTCGACCGGAGATGCTCGAAAAATTTACGACGCCCTCACCGATCTTGGCGTGATGTCGCATTACACGGGCGATGCAGCCATGCCCCACCACGCGACCCATGACTGGAACGGGTACGACGTCGGTCATGGCGGCATTCATTTCTATTTCGAAAACGACTGCGTGAACGTGAATGAGCCAGGCGTCTCGGAAGAAGTTCTCAAGCTGGCTTGGAAGAACCGCGAGAAATGGCTGAAAGAATGGAAAGTCGCCGAGCGACGTCCATCACAAGTCTTATTGGCGATGTTTCTCGACAGTGCCGAAGCACTCACCAGTGTCATCGACATCGACACCAAGCACGCAGTGATTACACCTGGCCCTGTGCCTTCGGGTGTCGCTCCGACGACCGCAACACCGGCCATCGCAACCGACCCCGTCGTTCCGAAGAAAAAGATCGACGCGATTCGTAAGGACGCTCATCTCGGCTGCCAGAAGTTTCGCCCTCTCGTCATCGAACGCCTTGCGAAAGCAGTCGTTTTGACCGCGGCGATGTGGGAGCGCGTCCTTCCCAAAGGCGTGAACTTCGACGGACCTACGCCTCTGAAGTTCTCCGACTTCGAGTTCTACACGGGCTATATTCAGCCCGATTACTCGGCGACAGAATTTGTAAAAGCCACTAAACCCTAAGCAGCCTTGTCGCGATCTTTCGGAACCGTGGTTTGATCGACGACTTGCTTAGGTCGCGCTCTCGAACGCGATGAGATGAAGTTGTAGGCACCGAGCACCACGATCGCACCGATCGTAGCGGCAAAGAAGCCCGCTCCATCTTCAGGGCCGTACCAGCCGACTGCGCGACCGATCCAACCACCGATCAGCGCGCCGATGACGCCAAGAACGGTCGTTCCGATGAGTCCCATCGGATCGCGCCCCGGCATGATTGCACGCGCAATCAAACCCACCACAAAACCGAATAGAATCCAGCCTAGAATATCCATGCGGCGTAAGGTGCAACGAGCATGCTCGCGCCGTCGGCAACGCGCTCGTTTTGACGCCTAAAACTCTTGAATCAAGCTCTTCAGCGAAGGACTGCCGCCATCGGCTAGCAGCGTAATCTCGGCCAACGCGCCCTTTTTAAGATCGATTGAACGTCCAAGCAGGCGATCCATAAAGAGCGGAATCCAATCGCCATGCGACGAAGCAACGGTCCAAACCGGCGCGCTCGTTCGCCACCAGCGTTCAAAATCGGCGAGCCTTGTTAGAAATCTTGCATCATTCTCGGGCGGCAATTGCTCGATGAGCAACGGATCGATCTCAAGCGGCTGACGATGAAGCCGGGCGATCCCGCCGACCGTCTCCTGGCAACGACGCTTGAGGCTCGAGCGAACTACGACGCCTTGCTCGGAGGCTTGCTTCAAATAATGTCGGCGATAGTGCTCGGTCAAAGCAGCTGCCTGAGTCAGCCCTTTTTCACTCAGCCCGTTGTCGGCGTCACGATCCGAAGTGTCGCGATGCGCATGACGCACTAGTAGCAATGTCTTCACGACTGAACTCATTCGGCACTCACTCGAGCGGGGTTCCCTGGTACTGCTTCGTCGCGAGATCTTGAAAGAATTGCTGCGATCGGATCGAGCTTCCACGAACCGCGCGCTTCTTCCAAGTGCCCATCGGGGTCAGTTCACGCGACTTCACCGTGTCAGCGAAATAAGCCGGCACGAGCACTTCTTCCAGGTAGCGATACAAGTTTGGGTCCAGCACTGGGAATGCGATCTCGAGGCGCGAAAAGAAATTGCGCGGCATCCAATCGGCGCTCGAAAGGTACATCGCCTTCTGACTGGCGAACCAATAGATGCGGCTATGTTCCAAGTAGCGATCCACGACGCTGATCACGCGAATATTTGCGCTTAAGCCCTTCACCCCTGGAACGAGCGAACAGGCGCCACGAACAATCAGATCAACCTGAACACCTGCATTCGAAGCGCGGTAAAGATGCTCAATCACATCCGAGTCCACCAAGGCATTCACCTTGGCCACAATCCGAGCTTTGAGGCCTTTTTTAGCCGCTTCAGTTTCGGCCTGAATGTGCTGAATCAACCGGCGATGCAGCTTTCCTGGAGCCGAAACCAAGCGTTTAAATGCACTTGGAACTTCCTCGTTAAATACTGATTCGAAGAAATAACGGGCATCTTCGCCGATTTCAGAATTTGCCGTCAGAATGGCCAAATCCGTGTACTGGCGCGCGGTCGAACGATTGTAGTTTCCGGTCGAAAGATGGGTGTAATACTTCAAGCCCCCCTCTTCGCGACGTGTGATGAGCGCGACTTTCGCGTGAAGCTTGAGCTTTCCAAATCCAAACGCGACTTGAACGCCGGCCTTTTGAAGCTCGTCGGCGAGCCTCAGATTGTTCAGTTCGTCAAAGCGCGCGCGAAGCTCGATGGCGACGCGCACTTTCTTCTTCGCTTTCACAGCGTCTTTAAGCGCTTGGATCACGGGCGAAACCTGGTCCATGCGGTAGACCGTTTGCTCGATCGAAACGACGTCTGGGTCTTCGCACGCCGTTTTAATCCAGGTCACATAGGCATCAAACGAATCGTAGGGATGATGAAGAAGGATGTCTTCGCGCTTCAGCTTTTCCCAAAGACCCGTAGGGTTTTCAAAGGGCTTGGGCAGAACTGGAGCCTGAGGCGGATAGCAAAGTCCAGGTTTCGCGCGAAACTCATCTGGAGTCGCGTGAAAGACCGTCCAAAGGCCGTGCATGAACAACGTTCCAGGAGCTGGCAGCACCTGCGCGGGAATCAGATTGAGCGTTTTTACACAGCGACCGAGTAACGACTCGGAAACCTCGCCCGAGTACTGAAGCCTGACGGGCCGACCGAGCTCACGGCGTCCAACCCCACTTCTCACGACATCCGGAATGGACTCGGGATCTTCTTCATCAAGATCGACGGTAAAATCGCCATCGCGAGTGAGTCTCAAAAATCCAGGATTTCCCTCGAGACGAAAAGCAGGGCCCAGATGCGAGGCCAACAAATCATCGAGAAAGAAGGCATAAATCTCGCCGCTGGATTCGTCGCGATGACAGATGACTGATGGAATCTGACGAGGAATTCGGAAACAGAGCTCGCCACTGAAAAGCGCAAGCGTCTGAAGATTCTGAAGCGAAGTGAGATGCAGGCGCGTGAACGCGTGAGGAGGGCCAAGGTTCGGAAGCACCTGCTCAACAAAGATTCGCTTTCCGATTCCGAATGCCGTCTCGCCTTCTCTTGCGCCGCGAACAATGTGCACTCCGGCGCCATCGAGCTCAGCGGTCAAAAGATCCATCGCCTCAAGCTGGCGACCGCCGAACTTGCTGACGGTCTCAAGAATGGAAGTGCGAATGCGAATCAGACGGCGCGCATTCGAAGCATTGCGTCGGTTCGCAGCGGCGATAGACCGCCCGAGCGCCGAGAAACGGATCATGAAAAACTCGTCCTGATTGGACGCCGAGATCGCCAGGAACTTGATTCGTTCGAGCAGCGGATTGGAGGCTTGCCTGGCCTCGGCCAAAACGCGGTCGTTAAACTGCAGCCAGCTGACATCTCGATGGATCAGCGGAACGCGGGGAGAGGCCAAAAGCGACGGCAAGGTAGGGAGAAAGCCGACTTGAAACATAGGTGTTCGCTCCCCGAGTCTAGCCTAACGGTCGGCAATGACAAGGAAAGTCCCCGTTCTGAGACCCGTCCAAACCAAATCCTGACTTAACGGGTCCGTTTGCAGCGATTCTGCAGAAATTCGCGCGTACTTTCCCAGGCCTGGTCAGATTCCGAGGCCGGTCCACGGGAAGCCGCAGCATATCTACGGCGAGAGTTATCGCAGGCGACTGCGGTGATCTCGTCGTATTCACGGAGTAGAGAAACCGGATAGGGTGCCGAACCCGTCGACGAATAGAGTCTAGGTGGAAGCTCAGAGAGAAGCGGGAATTTTACCGCCTCCGATCCCAATCGTTTTCTTAGGGTCGTTACCCAATCCCCAATTCGGTAGAAGTCTTCGCGAACCTTCTCGCGATCAATCTTTGCATTGCGAACATAGCGCAAACAACGCCCGACGAGATCCCCACCCGCAAGCTCGCGTGCGACTCGACACTCGGAAACAACCGCATCGACTTCGCCACCAGGACCTTCAAGCGCCGTCCAAATATATCCAGACGCCGTGAGCCCGGGATCATAGGGATCCCAGTTTGGGCCCGCGACCGCATGAGTGAGTTCGTGAGCCAAATCGTAGACCAAATCGACGAGAGGTTGATCACGCTTCAAGTGCACGCTGACTTCGCGATTACGTTCTTCGAGGCCTGATTTAGGATCAAAATGTCGGGTAAGAACTGCATCGGTACGCGAAACAAAATCCCACTTAAAGAGCACGTCGAGCTGCTCTGGGGTCGGCGGCGGCGTACTCGAGAGCGAAAGATTAAAACTCTTTTCCACGCGGGCGAGAAGCTTGCGACCCGTTTCGGAATCAGAAAGCAGCTTCACGGCGGTCTCAAAGCTCTTCCAATTCTGTGTGTCATCGCCGGGCGTGGAGGCTACCGCGACTTGGGTCACGCCTGACGCAGGAGAACTCACAGGGGCGACGGATCCAGTCGTAAGGACGACGGCAGGGGCTGCCCCAGGCAAGGCTCCAGCCCAGAGCGGAACCCAGCTCCAGACCACCAGCCCCAGGGCTAAAGCCGGGACAAGGAAGCGAACGCGCAATCTGCGGTGAGACAGGGGGCTACCCATGCAAATCCTATCGGCAGAACAGCGATAGGAGCTGACACGTGTCTAAAGCTTAGCCAGGACTGAAATTTTAGGGGCAGTGCGGCCCTTAGAATGCGCACCGCGGTAATCGACGTAACAATTCGATATTACAGGACTTTAAACAGCCATCTAAAACCTAGGGACCCCAGCCTTCTGAGGCATGCCCCTTGCTCTATAGAGCCTCACAACCGGGCGAGTGACAACGCCCCGCAACGTAATCAACGACAAGAGTGAGACTCACGATGTTGAAACAGATTAAACCAGCCGCAGCAAAAAAAGCCCCTGGGATCCGCCGGTCGATCATGACCTTCGCGAGCCTGGGCTTCGTTGGAGCGCTGAGCATCACTTCATGGGGCGCCCTTTCACCGGTTCGTAAGCCGGTCGCAGCGGCCGCACCAACCATCAATCTTAAGAACTGGGGACTCGCTAACACCCAGGCTAAATCGCACATCAGCATTCTCGATGCCTGGAAGATCTCTGAAGGCAGCAAGGACATCGTGGTCGCCGTGATCGACACCGGCGTTGATTCCACGCACCCAGATCTCGCCGCTAACATGTGGCAGGACCCAAGCGCTCCGGTCGTTCCAGTCGGCAAAGCTCGCGTTCGCGTCGCTGCCGCTAGCGTCGGTGCAGGCTCGGCTCCTTTCAAAACTCGCGTCTATGGTTGGAACTTCGTCAATGACCAGGCTAACCCTCTCGACGACCACGGCCACGGCACGCACGTCGCCGGCATCATCGGCGCCGTCACCAACTCGAAGACTGGTGTCTCGGGTGTGGCTAAAAAAGTTTCTATCATGGGTGTTAAATATTACTCCGACGCCAACCCAGGCGCCGTGAACCTTCGCAACACCGTGAAAGCGATCAATTACGCTGTCGACCACGGCGCGCGCATCATCAACTACAGCGGCGGCGGTCCAGAATTCTCGGAAGACGAATACCTCGCCATCAAACGCGCTGAAGCCAAAGGCGTTCTCTTCATCAGCGCCGCTGGTAACGAACACCAGGACACTGACCTCGTCGAGAACTACTACTACCCATCGGCTTACCGCCTTTCGAACATCATCTCGGTGGCTGCAACCGACATCAACAACCAGCTTCTGAAGTCTTCGAACTGGGGTAAAACCCGCGTTGACGTCGCAGCTCCAGGCGAAAACATCTTCTCGACCCTTCCGAACGGCCGCTACGGCTACATGACCGGTACTTCGCAGGCAACTGCCTTCGTCACCGGCCTCGCAGCCCTCCTGCTCTCGAAAGATCCTTCGCTCACCCCGGTACAAGTTAAACAGATCATCACCGCTTCGGTCGACAAGCTCTCGAACCTCGAAGGCAAGCTCGCAACCGGCGGCCGCGTGAACGCAGCTGCGGCACTCGAAGCCCTCATGGCTCGCAAGAAAGCTCCATCGATCTTGGCTGACAAGCAGATCTCGGCTCCTACGGCTTTGATCTCGGCTCCATCGGCAGCGATGGCTAACTAAGCGAGTGACCCATGAGAAAACACCGACTCAGTGAACTGCTTGGGTCGCTCTCTCTTTCACTGCTCGCTGTCACAACCGGCACTCTGTTTACCTCGCTCGCGAATGCTCAAGAGAGCGACGCCCAAACTCTCAAAATTCAGAACCGTTTCAACACGAGTGAAACGGAGCAGAAAAACCTCGAGTCATGGCGGCCGGAAAACTTCACCGACCCCAGCAACCATCATTCAGACGGGTTCCGGTACATTTATCATGAACTCAGCGCATGGAGCTGGTCTCAAGGTGCCGATGAATCGACCTGGACCTACAAGCTCCTGAAAGACCCGTCTCTCCTTGAGAACAATTCAAAAATTTCAGCAAGCCTGATCTTTCCGGGGCATTTAGAGGTTTTCTCCGGACGCATCGGATTCGTGCTCGAAGTCCCAGCTGAAAACTTCGTCGGAACGTTTCTCAGCGACGCGGGCACCAAGCAGCTCAAAGATTATTCCGCCGAATCACTGAATTACCTTCAATGGACTGCGGATCGTAGTTCCGGCACGATCCTCGACCTTGATGATTTTGAGATGAAAAGCGAAAGTCACGGCTACAGTGAGCTCGTCATCATCGGCCACACCGAGTCGACTCGGGTTAAAGCCAAGGCCATCGTCGTTCGTTGTGGGCGCAACGTAAATTTCATGAAACTGAATGACTCCCAGTTCGAACGAACTCTGGGAGAATGCTTCATGCGGGATAATCTCCATCTGATCCCTCTGGTCGCCGCGCTCAGAGACTCAGGACTTCCTGTAATCGGGCTCCCGCTCCACTGACCGCAGCTTGAACGATTTAGTCCATTCACGAGTCTCGCGAGACTTGTTGAACGAATTGGTCAGTCCGTATCATCGGTGGCCATAACTGATCGCCGCGCACAACAATTCGCACGAATTGTTGTAAGTTTCGCTCCGGTAAACGGCATCTCCTCTAGCCTCTCCCCGATCGCCGGCGCTATGATCTAAGAGCAATGACCCCTTCTGCTCAGCTGAAATCCGCCAACCCGTCCGGCTCCACTTTACTCACCCGCTTCAAGCCGTTCTGGCAGAAATACGGCTTCCGTTGGCCGACCCTGCTTTCAGGCGTCATTCTCGTCTTTTCGTTCGCCCCTTGGAACTTCTACCCACTCATCGCACTGGCACTGGTCCCCTGGCTCTGGGTCCTTTCGCGCGCGTCATCCGCTGGCGCAGCCGTCATTCAAGGCCTCTGGCTTAACATCTTTCATGCCCTGGGCTCTTTCTACTGGGTGGGGTTCACGCTCCACGAGTTCGGAATGCTTCCCTGGCCGGTCGCCATTATCGGGATGCTGCTTTTCTCGCTGATCTGCCAACCTCAGTTTCCGATCTTCGCGCCTCTTTGGTGGTCGATCTATTCAGGCGCAAAGCGGCCACGCACTTCGACACGACGCCTGGGTTGGCTCTTCTTGACCGCACTCGCGTATGCGGGCTGCGATTGGATTCTTCCCAAGCTCTTTGTCGATTCACTCGGACACGCATTTTACGTCGCGCCCATTCTCAGACAGGCCGCTGACCTAGGCGGGGCCTGGCTACTGACCTTCGTCGCCTTTACTGCCAATCAGGCGGTATTCGAATTCGTCCGAGACTTTCGTGGCCGCGACACAAATCGCGACTCAGCGAGCTCCGCTCACGCTCACATCAGCTCACCACGAAATCGTCGACTCGCCCAAGGTGCGCTTGTTTACGCGGGTGCGGCTGCTCTTTGGATTTTGACCGCCCTTTACGGCGTCATTAGAAACCATCAGTTAGAAGCGTTCACGCAGAAGAACCAAGCGACCAATCGCACTGCGCAGATCGCTGTGATCCAGGCCAACATCGGCGACTTCGACAAGCTTGCTGCTGAAAACGGCGTTCGTGGCGCAGCCGACCGAATCGTAAAAACCTACCTCGAAATGTCTGACCAGGCACTCAAGCTCCAGCCAAAACCCGACGCGATGTTCTGGCCCGAGACTGCCTACCCGTCGACGTTTCGCACGCCTCAGGGCATGAACGAAATGGCGCGTGACCAGCTCCTCGAAGAATTCGTTCGCACCCGACGCGTGCCGATTCTCTTCGGTGGCTACGATCAGGCCGGCGGCAAAGACTTCAACTCGTTCTTTCTGCTGACACCAAGGCCCGGCGCCGAACCTCCACCGCCAGCGCCCGCCGGTAGCCCTATTTCAGCGTCTGCGACCATGGGGCACGACACGGATCTACAGATCTACCACAAGAACATTCTGCTGCTTTTCGGTGAGTACATTCCAGGAATGGAATCGATTCGCTGGTTGAAAGAGATGTTTCCGCAAATTGGAAATTTCGGACGTGGCCCGGGACCCGAGGTTTTTTCACTGCCGATGCTCAACCCGGGGCTTGGCGAACTTCGCGTCAGCCCTGTGATCTGCTACGAAGCGCTCTTTCCTTCGTACTCGATCGAAGCTGCGCGCCACGAGAGTCAGCTCATTCTGAACCTCACCAACGATTCGTGGTTTGGCCCATGGGGCGAACCGTACATGCACCTTTCGCTGACTATATTCAGAAGCATCGAGACTCGGCTTCCGCAATTACGCGCGACCAATACCGGCGTCTCGGCCTTGATCCTGCCTTCGGGTGAAATGATCGCCAAAAGCGCCGTATATCAGCCCGAGCTAATGAACGTCACCGTGCCCGTGGCGGCGACTGCGCCCTGGACCCTGATGAAGGCATGGGGAGACTGGTTCGGCACGTTTGCGGTCATTCTAGGCCTGTTTCCGATGGCCTTCTTCGTCTGGCGGGCTCGCCGCCGATCAGCGCGCTAGATTCTAACAGCTGTCTATTTATTAAACAGTTACGATTCAACATACCAAACCGACTGCATTCTAGTCGACTTGGCTCCTCGCATATTTAGGCACACGGCTTGCTCTATGGGGAGTTATGAAAAAGAATTACATCACCCTGTCCATCGGCGCCGCTCTGATTTCGGCACTCTCTGCCTGCGGCGGAGGAAGCCCTACATCGCAGCCGATTCCAGGCCAGAACGGTTACAACGGTAACAGCATGTACGGCGGCTACGGAAACAACGGCGCCTACATTAACAGCGTTTATAATAACGGCGTCGCGGGATCCGGGAACCTCGAGTTCTCCGGCTTCTCAAGACCCGTGACCGCACAACCGAACTCAAGCGGTGGCGCGGCAGCAAGCTTCATGGCGACTCCAAGCCTCTCGAACCCTGCCCGAGTCCAGGTCGTCGGGCAATCGCTCTCTGGCGGCCAACTCTGCGGCTTCCCGGTCACGACCCAGGGCGGCTCTCCTAAGCCGGTTCTTGGAACCAACGGCCAACCGATTTATCAGTGCGTAGCAATGACCAGCATCCCTACCCCGATGATGGGCAATGGAATGATGATGAACGGCTACCAGTCTAGCTTTAGCTACGGCATGCAGATGAACAACGGCATGATGATGAACAACGGCATGATGATGAACAACGGTATGCCGATGAATAACGGCATGGCCATGAACAACGGTATGCCGATCAATAACGGCATGATGATGAACCAGCAGATGCAGCCGGGCTTTATCTTCGACTTCGGTGCAGGAACACAGTTCAACGGAATCGCAGTCGTCGAGCAGCAGTTCGCGCAGCAGATGGCTCTCCACATTCAGAGCCAAGGCTCACCGCCGCCCTACTCCTTCGGCCGCCTCCGCTAATAGCGGAACAGCTGAAAAAGTTCGCGAAGCGACACGCGTAGCAAACCGGAGCCGAGCGTAGCGAATCGTAGCCGTTAGGCGAAGATGAGCGAAGCTCTGCAACGCGAGGTTTGCGAAGCGTATTAATGAACCATGCGGGTCTGTGCGGACGCTTCTTCGCCCACGCCGACCTCTTGGGTACCGCGACGATAGTTCTCAACGAGGTCTGAATCCCGAGTCGGAAACGCATCGAGAATTTCGATTTCGTCTTCGTCTTCGGTTTCGCGAGCAACGATCACGTACCAGTAGTTCGACTTTCCGTTTGGATATTGCCGAACGAAATGGAACAGGCGCAGCTGATCGAGCGGATCTTCGCTTTTAGCGCGTTCCTCTTCGTCGAGCTGAAGGGTCCAGACTTCGTCTGGCTCTTCCAAAGTCTGCTCCATGCAGGACTGATATTTTTCGTATTCTTCCGCAGGAATATCGTCGCGACGGCGGTTCCCCACCATCTGCGCACGACGAGTCTCATCTTCAGTCCATGAATCGGCAAGGCCATCGATCAAACGAGGGCCCGACGGAGTCAGCAGGACCTGACCATTGGCAACCGGGTCATCACTCTGGAAGTCGCCAGGCTTCTGGTCAGCTTCCGTGCCGGATTCACGCGTAGGCTTCGCCCACTGAACCCGCTCTCCGCGACGGTAGAAGTTCACCATCGCCGCGTTCTTGGTTGGGAAAGCCATATACAGGAAGCTTGGCTCGCCACGCAGGAATAGGCAGATACAAACGCACCAAATCGGGCGATTGCCTGGCTTAAACTCAGAAATCAGCGTGAACCGATGATCACCCGTGAGGGTTTTCTCGCGCCAGATTTCATCAGGCTCCTCGAGCGTGATCCAACGAAGGTGCGCGAGCTTTTCCTTCTCGTCGCCATTGAGGTCCGACGAAGAAAGCTGCTTCAGATATTCTTTTTCAAGGCGCTCCACATCCGGAGCGAAGAAATTCGAGATGCAGTCTTCCGAACAGAAGATGCGTCCCTTCTCTTCTTCTACGAAAAGCGCGCGCTCATCGCTCTCGAGAACGGAGCTACAAGCAAAGCAATGCTCTGCTGGCTCTTTTTTCGACTGAAATGCGGTGCGCTCAGCCTTGCTCGATTTACGAGTCTGCGTGTCCTGCTTGGCTTTGCCAGCGGACTTTTTCGTGGAGCCGGTTTTAGATTTCTTGCCCGAAGTCCCATTCGTGGACTTGCTGACTGACCTTGCGGACTTACTTAAAGATCTACTCATGTCGGCCCCCCAAAGGTGCCCTCGTGGCGCCTTTCTTTAATTGTACCGGTGCTTAGGGAATCCCGTCAAACGGGTGTGTGGATTTTGACACAACTCGAGCTTGCACGCGCTGCCAGAGCCACATACCCTATAAGGGAGAGGTACAGGATGTCCCTCTCAGTCTCCGAGTTTCACTCAACCCCTTTCACGGAAGAAGAGGGATCCCCGTGTCCAAGCTCATCAAGCAATCGAAGTCTCCTGATTCCGCAAAGCAAAGCGGCTCCAACTCGAACGCAGCCAACGTCACCGTCACCCAAGAACAACTCGACCTGGTGGAGTACTTGATGGCCCATTCCGCTCAAGGGGTTCACGCCCTTTTTGAGAATGAATGGATTCGCGACGCCTACGCTGGCCCTGCTCAGAGCCAGAAGAAGGATCAGCGCGGCGCTGTCCTTCTCGCGCGACTTATTGAGATTCCCTCGGTTCGAGGCAAGCGCTTTTACATCGAAAATTTGAAGACCTCAGAGCGCAGACAGCTGATCCGCGTTTACCTTTCGGTGGTCAGCAACGCCGGCGAGGAAAAGGACCAGGTTAAGCACTAATGTCGATTTCGGGAGCGGGCTCTTCCGACAACGATAAAAAGGCCACGAATCAGGCCAGCGCCGTGGAGCGCGAGGCCCAGCGTCGTATTGCCGAAGCCACCAGGAACGTACGCACCTTCGAGCAAGAGTCTCGCGAGCAAATCGACGAGATTAAAGACGAGTACATCAAGCAAGGCGCCACTGAGCAAGCCCGTCAGCAGGCCCAACTCGAGACCGAGCGACAGAAGAGCTACCGAGCTGTTCGAGAAATGCAAAAGCAAGCCACCGCGGACCAGGGTCGCACTCGCCGGCAAGGCGATCGCGATCTTTCGGATTTGACGAGCCATTACCGAGATTCGATCTACCAAACCGCTCAGAACAGCGAGCAAGAACTCGCTCAAATCAAAAGCTCCAATAATCGGGCGATTGATTTCGAAAATCGCACCTCGAAAAACGAGCTCGAAACAAGTCAGCACGAGCACCAGGTTCAAATTGAAAGCGCGCGCAAGGAGCAGGAGGAAAAACGCGAAACCCTCACCACTCAGCAGCGCAAAGAATTTGAAACGCTCCGGGACAAAACCGAGGAAGCGCGCGAACAATCCCGCGAACACTTCGAACAACGCTACCAAAGCCTAAATCATGAACAGGACGAGACTCTCAATCGTCTCTGGGACCGCGCCTCGGGCGAGATCCGCCGCACTCGCGAAAGTACAGCCGCTCGCCTCGCCGCCTACAGCGATCGCCAGGCCGACCCATTCTACAAACAGGTTAACTTGAACGCGGAACTTCGCGAAACCGGCGACGAATACAT
>FSTL01000097.1_pt1 | contig 14858 bp, 13 predicted proteins | sample 1637241 | NCBI WGS metagenome assembly FSTL01 (sample SAMEA3914819, study PRJEB12502) | metagenome | biome: forest; material: soil | place: Canada | collected 2010-06-26 | depth 0.3 m | reverse complement strand
TCGCTCACGAGCTTCTTCTCGCGGGCGACGTCGAGTACGGATCGCCCTTTAGAGATCGCTTCGTTCACAAGTTCGGTGACTTTCTCGTATCCTAGGTGCGGGGTGAGGGCGGTAGCGACCTGGGCGGTGTTTTCAAAGGAATGCTTAAGGCGCTCTTCGTTGGGGAGGATTCCGCGCACGCATCGCAGATCGAGCACTTTCACAGCGGATGCGAGAATTCGGGTGGCCTCGAGGCTGGATTCGGCCATGACGGGCATCATGACGTTGAGTTCGAGCTGGCCGGCTTGCGCGGCGAGGGCGACGGTGTGGTCGTGACCTTGAACGGAGAAGCAGACTTGGTTCACCATTTCAAGAATCGAAGGGTTCACTTTGCCCGGCATGATGCTGCTGCCGGGTTGCACGGCGGGAAGTAGGATCTCTCCCAGTCCGTTCATCGGGCCCGAGCTCATGAGACGTAGATCGTTGCAGATGCGGGTGAGTTCGATGGCAAGGCCGCGCAGCGAGCTCATGTACATCGAGATCACGGCCTGCGACTGCATGACGTAGGAGAGGTCTTCTGCGGAATGCAGGGTTTCGCCGGTCACGCGGGCGAGTTCTACTGCGCAGAATTCGGCGTAACCCATCGGAACATTGATTCCGTTTCCAACGGCGCTTCCGCCAATTCCAAGTTCGCGTAAGCCATTTCTTCCGGCTTCAATCCATCGCGTGCAGCGCGTGATCGCTCGCGAATAGGCCGCGAACTCGTGGCCCAGCCGAACTGGTACGGCGTCTTGAAGGTGAGTGCGACCTGACTTCAGGAGGCCTTGCCAGCTCTCGGCATGCCGAAGAAGGGTCTCTGAAAGTCCGTGAAGGCTAGCGAGAAGCTGGCGTGAACTGCCGAGAAGCGCGATTCGAAGTGCGGTCGGATAGACGTCGTTCGTCGATTGAGAGGCATTGACGTGATCATTCGGATGAACGGGCTGCCATCTTCCACGACTCGATCCGGCGATCGTATTGGCGACGTTCGCAATCACTTCATTCAAGTTCATGTTTTGAGAAGTTCCGGCACCCGCTTGAAATGGATCGACGGGAAAGAGCGCGTCCCAACGGTCGACCCAGCCTTTTGAAAGCTCGTCGATCGCTCTGAGAATCAGGTCACTCCGCTTCGCGTCGATTTTTCCTGCCTCGCGGTTTGCCAACGCGGCAGCGCGCTTGACTTGAAGCAGCGCTAAAATCAGCTCGTCTTTGGCGCGTCTTCCGGAAATCGGGAAATTTTCGATTGCCCGCTGAGTCTGCGCGCCGTACCAAGCGTCTGTTGGAACTTCGACTGGCCCGAGCGGGTCATGTTCTTTTCGGAGTCGGCCGTGTGATGGTCTCCATCGTGCATGCTTCATGCTTTAGCTATGACCTCTGCGCCTAAATCTGCACATTCTACTCCAATTCGGGTTCTCGTCGTTGAAGACGATCAGTCAATTCGCGAGACGCTTGGTATGGTACTCGAGTCCTTCGACTATGGAGTACGGTTGGTCGACGGTGGCGAGACGGCCCTCAATCAGCTGAAAGCGGAATGGCCCGATGTCATGCTTCTCGACCTCACCCTTGAAGGGATGACGGGCGAAGAGCTTTACGATCGCATCCGAACTCAGTTTGGTCATACGCCGCCTACCGTCGTGCTTTCGGCTGTTCCGCATGGTGAAAACAGAACGAAACACATGGAAGGCGTCGCATTCCTGGCCAAGCCCTATTCACTCGAAGATCTCAGCGCGGTGATCGAGCGCGTCGGTCGTCACGAAGCGGCTTAAACTTCCAGCTCCGCGTAAAGCGGCACGTGATCAGAAAGCTGATTCCAGGGCTTGCCGTCCATGCGTCTCACGCGTCGCGGCCTGATGCCACGACTGTAGATTCGGTCGAGCCGAAGCGCAGGTAGCCAGCTCGGAAAGGTACGGGCGCTGCTGCCCTCGAGTTTGATGAATACCTCCTCGAGATTCAGCCGCTCGAGCAGGGGCCTTGAAAGTTTCTCGCGCCAGTCGTTGAAGTCACCGCCGACAATCAGGGGTTCATCGTGCGGAACGATTGCATCCACGCGTTTGCAGAGCTGCGTGATCTGGTCCATTCGTTCGGTCTCAAGGAGTCCCAAGTGAACGCAGATGACGTGAATTTTGATTTCGCGGCCCGGAATTCCAAGAACGCCGTGAAGGAGTCCGCGACGCTCGAGGCGATTCGTCGAAATATCGATATTTTCCCAGGCGACGAACGGAAACTTGCTCAAGATCGCGTTGCCGTGATGGCCGGCAGTATAAATCGCATTTCTTCCGTACGCATAGTGGGGCCAGAGTTCATCGGCTAGGAATTCGAACTGGGATTGGAGTGGCCAGGCGCGCACGCGCTTGCGATGACCTTCATGTTCGCCCAGCACTTCTTGTAGCAGCACGAGATCAGCGTGCACTTCACGAATCGCGTACCGAATCTGCTCGAGCACAAAGCGCCGGTTTCCGGAGGTGAACCCTTTGTGGATATTGTACGAGAGCACGCCCAGAGTTCTCATTTACGTCTCCGCAGGCTGAAGCAGAAGGCGAGGACCGTGACCAGGTCGGCATTTTCAAACCGGCCGGGAAAGCAGGCGTGCACGGAACGCAGAAGTACGGTCATGGCTCCAGGAAGTACCAGCAACGTGCCGAATACGAACCACGGCAGATAAATCGAATAGAAACCTTGGCCAACCGCTTTGGCTTGCACCGAGTAGCGAGGGTTGAGAATCACTTGGGCGACCCGCTGAAAAGTTCGGCTGCCGAGCGGAAGTGGAATTCGGTAGCCGGTGGCCGTAAAATAGCGCTCGGCCGATCGCGGAAAAACGCGGCCCCATGCGTAGCCAAAAACTCCTGATACCCAGAGCGAAATTACGCCGACTCGCACGGCCGTATCGACGCCGATGCTGAACACAGCCATCGTCATGACCAGAAAGAGTGGAATCGGCAGTAACCAACTCGTCGCTCCCAATGTCGCGTAGGCATACGCCCAGTGTGGCGCATCGGTGCGACTGCTGAGCCCCGAAAGCACAAGGCAAGCAACGACCCCGCTCAGCCAGACGAGTGCGATTGAAAGTGCAGCGGCCGTAGGATGCGCGATTTCCAGTCGTCGGAATCGCCAGCGCATCGGAAAGAACCAGGGCAGACCCGGGTCGAAAAACAGCTGCCAGGGAATGCGCGAACGAATCGGAAACTTTCGCCTGAGTTCAATCCATTCATGCGCGGCTTGAATTTCACGAAGCCTCATCGACCCGTGATTCCAGTGTGCCTCGAGCTCATTCGAGAGCCGTCGAATCTGGGAATGCTCGGCTGAGTTTCTTGCTTCGAGAGTCAGAGTCAGCTCGGTGTCGACTCGAAGGGTTCGTGCCGAGAGATTTCCAGATCCGATGGAAACGAATCGATCGTCGACGACGATAATCTTCGAATGGACATAGACGGGTTTGCTTCGCCCTTGTCCTTCGGGGGGCAGTACGATCGGCGTTCGAAGCCTGAAATCGGTGCCAGTCTTTCGCCCCGCCTTTTGAAGGGCGATCAGTAGGCTGAGTTGGTAAGGGGCCATGATTCGAGTCAAGGATTTGACCGGCGCCAGATCCGAAAGAGTCAGGATCAGTTGAAACGGCGGCTCACCCGGCTGCCTCGCGCGTGCGCGTTCTTCCATTTTGTCGATCAACAGACGCGCGATCCGCTTGGACCAGAAGTACTGCCCCTCGATCACGAGCCGGTGCTGAGCGAGGTGAATGAGTTCACGGAAGAGGAATTCGACTTCGCGGATCATCGAAATCTGCGGATATTCCAAATCGATCTGTGTCCGGCTGAGGTAAACCCGATGCCCGGCGGGTGCCGCGTGGAGTCGCATCGGTTTTGGAAAGGGTAGGGTTGTCAGCTGTCGCCACCGGGAAGCGACATGTCCGTACAATGCCGAGCAAACGGGTCCGCTGATCTGCACGGCTAGGTCGTGGTAGGGGCCGTGATTTTCCTGATGCGCGTCGAGCGAACGCCGCGGGTCGATGTAGTGATGCTGAGGGGAGTCCCAACGTTCGTCGCAGAGGTCGATCCCGCCGCAGAGCGCGACTTTTCCGTCGATGAGCACCAGCTTTTCATGATGGGAGGCCCCAAACGGGTGCCGGTTATCGAAGACAAAGTGGACTCGGGGGTGAATTTCGTCCCAGATCCGCCCCTGCATGGGCTCTCGCTCGAGCATGTAGAAGTAGGCGTGGTCCCAAATCAGGAAGTAAGCGTGGAAGTCGGGTTTCGACTCAACGAGTCGAAGGATCTTGTTCTTAAGCGTCTCGCCGCGGAGGGGGAGTCGGGAATCGACCTGCCACCCCACGAAGATGACATGGTGGTGGGCCTGTTCCAGAAGATCGGAAAGGCGGTCAAAGTAAGACCCGGCTTCCCAGAGCCATTCCCAAGAGTAGGCGTCGGATCGAGCGCCGAACGCGCGGCGGGGAAGAGTCACGCGAAGAAGAGTGCAGGTGGGATGCCGCAAAGCCGTTTGAGTTCTTTGACTTGCCTGCTAAAATTCCCCCATGCGTACTACTCGATCACACACCTGTGGTGAACTTCGGAAACTGAACCTTGGACAAGAAATCACACTCTGCGGCTGGGTAGCAAAACGCCGCGACCATGGTGGTCTTGTGTTCGCCGATCTTCGCGATCGTTACGGAATCACGCAAATCGTGTTCGACCCTGCATTGTCAGGCGGAAAAGATGCGCACGAGCGCGCTGCGAAAATTCGCGGCGAGTATGTACTTTGGGTGAAGGGCAAAGTTCGCGCGCGCCCGGAAGGCATGACGAATTCGAAAATGGTCACCGGCGAAATCGAAGTCGCGTGCACAGACATCGTCATTCTCTCGGAAGCAAAAACGCCTCCGTTTGCGATTGAAGACGACGTCGATGTCGCCGAGACGATTCGGTTAAAGTACCGCTATCTCGATCTGCGTCGCCCGCAGCTTCAGAAAAATCTCATGATTCGGCATCGCATGCTTCAGATCGTGCGCAATCACTTGGACGAGCATCAGTTCGTCGAAGTCGAAACTCCGATTCTCTACAAATCGACCCCGGAAGGCGCCCGCGATTTCATCGTCCCTTCGCGCCTCAATCCAGGAACTTTCTACGCGCTTCCGCAAAGCCCGCAAACGTTGAAACAGCTTTTGATGGTGAGCGGAATGGACCGCTACTATCAGATCGCGCGCTGTTTCCGTGATGAAGATCTTCGCGCCGATCGCCAGCCTGAGTTTTCTCAGGTTGATATCGAGACGAGCTTCCTTGACGAAGAAGCTTTCTTTCCGATTCTAGAAGCGATGGTCGTGAAGCTCTGGAAACAGATCTTGAACGTCGACCTCGTGACTCCGTTTCCGAGAATGCGCTTCAATGAAGCGATGTCGCGCTACGGGAGCGACAAGCCTGACGTCCGTTTTGGACTCGAGCTTCAGGATCTCTCCGAAGTTTTCGCAAACAGTCAGTTCCAGGTATTCAAAGGCGCCCTGACGAAAAACGCTCGCGGTCGCGCGGGTTCGATTCGCGGCATTGTCGTCAACGGTCAGGCCGAGAAGTTCTCTCGCAAAGACCTCGACGATCTGCAGTCGCACGCCGGCACTTACGGCGCGAAAGGTCTGCTCTGGATCAAGGTTCAGGAGAACGGAGATCTTCAATCACCGGCGGCCAAATTCTTCAGCGACACGGAAAAAAAGGCACTCAAAGACGAGCTTCTCCTCAGCCCGGGCGACCTGGTGCTCGTCATTGCGGATCCGAAAAACAAAGTCGTTTTCGACGCGCTCGGAGCAGTTCGATTGAATGTCGGCGCACGACTCGGAATGATTCCGAAGCCGGGTGAAGGGAAGTCCGCTTTTCTTTGGGTGACGAATTTTCCTTTGGTCGAATACGACGAAAAAGAAAACCGTTATTACGCGCTTCACCATCCTTTCACGTCGCCTCGTCCTGAGTTCTTCGACGACTTCGTCAATGAGCGAAATCTCGAGAACCTCGAGGCCGCGGCTTACGACCTGGTTCTGAACGGAGTGGAAGTGGCGGGAGGAAGTCTGCGAATCTATCGCCCCGACGTTCAGGCTGCGATGTTCAAGATTCTGGGTCTCAGTCAAGAAGAGGCGAAAGAGAAATTCGGATTCTTCTTGGAAGCGCTTCAGTACGGAACCCCTCCACACGGCGGGATTGCTTTTGGGGTCGAGCGACTTTCCGCGATTCTCTGCGGCGTCGGTCCGATTCGCGACGTGATGGCATTCCCGAAAACTCAGAAGGGCACCGATTTGATGTCGGAGACGCCATCGACCGTATCAGCCGATCAGTTAACCGAAGTGGGTATCGCCGTGGTAACGCATGGCTCTGGGTGAATTTTCATTTCGAACACGCGACTCGTCTTTGCAGAGGCTTCGTCGAGAAGTCTTCGACGTGCTGGTTATCGGCGGCGGGATCACGGGTAGTGCCGTGGCCCGCGACGCCGCTTCGCGCGGCCTTTCCGTTGCGCTGATCGAACGAAACGATTTCGCCTACGGAACGTCTTCACGCAGTTCGAAGCTTATTCATGGCGGACTTCGTTACCTCGAGAACATGGAATTCGGGCTGGTTTTCGAAGCGCTCGCCGAACGCGCGCTGCTTCTGAAAACGATGCCGCATATGGTTCGCCCACTTCCGTTTTATTTCCCCGTCTATGAAGGGGATAAGAACGGAAAAGGCATGATGGGTCTGGGCATGTGGCTCTATGACCTGCTTGCACTCTTTCGCGCGCCTGGGTTTCACCAGAGCTTCAACAAAGAAAAGCTGCTGATCGAGATTCCGTTTCTTCGTCCTGAAGGGCTCACGGGTGGCTTTCGCTATTACGACGCCTCGATGTGGGACGATGTGATTGGGGTCGAGACCCTGCGTTCGGCGCAGGATCTTGGGTCCGCAGTGGCAAACTATGTCGAAGCGGTTTCGCCGATTTGGAAGGGCGATGTCATCGCCGGTTTCCGCGTTCGTGACCGTGAACCCCGAGGCGGCTTGCGCGCCGAATTTGAGATTCGCGCCAAGCGGACGATTGTCTGCGCGGGCCCTTGGACCGACGAGATCGGCAAACGTCTCAATACGTCTTGGCGCGGGTGGCTCAAGCCAAGCAAAGGCGTGCACCTGATTTTTGATTTGAAGCGTCTGCCTGTTCCCGGTGCGATGGTGATGACCAATCCCGTGGACGGCCGAATTTCGTTCGTGATCCCGCGCCCGGATCTCGGCGCAGGTGTGACGATTGTCGGCACGACCGATTCTCCTGTGACGAAGGACCCGATCGCCGCAAAAGATCCGGATCGTGCTGAAGTCGAAGCCGAAGATGTCACCTATCTGATCGGACTCCTGAGCCGCTATTTTCCGGGGCTTGGAATTACCGCGAAAGACATCGTCAGCGCCTACGTAGGCGTTCGTCCGTTGGTGGATCTTTCAGGCGATGGAAAATCGCTTCAAAAAGTCAGCCGCGAACATCACATCGATCAAGGTCCTGGAAGTGTCACGATCGCCGCGGGCGGAAAGTACACGACTCATCGGAAGATGGCGCAAGAGATCGTCGATTTCATGATCGCGGGTTGGAGAGCGGACGCTCGCCACGGAAAATGCGAACGTGTTCCGACACGAATTGGCGCGAGCCGAACCAAGCTTCCGATCAATCCGAAAGCTTTGACCGAAGCCGTTACAGAAGCACGCCAGAAGGCGATGTCTTCGGGGATCGCTGTCGATCCGCTCTTGTATGAGCGATACGGCGCCGAGGCTCTCGACGTCGCGCAGCTGCAATCACAGCATGCAAGTGTTCGCGCTTCGGGTGGAGCGAAGGCCGCTTTGGCGTCTGACCCGGATGGGTTTCCGCTTATCGAAGCCCAGCTTCGTCACGGCATTCGCACTGGCATGGTGCTGAGGCTCGAGGACTTCTATTTCCGCCGTACTCCGCTTTTCGCCAGTCGTGCGGACCACGGCATGCCGTGGGCAGAGGCGCTTTCGAAAATCTGGGCAGAAGAGCGCGAGCTTCCTAGCACCGCGGCTGTCGAAGAGCTCGAGAGGCTGCGTGCTGAAGTCGAGCGTCGCTCGGCTTGGATTAAAACGCTGACGTAGCTCCGTTATTTCGCCGGCGCCAGGACGGCTTGGTCGAGTCGCTTCAAAAACTTCTCGCGGTACGTCGTACCATGCCGCCAGAAGGCGTCCGTGTGTCGGCCACCTTCGATCTTCCAGAATTCTTTTGGTTCGGCAGCAGCCTGAAAGACATCGACGCCGAGATCGTAATCGATCGTCTGGTCGTGATCTCCATGCATGACGACGATTGGGGTGGGGGCGAGTTCTTTCACTCGTCCATCTGCGGACCATTTGTCGCTGAGAAGGACGTAGGCCAGCGGTTGAAACGGCCACGTCAACCACGCATGCGAGAGTACGCCCTGTCCCGCTCCTTGATAGGACTCGAAAGCTGAGTCGAGAACGAGAAGGCGAATCGGAACTTCCTTCTTCATTTCGATCAGCGATCTGAGTGCGACCGCGCCACCCAAGCTCTGAGCAAATACGACGAGCGGAAGACCGTGAGCCAAGTCCCGGCCTTTTCGAATGGCGGCGATTCCGTCGAGAACCGTGTTCTCGGGCGAAGCGGTGCCTTCGGATTTACCGTAGCCGCGATAATCGAAAATAAAATAGTCGTAACCGTAAGGAGGAATCCACGACAGGCTCGCGAAGTGTGAGCTCAGGTTCTGTCCGTTTCCGTGAAAGAAGACGATCAGCCCTTTGGTTTTCTTCATGCTCGATTTGAAATACCAACCGTGAAGCTTCGAGCCATCCGAAGTCGGGAAGTAGACATCTTCGGCAGTGAGGCCCACCTGCGCGGGATCGTAGTGCTGCACAAATGTCGGGTGGTAGAGCATCGAGCTGCAGCCGCTAGTAAAGATAGCCGCGCTGAGTACAGCGAAACTAAGAGTCGCTCGAGCCGAGAGTGACGCGAATCGTTTGAGCATCGAAATTTTCACGAGATCTTCACCAGTAAAAGAGGGCTCCAGCCGTTGATTCCCACTCGTTTGTGTACTTTCGGCCGCTTGCGGCAAGGCTCACCCGATTGTTGAAGTGGTAACGCAGTTCGGCTCCGGCATCGTACGAGTCCGGATGAGCTGAGAACGCCAGGTAACGATACCCGCCGCTGATCAGCGCGCGAATGCTCCGCCCCGGGGTTAGCAAAACTCCTGCCGAAGGGCCGGCGCCGAGTCTCCACTTCGAAAGAATGAAGTTCGAGCTGTGGGCGATCCCGAAGTTCATGAAACTATAGAAGGTCGCGAAGTCGCTCTTACCGGTGCTCCAGGCGATTCCCGGGCCTGCTTCAAACGAAAGCGCGTTGCAGTCGTTGCAATTCGCGTCGCGAACGCGGTGAATTCCGAGATCGACTCGAAACGAAGAGCTCCTGAGATACGGAGTCATCGGGCTGAGCGAAGTGACGTCGAAGACGGTGAGGTCAAAGAGCTCGAACTGGTTCGTCGGCCGATAGTAACGGGCGCTGATGCTTGCGAACTCGATCTGGGCCCCATTCGGATAACCTGCCGGAGTATCGAGTAGATCGTGAAGCGCGAAGCGGAAATCGAGCTGTCCGAATCCGTCATTGGTACCGCTTCCGCCGAGAAGGCGTAGACGCCGAATCCCGTGGCCGACGTGCGGCATGAGATCGGAAGGTGGTTCCCCTTTGTAGGCTTCGCTTCGAACGCCAAGAGTCGCTCTCTGAACGAGCAACATCTGCTTGAACTTGGAACTCTCCGTTCCTTCTCTCAGTAAATTCTCGGGGTACTTGAACTCCATGTAATCGAGCGCGGTGTCGAGAACCCGTGCCTTGGATGCGATCGGCAGGGTGGCGGAAGTCGCGGTCGCGCTAGTAAGCGCCGTGAGATCTCGCTCGAGCGTGATCTTTTGGAGTGCGGTGGATTCGTCACCCGAGAGGGTCTTGAGTCGCCCCAGGAATTGCGCACGAACCGAGGGGCGATAGCTGATTCCGCTGACCAGTCCAGGCTCTTTCATCAGCGCGCGCATCGTATCGGACGGAATCACGTAGAAGGGAAGTCGCTCGGTCAGACTGAGGCGCGGTGCCGCGGCCTCGATCGTCGTGAACATGTGGTACGAGCAGTTTTGCGTGAAGTAGTAGTAGCGGTAGAAGGTCGGGCCGAGTTCCCAGATGTGGGCGACCAACATCGTAATTTCGTCGGGAGTGAGATTGAGGTCGTAGCTCCAGAGATCACGCGCCTCGAAGTCGTTGTACTCGCGAACTTTGTAATAGTACGGCACCGAGGTGAACGTGCCGCGAAAGCCGCCCACCATTCCGAGCACGCCATAGAGAACCGGATTGGAAGTCGTGACGACAGCCGCGTAGTTGATGCCGAAGTCCATGAGCTCATCGCGATTGCCGCTGGCTCCGTTGGACTTTTTGCCATTGATTCGCATGAATGAATGGCCGAACGCTGAGGACGGGTTGTTCAAATAAAATGACGAAAAGACCAGGGTGGCAGACTGGGCCGAGAGCCGTTTTTTGAAGGCTTCGTACTTCTTGCAGTCCGGTTGAGGAAAATGGCCATCGCCCAGGGCGTGGTGTTTTTCGAGATAAAGATAGCGCGCCGGAAAGCGGCAGAGCGCGTGCTCTTCGTCTTTTCCTGGAATCACTGGCGCCGCAAAGCCGGCCAAGGTGGCTTTGAGTTCGGCCTCGGGATCAGTGTTTCCGTCGGGCGACAGAAAGAAGGCTTCTCCGGCTACTTGGCTGGAAGTGCCCCAGAGCATGTTTTTTTCGAAGTGAAGAAGCTTGAGCCAGCCCCGCTCGGAACTGACGTCGGTCGCTCCGGCGGCAGTAGAGGCAAGAGAGCCGAGGGTGACCAGGGCGAGTGCTATGTAGGTTGGGAATGCGAAGAAGCGAGCGGGCAGTTTCAGCATTTTAGAGCTCGGGCCAAAAAGAAGGGGCCTAGTTTTCTGTTCTCGTAAGGAGAATACAGAATTCCTAGGCCCCCGCTCTAAAAATCAGAACAAAATCAGATCAGATCAGATCGCAGCCATGACATGGCAGTTCCGCGAGAGATCAGCATCTTTTTCGATCACGGTGATGATCGAGTCGGTCACGGTGTTTGCGCTGACGTCGTAAGTCGGGAAGATTTGCGAGAAGTTGTTCTGCAAAGTCGAACCGAGTTTAGCGTTGTCAGAGCAATTGAGCATCGTCGAAAGGCTGCTGAGCGCTTCGCCGTTACCGCGTGCAATGTCGCCTGCAAGGGCGACTTTGTTTGCTACTACGAACGTATCAACGCGGTTGGCGACATGAGCCGACTCGCTGTCGATGCAGCCCGAAGCTTCGAGAGTGATTCCGAAGGTCTGGTTCCAAGCGGTGCCGTTGGTGGTAGCCGCAATAACCTGGTTTCCGGATTTACCCATGAGCATGCTACCGAGTCCGCAGCCTGCCATGCCGTATTCACGTGCGAAGGCTTTCTGTGGAGCGATTGCTTTTGTAGGAGCGGCTTTAACGGCAGCTTTTGGGGCTGCTGGAGCTGCTTTTTTCTTCGCATCAGCGAATGCTGAAGCAGAGACGAGGGACAGTGCTGCCAAAATCAAAATAAGCTTTTTCATTGTCGTGCCTCTTCTTAGCCGCAGCTTTGCGAAAGTTTCGCGTCGTTGTGGATCGTCGTTGCGATCGACTTGCTGATTTGCTCAGGCGAAGCCTTTTCGGTAGGGAAGATCGACTGATAGTTTTTCTGCAGGACGTTTCCGAAAATTTCGGAGTCCGAGCACTTCATGATTTTCGAGAGGCTGGCGACAGACTCGCCCGTTCCGCGAGCGATGTCTTTGCGGAGAGCAACCTGGTTCACGTTGATGAACATGGCGCTAGCAGTGTTCGCGTCATCGGTGCAGTTCGAAGTGCCCGAGGTGATCGCGAAAGTCTGAGGCGAAACAAGATTGTTCACCGTTGCGGCGGCAATCTGGATTTTTCCTGGACGATCTTTGAAAGCCATAGCGCCGAGCCCACAGCCCGCCGTTCCATAGTTATCGGCGAATGCTTGGCTGGAAGCCAAAACAACGCCGAGCAATGCAATGCTCAATGCTGATTTCATGAAATGACATCTCCTTGTCAAAAATTAATAAACGACGACTTGTCGGATCTCTATAAGGCTAGGTTCGCCGCGTGGACCCGGCAAGTTATTTTTCAATGCGCCGCGCGGGTTTAGGTTTTGCTTACTCCGCCCCTTGGACTTGGAACCTTGGGGGGTGGTCATGGCGAAGTGGGCGAAGCGTCTTTCTTGGCTTTGGGTTATCGTCGTTTTTTTGGCTCCTCGAGTTAGCTTGGCCTACAAGCTTTCTTCCGAGGTCGGAATCGGCGCCTTGATGGGACAGTCAACGCACGACGGAGTAGTCGAGCCAGGTTCTAATGACTACACACTGGTTTTGGACGGACATAATCAGTTTCAGCAGCGCATGACTCAGTGGGGCATTCGCCAGTACGGATTTTCTCAGTCTCGTCTCGAAGTCGGAACCAACCTGGGCGTGACACTCGATGCGACTTCCGGTGTCGCCCTCTACGGCCTCGAAGACGGCCAGAAGGGCATCGCACCGTTCCTCGGCCTCGAGGCATTCAGCGGTCATATTGCTCTCAATACGCGGCAAGATCGCATCGACTTCTATGAGTGGCTTCCGACTGTTAGCACCGGTGTACAGATCGGATGGGGTGCTTGTCGCTTGCTTCCACTCGTGAAGGGTGGTGGAGCGGTGGGGACCGTTACTCAGGGCGGTTTCTGGCCGGCGTTTGGACTTTCGGCAGGAGCCGGAACTCATTTGAACTGCGGAAAGTGGAATTTTGGCGGATCACTTGCGGGAGTTCGTGCCCAAGGCCAATACGCTCAGATCGGAGCAGTGGATTTCGAATTCGCGATTCCGCAGAGTAAAATTCAGCTCGACCTGAGATCCGAATGGGTCGGTCGCTCGAGTGGACAAGAGCAGAGAGCGATGATGACTTTGCGAAGCAGGCTCTAGAAGAACTGAACGCGCACGCCTTCTTTTTGAAGGAACTCGCGGATGTTCTTCGAGTCGAGAGGCTCGAGACGCCAGAGAAGCTGGTAGATCAGCTGAAGCGTCTTCTCGCCTTCAGGGGTGTTGACCTTGCCCGTTACTTTTCTGAGGTCAGCGGTGAGGCCGATCAGATTGTCGACCAGCTTCGAGAGATCGGTTTTGAAGAGCTTGCTCTTGTCGACCCAGGACAGAGTCTGGTTCAAGTTTCCGCTTAGCTTATAGAGAAGCTCGATCGACTTCGTGATGTCGCCTTTGTTCTCGTCGATGATGTCTTTGATTTTTCCAGCCAGATCGAAGCTCTGAGAAATGAGCTGATCGATACGGGGAGGATCGACGCCCGCGACCACATCGCCTGGGCGAATCGGGACGGAAGTGCGCGTGCCTGGCGTGACTTCAATGTAACGTTCGCCGATGATGCCGGCCAAATTGACGTAAAAGCGGCTGTCTTTTCGAACGCCGACGGCGGCGTCTTTTAGAATCGAAATTTTCAGGCGAAGCGGAACGAGAGCTTTTTCGCTCAGATTGTCGTCTACGCTGCCAGGCTCTTTGAGACCGATCACGTCCTTTGAATCGGCGGGTTGGAAGAAGTCGATCTTCTCGACTTTGCCCACTTTGATGCCGGAAACACGAACAGGGGAGCCGACTTCAATGCCACCCGCGAAGTTGTAGGTGACGTAGAAATCCACCGTCCGATTGAATGGGTTTTGAACTCCGATCGCCCAGGCAAATGCCACTGCGACCACAAGAGTTCCAACAATCAGACCGCCAACCTTGGCTTCATTCGAGAGTTTCATTGTACCTAGCCTTATGGAGTTTCAGTATAGGGCCGATTTTCATGAATTCCCAGCGCCGCAAGGATCTTTCGTAATGTAGCCGTGCGAGGCTGGTGTTTTCCGCGTTCGATGCCTGCAAGGTGGCTCGCGTTCACGTCGGCGCGGTGTGAGAGTTCCTCGAGCGTCCACCCCAGTCTGAGCCGCTCGGCGCGAAGTGCATTCGCCCACGCCGGGCGCTGATGAGGTTCGACTCGACGTTCACGACTTTCGTCAAAAGTCGGATTCGCATCGCTGTGGAGGAGCGGGTACCAATTCACCCTCTCGTTGAGTTCCGTGAGAGCCGAAACGACTCGCTCAGCTACTTGCCTACGCCTAGCCATGCTCACTCGGCCAGCAATTGAAAAGCGTAGGTGGACATCCGAAAATCGGACCATCAGCTCCGTGCCTGCGAGATTCCGCGGCACTGTAACTGCTGAAATCTGTTCCCGTGGATGGTCGTGTGGGGACTCGTGCGGCCACTCCCACTGCTGTGGAAGCTTTCGGTGGTAACGACGTTCGTGAACTGGTTTGTGTCCCATTTTTTCCTCGAGCCTCTCGTTGGGGCAAATTCAGGGGTGCAAATTCGGTTCTCGCTCGGGCGTCAAAATTACAACACATGGCTTGTAACGGGGTTCAAGACCGAACCGGGTGGGGCGTCCGAGGACTTGGCCCAGGACGCGGCGGTCGCTGCACTCGAGGGAGCTATTTTAATTCGTCCTGTCTGCCGTGGGCTTTTTGCGGACTTTCAGTGGACTTCAACAGGCGCGCTATTTCCGTCAAATACGACTAGTTCGATTTCAAATACGAATAGTTCGATTTAAGGAGTCGAGAGCGCGCAAAAAAAAGGGCCAGTATGATTTTGCGGTTTGGACAGTGCTCAGATCGAACGAGCCCGTCTCTCGCGGTAAATGGGAGCTAAGAGTTCCATCGACAAGTGGGTCGAAGTCCACTGTAAGTCCGCAAAAAGCCCACGACATCAGGGGAGAAAAAAAGTGCAGATTCGCCCGCGTGTGCC
>FSTL01000326.1_pt1 | contig 15418 bp, 14 predicted proteins | sample 1637241 | NCBI WGS metagenome assembly FSTL01 (sample SAMEA3914819, study PRJEB12502) | metagenome | biome: forest; material: soil | place: Canada | collected 2010-06-26 | depth 0.3 m | reverse complement strand
GAAACCCAGGCTCCAGAAGAGTTCCAGGGTTCGGTCATGGGTCAGATCAACCAGCGTCGCGGTATCATCATCAACAGCGGTACCAACGAAGGTTACTGCGTGATTGAAGCTGAAGTTCCGCTGACTGAGATGTTCGGTTACTCGACTGACCTGCGCTCGGCAACTCAGGGTAAAGGTGAATTCACGATGGAATTCATGAAGTACTCTGTCGTTCCTCGTAACGTTCAAGAAGAGATGGAAAAGAAATACCAAGAGAAGAAACAGGCTGCCGCTCAGGCGAAGTAAGCTGTTTCCGCGTAGCAAACCGAGAGCCGTAAGGCGGAAGGTTTGCGAAGCGATGTAGTGTTAATAAAAAACGCCGCGTCCCTTACGGGGCGCGGCGTTTTGCTTTTAGCGTGTCTGACTTAAAGCGAGACTGCTGGATTACTGAGGCAGCGTTCCGCTGACAGCGATCGTGCGAGAGTCATCACCTTCGAATCCGGTCGTGAAGATGTTCAGAAGAACCACGACTTCGCGATCGCCTTCTTCGCGCGCGATGATGTCCTGAATGCGATAGCCTTTCACGCAGCCGCGGCTGGCAGGAAGGGCGGTGTCGTTCTGGAGCTCGACGGTCTTGCCGCTCGAAACGCTTTTAATCGAGAGTTTCATCATGACCGGGCTTTCGCCCATCATGCAGCGGGTGGAGCGTGCGGCTTTTTCTTCGAGACTGATTTCAAATTCAGGCGAGATCAGTCCACGAATGACCGGGTGACGAGCGAAACGGATTTTGGCAGCCGAGTCGTTTGAAAGGTCCGTCAGTTTACGGGACGCGAGAAGCTCGCCGATGTTGCCCTGGGAGATTCCGAGCTTACGGAACGAGTTTCTTGCGCGTACGAGTGCCTGGTAGCGCACTTCACGAATGGTTCCGGATTCATTTTGCTTCACGACGGCAACGGTCGGAGCGGCGAAGCTGTTCTTAGCAACGTCGAGAAATTTTACGGCCGCATACGGAAAGCCTGAGCCGTCTTGATAGCCGTACTCAATGTAGCTGAAGTATTTTCCGTCTTTGGAAAATCCAAGCGCGGCTGCGGTTGATGCATCGCCGGCAAGAGCGGGCGCTTCGATGGCCACGGCACCCACGATTAAAAGAGCGAGGCTCGAAATGATGGATTTGAAAGCGATACCATTCTTCATAATTTTCTCCCACTGAGAGTGTAGCGAGGTCGGCTTTGATTCGCAGGAAAAAAAGCGTCAAATTTATTACACCGTACTTGATGAGCGAGCCTGGCGATGTTGAGTTAAACTGGTTGGATGGGGGCTTGGGGTCACTTCATCACGGCGATCTTGCTGTTTGCGCCGTCCGCGTTTGCTCAGATACCCGGTCTGCCCGATATAAGTGCAATGACCGCGGGTCTTTCAAAGGCCGTGGTGACGACCGTTGCGCTTGGACTCGACAATCGCTCTCTGTCGCCGGCGACCGCGCTCGGAATTGCAGCGGGAGTTGAGTTTGGAATCGATGTCGCGCTCACTCAGTTTCCGAGTTCGCTCCTTCCGGCGATGCAAAGCGCGGGTTTGGATACTTCAGCTCTCTCGACAGGAATTATTCCCGCGCCTCGGTTTCATTTTAAAAAGGGAATTAGTCCTGCCGCGACGATTGGTTTTTCCGGAATCTACTATCGGCAGATTTTGGTTTACGGCATCGACTTTCAATACACGCTCTGGGAGCCCGAAGAGGGAGTGACCTGGGCGATACGAGGGAGCTTTAATAACGCCGACGTGCTCTATGTGAAGTCAGTCTGCTGGACGCCGCAACTCGTGATTTCGCGTGCGCTCGACTTTGCAGATCCCTATTTGGGGGTGGGTGTGCAGCTCGGGCATGGCGAGGTAAATGGCTCTGTGGATGTCGCGCCTGGAGTGACTCAACAAATTTCAAATGCTGCGACGATGCAGGCTTTTGTTGCGTTTATGGGAACCAAGTTCCGCCCGCCCAATGTCGGATTCCAATTCACGCTCGAAGGTGGTTACAGCACCATCGGTATGAACTGGCTCTCGACGCGTCTCGGAGTGAGCTTCTAGAGCTCAGACCGGGTTCTATTGAAAGTCCCGCTTAAATCCGCCGTGGGAATCGATGTAGAAAAGATGCTCGCCTTCTTTGACGAGTACTTCGCCATTTTTGAATTCCCACGCGTAGTCGTATTGCGGAGAAATTACCCACGAACCGCGCGAGTCGATGAAGCCAAATTTTCCATTCACCTGTGCGGCGGCTAATCCTTCATTGAAGGGGAAGACGACATCGAATGGGGTGGGGTTGATGAGGTGTCCGGAGCTATCGATGTAGCTGTATTTGTCATGGTCTTTGACCAGCGCGTGCCCATCAACGTAGGGCCAGGCATAGTCAAAGTTCGGTGGAACGACGGTGTTGCCGTTCAAGTCGACGTATCCAAATTTTGATCCTTGGCGAACTGCTGAGACGCCTTCGGTGAATTCGAAGGCTTCGTCGTAAATCGGTTCTGCGATCAGCTTTCCGTTTCGGTCGATCCAGCCGAATTTTCCGGCGACGCGAAAGAGCGCGACATCGTCTTTGAAATCCCAGATCTCGTCGAAGACAAGAGGGCTCAGACGGTGTCCCGATGGATCGAGAAGTTCCCAGGAAGTACCGTTCCATTCGCGGCGAGGAAGATCCTCCGCGCTCCGCGCGATTCCAAGGGATTGAAGTGCCACCGGGAGCTCCGACGGACTAGCGGGCTTCATTACCCGCGGCGGGTTTGAAGCCTTAGCTTGCGATGAGCGGACCCGATCCACCGATGGAGCATCAGCCTGTGGGTTGTCGGAGTCTCTCGCTCGAAAAGCGAAACCGACGAGCACGCACCCGAAGAGGCACGCAAATGCCCCCTTTTTAACTGAGATATGAAAGCGTCCCAGGCCCTGCATCGGGACTCAGCATACACAGAAATTTAGAGAATGGCTTGAGCGGTGATTTTTTGACAGCCTGGTCCAAAGCTTGTTTTCAAAATGGGCGCGCCGCGCTGCTTTGTCGCCGCTTCAACGGTACCGCCAATCGGTGTTTCACACGCTGCATCAAGCCTCAGGTCTTTGACTTGGAGCCACAGCGGCTTGCCAGCATGGTGGTCAAAGGCGCGGATCTCGCCGTTGATTTTAAGCACGGAGCCCTGCTCTTCGAGGGCAAGCAGGGTTGGGGTTTCGAGCGTGAGTTCGAGCTCATCCGATTTCAAATGCACGGAGGCGATTTCGGCCTGGTGTTTTTTTCCGCCGACGAGCGTCGTAGTTACGCCGCGACCTGGTTCAAAGGTGAGTGTGTGGCCCGACTTTTCATGTCGGGTACCCGGTAAAAAGATCTGCGTAATGCTTCCGGTGAAATGAGAGTCGGGCGCCGTTCCGCATGTCGGACTTCCACCGTTCATGACCCAGCGCTCGCCTCCGGTCCAGCGCCCGCCTTTGGGCGAAGTATGGCAGCCGACGTAATCGAGTTGGATGGCATTTGCGGTAGCCGTGCATCCATGTCCTGAAGCGCTGAGGATTGTCGGACAAATTCCGTCGCCTTCAGATCCGCCTCGGGCGTCTAGCCAACGCGTCAGGAGGGCGGTCACGAGACCCGATGCTTCCGAGGGTGCGATTAGCTTCTTCGGCCGCTCTGCGTGGGCCGCGGGGACGGTGAAGAGGAGAAGAGTGAGAGCCAGTTTGTTAAATGTCACGATCCTCATCCTACCTAAAGCGAGCCGCTCGTGGGGGCTCAGTTCTTAACAAAGAATGAAATCTGGTCACTGAGTCTGAACAGTCTCGGCATGTAGGTTGCCGCCAATAATTCACCCCCCCGATATAACAATTTGAGCATCTTTCGCCTGTGGTTTTTATTTCGAACCTGGCTGATCATTGTTGTTATCGTGAGCAACGCAAAAGATCTAACCCAGCTGGATGTGAATTTTTTTCGCCCTTTCATCGAGAGCACTCTCAACGTTTTGAAAGTGCAATGTCAGCTTCCAGCGAAAGCTGACAAGCCGTTCTTGAAAGGTGGGCAACAGGAGCCCAACTTCGACATCGCGGGCGTGATCGGGATCACGAGTAACGTGTTCGCCGGCACCATCACTTTGTGTTTCGGTCAGAAAGTTTATTTGGCCTTGATGAGCAATATGCTCGGACAGTCCTACACCGAGATCACCCAAGAGCTGCGCGATGGCGCGGCCGAGCTTTTGAACATCATTTTTGGTGGCGCGAAAAAAGCGCTCAACGAGAACGGCTTTGAAATTCAGAAAGCCATTCCGACGGTCATCGCAGGACAGAACCTCGTGACGACTCACTTGGGTAAGAACCAGGCGATGGTCATCCCATTTCTGACCGAGCACGGCCCGATTCACATCGAATTCAGCACTGAAGGCACTTCACTCTAAGCCTTATTTCAAGGTGAGTACCCGGATGTCGCCCGTTGATCGCAGAAGCTGCGCACGAGCTCCGTGGTTTGTCGCCTCGATACGAATGTCCGCCGTCCAACCTCTTGCTTGAAGTCCGTGAATATCGAGGCGCGAGACCTTTTCCCAAAGTCGCGGCGAATGGAACACGAGGTTTCGCCCCGTAGGATCGAGCTCGAGTCCAAGCATCGATTTGAGCATGAGGAAAATCGAGCCCGCGGCCCAAGCCTGTGGTTTACACGCGACTTGATAGGGAACGGGCGGTTCGGAAGCGCGCTTTCTGAATCCGCAGAAAAGTTCGGGAGCCGAAAGTCCTGGCTCGATTCGAGAACCGAAAGCATCGCTTCACCGAGTCGCGAAAGGGCGGTGGTTTGATGGTGCATCCGAAAGCCTTCGAGAATGATTGAACAGTCATGCGGCCAGATCGATCCGTTGTGGTAGCTCAGCGGATTGTAAGCGAGCTCGGTGTCGGCCAAGGTGCGAATCCCGTAGCCGCTGAACATCGATTCGCCCATCAGATGGCGAGTGACGGAGTCGACTTGTTCGGCGTCGAGTAGACGCGACCAAAGGCAATGCCCCATGTTTGAAGTCAAGACTTGGCAGGGGTCGCCTTTTCCATCAAGTGCGAGATTGACGAAGCCTTGTTCGGCATTCCAGAACCTGTCGCGAAAAAAGGCTTTGAAGCGGAGGGCGCCTTTTCTTAAGCTTTCCGAAAGTGCGAGGTCCCCCATGAGTAACGCCAGTTCCGCCATCGAAGTGCGTGCCCGAAATGAATAGGACTGCGCTTCGCAAAGTCGAATGGGGGCTTCGGCTAGTCTTCCGTCCGCGTGCATGACGGAATCATGTGAGTCTTTCCAGCCTTGATTCACGAGACCCGTAGGCGAGCGCTTTGCGTATTCTAGAAATCCATTTTCGGAGGATGCTCCGATATTTAAAATCCAGTTCAGCGCACGAAGGGCACCGGGCCACCAGCGCTTCAAGCTTTCGGTATCCCCACTCCAACGAACATATTCATAGAGAAGTATGAGTGAGAGTGGCGTCGAATCGACAGAGCCATAGTAGGGAATGAACGGGACTTCTCGAAGCGCCGCCATTTCGCCTCGGCGCATTTCATGGAAAATCTTTCCAGGCTGTTCATCGGTGAAGGGCTCGTCGCGAGTTCCTTGCGTCGCCCAAACATAGTCGAGGACGCCTTTGGCGAGTTCTGGGTACCAGGGCAGGAGCTGATAGGCGGTGATGATACCGTCGCGACCGAATGGGGCCGAGAACCAGGGAATGCCGGCGTAGGGATAAACGGTTCCATCAGCTTCAGAAGTCAGCAACATTCGAATGTCGACCCGGGCGTTGTGAATGGCCCGATTGAGAATCGCGTTGTCCGTTTCAATTCGGACTCCACCCAATGCTTCATTTTTTCTGGAATTTGAAACGGCGGCGACGAAGTCGTTGACGGAGAGCTCTGCAAAACGCTCGTCTCGAATTTTCTCGTTCCAGGGCTGGTTGAAGCTCACCGCGGTTTTTAGCTGGAAATCAGATTTCGCCGGAATCACGACCCGAGCGTGAACCGCGCTGGTGGTTTCGTTGAGCATGATTTTACGAGAAGGAAAGAGTCGATGGATGTGGCTCGAGCGGACGAGAGAATCGAGCCCTTCATAATAAAGAATCGTTTCGCTACTTCGCGGATCGCTTCGCTGCTCGGGTGGTAAGAGCTTGCCCTTCTTAGGTCGCGTAAAGCCTCGGACTTCGAAAATGTCGTCGAAGCGCCCACCGATCCACTGTTCGATCTCAAGCGTTCTGGGAACCGAATCAAAGTTTCGAATCACGACGTTCTCGAAGAGACGGTCGCCGACGAAGCTCAGAAATCGTCTGATCAGTAGAGTGTCGCGGGGAATTCGACCTCCGTCGGGAGTCGGAAGATCGGGGTTCGTCATGGAGACGACAATGGTGTTTCCGCCGTATCTCAGCTGATGGGTGAGAGGAATCGGTGAAAGTCCGTTGATGAGTGTTTCCCAGAGAGAGAGGTAGCGTGTGTCGTTGAAATAGATTCCGAGCTCGGACGCGTCGGAGTAGGCACGGGGCGCTTCACCGCGCGAGTCGACGACACCGAAGGCTCGGTCGTCTTTGAACGAGATTCGACTGATGCCGGAAAGCAGCACGCTTGACGGAATGTACGAAATTCCGTCGATCAGCAGTGAGCGATGATTCTCAACCGGCGACCAGTCGCGGGCGGGCTCGTCGGGAGCCGAGAAGGGATCGGTAGACATCGATATAGTCCTCGGTCATTCGGCGTATACTGAAACGTTCCTCGACCCAGGAACGACACCGCGCTCGTGAAATACGGTCGAGATCGCGTACTCGTTGGGCGAGTTCTCGAATGTCAGCGTCGACGAATCCGGTTAGCCCAGATCTCAGTACTTCCGGAACGGCACCGAAAGGACGAGCGAGGACCGGTGTTCCACAGGCCAGTGATTCGATCATGACCAGGCCAAAGGGCTCGGGCCAGTCGATTGGAAACACCAAGGCCAGTGCCTTACCGAGAAAGTCGTTTTTCTCGCTTTCGCTGATTTCACCTACGTACTCGACGTTTTTTCCGTCGACGTGCGGGCGAATGCAGCTATCAAAGTAGGCCTGACTTTGCGGGCCCTCAATTTTCGCAGCGATCTTGAGCGGCACTCCGCTTCGGTGCGCGATTTCAATGGCCCACTCGGGGCGCTTGTCAGGAAATATTCTTCCTAGGAAAGCGAGGTAGCTTCCCGGATTCGGATGAAAGCGCATTTCTTCGATAGGTATTCCGTGTCGGACGGTGCCGACCCAGTTGAGTCCGGGTAAAGGCGTGCGCTGCGAATCGCTGACGGAAGTAAATGCGGCGTCGGGAAAGGCGGATGCTGCCAGCGCGAGATCGTGTGAGTCGAGACGACAATGGAATGTGGTGACGAGCGGTGTTTGCTTCATCAACGAGAGGGGCAGCATCCAGTAGTCGACGTGACTGTGAATGATGTCGAAGTCGCCGGCCTGAGCTCCGACCATCGCCATCATTCGATAATGGAGAGCCAAGGCGTCTTGGATCGGTGGATTCTGAAGGCGAATACCTTTTTCGATGGGCGCGACGAGTTCGACCCCGGGATGGGGGCGTGAGTCACCGCTCGCGAACAAGGTGACCTCATGGCCGGCCGCGATCAGGCCGCGACTCAGCCAGTCGACCACCCGCTCGGTGCCGCCATACAATCGTGGCGGGACGCTTTCAAAAAGAGGAGAGAGCAACGCGACTCGCATTCCTGCACCTGAATTGCATGGTTTCTGCCAGATGAGAAAAGAACGCGATCAGATGAATCCTTCAGTCGCGGAAAGGGAAGTCGAGTATCGCCTGGGTCAGGACGACCGGCGGATGCAAGAGGAGCTTCACGGCGAGCTGGACCACTGGGTTGATGACCCGGCCGATACCTGGGGTGTTCCCGGGGCAGCATTGGGTGATACAGGTCCAGGCCGCTTGCCGATTGATGAGGGTGATCAAGCCTTCAGGCTCGTGCGAGGTGCAGGCCCTGGCGATGAATTTTCAGGCGAACGACAAATGCCCGTGGTGGATACACCACCTCAGGAACTCTACGATCAGGAAATGATCGCGTTCTCTATTGGGCTTGCGTCAGACGAGCCACCGAGGCGCGGCAAAGAGCCGTTTCGCAGTGGAGTGAAACGAAGGACCTAAGTTATTTGGCTTTTGGCTTTGCAGCTTCAGTCGCGTTAGCGGCTGGGGCTTTTGCTGCGTCAGCTTTTGGAGCTTCTGCAGTTTTAGCAGCTGGAGCAGCGGCGTCTTTAGCAGTCGCTGCCGGTGCGGTAGGAGCAGCCGGAGTCGCAGGAGCGATTCCTTCCATCACGCTTTTGCGGTTTTCATGTCCGCCGAGGATGGTCAGTGCGAGCGAAGTGATCATGAAGATCCCTGCAGCACCGCTGGTGAAACGCGTGAAAAAGTTCGCGCCGCCGGAGCTTCCGAAAACAGTCTGACTCGATCCTCCGAGTGAAGCGCTGATGTCGGCGCCTTTACCGGACTGAACCAGCACGACGAGGATGAGAACCACGCAGGTGAAAACGTGAAGGATGGTCAGAATAGTCATAGATGACACCGTTTTAACGGAGCCGATCGGCTCCTACAAGTCGAATCTCGCTCAATTCGAATTGGTCAGTTTAAGAGCTTCGCGAACCGCAGCCGAAGCGTTGATCGCTCCGCCGGTGGTGACACGGTCTCTGAGGGGTGAAGAGGTCGTCACGCTGCTGAAAAGAACTCGTTTCAGCTGTTCGACCGTCAGGGTTGGAACCACGGAGAGGACCAAGGCAGCGACGCCCGCTACCTGTGGTGAAGCCATCGAAGTGCCGTCCATGCTCTCGTAGTTGGCGTTCGGGGTGGTCGAGAGAATGCGTCCGCCTGGAGCAGCGACATCGACGATACCTGGGCCGTAGTTGCTGAAGTAGGAGAGGCGGCCGTTGGATCCGATTGAGGCCACGCCGATCATATTGTCGGTGTGGAAGTTGACCGGGAAGGAAGGGTGATTACGGTTATCGGCGCTGTCGTTTCCAGCAGCCACGACAACCAAGAGTCCTTTTTGACCGGCTGCGTCGATAATGTCTTTCACGGCCTGGCTCTGTTGGTCTTTTCCGAAAGAGCAGTTGGCCACGCGCGCGCCCTGTTCGACGGCGAATTCGAACGCCTTGCCGACGTTGAGGTCGGTTTCATCACCATGGTCCGGTACGGCGCGAATCGGAATGATACGTGCGTACGAGGCGATTCCTGCGATGCCGGTTCCATTGCCTGTAATGGCGGCGATGATTCCCGACACGTGAGTTCCGTGGCTGGCGGTATCTTTTACGTTGTCGGTGTTGTCGATGAAGTCATGGCCAGGAAGAATGCGACCTTGAAGATCAGGATGAGCCGAGTCGGCGCCCGTATCGATCACGGCGACTTTAACTTCGGTTGGGGTGCGGCTTGCTGCAAGCGCGTCCCAAGCTTCCATCGGATTGATTCCTGCCGAACCCGAAAGCGCCCATTGGCGATTGAAGTAAGGGTCGTTCGGAGCTGATGCGGATTCGTTCCAGCGGAATTCTGGAAGCGCTTTGAAAGAGCTTGGGTCCAGATCGCGACGAATGTGGAAGTTTGGTTCTGCGTAGAGAATCTCAGGCAGATTTCGCAATTTCTGGCGAAGTCCGGTCAACGATTTGGTGGAGAGTTCGGTCGAAGTCGGCTGCACGGCGACGAGGCCCGGAACGAGGTTGGACTTCCAAAGTGTCGTGAGCCCAAGGTGTTTAAGAACCTCGGCCTGTCGATTCGAACTCACTTCGCTGTTGAAGCGAATGAAGGTTTCCGTGCCCGGAAAACTTTTAGAGTCTTGGGCGAATGCTTGAGCAAGACTCGAAAAGGCGAGAAGCGAAGCAGCGACGACGATTTGGATTTTCATGGAATTCCTCCACTTATGAGTATTTGAGAGATGGAGAATCGTCAACTGAGCCACACGAATTAATCTCGCGTGTGTGATATGCTGCGACCCGGAGACGCACAAGATGACTAAATCAGTTCGTAAACCTCGGGGTGTTCTGATTACCGGGAATTGGAAGATGAATCACGGTCCAGGAGCGGCGCGAAACTTCTTCGCTGCGTTGCCGGCATCGGTCATGAACTCGGGACTTCGTGCAGCAGTTTATGTTCCTGACGTGTCACTTGTCGCAGCTCGCGAAGCGGCCGCTGCACACGGACAAGCCGCGGTTCGAGTGGGTGCGCAAAACGTACACTGGGAAAAATCAGGCGCATTCACCGGCGAGATTTCGGGCCCGATGTTGGCCGAGCTCGGTATTTCAGCCGCGCTGGTAGGGCACAGCGAACGTCGCCAATATTTCGGAGAGACCGATACCACCGCCCGCAAGCGCACGGAAAGTCTGCTCGCGCAGGGGATTGAAGTCGTTCTCTGCGTCGGTGAAACGCGCGAAGAACGCGAGAGCGGTCGCACGAATGAAGTGTTGAAACGCCAGCTCGTCGCCGTGCTCGGCGAAAATGGCGCCGATGCGACTCATCCCGCTCGCGCCTATCTTGACGGAAGATTGGTCATTGCTTACGAACCCGTATGGGCAATCGGCACCGGTTTGACCGCGACGCCTGAGCAAGCACAAGAAGCACACGCATTCATTCGGTCGCTTCTCACTCAAGTCGCGGGCGCATCCGCTGCTTCGAAAACTTCGGTTCTCTACGGCGGAAGTGTCACGCCTCAGAATGTCGATCAGCTTCTGGCATGCGCCGATATCGATGGCGCATTGGTGGGCGGCGCGAGTTTGAAGCCTGAAAGCTTCCACGCACTCCTGACCGCCGGCGCAAAAGCACTGGCCTAATCGCGGTCGTTTCAAAAACCGTTTCAAAAGCAAAAGGCCCCGCCTCCAGTGAAGGAAGCGAGGCCTTTCTAATTTAGAACGTCGCTCTGCTTACTGCAGAACTGGCGACTGCGGATTCTGACGAGCGTAGGTCTTGAGGATGTCGATGCCCGGAAGGCCTTCGCCTTCGAGGTACTCGAGCACCGCGCCGCCGCCGGTCGAGAGGTGGTCAAACTTGTCGGACACGCCGCTCTGTTTGATGGCCGAGACGGTGTCGCCACCGCCGACGACTTTCATCGCTGGAAGTTCAGCGACAAAGCGTGCGATCTCAAAAGTGCCGGTGCTGTATTCTGGTTTTTCGAACCAGCCGAGTGGGCCGTTCCAGAAGATGGTCTTGCCGTTGGCCAAGAACGTCTTGAACTGCTCGATCGATTTTGGACCGATGTCGAATCCAAGGTTCGTGTCCGAAGGAACGAGAACTGGAATCTCGCGTTTCTTCGCTTCGCGGAGAACGCCACGGGCTGCTTCGATATCAGCCTGTTTTGGCATTTTCGCGCCGGCTGGGATTTCGTCGCCCTGCACAGCCCAGAAGGCATGCGCCATCGCGCCGCCAATGATGATTCCGTCTACGCGACGGAGCAACGCTTCGATCGTTTTGATCTTGTCGCTGACTTTCGAACCGCCGAGAACGGCGTAGAAAGGTTTGCTTGGGGTGTGAAGAAGCTTGTCGAGGAAGTTCAATTCCTTCTCGATCAAGAAACCAATTCCGCGGCTCTGAACAATCGAAGGAACGCCGTAGGTCGAAGCGTGCTTGCGATGTGCGGTGCCGAAAGCATCGGTGATGTAGATCTGACCGAGTTTCGCAAGCTTGCGTGCGAACTCTGGGTCGTTGGCTTCTTCGCCTGGATTGAAACGAAGGTTTTCAAGAAGAAGGATCTGTCCTGCTTTAAGGGTCTGAACCATCATTTCGATGCCTTCGCCGATGCAATCATCAGCCAAGATGACTTCCTGACCGAGAAGAGCGGCCAGGTGCTGAGCCACTGGCTCGAGCGAGAATTCAGGATTCCGTTTTCCCTCTGGGCGGCCCAGGTGGGAAGCGAGAACCAGTTTCGCGCCTTGCTCGATGGCGTATTGGATGGTTGGAAGCGCTTCGCGGATGCGGCTGTCTTCTTCAATGCGGCGAACGCCGTTTGCATCAGGAGCCGAAAGCGGAACGTTGAAGTCGAGGCGCAAGAACACCGTTTTACCGGTGATTCGCAGATCGCGGATGTTGCGGATCGTGGAAGGGGTCGAGCTGGTCATGCCAGCGCCTGGACGTGTTTCATGACTTCCATTTGGGTGAATTTCACCCTGGTTTTGAGCGTATGCAGGTGCTTGCGTGATTGGGGTCGGCGCATTCGAAGTCGTAGTTCCGTGTTCCATATTACAGCCCTTTTTTCGCCATGTGGAGAGTCAGATCGACCATTCGAGCCGAGAAGCCCGATTCGTTGTCGTACCAGGAGATCACTTTCACGAAGTTGCCTTCGATGACGGTCGTCAGTTCAGCGTCAATCGTCGAGCTGTGAAGGTTTCCGTTGAAGTCGACCGAGACCAGAGGCTCGGTGCAGTAGCCAAGAAGGCCTTTCATTGGGCCCTCTGCAGCTTTTTTGAATGCAGCGTTGATCTCTTCACGGGTGGTCGATTTCTTGAGTTCGCCGGTGAAGTCGACCATCGAGACGTTCGGAGTAGGAACGCGGATCGAGAGGCCGTCGAGTTTGCCTTTGAGCTGAGGAAGAACCAAGCCCACGGCTTTTGCGGCGCCAGTGGTGGTTGGGATCATCGAAAGTGCAGCGGCGCGGGCGCGGCGTGGATCTTTGTGAGGAAGGTCGAGAAGCTGCTGATCGTTCGTGTAGCTGTGAACGGTGAGCATTGTTCCACGTACAATTCCGAAGTTATCGTCGAGAACTTTCGCGAGAGGTGCCAGGCAGTTCGTGGTGCACGAAGCGTTCGAAACGACGACGTGTTTAGCCGGATCGTAGGTGTTCTCGTTCACGCCCATGCAGAAGGTCGCGTCTGGGTTCTTTGAAGGAGCCGAGATGATGACGCGTTTAGCGCCTGCTTTCAGGTGCAATTCCGCTTTTTCACGGTCCGTAAAAATGCCGGTGCACTCATGAACGAAGTCGGTCTTCAGATCGCCCCAAGGAAGCTTGGTCGGATCTTTTTCTGCGTAAATTTTGATCGAGCGATTGCCGACCTTCAGGATGTTGCCTTCGACTCGAATGTCTTCCGGGTAAATGCCGTGGACAGAGTCATACTTGAGCAAGTTCGCGATCTGCTCGGGAGAAGTCAGGTCATTGATCCCGATAATTTCGATAGCGGGATTAGCAAACGCCAGGCGGGCGACTTTGCGACCAATACGTCCAAAACCATTGATTCCAACGCGGATAGTTTGAGGCATGGGCGGTTTATAGTCCCTTCTGCGCCGCGCCGTCAATCGTCTAGATGCGCCGCGTCTAAAATAGTCTGCTTTTCTTTTAAGTCTGGGAGCAAGAGGTGCAATCGGGGCGCCAGAACCTGTTTTAATCGATTTGGGCGGTTGCTTCGAGTCACCGCTTTGGCCCGAACCGTGCTGTTTTGGATAGGCTGACAGGTGAAATGGTGCTATGCGTTACGCCTTAGATTAGGGCCCCCTGCGGGGTCTGATTCAGAGGTTATCGATGAAGTCTTCAGCACAAGCGATCGCAGCGATTTTGGCTCTCCTGGCTTTGCCCTCTCTCGGAGGGACTGCTCACGCCGATGAGCCGGCAGCACTTTTCGCCCTGAAGGGCGAGACGCTTGGAATCGAGATTCGTAGTGCCGCGGGCACCGAGCTTCCGGCCGGCGCTGCTGCTTTTGAGATCAAGACAGTCGAAACCAAAATTCCAAGTTTCAAAGGCGCTCGCGTCGGTACGTATGAAGACCCGGTCGTTCCAGTGAGCGGAATCAAGGCAGGTGGAAACTACTGGGTCGATTATCACGTCGCTCGCGATGCTGATGCTGGCACCGAGATCGTTCGCATTGCTGGTCGCGATTTCTCGCTCACCGTTGTTGACGCCGAAATTCCAACCAGCCCGACCGTGCCGCTGTACATCGAGCTTCAGAGTCGCCAGACCGTCATTGCACACGGGCTCGAAGAGAATGTGATCGTTCAAGGCCCTTTGACAAAGAAGTACGTCGACCTTTATCGCGAGCACCGAATTGAACCGATCAAGCAGGCGATCACTCAGTATCCGACCGACGATCTGGACCAATGGGGACAGTTCGGTGCGAGCTGGAGACAGCTGGTTCTGGACGGCGCGATCGCTCCGCCTTGCTTGTTCGGTCCTGATTTCTGGCGCGACCCCGATGTGAATATGCTTCATCGCGTGGCCGCGGAAGTTCCAAATGGTTGGATCTACGCCTGGGATGAAGGCGAGTACAACGCGTACATGACGGGCCTGGCGCTCGCGCGCGTGAAAATGTTGAAACGCGAAATTCCAAATACGCGCATCATGATTACCCGTCAGGAAAATCCTGAGTTCCGCGCGTATGTAGATAACTTCACGCCAGTTCTCGATTGGTTCAAACAACCTGGAATGGTGCAGGACTATACGAAGCCCTACGGCCTCTACACTTCATGCATGGCGCAGGGAAATTGTAAGGAACAGACCGCCGCGAGCGCGGAAGGCCCGTCCGGTACGCCGATGATGGTGCTTGATGCGCCAGCCGTTCACACTCGCGCGTTTCCAGTGATGATCTACTCCATGGGCGCGACCTATGGTTTGTACTTCAACGGAACCCAGAACCTTCCAACTGCCTGGGCTCCAGGCGGCTTGTATAATGAGGGCGGCAACGGCGACGGCACGTTGGTCTATCCTTGCGGCGACGGACCATGCGCAAGCCTGCGTATGAAACGTCTTCGTCAGGGCATGAACGATGTCGAGTGGATGGCCATCGCACGTGCTCACGGCATCGCGATTGAATCGCCTGTGAAGGGCGCATTTGATTGGTCGAAGGAAGTTTCGGACTATGATGCGATTCGCGTGAAAGTAGCGAGTGCGCTTACGGCGGCTTCCGGTCATGACGTGATTGCGCCGTCGGAAATCGCGCCTTTAGTTCAGTAATGGGGTTGCGATGATAAAGCGGATGTTTGCAGTATCTCCAGCCTTACTCACGAGCCTGTCATTCTACGGCGGCGACGCCCGACTGACTTCTCTCGTGAGTGGCGAAGTTTCGACGGAAAAAGTGCTGATGGCGCGAACAGTCGATCCAGCAGCAAGCCGGATTGTTGAGATCGCCTGTATTAAAGATTCGGGAAAGCCGGCGCAGCTGTCGCCGGCTTATATTTCGATTTCAGGAAATGCCGTCACAGCGATGTCGAGCAGTGAGAATGAATTTGAAAGTGCTTTTTCCGGCACAGGCATGCTGTCTGGAGAGCCCTGGAAGTGGAACTATCTAAAATTTTCCATGATGTTCCCAGTGCCTCCCGCTCATGGCTACCTTCGCATCGAAGACGCTAACTTTATTACGCCTGCTCAGTTTATTGCTCGAAAGCAGCTGTTCTTTATCTCGAGCTACGATTCGACCCGGAAGGAAACTCCGGTTCAACTTTGGGACGCCGAACTTTCCTCGATGTCAGCTGAGCAGTACAGCGCTGCGTATTCCGATATGGGATG
>FSTL01000135.1_pt1 | contig 15971 bp, 15 predicted proteins | sample 1637241 | NCBI WGS metagenome assembly FSTL01 (sample SAMEA3914819, study PRJEB12502) | metagenome | biome: forest; material: soil | place: Canada | collected 2010-06-26 | depth 0.3 m | reverse complement strand
GTTCAGCAAGATCGGCTTTTGTAAGTGACTGGAAGTAAATCATAAGACTAATCCAGTCGAGTACTTAACGGTTTTGACGCGGTTGCGCAAGGGGTTTAGAGGCTTTGCATCAGACAGGAATACCTTTAGGAATCAGCATCTTACGACGCGCCGCAAAAGAGAAGCTCCGGCCCCTCTCTGAACCAAGAGAGAAGCCGGAGCTTAGACCCACGACATTTCCACCGGGACAGGCGGGCGCGGGATTTAGTTTGCGGGGCGGACTTAGTTCATGTGCTCGGCGAAGCGATCAATGTACTGAGCGGCCTTCTTCTTCTGATCGAGCGTCAGCGAAGCATGGAACTCTTTGAGCTTCGCGAAGACGGGATCGAAGTTCTGCTCAAATGAAGCATGGTGCTGAGCAACCAGCTTCTTGACCTGTGCAGCATCAAGGCTGTCCGAGAGGATCAGGCTTTTTACTGTTTCCAGGCCCTGTTTGCGCTCACCCTCATGCTTCTTGCGAACTTCGAGAAGCGTCTGAGTCAGAGCATCGAGTTTGCCTTGCTGCTCACTGGTGAGATCAAGCGTGCTAGTGATTTTCTTGGAAATCCACTTCACGCGAGACTCGGGATCATGCGGTCGGCACCCCGACACAATGCCCAAGCCGGCGAGCGCCGCGAGCATTCCAACAACCACTCCAAAACGTACTCTTAAACGATAGACGGACATATGTGACTCCTTCTGCTTCATCTCTGAAAAGCGGTTTGAACGTCTGAATTCAGAATAGCGCTCGACCGCCTGAGAAGCTTTGCAGAGACGTATGAAAGAGTAACAAGTTGTAACAAGGCAAATACCCGTGTTTTCAGGCATTTTTCTCGAAGGCCGCCATGCTATAATCAGGGCATGCGCGCGCTGCTGATTGATGACGATTTGAAACTCGCGAAGCTCCTCACCGAGTACCTTTCACGGTTTGGAATTGAGCTCACCGCTGCTCAAACGCCATCCGATGGACTCAAGCTGCTTCGAAGCAGCGTCGAACCCGATATTCTGATTCTCGATGTGATGCTTCCCGAACAAGATGGCTTCTCGGTTTGCCGAGAAGTCCGCACCGAGAGCGATATCCCCATCATCATGCTCACCGCTCGCGGCGAGACCACCGACCGAATCGTCGGGCTCGAGCTCGGCGCCGACGATTACCTTGCCAAGCCCTTTGACCCACGCGAACTCGTCGCGCGAATTCAATCGATCACGCGGCGCTCTGCCGGACGCCGCGAAGGAAAATCACTTCGTTTCGCCGACCTTGAAATCAAAACCGCCGAACGCGAAGCCTATCTTGCGGGCAAGGGTCTCGAGCTCACTTCGATGGAATACGAGCTTCTGTTTTTCTTAGCCTCGCACGCCGGCAAGAAAATCGATCGCGACGAAATCATGAATCACCTGCGCGGAATGGACTCGGATGTTTACAGCCGATCCATCGACATTCTGGTCAGCCGCCTGCGCTCGAAACTCGGCGAAGACTCGCGCGCACCTCGCTTCATTAAGACCGCCTGGGGCGCGGGGTATGTCTTCGTGAGGAATCCGCTATGAGCCGCGGAAAGGTATCCGGCTACTTTCTGTTGAGATCCGCGTCAAAGGAGCCAAGCCTATGAGCCGCTCTTCCCTCTACTTTCGACTTTTACTTGTCTATGGACTGACGTTCCTACTCATCGCGATGGGCCTGGGTTACGCGTTTCGAACCACTCAAACCATGGACGTTCGTAAGCTCTTCGTTTCCAATCTCGAGCTCTACGGAAACTACATTGCCCGCGATATCGGAACTCCTCCCCGCCTCGATCGCGCCAAAGAACTCCACGAGCAGACAGGCCTAGACATCGCGATTCACGGGCCGGGCACCGATTGGTCGACGAACGCAAAAGAGTTCGAGACCGCAAACTCCGATCAAGAAACAGGCTGGAAGCGTCGCTGGAAAACCCGGCCACATCGGCTTCAAGTCACTCAAGGTGGCTACACGTTCAGCTTTTCGAATCGAAATTGGCATGACCCGGCGAATGCTCCGTCCGCATTTGCCCTCGCCCTCGCACTCGCGGCGTTTGTCCTGATTCTCAGCTATCTGATGATTCGCTGGATCTTTCGCCCTCTGCACTGGATTCGCGAAGGCGCATTGGCCTTTGGAGAAGGTCAGTGGGAGCACCGCATTCCGCTGAAAGGCGTGAGCGAGTTGAATGATCTCTCGGTTTCGATGAACTCGATGGCCGGACGAATCCAAGCTCAGTTCAAAAGCATGCGGGATCTGCTCGTTGCGATCAGCCATGAGTTTCGCTCTCCCCTGACCCGCATGCGTGTTGCGCTCGAGTTCGTTCCCGACCCGAGCCTGCGCGAGTCGCTGAGTGAAGAAATTCTGCTGCTCGATCGCATGACCGAATCACTGCTCGAACGTGAGCGCCTGAACTCTCGTCCCGAGAGCCTGAAACGCGAAAGCGTCGACCTCACGGAGCTCACCGAGCGAGTCGCAAGACCCTTTCGCGATCGCGCACCCGGGCTCGATGCGCAGGTTCCAACCACGCCCGTTCAGGCTTCCGTCGATTCCGCACGATTCTCCATCGCCCTTCGAAACCTTCTCGAAAACGCCTTAAAACACGCTGGAAACACGCATAAGAAGATCGAGCTTCGATTCGAAGTCGCGCCAATCCAAGTCGGCTCGACTGGCAACAATCCCAACGAGGTCCGAATCAGCGTTCAGGATTTCGGCGGCGGAATCCCCGATGACGTTTTGAAACGCTTGGGCGAACCGTTTTTTAGACCTGAAGCCGCGCGCACCGGAAGCCGCGATCAGGGTGGATTCGGGCTTGGACTCAGCCTCACCTATTCGATTATCGAAGCCCATGGCGGGCGAATCGAAGCGTCGAGCCGTGAGGGCTACGGGACGAGGTTTACGATTGTTTTGCCGCTGAGTTAACCAGGCGCTAGTCGCGAGATGCACCGCTGTTCCGAAGCCGCTTTTCGAAACAGCTTTCGAGCCTGCTCGAGTCCAGATTCGCGACGAATCATGACTCATTACTTCGGTCACCCAATGCACCTCCGACGTCGGAAGTGCGATTTGTCACCGAAGTATTTTGTATAGAAACGACGCGCATTCGGACTATCTGAACTCGCCGATGCGGGTGGCGTGGAATGAGCGGCCTCTAAGCCACCAAAGCTCAAAACCCGAAAACGGATTTAATCCCAACAAGCGTTCTCACGCCCATGCGCTTTGGAACGAGGCGGGTGCGGTTCGAGCGAATAGAGCGGCTGATGGCTTTCCACGGATCGGATCCCTGGGACCATTCATTCCACTCGGTCGACGAAACGAAGATGCCCTGCACCGGTACGAAGTAGCGGCCGGAAAGGTATTTCACGACATCGCCAGCCACGCGGCGGCGATCGGCGGAAAGGCCACCGAGGTCGGGTTGGTGAAACGATTCGAAAACGCCGCGACGAACGACGAGCAGGAAGTCTTGTTCGCCGACACCGCTGTTAGCGCCCGAGCCACCGTTCACGCGGCCATTCACACGAATGAACACACCGTAAGCAGAAGGCAGGAGCTTGCCCCACCAGCTATGAAGGGCGCTGAGCAGGAAGTGGCGACGAGTCGAGCGAGCGACGGCGCGGTTGGTAGGCTTGGCTTCGCGGCGCAGGTACTCGACCTGATCGTAAAAACGCGTTTGTCCGAGGGATTCTTTCATCCACTGATCGACTTGTGCGCGATCGAAAATGACGAGTTCGCGATGTGAAACACGGTTTTCGATTTCCGAAGGCTGAAGTCCGATCCATTCCGAAAGGTCTTCGTGCTCTGCGAACGCAGTAATGACACGGCCTTCGTCGGTCACGATGAACGCAGGACCTGGGCGAAGCGCGTCGTCAAAGCCAGCAACGCTGCCGCCGGAAAGCGAACCTGAAGGAATGGCTCCGCCTTTTTTCTGCGGATTAAACAAGGTCTGGAAGCCCCGCCAGTCGCAACTCACGTCCATACAGAAGCCTCCACGCCCGAAGAATCTAAAACAGGGTCAAGCGTCATGCCGTCAGTACCGACGGGTGCCGCGACCAAACCAGCAGCTGCAACTGCGCTATCGAAGCCCGCACCTGGTTGAAAACCTGGAAGCTCGGATTTCGCGGCTGCATTTGCAGCTGCTTCCGTAAGTGCCGCAGCGGCATAGGCTGCACGACGCTCTTCGATTTCTTTCAACTGGCTGCTTGCGCCGTCGACTGCGATCGGAAGAATTCCGCGAGGCGGAACTTCGAGCGCAAAACGACTTGCCGGTGCCACGCGCTCGCCGCGCTTTTCGCGGGTCACGAGATCGGAGACCGAAACCTGATTCGGGAAGAAGAGATCGCCGGCAACCGCGCGACCTGTTCCGTTCATGACAAAGAGGCCTACTCCGCCGCCGCGCTTTTCGAGCGCGATGGTGCGAAGACGGCCGTCGCTGGTGCTACAAAGCGGTTGGATGCCTGCGACCGCGAGTACTGATGCCAAGAACGACTGCCATGCCGAGAGATTCTCGGTCGCAGCCAATGCGTTTTCCGGAAGGTCATAAACGATCAGGCGACCTTCGCCATCACCCACGGGGTGAAGCTTGTAGGAAACGCCGAGATCGATTTCCATCGATCCGCGACGACCTTCTTCAGAGCTCAATGCGCCTTCGAGTTCGCGACGTGCGGCTTCGCTGTAAAGCGGCGAACGCGGGAACACGACCACGCGACCGGCTTTCGCCCATTCAACGAGCTGAAGCACGGTTTTGCGCGTGATGATGGTCGATGGATCCACCATCAAAAGACGAGCTTCCTGATCCTGAAGCGCGAGATCGAGCGACGCGATCATGCGAGCGTTCGGGCCGACTTTTGCGACGACTTCGTCCCAAAGCACGCCCGGCGCAGACCAGAGATGCGGAGTGAGATAGAGAACGCGATTGGCGAGTGTAAGTTCACCTTCGGAAAGCGCGCGTGAAAGGGTTTCGGCGCGAGTACGGAAGCTGTGCGAGAGCGAGAACCATTCTGATTCGTCGATCAGAACGCCGCCGCCACGACCGCCCATTAACAGAAGCGATTTAAGAATGAGGAATTGCTTCTCGGCATCAGCCAGCGAGCGGAAGCCGCCCATGCCGGTCCAATGCACGTACGATGGCGCCGCGGTTCCCATACTGCTTGAAGCGCGAAGGGCCGACTCATCGAGAAGACTCGACAGGCGGGTGAAATCCGCGCCGGTGCCCGAAACCATCTGAAGAAACTGAGAGTATGCGAAACCTGGATCAGCTTCCGGTGTGAAGAGCTCGATCGGCTGAACGCGAAGGCCGACCGCGCGTTTGCGAACAAACTGCGCAGAGCGAGCACGGAAAACTTCTTCCGCGTGCTGATTGAACCAGCGGCGATTGATTTCTTCGTACTGACGCGTTTTCCAGCGATTTACGGCAGAAACGCCGCTTTCGGCGAATTCGCGCTGCGAGTAAAACTGCTCAAGACCCTGGCGATACGAGACCGCGCCACAGCTCGAGTGGTCGCCTGCTGGGCCAGCAAATCCCTGGCTCGCCGAAGCGCGCGGCGAACGATAGTACTTCCAAAGGCTACCGCTCAAAACAGCGGTAACACCGGCGAGCATATTGGGCTGTGAGCGCTCGAGGTCTGCGAGAAGCGCGTCCATGCGAGTAAGAAAATTCTGATAACGCTTGCTGAATTCCGGCGCCAAAAGTGACGGAAGTGCGAAGGCGTTCGGCGGAAGCGAGGAGCAGATGTTCTGTCCAAACGCGTCTTTTGCCATCGTTTCAGGCTTAGAAAACAGATCTTTTGGAAGGCCAGAGTTCGTGTAGTGAACGCCGACTTCAGGAGTCAGATAGAGACTGACTTTCATTTTACGTTCGTAAACGGCCTGCAGAAAACGCGACAATGTATGCGAAATATCGCTCTCAACGGCCTGCCAAGGAACAAAAGTCGCAACATGGGAAATGCCCGTCCGTAAAAGCGAATCCAGTCGCTCCCCTAGGCTCGTGGAACGAATTTCCCAATAGTTGACTAAAAGCTGAATCGGCGGATTCTTCACGCCTCTCTCCCGTCACTTCATGTGACTTGATTGACTAATTTTGGCGGCTTTGGTGGCTGGGATGAGCAAACTGGCGTAAACCGGTTGTTTGCTTAGAGAAAATGGTTCTCCCCCACCCACGTGTTGGAGTATGACACGCGATAAGCAAGAACATCAATACCGGGGGCCCGGGGGAAAAGTATTTTTATGTGGTTCTTCACCGACGAACAGAAAATGCTCCAAGAAACCGTGCGTCAATTCGCGCGCGAAGAACTGGGTCCGCACATCGAGAAGCTCGATCACGAAGAAGGCTTCAATCTGGAAGCCTTTCATAAGATGGGACAATTAGGCCTTTTGGGCATCACCGTCTCGGAAGATGACGGCGGAGCAGGCCTGGGCGCGGTTTCCGCGACAATCGCCATGGAAGAGATGGGCGCCGTTGACGCCTCCTCGACACTTTCCTACCTCGCGCACACGATTCTCTGCGTCAACCAGATCGGCGTAAACGGTAGCCCCGAACAGAAGCAGAAGTACCTCCCGAAGCTGATTAGCGGTGAATGGATCGGCGGAATGGGCATGTCCGAGCCTGAAGCCGGTTCCGATGCCCTGGGAATGAAGACCAAGGCTGTGCGCCAGGCAGACCACTATTTGGTCAATGGCTCGAAAACCTGGATCACCAATGGCCCGCTTGGCCATGTTTTCTATGTTTACGCGAAGACGGGCGACTCGAGGCGCGATCTCTCGACATTCATTATCGACCGCACGATGAAGGGTTTCGCGACCGGTAAGAAATTCTCGAAAATGGGAATGCGCGCCTCACCTACCGGCGAACTCGTCTTCGTTGACGTAAAAGTTCCTATCGAGAACCGCGTCGGCGAAGAAGGCGGATCGGTCAAAATGATGATGCGTAACCTCGATCTCGAGCGCATCACGATCGCCGGCATCTCCCTCGGAATCGCCCGCGGGTCGGTCGAAGCCATGGTTCAGTACGCAAAAGAGCGCAAACAATTCGGTAAGCCGATTGGCGCATTCCAGCAGATGCAGGAACGTATCGCTGAAGCGTCGGCCTGGTACGAGGCCTGCCGCTGCCTGACCTACGATGCCGCAAAGATGTGGGATGAAGGTTTGCTGAAGGGCAAAGAAGCATCCACCATGGCAGCGAAAGCTAAACTGCAGGCCGCGCAGATGGCCACACAGGTGGCGCTTGACGCCATTCAGGTCCTGGGCGGCTACGGCTACACTCGCGAATTTCCGGTCGAGCGCTTTATGCGCGACGCCAAGCTGATGGAAATCGGCGCCGGCACCAATGAAATCATGCGCCTCGTGATCGCCCGCCAGCTCCTTGGAGCTGAGACGGCGGATGCGCTGAAGTGAGTCGAAGCCGTTAGGCGGAGACGAACGGAAGCCTCTTTGACTTCGGGCTAAGCCCAGTCAAGCAAAGCATCGCATGAGCCCGAGATGCGTTGGAGCCGTAAGGCGGAAACGCGTCGAGGGCGCGTAACGAGCGCCGAAGTAAGCCGCAGCCGTTAATTAAGATTCGCACCGAAGTCGCGACCTTCTCTGGAGCAGCCCGCCAAACAACAGTTCGCGCGAATTGTTACACTACGTCATTTAATTAAAAGACCTGATCACATCGCGCCATCATCGCTCGCACTGGGCCATGGCTCGCCGATTGCTTTGGCGTCTGCCGTTCATTCGTGGCCAGGTGATTTCGCCCGGCCGCGCTTCCATGAAGGGTGGCTGCGATGCGTTCGGTGCTCAGCTCGGCGTTTTCTTGGTTAGTGGGTCTCGCGTTAGCTGGAATCGTCTACTTGGTTGCGACTCACAGTGCGCTGGCTCAAGAACAGCCCATCAGTGCCGATCCAGAAATTTTCAAATCCGAAAATCTTCTCAACCCCGGCTATGTAATGCCGGTCAGCCTCGAAGACAGCGTGAACTCTCTGGATACGACAGACGATTCAAGCGCGGAAGATCCAGACGGATCAATCACGCTGGCGCCCGACGAAGACGCGACTGCAGAAGCCGACCGCGCTCCTTCGCAGACCGCGGAAACCGCTCAGGCAGCGGGAACCGCAGGATCGAATCAAAATATTCACTCCGCAAGCCTGACTCCTGACTCGACTCACAGCGCAGGCATCGTAAAAGGAAATTCCGGAAAGGCCGTCGCGAGCGGCGACTCTGAAGAAGGCACTTCAACGGCCGAAACGAAGGGCATTTTAGATGGCGTTGCCGTGAACTATTTCGGAATTCTTCACGGCCCGGCCGTGGGCGACATCTCTGCCTATCAACCGAAGGCGACCGGCGGACGAGATCTTTCGCATCCCATTTTTATCCAGAACTACATCAACGTGAGTAAAGAGCTCAGCGAAGACGTTGCAGTTACGGCGCAGGGCTACTGGCTCTATCAACCCGTATTGAACCAGTACGTCGAGCTCATGGACCCGAGTCTGCGGGTTTCGAACAACCGCATGATCGACTACAAAGGGTTCAACCTCTACTCCGACATTCGTGCGCATTTTCCAGTGAGCTCACGGTCGCGCGATGAAGACATGCGGTTTGGAATTCAAACGTTCCAAGTCGCCTCCTTCACCCCCGAGGGATCACGCCTTACGGTCGGAGCGTTCGGCTCACTTCGATACAACTTCTTCGGAAAACAGGGGGAAGGTCGCCAGGTCGAACTTTACGGAGCCCCAAACATCGCCTATCAGCTGAGCCCCAAAGTCGCGCTCACCGCCCTCTATGAAATGGGCGCCACGAACTACGTCAATTCCGTGAGCGGGGTCTTTTACAACGACGGAAACGACCTGGAACCGGGTGTGAGATGGGACGTCAGTGAATCACTTTCCCTGAGCCCCTACCTCACCATCATGGTCAACGACGAGGTCAGTTTGAAAACTACTTCAATCGGGATGATGGTGAACTGGATTGTGCTCTGATACTCTTTCTATGAATGAATAGCGGGCCCGTTGCCGACTGGTATATCGAATCGCCTTCCCAAACCGGACAAACCGGGCCGTTTACCGCTGAGCAAATTCAAGCTCAGCTGGGACGCGGGGAAATCACCCTTGCCCACAAGGTCACAGCCGAATGGCTCTGCGGTGAGTGGATTACGGTCGCCGATCTGATCGCGGGTTATCAAGCAGCGCAAAGCACCCATGGAAGCGCTTCTACAGCGCCATCCGCGCCGACCGCGTCAGAAAAAATCGATCCCGTTCGGATGGAAGTTCTTCAAGCGGCGATTCAAGCGACGCCTCCTCCTCCTCCGGTACCGGTCGAATTACCGAGCGCTCCCCTTTTTCAGGTCAACGAGCCTCTGGCTGCCCCACCCACCGCCATCGATCACGCGGCCGCCGCTCCCGTTCGAAGCGGCCCATTTACACCTCCACCGCGCCCACCTGAGTTTCTCGATGTCGCTTCGACTGCCGAAGCGGTTCGCCCGACCCACGATCCGAACCTCGAACTTTTTGACACCTTCCAAGCCGCTCGTGAAAAAAAGGGCGGCGGTACGCGTCCTTCGGCCCCCGGCACCTTTCCGACCGAAACGGCCCCGGACACTGCTCAGCAGGCCTTTAAAATTACACCTCGTATGTGGAAGCAGCTGGGTGCCGTGCTCGGCGGTGTTCTGCTGGTCTGGGCCGTGATTACCTTTGTTTCACGACCAGCGTCCCAACCGCAGCAAGCGAAAGAAACCGCGCCTGAAGCGGCCCACGAAGTTCGCGGCGGTTCAGCCACTGCGCCTGGTTTCCGCTCTGGAAACGATTTCAGCTCAGCTCCCCAACACGGTGGCGCGACGCAACAAGGTGCAGCACCTCAAGCGCACACTCCTCCCGCGGGAAATCCAAGCGCTTCGCGTCGGGCTCCGGCACCGGCTCCTGCCTTCGAGCAAAATCAAGAGACCCCTCCGCCGGCTCAGGATTACCAGCCGCAGGAAGGTTACGATAACGCGCCTCCGCCTCCGATCGAAGCGCCTCCGCCACCACCGCCAAACGAAGGTCCAGAAGGACCAAACATCGGCGCGCCTCCGCAGTCGGAAGCCAATCCGTAGCCGCTTCCGCGCTAGTTCTGCTTCCTCTTCTTCCTCTTAAAGTAGCGGGTGCTCGATCTCTGGCGCATCCGGTGGAGGATTCGGCTGAGGCTCGGGAGCTTTCGGTAATTTTACCGGTGGAACCGTAGGTGGCGTCGTCGGTGGAACCGATGGCTGCGGAAGTGAAGGCTGCCCTGATGGTTTTCCAACAGGCCCTTTTCCAAAATGCATCTCGCGTGGAATGGACGCCGGATCGACAATCGGTCCTTCGCCTTCAGGCCACTGCGCGGGCGGCGCCAGCCATTGATACTCGAGCTCTTTAACAAGCCCCTTCGCTTGAAGGTCGAGCATCAAAGCCTTCTCATCTTCACCGCAATTGTCTTCACCGTCGGTCAGTACGACGAGCTTCGGTTTCGGTTCCGGAAACTCCTCGAGATATTTTTTCGCCATCTTCAATCCACTTCCGAGTGGGGTCGCCCCCTTCGGAAGGAAGTGCTGAAGGTATTCGCGAATAGCGGGCCCAAATCCGGGCCCTGGCTTCACTCGGAAATGGACGGAATTACAGTTTCCGCCGCCAAAAACGATGAGCCCAACCTGCCCACCGCGCTCTTCCATCGAGTCCACGCCGTTCAGAATCTGGGTCTTTGCGCGCACGAAGCGGCTGTCCTGCTCCATGCTGCCCGACGCATCCAAGAGGTACAGAATGCGCTCCTGTGCCCAACCGCTAGGGCCAGCGAGGCCCCCGATTACAGCAAGAACGACCGCAGCCCCCCGAAAAAACCCCATTCGTTCAATTATATCACATACTTGCGATGCCCATAAGCCTCGAATTTCATTGACGAAGTCGATCAGAACGCATAACCCTGAAATCACCGTGAAACCAACCTCCCCGTCTGGCTTTTTCATCACCTTCGAAGGCACCGAAGGCGCCGGCAAGTCGACCCTGATGCGCGCCATCAGTGCGGCCCTCGCTGCGCGCGGGGTTGCGCATACGCAAACACGTGAACCGGGCGGAACGGGGCTGGCTGAAAAGATTCGCGCGCTCATTCTGGCGGGAACTCCAGAAGACGCCATGGCTCCGACGACGGAACTTTTTCTCTACGAAGCTGCGCGCTCCGAACATCTGGCCCGCACGATTACTCCTGCGCTTGCGCGTGGCGAAGTCGTGCTCTGCGATCGCTTCACCGACTCCACTCTCGCCTATCAAGCCCATGCGCGCGGACTTCCGTGGAAGGAAGTCGTCATCGCGAATCGCATCGCTACTTCGGGACTGAAACCCAACCTCACCGTCTGGCTCGATATAGATCCAGCTCAGGGGCTATCGCGTGCGCAGGATCCGAATCGTTTTGAAGCCGAAGGTTTGGCGTTTCAGAAAAGAGTTCGCGCAGGTTTCGCGCGCGCCATGAAGGCCGATGCTCGCCGGTGGCTCAAACTTCCGGCTCGCGGAAAAACGCCAGAATACCTTGCCGAGCGTGTCTTGGCCGAGCTCGACAAGCGCTGGAAAAAGCGCGCCACCAAAAAGTCCGAAGGAAAATCCCGTGGCTAGAGCTCCAAAGGCTGCAGCAGCGCCACAAACTCCCGGCGTTCTTCCAGTGCCACCCGCGATGGTGCGCCACCATCTCGAAACACTGACTCGTCCGATGCTTCAATGGGCCGAGACCGGTCGCGTTCCGCCCGTCCTTCTTTTGACCGGCCCTTCTGGAACTGGCAAACGTGAGATCACTTACTTCCTTGCTCAGTGGCTTCTCTGCGAACAAGTCGGATTTGGAAAACGACTCGGGCGCGGAGCTCAGGCTTCTGCCGCCGCAGCCGAAGAAGATGAAAATCAAGACTCACTCTTTGGCGGCCAACCCGCCGCAAGCCAACCAGAACCGGTCCCGGCTGCCGCTTCCGCCGTCTCGGGAAAAGTCGAAGTCCCGATTCAGCCGTGCGGAAAATGCCTCTCGTGCCAGAAAGCCCTTCAAGGCACTTGGGTTGATTTCACCGAAATCGCGCCCGACGAAGAAGAAGGTTCGACCTCGCTGAAGATCGATCAGTTCCGCCAGATGAAAGCCACGATCGGCTTTGGCGCATTCGACGGCGCTTTCCGCATCACACTGATTCGCGGCGCGGATCGAATGACCACGCAGGCCGCGAACTCGCTTCTCAAAATTCTTGAAGAGCCACCACCGGGTTGGATCTTTTTCATGACGGCATCGGACCCGTCCCTCGTTCTGCCAACCCTGCTTTCTCGGTCGCAAACGATTCGCCTTCGCCCCTTCACGCGCGAGGAGCTTCGCGAGCTTCTTCGCGCCACTGATCTACCGATCGAACGCCATGCTCTTTGCGCAGACCTTGCGCAGGGCAGCTGGGGACGCGCCGTCGAGCTCGCGCAGAGCGACACTTGGGAACGCCGCGCCTCGGTTTTTCGTTTTCTCGAAAGGCCGGCCGCCGAGCTGAACTCGCTGGTCGACTGGGCTGCTCTGGAACCCGCGAACTTCACTTTCCTCCTCGATCAGCTCGAGCAGATTCTCTCGGACCTCGTGCAGTCGACGCTGACCGAACCAGGACGAACCTACGACTATTTGAACGCCGACGGAAAAATGGCTCTCACCTCACATTCGCGAGAGGCGCTCCGGAGGCTCGGGTCTCAAGAAGCTGCCCGTGAGTTTTGGATTGAGCGTGCGCGCCGGGTGTTTCGTGCCAGAATAGAGAGCATGGCCCCCCTGAACCGTAAAATCCTCATTCAGGATATCCTGATCCCATTCCTATGAGAGCTCGGCTTCGATGATCCAGCTGGAAGGCGTCGGCAAACGCTTCGATGGACGTTGGGTGTTTCAAGGGGTGAACCTTACCGTTCGCTCGCAAGAGTCCGTCGCGCTCGTGGGCCCTTCGGGTGGCGGAAAAAGCGTCTTGATGAAAATGGTCGCGGGGCTTCTCTCCTGCGATGAAGGAAAGATCAGTCTCGGCAATCCAAATCTCGGGATGCTCTTCCAGAAAAACGCGCTCTTTGACTCGCTCACTGTCGAGGAGAATCTTCTTTTCCCGCTGAAAGAGCGCAAAGGCATTACCGGCGCCCCAGCACGCGAACGTGCTCGAGAGTTTTTGACCGCAGTGGGCCTGGCCGGAAACGAAAACCTCTACCCCGACGAAATTTCGGGCGGCATGCAAAAGCGCCTGGGCATCGCCCGCGCTCTGATCGTCGAGCCTGAGATTATTTTGTATGACGAGCCCACCGCCGGACTCGACCCGATCACCTCGAAGAAAATCGCCGACCTGATTCGCGAGCTTCGCGTGCGCGTGAAAAGCACGCTGCTCACCGTGACCAACGATATGCAACGCGCGTATCAGATTGGTGACCGCATCTGCCTTCTTGCTCAAGGAAAGCTGATGGAAGGCGGAACGCCCGAACAAGTGCAGAAGACGACCGATCCTGCGCTGAGACAGTTTATTTTCGGCCTGAAAAATGGCCCGCTCACCGCTCATACGGCCACCGATGATGTTGCCGAAGAAGCGCCGAACACGGCCGAGCAAGATCCAGCGGAGACCGCGACATGAGCATTCGCTTTGATCAGGTCAGCAAGCGCTTTGGTTCGAAGATTATTCTCACGGACGTCTCGTTTGAAGTCTCGCCGGGCGAGATTCTCTTCGTCTTGGGCAAGAGCGGCATGGGCAAGTCCGTCACGCTCAAACACATCGTGGGTGTGATGCGCCCCGAGAGCGGCCGCGTTTGGGTCGACGGCGATGATGTCACGAAGATGGACCCCGAGCAGCTCAGCGATATGCGCCGTAAATGTGGGATGGTTTTCCAACATCCGGCCCTGCTCGACTCGCTCAGTATTTACGAGAACGTTTCGTTTGGGCTTCGCACCCCGCAGTACACGCGCTCGCTCCCAAGACCTCTGACCGAATCCGAAATTCGCGCGATCGTCGTCGAGAAACTCAAACTCGTGCACCTGGGAACCGACATCTTGAATCGTTTTCCGACCGAGATTTCGTACGGAATGCAGAAGCGCGTCTCACTGGCTCGCACGTTGGCGCCGGGCCCAAAATTTCTCCTGTTTGATGAACCGACCACGGGCCTTGACCCGATTACGACGACCGCTGTGAATGACCTGATTTTTGAGCTTTCGCGTCAGCTGAAAGTGACAAGCGTGGTCGTCTCGCACGATATGGCCTGCGCTCTGAAAATCGCGGACCGCGTTCTGGTTCTTGATCAGGCGCGCATTCTTGCGCTCAATACGGTTGCCGAAATCAAACGCTCGCGCGAGCCGCTGATTCGCGAATTCTTGGCCGAAACGTTGGCGCTTCTTCCTCCCGAAGAGCGTGGCGATCTTGAAAACGGAACCGGAGGTGCGCAGTGAAAAAGATTCCCGGACCTCTGGTCGCACTCGAAGGCTTTCTCGCCGAACTCGGCGGCTTGGGTATTTTTCTCGCCGAAGTGACCAAGACGACTCTGCGCACTCGCGGAAATCTCGCGCCCATCATGGCCCAGATCGCGGACGTCTCGTATCGCTCACTTTCCACCGTCGCGTTCGCAGGTGTCTTTGTCGGCGCTATTCTTGTCCTTCAGTTCAACCTGATCTTGATGAAATACGACGCCCAAATCTTCCTGGGTGGCTTGAATACTTCCGCCGTCGTTCGTGAAGTCGGCCCGCTTCTGATTTCGTTTCTTCTCGCAGGCAAGATCGGCGCGTTCACCGCAGCCGAGCTCGGAACGATGCGAGTCACTGAGCAGATCGATGCGATTGAATGCTTGGGCACGAACCCGATTCAGTATCTGATCGTGCCGCGTTTTGTGGGCATCGTGATTTCGAGTCTCTTGCTTCTGATGATCGGTCTCGTGATTTCCATCGCAGGCTCGATGGGCGTGGCGAGTCTGCTCTGTGGGCTCAATCCCCTTCAGTTTGCCTCGAGCATTCCTCGCTTTGTCGGTATGACGACTCTGTTTTCGGGGATGTTCAAGTCGCTCGTTTACGGCGTCATCGTGGCGGGCGTGTCCTGCTACAAAGGCTTCACCGCATCAGGCGGCGCACGTGGCGTTGGCCGCGCAGTGACCTTGGCTGCGATCTACACGAACTTCTACATCGTGGTCGCGAACTTCGCGACGAGCCAGATGCTCCACGCGTTCGGCTCGCTCTTCGGCGGGGGCCACTGATGTTTGCCGCCATTCGCGAACAGGTCACGTTCACCCGCGAAGTCCTCTCACTTTTCTTCGAGACTCTGTCTTGGATTCCACGTCGCCCGTGGCGTTGGGGCGAAATCGCAAGCTCGATCGTCAGCATGGGCCTCGGCAGCCTTCCGGTGATTGGCGTTTCCACCGCGTTCGCCGGACTAGTCGTTACGGTGGAAATCGCCTGGCACATGGACCAGGCCCTCCACACGATCAGCATGATTCCGGGCTTCACCGGCCAGTTCATCGTGCGCGAAATCGGCATCGCCGTGCCGGCCCTCTTGATGGTCGCCAAAGTCGGCGCCTCGACGACTGCCGAAATCGGAACCATGAAAGTCACTGAGCAGATCGATGCGCTCAGGCTGCTTCGCATCGACCCTGTGGGCTACCTGGTATTCCCTCGCTTCATCGCGAGCATTATCTCGATCACCTGCCTGACCCTAATCGCCATCGGCGTCACGCTTTCGTGCGCGATCTTCGTCGCAACCGCCCAATACGGCTTCTCGACGCTCGAATTCCTAAACGCCCTTCGCCACTTTGTCGGGCCCCAGGACATCGTCTGCGCCCTGATCAAAGGCGCAGTCTTCGGAGCCATCATTCCGATCATCTCGTGTGCGTATGGTTTTCGTTGCGCAGGCGGCGCCCGCGGCGTCGGCACGACGACGACCAACGCCGTCGTTGCTTCCACCATGGCCGTCATCACCTTCGACTTTATCCTGACCTACTTTTTCACCTGGATCCTCTGAGGTCCGCGGTTCGGACTCTCAACTAGG
>FSTL01000292.1_pt1 | contig 16199 bp, 15 predicted proteins | sample 1637241 | NCBI WGS metagenome assembly FSTL01 (sample SAMEA3914819, study PRJEB12502) | metagenome | biome: forest; material: soil | place: Canada | collected 2010-06-26 | depth 0.3 m | reverse complement strand
GAATGATATCTTGAGTGCAGACCCAAATCAGCCCGCTACAAATGGAGTGGTGCTCTTGCTTCGGGCTGAAATGAAGTCCGAATTCAAGTCTGTGAGATCGGAAATCGGTCAGATGAAGACCGATATCGCGGTGTTGAAGTCTGATGTTTCTGAGCTCAAGACCGATGTCAAACAGCTCAAAGGCTCCGTCGAAATGATTGCTCAGCAGGTTTCCATCTTGGTCAGTCGCAAGTAAGTCCGATTCTCAGACTAAAAATGAAAAGCCGAGCAGCGTTTGAAAGACGCGCGCTCGGCTTTTTCTTTTCTTTCGGTCCGGAACCTCTGGAAGTTAGCCCAAGCTCTCGCCCTTTTTGAGGCGGGCCTTTTGAATCAGCGCCGTCGTGCTTCGACCTTCGACGTAGGGAAGCGACTTCACCTGGCCACCCCAAGCCATGACTTCCGCGCCACCGACGATCTGATCTACTTTCCAGTCGCCACCCTTCACCAGGACATCTGGGTGAACGGCCAAAATCAGCTTCAACGGAGTATCGCCAGCGAACTCGTCTTCAAACCAGGTCACGTAGTCGACGCACTCGAGAGCTGCCATGACTTCGAGACGGTCTTCGAGACGATTGAGCGGGCGCTCGGGTCCCTTCAATCGAACGACTGATGCATCGCTGTTGAGCGCGACAACGAGCTTGGTGCCTTGGCTACGAGCCTGCTGAAGATAGGTGACATGACCTTTGTGAAGAAGGTCGAATACTCCGTTCGTAAAGACCACTCGTTCGGACGGGCTCTTCTTATGAAGAGCGGCAATCTCGCCTGCGAGATCATCAGGCGATTTGATTTTCGTAAGAAAGTCGCGAGGTGCTGCCATGGTCGAAACCTATAATCTCGCGACTTCTTCGGGTTGAACACCCGAAGCCAGATCGTGCCAGCAACGGCGGCGAGAGTCGAAAAGCGCCCAGACCAGGCCGATTCCGAAAAACGCGACACTCGGAACAAAGAACACCGCACGCGCAAAGGTCGCACCTGCTCCGCCTGTCAGCTTTAGACCCATCATGCGTTTTCCGACCGATGATCCAAAAGCTACTTCCTGAAACAGAAGCAAAGCCCAGTTCGCGGCTGCGATAAAAAGTGCGGCGCCGACTAGGATCGGCGCGTTCATCGTCGTCGACATGGCCATCGTGCTGAGATGCTGCGAAGAGAAAACGAGTGCGAGCATCCCCAAGCTAAATCCAGAACAGACCATCTGATCTGTGATGAATGCCATCAGGCGCTTGGCTACGTAGATAAAACCGAAACCAGAGCCCATGCTCGTATCGAGTGAAGGTGTCTCTACGGCTTGAACCGGAGCCTGCGCGATTTGCGAAACACGAGCGCGTGATGCGACGGTCGGAACATGAATTGTGGGAACCGGTCTTGCGAATCCGGCGGCCGTTGCGCCAGCAGGAGCCCGAACCGTATCGAACTTTGAAACGGTCTTTGGTGCCGCCTGGGGCATTCCAAAAAGATCGCGACCAGACGGATTCGTCGCAGACTGCGGACGAGTGGCTTTGGCCGCTACCTGAGCAACAGGCGCGTAAGGAAGCCCGTCCGCAAATGGGTGGAATCCAAGTCCCTGACTGAGTGGTTTAAACTGAAGAGAAGGGCGTTCCGGAGGCAAGCTCGCCATGTCGTCACCTCATCATGATTTTCTAAGGAACGCTACCGCGGTCGCAACTGAAAAGAGACAAGCCGTCTCGGCACGAAGGATCAGAGGCCCAAGCGAGACGGAGGTGCTTCCCGAGCCGTCAAGAAGACCGCGCTCTTTTTCACTCCAGCCACCCTCAGGGCCAATCAAGATGCGAATGCCCGGGCGCCACAGGTCGGCTTCACTCGTCAGGCGATCAAAGAGAATCGGCGCCTCGTGAGCGACACGCTCATCCGCGACGATTCGGCGGGCCGAGGCCGTGTCGGCTAAATGCCTTTCAAGCGAGGTCGGCATCTTGATTTCCATCGCCCCAAGGCGCCCGCACTGCTTCAAGGTTTGGTCGGCAATGCGCTGCCAGCGCTCGCGGAAGACTTGCGGGCCTTTTCGGTCGATCTGAACAACGGTGTGGGCCGTCACCAATGGGGTCAGCGAACGAACCCCGAGTTCGACGGCTTTCTCAACGATCCATTCCATCGCATCGCCCTTGAGAATCGCGACCTCGAGGTCAATCGGCAGCACTTCAGAAACCCCTGCCTGACGGGTCGAAATCGTCGCTTCAGAAGCAGTCAAGAAAACGGATTTTCCGCGAACTCTGAGAACCGATAAGACCGCAGCGCCCTTTCCATCTAAGGCTTCGACGGTATCGCCGTCGCGCAACCGCATCACCTGGGTGATGTGATGGGCTTCATTTTCAGGCAGTTCGACTTCACTGTCCGGCTTTGGCAGATTCGGGCTCAAGACGCGCTTCATGCTCTCTGTTTATCTCACGAGCTGAATTCGAGCCAGAGGCTCAAGCCCTGCACTCATCGAAATCTCTGGAATGCGGGCGCCCTTCCGCGCCAACACGGCATTGCCCCAAAACCAGAGCGGAAAGTAGGCAAGCTTCTCGGCCATCAAGCCCTGAACGCGCCCTATGAGTTCGATTCGACGCGATTCGCTCACTTCACTCATCCACTCTTTCAAAAGTCTGTCGACCTCAGGGTCGCTAAATCCCACCCGGTTGCGACTCTGCCCGGTGAAGAGTGCCCGGTAGTAAATCGAGGCGTCCGAAACCCCCACCCAGCGCGAGGAGTAGAGCTGGAAGCGTCCTTTTTGAATCGCACTTAAAAACACAGCCGGCTCAACGACATCGAGATCAAGCTGAATCCCAATTCTTCCCAGCATCCGTTGGAAAATCAATGCAGGCTCAGAACCTTCGCGTACAGGCGTAGTTCGATATTTGAGATGAAACCGCGTTCCATCGGAATCGCGTGGCAGCCCCGCTTGATCGAGAAGCTTTTCGGCTTCGCCCGGGTTGTAGGGAAAGCTGAAAGCCCGTCCTCCAGGAAGCGACGGTTCCATGAAACTGCCCGCGACCGTTCCAAAACCAAACATCTTGGTTCGAACGATCTCTTCGCGATCGATTGCCATCGCAATAGCCCTGCGAACCTCGGGGCGCTTGAGCAACGGATCACGATGATTGAATGCGAGATAACTCACGTTCACGCCCGGTCGTTCGGTGAGATCAAACCGATCCGCAAACTCGCGTGCGAGCCACCGCGTTTTAGAAAGCGAAACTCCGTTTTGAGCCACGTCGACTTCGCCTCGCAGCAGCTTCAAGGCTCGAGTGTTGTCGTCTCTGACAAAGAAGAACTTCAGGCGGGGCTGAAGCTCGGTAGCCGCCGACGAAACGCGTTCTAAAAGTAAATCGGTTGCAGGAGCCGCCACCCAGTGAAGGGGACGATAGTCGCCACTTCCCACAACGGAATGCCCGAGCGTCGGCTCGACGCAGGGGCGGGCCTCGCCTTCGACGCGGAAATATCGCAGAAGCGAGGCGTTGTTCATGAAGTAGGGGTCGGGAGCCGACATTTCGACGACCACATCCTGGGGCGCCTTGGGGTCAGTGTGAGTTCCTTTCCAACTTGGAAAGGCTCCTTGAAGAGCCGAAATCGGCTTTCCAGCTCGGTACTCTTCCAGGCACACCGCAAGTCGCGCGGCATCGATCGGTTCGCCGCCATGATCTTTAAGGCCTGACCTCAATCGGAAGACCCAACGAAGACCGTCGGGCGTGACGCGCCAAGATTCCGACAGATCAGGCTGCGCCTTCAAGCGAACGTCCATGCGTGTAAGCGCTCGAAAAATCAGTCCGCCGAGCCGCTGGCCGGTGGCATCAACTGAAGCACGCGGATTGAGAGTCGAGGGAGGGGCGTCGAGAAGGATCCGAAGGGGAAGGGGACCTGCGAGCTCAGCGGAATCTCCAGAAAACCAGCATCCAGAAAGCGAAAGACCCACGCAGAGGGTGCTCGCGATCCGCATCGCTATGATAGACTGGATGGACCGCCTCGCCATGAAAGTCAAAACGCTCTCCCTGTTACTGACACTTGCTGTTTTCGCCTTCGAACTCTTCTCGGGGCCGACGAGCTGGGCCGGCGTGCCTTCTGCTTCACTCAGCCTCGGCGGTGAGCTCAGCGGAAGTCTCAAGAAGCATGTCGATTTCTGGATCGATATCTATTCAAAATACCACACCAGTCAGTCCGTGATCCATGATGCACGCTACGTAGATCATATTTATGAAGTGATCGATTCGCCTGGCTCTGCAAAAGAGGCGAAAAAGAAGTGGCGTGCAGTGCTCATGTCGCTTCACGAGAAGCAAGTGCGGGCCGGCAAGCCTGACCTCGATCCGGCGACGCTTACTGCTAACGAACGCAAGGTCTACGCGCTGTTTGACGACATTCGCGAGCCCAGCAAGTTTCTGAATGCTGCGCACAGAAAAAGGCTTCGATCGCAGATCGGGCAACGCGAAGCCCATCTGGATGGACTCAAGGCCTCGGGACGCTATCTACCATTGATGGAAGAAGTGTTTAAGGCAAACGGCCTGCCGATCGAGCTCACTCGCCTTCCGTTTGTTGAAAGCAGCTTCAATCTCAAGGCGCGCTCGAAAGTCGGCGCGAGCGGAATCTGGCAGTTCATGCCAAATACCGGTCGTCTTTTTCTGAACGTGAATGCGGCAATCGACGAGCGCAATGACCCGGTCCGGGCGACCGAGGCGGCTGCGCGCCTGCTGAAACTGAATTACGATTCACTCGGCACCTGGCCACTCGCGGTTACCGCGTACAACAACGGTCGCAAAAACATGATGCGTCTGGTGCGAAGACTGGGTTCGCAGGACTTCGAAGATCTCCTGACGATCTACCATGGACGCGCGTTCGGCTTTGCGAGCAGCAACTTCTACTCCTGCCTTCTTGCGACGATCGAGATCCACAAGAACTACAGAAAGTACTTTGGCGAAATCGAGTTCCAAAAACCCGACGATTTCTTCGAGGCTCCGCTCCCCGACTCCGTGGTCCTGCCCGAGCTGATTCGTCTCATGAGCTACGATACAGACCGTCTAAAGGTACTGAATCCTGGGATTGATTCTGACGTGTTTCGCGGAAAGCTTATGTTGCCAGCCGCCTATAAGCTGAGACTCCCGATGACCGGCAGTTTGGCCGGTCTCGAGAAGGCCAGCGCCGCTAAGGTCTTTTTGATCGGTTATGCCCAAATTCCGGCTGTATTTAAATCCGCCGGAACCGACAACGGAACTTCTCCCTACCCGAGCAAGCCCCGTTCTGGTACTCGCCGACGCAAGCAACACAATCGCAGGTCGGAGTAGTCAGACCATGTTTATCATCGGAATCGCCGGTGGATCCGGTTCCGGAAAAACGACTTTCACTAAGAAAGTCCTTCAACGCGTAAACCACCCAGGCGTCGGGCACCTGAGCCAGGACTCCTACTATCTTCCTTCGCCGCCGCAGGACCATAAAGTCCATGGCGAGCCGAACTTCGACCATCCTGATGCTTTCGACTGGCCGCTCCTTCGCGACCATTTGGCTGAGCTCAAGAGCGGCAAAGAAGTCAAAGTTCCGGTCTATGACTTTAGTGTGAGTCGCCGCACTCCAGAGACTGTCACCCTCGGACCGTGCAAAGCCATCCTGATGGAAGGCATCTTCACTCTTTGGAATGAAGAGATTCGCAATCTATTCGACGTCCGTGTCTATCTTCACGTCGATGCCGACATTCGCTTCATCCGCCGTTTGCACCGCGATGTTCGCGAGCGCGGTCGTTCTCTCGACAGCATCATTCGTCAGTATTACGATACAGTTCGTCCTATGCACCGTGAGTTCTTAGAACACACCCGTCAATTCGCCGACCTCGTCGTGGGCGAAGAAACCGACATTGCAGCAGAAGTGCTTGCTGCTCGAGTGAGACAACTAATGATTACTGAGGGAATCTCTTGAGTCGCGACCGATCCAAACCGCCCGAAGAAACCGATGCACTCAGAGCAGACACGGGCCGAGTTCATGATGCCCCTGTCGGTCTTCGGATTCTTCCACTTGGAGGTTTGGGCGAAATCGGCATGAACTGCATGGTGCTCGAGTACGATGACGAAATCATCGTCGTCGACTGCGGGCTGCTCTTCTCGGATCTCGACCATTTCGGTGTCGAGTTCGTCATTCCGGATTTTCAGTACCTCAAGGACCGTAAGGACAAGGTCAAAGGCTTTGTCCTGACCCATGGTCATGAAGATCATATCGGAGCCCTTCCGTTTGCTCTTAAAGCCGGAATTCGCGCTCCCGTTTACGCATCGACTTTCACCACTCTCATGGTCAAAGAGCGGATGAAAGAACACGGGCTCACACCCGATTTTCGTCCATTCAAAATGGGCGACACGATCCAGCTCAAACACTTCAAGATTCAAACCGTCTCGGTGAACCACAGCATTATCGATGCTGCGGCCTTGATCATCGACACTCCTGTGGGTCGCATCATTCACACGGGCGATTTTAAAATCGATCCGACTCCGTTCTACGGCCAACAGCTCGATAAGAATCTGTTCGGAAAAGCCGGCGACGATGGCGTTTTGCTTCTGATGTCTGACTCGACAAACGTCGAGCGCCACACGCACAGCATGAGCGAGAGCGTGATCTATCAGAAATTTGAGCAGCTCTTTGCGGCCGCCGAGGGCTTGATCGTGCTTTCGATGTTCTCTTCGAACGTCGCGCGAATGGGCCAGATTTTTGAAGTCGCAGCCAAGCTTGGAAAGAAAGTCGCGCTCTCAGGCCGCTCCATGGAAACCAACGTTCGGTTGGGAATGGAAGCGGGCTATCTGAAAGACGCGCCGGGCGTGCTTCTGGGGATCAACGAGATCGACGCTCATCGGCGTAAAGACGTGATCGTTCTTTCGACGGGAAGTCAGGGTGAATATCGCTCTTCGCTCTTCCGTATCGCCCAGGGCGAACACAGCCAGATTCAGCTTCAACAAGGCGATCTGGTTTTGATGAGCTCGAAGTTCATCCCTGGAAATGAAAAAGCCATCGGCCGCATGATCAATGATCTATTCCGCCAAGGCGCTGAGGTTCTCTACGAAGCGGTTCACGACATTCACACGTCGGGACACGCCACGAAGCCTGAGCTTCGCGAAATGCTCGAACTGGTACGCCCTCAGTACTTCATCCCGATTCACGGTGAATACCGGCACCTCGTTCATCACACGAAGCTCGCTCACGAGTTCGGAATGAAGAACGAAAACGTCCTACTCGCCACCAACGGCGACGTCATTCAGCTCACTGGCAATAGCTGCGAAGTGATCGACCACATTCATGAGCCGCGTGTTCTGGTCGAGGGCCGAGACGGTAACGATATTTCGAAGCTCGTTTTGAAAGATCGCCGCCAAATCGGAGAGAAGGGCATCGTGTTTGCCCTGATGGTTCGAAACGTCGAAAGTCGCCGCATTATTTCTGGCCCAGAAATTATCTGCAAAGGCCTGGTTCACGAGAACATCGAGGGCTGGCTCATCGAAGAAGCGCGGAACATCGCTAGAAAAGTCATCGCCGAGTACGATCACCAGATCGGGACCAATCAACCCATGATGGACCTTCAAGAGCAGATTCGCATCGAGCTCAGACGGTTCTTCAACAACAACATCGGCAAGAAGCCGGTCGTGTTGCCGATCGTTCTCGACATGTAGTCGGATTATGATCAAGCCGCGCGACGCCGTTGCTCTTCGCCCTTCTCTTCTCGCTCGAGTGATTTGAAGCGTGCCACATCGGCTACGTCGCTCAGGCGAACGATGCCCAGAATCTTACCGTCTTCTTCAACCGGAAGGAGCTGATGCCTCGCAGCCGCAATCTCGGTAAAGACCTCGGAGAGAGGTTGCTCGAGCCGAACGGTCTTGGACTGCGCTTCCATCGCGTCCCGTACTTTGAGCGTTTCCCAAAGGCGCCGGTCTACCGAGCGCATTCGGTCCAAAGAGATAACTCCCGCCCCACCATTTGAACGGGCCACGGGCAAGAACACCTGGCGTGCCAGAAGCATTTCATTCGCGGCTGAATCGAGCGTTTCGAGCTCAGCCAGCACGGGAGTTCGTAAGAGAACGTCCGATACTTTCAGATCGGCTAGCGCCTCTCGACTCACAACCATCAATAGCTCTGACTGTGCGGCGCTATAGATAAAGAACGCGATCAGGAGCAAGAGCAGATTAAACTGCAGAAGCCCCACCACGCCAAAGAACCAGGCAAACCCCCGGCTCACACTGACTGCCGTTTGAGTCGCGCGGACCTGGCCGCGCTTCACAGCGAGAAGCGATCGGAGCGCCCGCCCCCCATCGAGCGGAAAGGCCGGCAGTAGATTGAAAATCGCCAAAGCCAGATTCGCGCTGCCCATCCAATAGCTGAAGAGCAGAATGTTGGGCGAGGCTGTCCCCACCGCAGCGTGAATGAAGAGAAAGAGCGCCGCCAATACGAGGCTCACCAAGGGGCCAACGATCGCCATTTTGAACTCGGCAAATCGACGATCCGGAATTCGCTCCATATGTGAAACGCCACCGAGCATCATGAGCGTAATATCGTGCACCGCGACCCCCATCGATTGCGCGACGAGTGAGTGTCCGAATTCATGCAGAGCGACGGAAGCAAACAAGCCGAACGCGAAGAGCAATCCCCAAGCGAACGGCGTTCCCAGGAGATCCCCGGGTTGAACGCCAGCGCTTGCAGCAACGCTCGGCACCTGAACGCTCGCGACTATTACAATATAGGCGAGCAGCAAAAGCAGGCTGTAATGGATGTTCAGATCAATGCCCCGAAACCGAAAAAGACGGATGCTTCCTGGAACACTCATAGCGTCTTTGCGATGCAAATCCGGGGCGACCGAGCTCTTGCGGGCGACTAAGCTGCCTTTGCGCCTTTTCCCGTTCCAATTCCAATCGGGATCGCCTTGGGTTTTTCGGTCTCACCCTTCGGTATTTCGATTTTCAAAATCCCGTCATTGAAGTCGGCGCTGATTTTCTCGGCGTCACAACCGACCGGCAATGAAAGAGCCCTTTGGAAGTAGCCATAAGAGCGTTCGCTGTAGTGGTGCCCTTTGCGGTCTTCTCGCCGCTCTTTGTTTCGTTCACCCGAAATGTAGAGCACGCCATCGCGCGCTTCGATTTTTACTTCTTCTTTTTTCACACCAGGCAGGTCGAGAGCTGCGACGTAGCCCGAGTCGGTTTCCTCCACGTCAAGCGGCGGATTGAATGATTCCATTCCTTGCCCGATTCCAAAAAAATCATCGAAGACTTGATCGATTCCGGTTCTAGAAACTGGCAGGTTTTTTTCCTTAGCCATAACGACCTCCAAACCTTTAGCCGTTGCAAAAATCGGAGCGGAAATTGGATCCAAAAAAAAGCCCGCCCTGGCTGTGTGCCAAGGCGGGCTTATGAAGATATCGGTTGTCTGTTGTCTAACGATCAGAGCAGCGAGTATCCGTTCCAGCGAGAAGCTGGATCCGAGTAAGGCTGAACGTAGCTCTTGAGAAACGCATTCGGCCGATTGTTCAGAACCTGATACGGGTCGCTTGCGACGTCGATCAGATAGAGGCAAGGACGAAGGTTGTCCTGGTAGACTTGGTCGAGAATGCTCTGGCCTGGGTAGAAGCCAGCGCTTCCGAGCGAGTTTTTCGGTGAAAGCTCAAAGGTGAACGCGAAAATTCCGTGTTCGCCGTAAGCCCAATCCGTCGTGTCGCCGCTTGCGATGTAGAGATCGCTTGCCTGCTCAGGAGTGTAGCCGTTCCAAGCCGCCATGGTTTTCGCCATCGTTTCGAAAGTCTTGCGATCGCGTTCATTCGAGATCGGATCGTTCGAACCGCCCCATGGATAGAGAACAAGCTCGCTGAAGGTGTGAAAGCTGAGCAACACGCGGGTGTTGGTCTGCGAGGTGACGAAGTCGCGAATCACCTGAGTTTCAGGTTCCGAGAACGGAGCCTTGCCCATGTAGATGTCGCTCGAAGTATCGCGCGACGATCCGCCCGTGCCCCAGCCGTGTCCGTAGTTGCGGTTCAAATCGACGCCGAAAGTTCCGTCGCCGTTGTTGCGGCGGTTTTTACGCCACATCTGATAGCGGCCGGTCGAAATATCGAACTCTGCGCCGTCTGGGTTAACAGAAGGAATGATCCAGATATCGCGGCTGGCGAGAAGGTTCGAAATCTTTGCGTCTGCGCGGTTTTTCAAAAGGTAACCGGCAAGCCACAGAGGTACTTCGAGGCTGACGTGTTCACGTGCATGGTGCTGACCCATGAAGATCACGCCTGGCTTCGTGCTCTGGCTAGAAGCAAGAGCTTGAGAATCCGTATTGATATGGAGCGCCCAGAGGTCGCGGTTTTCGAGAGACTTGCCGATACTCTGTAGGCGAGTGATGTCCGAGTAATCGGAAGCAAGCTTATCCATCTCCGCTTTCATTTCAGCGTAGTTGTGGAATTTCGAATCTTTGGTCGGGAAGTCAAAGTTCGTATCGTGCCCGCCGCGGGCGACATCTTTGTCGAAGGTACCCATGACATTGAAGCCCTGCTCGCGCAGCTGCTTCAACGAACGCTCGTTGGCGAATCCCCAGATGCTGTCGGTACGAACCGCTTCGATGCTGACGCCGGCGTTCGCGATTTTCGATCGCTCGAATTTATCGTGAGCCGCGATCTGCACAAATTTTTGGGAAGTATCAGCAGCGACTTCGTGAGCCATTGCTGGAGAGGTAGGGATAAAACTCAGCGTGAGTAATAGAGCGAACATGGGTCAGGCCCCTCCATGGAGCCAGCTGTGATTCGTCACAGATTTGACCCAAAGAGTAGCGGCCGGCTGGCCGAGCGGCAATATGCGGGCTGTTATTTAGGTCGATTTAAACAGGGGCTCAAAGCACCCTTAAATTCAGTACTGCCGACATAACTTAATGTAATTAAAGGATTTATATATTCCTGCATCATAATACCTGACTAAGTTACTAAAGTTTCCACCCCCTCTTCCGATAGGATTAGTGAGCCCAGGAGGCACGTGGAATGGCAAAGACAACAGCAACGACCCCAGTAGCAAAAGAAGCAGCAGCAACCCCAGCAGCACCATCGATGATGAAGGCCCCGGTTCCGACCGGCAAAAAACATCACGAAGCCGCACCCGGCATGTGTGCAGGTATGGGATGCAAACACAAAAGTGAGCGCATGACTTTTTGCGGCGAACACTTCGAACAATTTAAATTCGGTCTCGTGAACAAGTTCGGCGAACTTGTTCCTGACTATGAAAAGAAATGGGAGCACTACCAGGCTTATAAAGCCCGGATGGCAGGCTTCCGCAAAGCTGCGTAAGAAATCCTTACGCTGAAGTGCTGTACCCACCACCTCCTCAAATTAGGCCTCACGGTCAATCCAGACCGGCGGGGCCTAATTTTTTTAAGGTGTGCCCACACTTTTGACCCCAAAAGGTACGGGATACCTGGATCATGAAATCGACATTTATCGCTCTCGGATGCGCACTTATTTTTAGCGCTCAGTCTTATGCGGCGACCCAAGTGAAGCCAGAGGTTGAAACCGAAGTTGAAACGGAAACCAGCACTCCGGCCGATCCGTCGAATACTTTTCAATTCGGTGCTCAGTCTGGATCAAGCCAGTATCGCACTTATACGGCCGATCTCTCTCTAGGGCTCAGTCCGTCGAAAACTTTCAAAATGGGCGGAAATGTCTCACAAAGCCCAACCGCTTCTTCCTATGGAGCAGGAACCTTGGGATTCGACTTCAAAGTCGGCGAATCCTTTTCCTGGAGCCCACAGGCGAAAATGAGATTGGAACCAGGCGACATTCTGGGACCTGGGTTTGAGCTCAGTTTCAATCGAAAGCTCGGAAACTACTTAGGCGAAGAGCTTGATACGAATCTGGTTTTCGGAATCGAAGGCACCGCCTACTTTGCGCCCAAACAGGATTCGATCAAAAAATTGCGTCGAGCCGTGATTCAAAGCACTTTGTCTGTTGGCGTAAAACAGGAAGTTTCTTCGTCACTGAGTCTGTCGGTGAGTCTTGAGAAAAGCCTCTACAGCTCGAATGCGAAGACTTTGAGCAGCGTCGTTCTGAATCGCATGGTCTCTAGTCCGCAAACTTCAGGCCTGGTCTCTGGATTTACGTCCTCATCATTTTCAGGGCACGTCGATTGGCAGATCAACGACTCCTGGGATGTCGGTTTCAACGCAAGCCGATCGATTCAGGTCAGCGACGATTCGAAAAACATCGGTATCGGCGCATCGGTCGAATATGAATTCAGCCAGAGCTGGACGATTGAAGGCGAATGGAGCCGAAGCGGTCCGCAATCTCAGTCCGCCGCGAGCGATTTGATTTCAGGCGAGCTGAAGTACAGCTGGTAGAGCGCCGACCTAGACTTAGAGGACGCCGTTCTTTTTGAGCACCGAAATCTGTACGTCCCGGATCTTCTCAAGCGCCTGTGTCGCGCCCGTGACCATGCGGTCGAGCTCTTCACGCGAGTAGGGGTCGCGCTCTGCGGTTCCCTGAACCTCTACGAATTTTCCGGCGCCGGTCATCACGACGTTCATGTCGACGTCGCCGCCCGAGTCTTCGTTGTAATCAAGATCGACCAAGAGCCGGCCTGCATGCAGACCCACGCTCACGGCGGCCACGGTGTCGCTCCAAGCGCGCTTCGTGATCTTTCCTTCTTTTTCTAGGCGATGAAGCGCCAAAATCAACGCGACGCAGGCACCCGTGATCGAAGCGCAACGCGTTCCGCCGTCAGCCTGAAGCACGTCGCAGTCAATCATGACGGACCGTTCGCCGAGAGCCTTCAAATCGACCATCCCGCGCAGCGCGCGTCCGATGAGGCGCTGAATCTCCTGTGTACGCCCGGAAACCTTCTCGCGGTCCCGTTTGCTGCGGGTGTGGGTCGCTCGTGGCAGCATCGAGTATTCCGCCGTGACCCAGCCACGGCCCTTACCGGCCATCCACTCGGGCACTTTTTCCTCGATAGAAGCGGTGCAAAGCACGTGAGTATGGCCCGCCTTGATCAAAACCGAACCTTCAGCATACCGAGTCACACCCGTTTCAAGCACCAGGGGGCGAATCTCGAGATCTCCTCGGCCGGCGGGTTCACGTTGGATTTCAGTTGGTTTTGCCATGACGGTTTTCCTTTCACTCACAGTGTGCGAATAATTCAGTCATGTACCATGCGGTCACCGAATTATCGAAGAAACTGCTCGCTCAAGGTCTGGAAGACGACAGCTGGCATTGGGACTGGACGACTCTAGGAACATTGGGCGACGAACGCGGTAAAACGATCGGCGCCAAAGTCGTCGCAAAATCCGAGGGTGTCTGGGCTGCCGATCCGATTGTTACCGCTACCGAACGGATCTCGACTCAATACGGACTTCCTATTCAAATCAAAACGCTCGCCAAACCAGGCCAGATGCTTAAGCCCGGCATGGTCGTCTGCGAATGGTCGGGGCCGGCCGGAATGGTGCTGGCTCTCGAGCGCCCGTTTCTCAATCTCGCAAGCTACGTTTGTGGAGTTGCGACCTCGACCCGCAAGCTCGTGGACGCCGTCAGTTCAGTTAAAACCGGAAGCGATCTTCCACGCGTCACCTCGACTCGTAAAACCCTTCCCGGCTACCGCGACCTCGCTGTTCATGGCGTTCTCTCGGGCGGTGGCTACGCCCACCGGGTCAGCCTTTCGGGCGGCGTTTTGATCAAAGAAAACCATATCGCAGCGGCTGGGGGAATCGCCGCCGCCATCAAGGGCGCCCGTGGTATTGCTCCCCATGGCTTAAAGGTCGAAATCGAAGTTCGTTCCCTGAATGAACTCAAACAAGCGATCGATGCTTCGGCCGATGGCGTGCTCCTGGATAATTTTAATCCTGATCTGGTTGACGAAGCACTCGCACTCGTCAAGAAGATGGGTAAAGCTCTCTTTGTAGAAGTTTCGGGTGGAGTGAACGAAGAGAATATATCGGGCTATGTGAAGCCCGGCGTTCACGTCATCTCATCGGGTTCGCTAACCCACACGGTGAAAGCCGTTGATCTATCCCTTTTGGTGAATGGTCTTGCCTAAAAAAACTCAGACTGAATTAGAAAATATCATCAACACTGTCATCGCCGAGTGCGAGTCGACGAACGATCTCGGCAAAGAACTTGCCGAAGCGGGCGCGTCTCAGGGGACTTGGATTTCTTCGCTCAAGCAAAGCGCGGGACGCGGCCGACTAGGCCGTACCTGGCTCTCGGCCGAGGGAAATCTCTTTCTCTCCGTCATTCTCAGACCACCTTCTGATTTCCAGCATTGGGGATGGCTTCCGCTCGCGATCGGCGTTGCCGTCAGCAAAGCGGTCGATCACGTCAGGCCTCATTCAGGCATCAAGCTGAAATGGCCGAACGATCTCTGGGTCGGTGAAGCCAAGGCAGGCGGAATTCTTTGCGAGGCCTCGAGCGCTCCCACTGCCAATACCAAGAGCTATGTCATTGCCGGAATCGGCCTGAACTGCGTCACTGCACCGACCACGGATGTGAAGACAGCAGCCCTCGGTATTCCAGCAGACGAACTCAGACCACTGATCATCGACTTTATTCGCAGCGAATCGGACTCGCTTTTCCGCTACGGACCCTCTGTTCTTCGTGACCAGTATCAGGAGCGCTCGCTCCTACCGGCTGGAACCGAAGTCGAGTGGACGGGCACCGCGGGAACTTTCGCAGGGGCCGTACGCGGACTTGGCGAAAGCGGCGAACTCCTCGTGAGCGAAGGCGACGCGCCAGACGCAAAAGAGATCAAACTCTTTGCGGAAGACGTGAAAATTAAACCCCGTCTCGGAGCAGGCGCGAAATCTCCTGCTTGATCACGCGTTCAGCGATCTCGGGCAGGATTTTCTCAGCCATTTTCTGAAACGTTTCTTGAATCTGCTTCCTCAGCAGTTCTTCAATCTGCTCGTTTGAAAACGGCATGACTTGAATTTCTGGCTGAGGCGCAGCGGTTTCTTGTTCCGTCGTTTCGAACTCTGATTCGTTATGCTGCTGCTGATACGGCTGCTGCTGCTGATACGGCTGCTGTTGCTGATACGGTGGCCGCTGCTGTTGCATGGCAGGCGGAGCTGGAATAAATCCGGACGCCGCTTCTTCAGCATTTTCAGGGTGGAATGCGATCATTCCCGAAAGCGGATCTTCAGAAGGTGGGTCTAACCGGAAGCCACTTCCCGAAAGCCCGCTGTAGCTATCCATCTGTGGGGGACGGCTCGGTGGAAGCTGTCTTTCCTGTGGCGGCGCGGCAGGTGCTGCGGGAGCCTGAGTGGAGCCGGCGCTGCGTTTCGTACTTTCTTCTCGACCCCATTGGAAATCATCCAGTCCGCTAAGGCGAATGGTCGATTCCGTCAGGTGACGAATGTCAGACTCAGGCGAGTTCGCCTGTTGTTGAGGCGGCCTTGCTGGCGGCTTCTGAGGCGATGGCGGAATTGCAGCCCGGCCCAAACTCCAGCCTGCGGCTGGGTCGCCAGGTCCGAAACCACTCGAAGCAGGCGGAGTCGACTCGACTGGACGGATCGGGGCAAACGCCTCGTCTTCGTCTTCTTCCGGCATATAACTCGACTGCTGAACTGTCTGCTGAGACGTAAACTGAGGCTCTGCGGCCGGCGGGTCATACTCAGCGCCGAGATCGAGACTTGCGTCTGGCTCGCCATCATCTCCTAAAGAGATCGGCAGATGATCAGAATCTTCTGGAGGCGAGAGTGAAATTCTTGGACCGGTTTCACCGCCACGAGTTTCGCCCGTCGAGGTAAAACCGAACTCCGGCTCTGTCTTGGATGGACGCGTCAGCATTTCGGTCTTTTCGAGGCGCTTGGCCGCGACCTGAGCCAATGAGTCGCTCAAAACTTGACGCAGATGAGCCGGATCAAAGGGTTTACTGAGCTTTCCGTGAAATCCGACTTCTTCAGCCTGCGATTCATCGTACTTTTCAAACGCACTCGACATGAGGACGAAACGAACCTCGGCGAGGTCGGCGTGCTCGTTGATGGCGCGCTTCACTTCGAACGCATTTTTCGTCGGCAATGAAACGTCGATCAAAACCACATCAGGACGGAAGAGCGAGATCTGTTGGATCGCATCGTTCCCGTCCGAGACGGTTTGAATTTCGTAACCATCGCCAGGTGCGCTCGACAGAGCCAGGCGGATCACCTTCTGAATTGTCAAGCTGTCGTCTGCGACCAGCAGTTTCTTTCCCGGCATCGTGCGTAAAATT
>FSTL01000152.1_pt1 | contig 16388 bp, 12 predicted proteins | sample 1637241 | NCBI WGS metagenome assembly FSTL01 (sample SAMEA3914819, study PRJEB12502) | metagenome | biome: forest; material: soil | place: Canada | collected 2010-06-26 | depth 0.3 m | reverse complement strand
TCGGGTTTCGGTGCCGGGGCCTGCTCGAGTGCGAGCTTTGCGCGCGGAGCGATGTCAGCCGAAGTGTGACCAGGGACTGCTACTCGAATCAGTGGGAGCGACTGGGCCTCGCAATAGAGTTGGCCGGGGCTTTTCACGCCGCCATGGTTTCCCGAGATGCTGGCACCAGTGATCAGACATTTCTGAAATGCAGCCGCAGGCGATGCAGTGGCGAAGATCCCGGAAAACAGTACGAGCGAGGCAAGGCCTCTCTGGAGGGTGAAGCTCATCCCCCGAGTTTATCTCACCTTGCTAGCGCGCGCTTAGGGTTTCCAGCGATTGTCTTCGTCGCCGCTGACGCCCGTCAAATAAGTGCCCATTTCGGCGTTCGACGCCTCGAGCTCTTGCAGGATCTTTTGGTAAGTCTTTGTTTCGCCGTTCAGAAAGCGCTCGATGAAGGCCAGTGCGTTCGGACCCGAGGTGTTGGCGAAGGTCGGAAGCCCTGAAGTGATGATGTCGACGTTCTTGGAGCCGCCCTTTTTTTCGAAGAATTGACCTCGGAAGTAGGGGTAGCTGCTGCAGCCGTTAAAGAAGTAGAGCTGGTACTTCGTTTTGCTGAAATGAATTGGCGGTAGGGAAGCGAGATCAAGGTTCGCGCCCAGGCCCGAATGGCCGTCATAGACGACGATATCTGAGTGTTCAAACGCGTTCTCTAGATGGATTCGGAAGGTGTCGTCCTTTGAATCAATAGAAGTATCGGTCAGAAGCAGCTTGATGCGAACCATCAGGGGCTTGCCCAGAGCGACCGTCTCACGCTCAAAAACGCGCCATGAGTTAATTCCAGCTCGGGTGCTTCCATTGGAATACTCGCGGAACTGATCGCGAGTTTCGGTGACCGCAAAGCCGCGGGCTTTGAGCTCTTTTTCCACAAAGCGGAAGGCTGTTTTCGCATCGTCACGCCTGATTGGGGTTCTGGTCGACTCGATGTCGCCGATGTAGCCAAAGAACACCGAGATTTCGAGCGCACTTCCGTTGCCATTGCTGCCGTAGAGACGGTCGTATTCGGGATAGGACGAGCTCGTATTGTTCAGGCGCTTGAGCTTGCCTTGCAAGCGAACCAATGGCGCCCCTTCGACGCCGCGAAGTGGGCAGCCCGCCTGATCGGGGTCCCAGAAGTACCAGAAGTCGCCTTCCGAATTGTAATGAGTGTCGGTGCAGAGATTTACGGTGCCGCGTGCGTTGAGGGTCTGCTGATAGATGCGGTCAGCGGCAAGTGGAAGGGTGATCGGGATGTTGCGAGTTTCACCGCCTCGAAAGGCATCCTTTCCGAAGGCGACTTTGCCCTCGAATCGGTAGGTGACTGTCACGCGCCCGGCCTCTTCGGCCGGGGTGGCGGAGGTGAAATGGATTTCGTAAGTTTCGCCGATAACGCCCGGGTTGCCGAAGTCGTCACGGAAGGATTCGGATTGAAAGATACCCATTAAGTGCTGCACTTGGGCATCGATGAGCGAAAGGGCTCGAGTCCGGGTAGTGCCGGCTGCGTTAAGGCGGGTGGCGTTGAGGCCTGCTGCACCCCGTTCCCAGGGAAGGTCGGCTTGAGCCTCAAAGCTCAACACGGCTTCGGTCGACCTCGCGCCGTAGTAGGCAAAGCCGTTCAAAGGAAGTGAAAGAGCCGGAAAGACCACAAAACAAAGCCATACCGAGAGTTTCATTCGGGCTGCTTTCTAGCAATGTTGTGTAAAAAGGTCCAGTTTAATAATTCCCCGGGAACTAAACTGTCCCGGCGAATTCCATAGGTTCTGGTAGAGTGGGGCCAGCGTGAAACAAAGAGCGGCTAGGTTGTTCTTCATAGCGTTTTTCTGGGTCGTACAGGGGCTCGTGCCGGTTTGGGCGCAAGATGCCACGCTGAATGACGCCCCGATGCCTGAGCAGGTTCCGCTTGAGGGGATCCAAGGGCAAACGGACCAAGTGACGCCACAACCCGAAGGGATCGTTCCTCCGATTCCTGAACTTACGGACAAGGCCCAGCCTGAACCGCTTCCAGAGGTCACTCCTGAGGCCAGTGCGTCACCTCGGCCGCCTTCCGAAGACGAACTCTGGGAGCAGGAGATTCGGGACAAAGTTCCGACCGCTCAGCGCCGGCACTATGCGACCTGGCCTGGCCGATTCATCGGCTTTCGTCTGGGCTTGGAAGTGGGCAGCGCGTCGATTCCGCAGTTTAGTCCGACCCAGATCGGGGTTCCGCTCTACAGCGTAGGGTCGTTTGGACCCACGTTGGGGATGGAGTTTGGCTATGTTCCCGTTTTGGGGAAATGGGGAGTGAGTGTGATCTTCGACGGAAGTCTCTCGCTTTCGACGCCGGATTATTTGCAGTCTGCTCCCAAGCGCTTGAGCCTGGTGGTCGGGGCGTTATACGTCCCCACTCGTCGGATGCGTCTCTTTTTTGGCTTTGCTCCGTTCACTGCGATGCGAGTGGTGCCGTTCGGAGTGCAATCAACAGATCATGACCCCATGACGCTTGAGGGGGTTGGTCTAAGGGCCGAAATCCACCTTCGTTCCCGACGTCCGTCATTGGGTAAGTTCGAAGCCTTCGCGTCGATATCTTGGGATCGCTTCGTGACTGTTCAGAGTTTGGGCGGCGGGCGCCCGGTTACTGACTACACCGGGCCAGAATTATTCAGTCAGTCCTTCTACGGAACCCTCGGTATCCAGTACAATCTCTCTTATTAGATGCCCTGGACCACTTACCGAGAGAAAGTAAAACGGCTTTCGCAGCGAATCGTTGAAGCGCAAAAGCCGATTCGAATTCTCGATGCTATCAAATGGGACCCATCGATCGAGCAGCAGCTTCGAAAAACCCATTTCAAGCAGATGCCGAAGATCGGGCCCGAACATTATCAAAAGTTCGAGCTGGGATACGATCCAGCTAAGAAAATCGAAGAGCTGACGGATCTCGCGAAAGACATTCGTTCTTCTCTTGGGGACGAAGACCCGCTCACTCGACTCCTCGTCTCGACGACAGAACAATATATCGATGTCGTCAGCATGCTTCAGCACCGCGGGCAAAAGCAGTTCTGGGAGTATAGCAAGCGCCTCTACGGGTCTCCGAAAGACAGGTTCTTCGGCGATCAAAACACGATTTTGGATTTGGGGCGTCTTCTCTACGAAATCCTCAATCGCATCGACGACAACGCGCTCGGACCGGAACAGCCCGAAGACATGGATGCATCTGAAGTCGTGCGGCAGCTGAACGAGCGCTTCTCGGGCTATTTTCAGGATGAGGGCATCGAGGCGAAGATCTCGGACGGGATTATCGCCGATGCAGCCGCAGGGGGCGACACCGTGAAGGTTCGTCAGGGCGCGATGTTTAGTCAGCGTGAAGTCGGCCTACTGGAAGTCCACGAGGGCTGGGTTCACGTCGGAACCACTCAAAATGGAAACCAGCAGCGTGTAGCGAAGTGGTTGTCCAAAGGCCCACCGCGATGTTCGGCGACTCAAGAAGGCTTAGCCGTCATTATGGAAATTCTCACCTTTCGCAGCTGTCCGCGAAGAGCGAGGACGATTAATGACCGAATCCTCGGGATTGATAAGGCCGAAGATGGGGCCAATCTCCTTGAGCTGATCGAGTTCTATCGAGTCGAAGGGTATAGCGAAGAGGATTCGCTGACCAATGCGAAGCGGGTCTTTCGAGGCGGCGTGATTGAAGGTGGGGCACCTTTCACGAAAGACATCTCGTATTGCCGTGGTTTCATCGAAAACTATAACTTTATGCGGGCTGCGATTCGGGCCGGCCGGCCGAAATTGATTCCATTTTTGTTCGTTGGAAAGATTCACGTCGACGACATCCCCCTCTTGTATCAAAAATACGAAGAAGGACTTGTCGATGCCCCTCGGTACCTTCCTCCTCAGTTTCGGGATCTGAATGGGCTGGCTGTTTGGATGAGCTTTTCCAGCTTTCTAAACCAAGTCGACTTGCAGCGGATCCAAGAACACTATGATAAGCTTTTTAAAGAACACTCTTAGCGGCGAAAGGCTCATTCTATGCGTCAGACCAAGCGTCAGAAATTCAACATCATTAGTTCGGTCGCCGTGGCGACGATCTCTCTCTTCAGCGCCGGCATTTCAGCCCAGGCAGCCACTGAACTCGCTAAAGTGAACGGCAAGCCGATCACTGAAAAAGACGTGCAGCAGGCTCTGACCGGCATGTCCGAGTCACAGCGCGCTGCTTTGTTGAAAGATCCGGTCGCGAAAAAACAGATCGTCAGCACTCTCGCGGATCAGGAAGTTCTGATTCAAGAGGCCGAGAAGCTGAAAATCGATCAGTCGCAGCCGTATAAGGATGCGCTCATCGCATTCCGTCGCCAGTTCCTTGCAGCTCAGGTTCTCGAACGCGGTGTTTCGCCAAAAGTGACTGACACTACGGCTCGTAAGTACTTTGAAGCGCATAAACGTCGCTTCAGCACGGATCAAATCCATGTTCAGCACATTCTTGTTTCCGACGAGCTCCAGGCTCGCGACATGCTGAAAAAGGCGCAAGCGCCTCAGGCAGATTTTCAGGAATTGGCTGAGAAGTTCTCCAAAGACCCATCCGCGAAGAGAAACCGCGGAGATCTGGGCGTGATCGGTCGCGACTCGCCTCTGGTCGAAGAATTCAAAGCGCCTGCTTTCGACGCTCCAAAGGACTCGATTGTCGGCCCGGTGAAAACCGCGTTCGGCTACCACATCATTAAAGTGGTCGATAAGAAGATTGGTCGCCCAATGGAGTACGACGAGGTTGAGCTGAAGGTGAAGGGCGAAATGCGCGATGAGTTCGTCAAAGACTATATGGCTCAGCTGAAGAAGCAGGCCAAGGTTCAGATTAACTAATTACGCCCACTCTCCGATGCGAGGAGAGTGATACGACTATTCATCAAGACCCCGGTTGCTGGCGCTGTCATTTTATTGGCAGCAGTTTCGTCATGTGCTCCGCTCAAAGGCGGTAAGAAAGGTGGGACCAGCGAACAGCTGAACCCTCCGACCGGAGCAGTCATGGGGAAAACTCCGGTCTCGGAAGTCGTGGATCGTTTGGGTCCCCCGACGAACAAGACACCTTCGACTCAAGTGAAGGATGTCGCGTTCATTGAGTATAAGGATCGTCCTGATCATCTTAAGTTTCAAACACGTGCCAATGTCGTTGAAGCTGAGTTTCGGCATGTGAAGCCCGGTTCTCCGCAATCCACGCTTCAATATTGGCGTCATCGTTGGCGCGGACAGCTTACGACGTTCATGTCTGTACAGACGAATCCCGGCGCCCACGATCTTCGTGTGAAGCAGTTTTCGGCTCCGAATCTAGGCGCCGCGGTTCTCTATGACGCCTCCTCGGACCGAGTCACCCAGGTGGTGCGTTATGTTCGCTAAATCATCGATCAGAGCCGGAGTGCTCTTTGTCAGTGTCGCGATGGTAGCGTCTGGTTGCAGTCCGATGAAATGGGCACGGAAGCAGGCGGCGTTGCTTCGCGCTGCGCCTAAGTCTTTTGTTCAAATTGAAAAGGCGTTGGGAATCGACCCTTCTGATTCTCACAAAGCACGTCGACTTGCCCAGCTGGCAGATTCGGGCCCGCGCTGTTTGGCGGATCGTCTCGATAAAGCTGTGCTGCTAAAAGACATCAAGGCCGCAGAAAGCGCGTTCGGCGGTCAGCCCGGACCAGGAAAGATCGGCACTGTGAATCTGGGTCAGATTCCAGCTGCTCAGCTTGCTTATCTGAAAGTGGTCGATCGAAACGCACGCAGTTCTCGTGACGGTGCAGGTTTTCTGATCGAAATGAAGAAGGTCAATCACACCGGGTGTACCAGTGTGCCTTGTATGCTGAATCGAGCGTACGCATCCGCAGCTGACGATGACCTTCCAGGTCTTCTTGCTTACGATTTCTTCTTGAGAACGGGCTACGTTTTGAACACGGGCACTCAGCTCATGAACTATACGGATAGCCAATACAAGCCGTATACGGTTGGAACCGTATTGCCTGCGCTTCAACTCTCGGACTTTCTTTTCAACGTAGATGAACTGAAAGCACTTTGGAAAGTCTCGCATACATACGGAAGCGGAGCGCTCCATGCGACGTCCTTGGACCGTATCTATCGCATGCCGAAAGGTCGCGCGATCGTCGAACCGGGATACGGCGCGCCGACGTGCGGTCTCGCTCAAATGCTTTATTACTCTCATCGCGGAAGCGATGGACTTGTGCAGGCCGACCTGGATCCTTCGTGGATTCAAATCGTAGACATCTGCTTGGGCCTTGGAAATTATGGCCCTTACGCGGGCTCCTTTTATACCGGCATCACCCATGAGATGGCCCATCACGTCGACTATGCGACTACCCACACGGGTAAGGACTATCTGAGCACTACCAGTGAATGGCAGACGCTCAGTGGATGGAAATTCGAAGAGCGTATGGTGGATGGCCACGCCTACGACTGGTGGACTGCATCCTCTGATCAGTTCGTGAGTTCCTATTCGCAGACTAGCCCTGGAGAAGATTTCGCTGAAGCGGTAGCCTATGCACGCTACCGCGGAAATCAGGCGAAGAAAGACATTCCAATCAAGCTCGCCTATTTGGCGAAGAAGATTTTCAACGGAAGAACTTTCGACGACGAAGGCTTGATCGCTTATTACGGCCAGGCATCCGCCAAAGGAATGCTCGAGTCACTCAGCACGGTTCTTTCTGGCTGCGTGAGAAGCCCTGCGGAAGTAAATGGGGCAACAGACGTATTTCCGGCTGTTATCCCGGGTACGATTCCAGGCGATGTCAGCCAGTGCGTGAAGCTTCGATTGGGTGCTGAATTTCAGCGCCAGTCCGATATCCTTCGCGCGACTGAACTCGAAGCGTGTGGCGTACTCGATACTCAGATGGCAAAAGTGAAACAGGCAACGGCCGATGCGCTTGCGCCGGCTGTCGGTCCGATTTTGCAGTCGAATATTGACCTCGCAGCCATTCAAGCCGCAACGGAATCACTCCGCAGCGATGTGAAAACGTCGATCGATGCTCGTGAGGTCTGGCTCAGCTGTCGCGGAGACGCGTCACCGGAGACTTGTTTCAGCGACGCATTGGGATTGGCTTTTGACCAAGTGGCGAGTCGCTCTGCTGCACTGACCCCTTCGGTCATTGAAGTTGAGAAGAAGCTTTTCGTTGACGCGAACTCCTACGCGGATACCGCAAAAACGGTGGAGCAGTTCTATCGCCAGCTTCTCGGGGATTCGACTCGAATTGCCCAGGACTATGGAAAGCAGCGCTGGGAGCAGTGCCTGGTAGATGGCATCCCGACAGGTGCAACTCCAGATGCGCTCGCTTCTCCCTTGACTGAAGAAGAAGCGTCGATTCCTTTGACTCTTCCGTTCACCGGAGGCGAATCGTATGTTTCTGCAAAAGTCCTTTCCTGTATCAACATTGGATTCGATGCGGACTCGCATGCCATTCGTGATCGCTGGGCACATACGAGAAGTCTGTTCCAGATTTCAGATCCATCGGCCCAACAGTACATTCTCGAGTTCCTGAGTCGCGAGTACCTCTCGACACTTCAGGCCCTCGCAAAGGATCAATCCAAACAAGAAGCGACTGTTCGCGAGCCGATGCATCAGAACGCGGTCACGGCGTTCACGCAGTCCCTGCTTGCCGACCTCAGCTGGTTGGGAGATGCCGCCACTCTGGTTGCTCTGAAGCCCAAGTGTATGGAAATGGCTGGGTCTCAGTTTACTCGTTGGGTAACGGATCAAGCTGTCGCAGGAAACCCAGTGCCCGTTGTTTTCGAGGCATTGGAAAACTTGCAGGCGCAATGGACAGACGAGGCGTGTACTGCGGTTCTAAAAGACACGAAAGTCGCTCAGCAGCTCGATCGCAACCGCGTTGCGCGTGAGCAGGCTGACTGGGGCGGAGCTCTCAAGAGGGCTGACACACTTGTTTCAGCTCGTGCAGACGCCTATGCCCCGACCTGCATGAGACAGTTCCGAACCAGTCCTCGTTCAAGGGCGACCTGTCTGAAAAACGCCTGGCCGACGATTGAGTCGCAGGCGATGACGGACTGGGATCGTAGCGCCGACGGAACACGCTTCGCCGCGAGACGTCGCGACGTGAAGACCTACATCAGTGGTCCGGACGTGAGATTACGTCTCCAGAACTCGGCCGTGAGTCGTATGGAGAGCGGAATTCAGTGACGGTGATTAGTCCCGGCAAGGCTCGAAGTTCAGTTTTACAAACCCGACAACGACGTCTTCAATGTCGCCTTGCCTAACGATGGTTCGCAGGCTTGGCGATTGATCTGACCGACTCTCTTCGACCGTGAGATCCTTTTTCTCCATGAAAAGGGCACGGTTGCGAGCGAAGTATCGGCCTGTCTTGTCGGCCCGAACATGAAGAGTAAATCGCCCTGGTTCCTGAGTCAGGTGGTAACCCTGGCTCTCGAGATAGCGGTTTACTTCATGGACGGTACGTCTATTGACGCCAAGGCCTTCATAGACGGTGACGAGCGAGCAATCGGCCTGAGCGGCCGAAGTCGCAAGCAGAAGTCCTAGAGCGGTGCTGAAAGCGAGTTTCATGACCTTCCTCCGTTTGTGCAAATCTCAATTGTAGTCGCGGGCGATGATGCCGTATTTTTCGAGTTTTCGCAGCAACGTCTTTTTCGGGATGTTTGCATGCATCGCAGTCTGATTGATGCGGCCGTTGAAGGCTTTCAACGCGCTGATCAAGAACTGGCGTTCGAACTCTTCTTTGCTCGCCTGGAAGTCGAGTTTCTGAATGTCGAGTTTGAAGCCAGAAGGACCTGACTTCACGTTGATTTCGCCAATCGTCATGTCCACATCGTCCGAGTCATCGAGATCGGAAACGTCCGAATCGTCTTCGTCATGGTGACTCTCGCTCGCTTCAACGCGCAGCCCTGGACGCACCCGGTTGCCACGCACTGCTTCAGGCAAGCTATCAGGAGTAATTTCGGTACCACTCTCGATCACAAACGCATGCTCGATGACGTTCTCGAGCTCACGGATGTTACCTGGCCACGAATGGGCTTTCAAAAGCTCCATTGATTCGGTCGAAAGCCCAGTGATGGACTTACGATGCTGCTGATTGAACTTGTCGATGAAGTACTTCGCCAATGCTTCGATGTCGTTCTTACGTTCACGAAGACCTGGAAGATTGATCGGAAGGACGTTCAAGCGATAGAAAAGGTCTTCGCGGAACTCGCCTTTTTTGATCATCTCTTCGAGGTGGCGGTTCGTGGCCGCTACGATTCGAACGTTCACTTCAACTTCGCGGTTCGAGCCGACTGGGGTGAAACGTTTTTCCTGAAGAGCGCGAAGCAGCTTAACCTGCATGGCCGGCGAAATATCGCCGATCTCGTCGAGGAAGAGGGTTCCGCCTTCGGCGTACTGGAATTTTCCGATTTTACGAGAGTCAGCGCCCGTGAAGGCACCTTTCTCGTGACCGAAGAATTCGCTCTCAATCAAGTTCTCAGGAATCGCAGAGCAGTTCACGGTAACGAAACGGTTCTCTTTGCGAGGACCGTTGAAGTGAAGGGCCTGGGCCACGAGTTCTTTACCGGTTCCGCTTTCACCGCGAATCAAGACGGCGGTGTCTACGCGAGAAAGCTTGTCGATCACGGCGAAGATGCGTTTCATGTCGTGGCTCTGACCGATGAAGTCAGTTCCGTTCGGAAGCCGGAAAGCCGGCGCCGAAAGCGACATGTTTTTCACCATGGTGTGAGCTTTGAGGGCCTTGTCTACCAAGTAGACCAGGTTCTCGGCTTTGATCGGCTTCTCGAGGTAGTTGTAAGCGCCTTCTTTGGTCGCTTCGACTGCGTCGCGGACGTTCGAGAAGGCGGTGAGAATGATGATGATGATCGACGGGTCGTGGGCTTTGATTTCTTTCAAAGCTTCGATGCCGGTCATGCGTGGCATGTTGACGTCCATCAGAACGAGGTCGTACTTGCCGGCGCGAACACGGTTCACGGCTTCTTCGCCGTCGCGAGCCTGGTCGACGACGTAATGGTTTTCGCTCAGTGCAGAGGCGACGGATAGACGCAAATCGGCATCATCATCAACCACGAGTACTTTAAACATAAGCAATCTCCTTCTTAATTACGGATTCCGATACGGTTTCGATTGGAAGCAGGATTTTGAACCGACTTCCGTTACCTTTTTCACTTTCAACTTCAACGCGGCCCTGATGAGCCTCGACAAAATACTTAGTCAGATAGAGACCGAGGCCCGTGCCGATCACGCGAGTGGTCGTGTCGTTCTTGGCGCGGTAGAAGCGGGTAAATAGATTTTGCCGCTCTTCTTCGGTCATGCCGATTCCCTGGTCTCGGACAGAAATTTCAACCCACGTATCGACTTCGCGCGATTCGATCGCGATTTTGGAGCCAGCTGGCGAATATTTGAGGGCGTTGTCGATCAGGTTGTTAAGAACTTTTGAAATCAGCGAAGCGTCGATCTTGATCGGGAAGAGGGGCTCAAGATTGGCTTCAATTTGAATATCCGAAACTCGAGCTTGAGTTCGGAAGCCTTCGACTGCGCGTTCGATCAACAGATTCACGTCTTTGGACTCGAGGTGAATGTGAAGGCGATTCGATTCAACCTTAGTCAGTTCCAAGATGCTGGTGATGAAGCGGTTGAGCTCGTCGGTCGACGCAACGATATGCTCGAGATATTCGCGGTCGCTGCTGACGAGGCGCTCAGCGGCTTTCTTCAGCACGGTTTCGGCCAGACCCTGAATTCGCGCCACGGGAGTTTTGAGGTCGTGAGTGACGAGCGAGAGGAAGTTCGTCTTCATCTCTTCGACTTGAAGGAGGAGCTCGTTCTTACGTTGATAGTCCCAACGTTTTTTATATTCGCGAATCAGGCGGTACGGAACCGCGAGATAGTAGCCCAGAAAGATGCCGACGAGAGGCTGGCTCTCGCGAATCCAGATTCCGCGGAAACTGAAGAGCAGCTGACCCAAGAGCATGAAGCTTACGGCCAGGCCCAGGGTGGCGAACACACCGTAAATCGGCATCGAGTTCAGAACCCATGAGAGAACAAAGGCGGTGACGGCAAACGTCGCGATCCAGTTCAACCAGGCCGGCGAGCGCAACATGCCGTCATCGCGAATCACGGAGTCGAGAATGGTCGCGTGAAGTGCGAGCTTTGGATGGGTGAAGGATGCTTTAGAATACGGAGTGTAAGCGTAGTCGCCTGCGTCTTCGCGAGTCAGCGTGCTGACGAGAACGATTTTCTTTTCGAGTGCACCTTTAGGAATTTGGCCGCGAATGACGTCGCTGAAAGAGTAGCGCGCGTAAGGCAGGCTCGTGTCTCCGCCGCCACCGGTGACGGCAGCAGTTGAGGCAGGAAGGGCCAAGTTTCCGTGATAGCGGAAATAGAAGTACTGGGCGTCAACTTCTGGAATGTAGAAGCTTCCGCGCGGAAGGCGTCCTTCTGGAACCAAGCCCATGCGTTGAGCGAGCTCGAGATGGAAGACGGGTTTTCCATACAAAGAAGTGATCGCGCGACGAGTGATCTTGTCTTCCGAAAAGACGTTTCCGTCTTTGTGAACGACTGCGAGCGCGTGGGGAAGAGTGTTGAGTGGGTAAGGTGGAAGCACTTCGCCGGTGACGTCAAACGGCGTTCCTAAAAGGAAGGCGCCATCTGATTCGAGGTCTTTCGCCGCTTTAACAAAACGTGTGCCCCACTCACCTGAAAGCTGAGTAGGATTAAGCTCGTGTACGCGAGTCATGTCGACGAGGTAGCCGACGCCGCGTGGCTTCTGTTCGTGAAGCTCTTCAAGAAAACGGGCATGAAGCTCAAGGGGAAGCGGGGCGATCTCGCCCATCGACTTCAACGTTTGATCGTCGATTGTAATGAGAACGATGTCCTTGGAGGCATCGGGATTCAGACCGCGGGACATGCGGAGGTCATAGAGATTGGCCTCGAGCAGATTGAACTCGAGGTTCATCAGCACAGTGGTCAGGCCTAGTGCTGCCACTAGAATGACCAAAGGTTTCTCAAATTTTTTGAGGAGGTTCCCTGCTTGCATCGATTCCTCTGTTTTTGACTCGGCGTGTTATACATGAAGTGGTGTCGTTTTGCTCCTGAAAAAGAGACTTGGGAAGTCGGACTAGGTGAATTAGCCTGGGTAAATGAGGGTATCTCTGCGATTTGCCAGGACTTTACCGCTCCTGCTGGCCTCTTTACTGGTTTCTATTCCGGCGTCTGCGGCCCAGGTTCTCGAAACTGTCCGAGATCAGGTTCTGATCCTGCGAGAGCCCGATGAGTCAGCACTGCCCGCTGAGACTGCCGATCAGGGCGAGATCTATCAGGGCAGTGACCGGTCCTACCGCGGGTTTTTTAAAGTGGTTCTGAAGAAGAAAGACCCGGCAGGCTCTCAGTCAGGGCCTCAGTTCGGATGGATTCCAGTCGATTCCGTTCGCTCTGCCGACCCGGCGAAAGTCGCCGCACTATCCAAACCCGTATCAGGGATCCAGCGAAGTCTGTTTTCCGCGGAGTTCGGTTTCACTCTCTCGTCGTATGCACCGACGGCGATTCAGACTGCCCTTGGACTCGAATCGTCGAGAGTCTTGGGAGCTGGTTTTTCTCTCGCTGGCGCCTATCGCGCAACGAGACGACTGAGCCTTGTGCTCCAGGGGTCCACCTTCGGAATTGGCGAGAGCGGAACGCCGATCGTGAATTTTACTTTCGGCGGAAAGCAGCTCGCAGGCTTTCTTGAGTACGATGTCTATTCGGACGAACTGTACGCAGTGACACTTGGATTGGGTGGAGGCTGGATGACTGCTCAGTTTCAATCGCTGATGAGCTCGGGTGCCACGTACTCGCAGCCGAGTTTTTCAGCTGGATTTTGGAATCCACGCATAGGCATTCGCAGAAGTTTCACTGGAGTCTGGAGCCCCGTGAGCGTCGTGCTGCGCGTGAGTCGTCAATTCGTGACAGAAACACAGCAGCCTTTTTACAATCCGGCTCCGTCGCTCGATCTATCAAGCCTTCAGTTTCAAACCGCCGCGATTTACGCGTTTTGATTACTGAGCGAAGTTGCTGACGGGCTCAGCCGGTGGGTCATAGCCGCCGTCATAACCAGCAGTCGGTTCTGGCTGTGGAACCACACCGAGCTGAAGTGCGTGGGCGAGCTGTGGACCGTCTGGAGTCAGGTTCTGAGGAACTGCGCCGGCAGCGTGCGCTGCTGCTGGGTCGACGTTTTCCTGTGGAAACACGCCCGAGACGACACCCTGTCCGTCTGCAGACATCGTTGGAACCGGGCCAGTAATGAGCACTCCGAAGCTCTGGTCGAGCATTGCAGTAATCTTTTCACCTGGGTGCGCGAATTTTGCGGCGCTCAGGAACTGAGTGCGAAGTTCGCCGTCGGTGACGTGGCGGAAATAGGAATCGGTAGCGAGCTTGATTCGAGCTTCGAGATCTTCAGGAGTTTCAGCAGAGTCGGCTGCGACGTGCTGAACTTCGCTCAGAAGCATGCGTTCGACCAATGGTAGCGAAAGCTCGTTAGACGCGAGATCGTTCGAAAGGCGAATGACCGTCAGGCGTTCCTGAGCAGAGAGGCCCGTCGAAGCATCAAGAAGACTGGTGAGTTCAAGAGCGGCGCCGCTTGGATCGCTCATGACTTCGGCCAGGGCATCTGCCTGATTGAGGTCTTTGCGATCGGCGACGTTCACGCCGGTAACTGCGAGAGCGATCCAGCGTTTTACGGATTCGCGCTGATTTGGGAAACGCTCAGTAAAGGTAGATTCAAACTGAGAAATTTTGGTTACGGCTTCAGCCTGTTGATCGGCAGTAAGAACCGCCGCCGGAGCTGGAGCCTGGTAGGCCAAGCCCTGGCGCATCGTCGTCGGGTCTCTGTAAAACTCGGCAGACGTGTTCATGAAGTGGCTGGGGCTACGTTCTGCCCGTTCAATGGTGTCGACTGAGGCGCGAACCAGATTGTCCTGCTGGGACAGCCAGGCCAAACCAATCACACTGAACACTGCCAAACGTTTCTTCGTAATCATGACACTATCTATTGCAGTCCTTGGGCCACTCTGGCCGGGTGGAAGTGCTTGATTTTCAATGGTAATTTATAAATAGAGTAGATAGAGTATGTCTAAACTTTAGACATCTGGATAACAGCGAAGACACCTCGAAGCCCTGGGCAATGGCCTAAAACAGCGTGGGATCGCCTATAGAGGAGGCCGGGGTAATCGAGCGGACGGCACGGCGGCTGCAATTTGGTCTCCCTATGAAATCCCCACGATGGTCCAAGCTGGCTTTGATCTGCCTTCCTTTACTCGCCCTAGGAGTTCTAGGCGGGCTAAGTTCGCAGGCAAACGCACAAGACGTTAAGATGGACGAAGCGGTGTCATCTAACCCCGAGCACCTCTCTCAAGATGAGTTAGATTCTGACGAGCGCGACTTCCTTCTTCCTGAAGAAGGTGTCCTTGAGCGCAGGTACCGAGCACGGGCAAGAAATCAGAGATCAACAGGGCAAGGAATCCTTGGCGCCGCTACACAAAATGGCATTCAGTTTTCGCGCGCCTGCGACGCGGGTAAACGACTTACAATCGCTGCTGTCGGTGACGTTCTATTGCACTCGCCACTGGCAAAGCAGGGGTTGTCCGATCGCGAAGGCTTTTCTAGTCTTTGGTCGGGAGTCGCTCCGCTCTTGAGTCAAGCCGATGTGACGTACGCCAATTTAGAGGGTCCTGCAGCTGGTGCGGTCGCAAGCAACGGTAAGGTGACTCGCGATCCAGGTCGTGTTTTCGACGGCGTCGCATACTCCAGCTATCCGATGTTCAACTATCACCCGAGCCTGATTAAGGACTTGGTCTCGAGCGGAATTGACGTTGTCTCGACCGCGAACAATCACGCCATCGATCGTCGCGCCTTGGGTGCTGATCGTACGATTGAGAATTTGAAAGCCGCAGGACTTCCTCATTCGGGAACTCGCTCGTCAAACGGCCAGGGCAACTGGTTCACCACGACTACTTCCAATGGTTTCACGCTCGCTTGGATCGCCTGTACGTTTTCTACAAATGGCATCAGCGATACGAACGCCCAGGTCTTTAAATGCTACGAGCAAAAGGCCGAACTGCTTTCTCTCGTGAAACAGCTTTCAAAGAACACACAAGTAGATGCGGTGATCGTGACGCCACACTGGGGTGAAGAATATGAAACCACGCCACGCGCACAAGAGAAGGTACTCGCCCATTCGATTCTCGATGCAGGTGCGACTGCGATTCTCGGAAGTCATCCACATGTGCTTCAACCGATGGAGAAGTATAAGACGCAAGACGGCCGTGAAGCCTTCATCATCTATTCGCTTGGAAACTTCGTGAGCGGACAGAAGCAGCTTCCTCGCCGTACAGCAGCGCTCGTCTACTTGGGCCTGACCCGCGGATCAGACGGAAAAGTGTTCGTGAATGGAGCGCGCTTCGTTCCGACCGAAATGACTTACGGAGCGAAGATGAACCTCGTTCCGCGCGACAGCGCCGGCGAATCCCGTAGCTTCGCGCTTCAGATCCTTGGTTCGGGCAACGTCATGAAGTCGACCGACCGGGTCGATACGACTCCGCAGTGTGATTAAGAAAGGTGTCCGTCTACTTTTGGTTGAACTTCGCGTCATTTGACGCAGGACTCAACCAAAAGTAGACGGACACCTTTTAAAGAGTCGTTTCGTGAATCGTGGTTGGCCACGCGGCTTCGCAGCTTGAGCCCCGTGGTTCGTGCCCGACCAGGTACTTGTCGAGAACGACTTGGGTCTCCGAGCAGGAAGAATCCGCGAGCTTGCCGGTCTTACGATCGACACGAGCCTGGATGAGTTCTGCGCTCGCGGGAAATGCGGAAGGCGCTTCACCCGAGAGGGCTTCCTTCATGAACGCGATCCAAATCGGGAGCGCCGAAGTCGCACCAGTCAGAATCACTTTGCCCTTCTTGGTGGGTGCTTCTTCTGTTTCTTCTTTTTTGCCGGCAGCAGGAGTTTGGTCCATCCCAACCCAAACTACTGCAGTGAGCTGAGGGGTGTAACCTGCGAACCAGGAATCGCGGTGGTTGCTCGTAGTTCCGGTTTTTCCTGCAGCTGGACGATCAAAGCCCATTTTCACGGCGTACTTTGCAGTTCCCTCAGAGAAGACGCTGGTCAGCATATCGGTGAGTAGATCCGTCGGGCCACCCGGGAAAGTTTGTTTAGGGTGGTAAACAAAACGCGCATAGAGGTCGCGGTTCTCGAGCGTGATTCCGCGAATGACGGTGAGCTCGTCTTGCACACCGTGATTCGCGATGGTTGCATAGGCCCGAAGAAGTTCAACGGGCGATAGTTCTGCCACGCCGAGTGCGAGTGAAGGCACGGCCGGAAGCTCTGCCGTGTCGATGCCGATCGCGCGAGCGGTCTTGATGACCTCTCCAATTC
>FSTL01000285.1_pt1 | contig 16434 bp, 11 predicted proteins | sample 1637241 | NCBI WGS metagenome assembly FSTL01 (sample SAMEA3914819, study PRJEB12502) | metagenome | biome: forest; material: soil | place: Canada | collected 2010-06-26 | depth 0.3 m | reverse complement strand
TTGGATTGCCCAATGGCCACGCGATCTCGCGCTTGCGATCGAATTCCGAAATCCATCTTGGTTTACTTCCGAGGGGCTCGATCCTGCGGCCGCCCAGCTTCTGGAATCCTACGGAGTCGCGGCCGTCATCACCGATGCGCCTGCGCGTCGTGATGTGCTTCACATGACACTCACCGCGAATTGGACTTTCGTTCGATACGCGGGAAATCAACGCCACTCGTTTGATCAAGTCAGACTCGATGAATGGGCAAATCGGCTGAAGCTTTGGTTTCAAGGTGGGCTGCGTGGCGCCCTGTTTTTTGTGCACGAGCCGGATGAGACGGATATTCCTGAAACTTCGAATGATTTCGCTTCACTCGTCAACGAGACCTGTCGAGACCTGGGTATCGAAGTGAAGCCCTGGACGCCGCCCGAGGTCGCACTTCCTGAACAGGCTAGCTTGCTCCTTTAGGCGGCTCTCGGTATGACATATAGACTATGAAAGCTTACTTCGTCGTCACATTCGCTCTCGCACTCTCAGTCGTTCATGCCGCCCATGCAGACGATAAGACCGCCGCTCCGAGCGAGTGGGAAAAGATTCGCGAAACCGATGACGGAATCGCGACCTTTCGCAAAGAAGTTCCAGGCACGCGCGTCGTCGCCTTTCGCGGTGAAGCAATCATCGATGCACCCATTGCCCGCGTCGCTGGAGTTCTGGAAGACGTGAAGCGCGAAAAAGAATGGATGGCCGATCTCGTCGAGAGTTCCGAGATTGAAAAGACCTCGGAGTCTGACCGCTGGGAATACAACCGCACTTCAACTCCGTGGCCGCTACGCGATCGTGACTTCGTGATGCACACGCTGATCACATTTGAAAAAAGCCCCGTACCGACCCTCACCATTCAAATGAACTCGGCCGTGAATCCGAAAATGCCGGTCATTGACGGCGTCGTTCGCGGCGAGCTCGTCGATAGTAAGTTTGTCTTGAAGGCCATCGCTCCGGGCAAGACCTGGTTCTCGTGCGAAGTTCTGGCCGACCCGAAGGGCGATATTCCGAAATGGGTCGTGAACCTCTTCCAAAAGGGCTGGCCCCGGGACACCATCGAGGGCCTTCGCACCCAGGTTGCCAAACCGATCGTGGTTGAGAACGAGACGGTTAAACGCCTGATGAAGCAGTAGGCCTCTACAAATATAAGCCCATATTAATAAAGATGTTTTCAGCTAGCGGCAGAAACTGTTCGAATACTGAAAATCCGTCTTTAGTTTCCGTCCTAAACTGCCGATAGGAATCGTATGAAAGCGCGTCATTCTGCCGCAATTCGACTCGGTGCGGCAACCTTTCTCAGCATAGGGTTCCTCCTCTATTCGGTGGAATTCCTGTCGACGTCGCAACGGCGCCCAGCCTCGGTCGAGCCTGGCTTCGTCGAGCTCATTGTCGTTCCACCGTACCGCCCACAAAACTGGTCGACTCCACGCAAGCTCTTGAAGTCACAGATCGCTAACGCCATTACGATCGCGCCCCAGAAACTTTTCGCCCCCGGCTGGCATAAGAGCTCAACCGGGCACGGCATGATTCATTTCAAATGCGAAAGCAGCACGGGCCCACTCGAAGAATGGACCGGCTTCAGTGGTGATGGAGACGGAAAAGGCACGCGCCTCGTCTTCAAAGAAAAAGCAGGACTCGGAGTGCTGCTCTACGAATTTCCGGATGGCCACGTCCAATCGCCTGACTTCGTTCAGAACTACATCACTGAATCGTCGAAAGTTCAGCGGCACAAACCTCGTTTTATGAAAATGCCCATCAGCCGTGAACAGTGCGACCTGATGGCCTGCCATCTGAAAGCCTTCCGGGCAGTCAAGGCGCCTACCTATGGGTTTACTCCCGACCCACTGAAGTACGAAGGCGCTGGCTGCACCTCTTATGCAACCAGCTTCCTTCAGGTCGCAGGGCTCTATGAGCCCGAGTTCGATCGTTGGTGGAGAAAGCTCGTGATTTCCAGCCGCCTCGTCGGCAAAAGAAGTCTCCAGAAAGAACACGGCGCGATCGACTCGGATCAACCCGGCAAAGTGGGCTGGTTGAAAGTTCTCGCACTCTTTAAGAAATCGAAATGGCGCGCGGAAGGCACGAGCAACTACGAGCTCAATATCCTCGATCCACAGCTGATGGTCGACTTCGTCGATGACGTCATTCAGTGCGCTGAGGACGAAACTCGCTGCAGTGATCGCAGAGCACTTCGTTGGGTTCAGGCCAAGGGCGCTCGTAAAATCGACAACGCCTTCGGACCAGCGATCGAACTCGCCTCTACTGATTTCTTTGATCGTGACCATGCCGGCACCCAGGCCTGCCCGGTTGGTTCGACTGCCGGCGCGGCTCAAGAGGCGCCAGCGGGAACTGCAGCCCTTGTAGGAACGCAGGTCGAAGCGCCTTCAAACGTGGCGAGCGATCCGTCGGACGACGAGCATGAGTCATCGATCTTAGAGGCGATTCAGAAGCCTGAATCGATTCCTGCGATGTCAGGAGCACTTGAAGACGCCGTCCTCGAAGCACGCGAGAAGAGGATTCCCCTCTTCTTCCACGGTGGCTTTCTCTACACGCCTTAAGCCGGTCTGCTTTGCGACCTAGCGCCCACGCAGTAGGGTGCGAGTGGCGGGACGCGGACTTGGAGCCGGCGCCGGAGGCAACATCTGGAACCGAGTACTCGTTGCTTGGCCCCAGCGAACGCCGTCGCGCGTGTAGCCCATGTTGATAATGTAGAACTCGTTCTTTTGAAGCGGCGTTCCCATTTCACGAGACAGATAGTCCGTCGAGAGACGATCCAAGATGATGCTGTTCTTACCTTGTGGAAAGCGTCCCGCGGAGTTTGCGAAAATCACTTCGGAAACCACCTTGTAGCGTTTCCAACGGGTCGATCGAGTCAGGCGGAAGTAAATGAACTTCGCCTCTTTCGTCAGGTTGAATTTCAATTCGACTCGGTCGTCATCCAAAACCTTCGAACTCAAATCAGTCAGTGTAGCTTCTGGATCGCCGCGGAAACCGCCGGCCATCCTTTCAAAGCCCATCTGCTGGTCGGCCTGGTAGAGAATTTTATCGACGTTGGTCGTGGCCTTACCTCGCTGCTGAACTCGCCCAAAGGCGGCGTCCTGTGCCGTCACGAAGTAGTCGAGCTCTTCACCTGCTAGCGCCAGCTGAAGAAGCAACATCAGCTCATAAGAATGCCGTCGCTCACTGAAAAGCTCGCCCAAGCGATGAACCTGCTCTTCAATCGGAAGGCCGGCGTGAATCCTTCTCCACCGATGATAGAACCGCTGCACGAGAATCGGTGGTGTGTCCTTTTCCTGATCTTCGCTTGCATCTTCGATGAAAGCAGGGCGCTTCTTCACGCGATCCCAGGCTCCTTCGGTTACGCCAAAGGCCATTTCCAGGAGTGAAACTTTCTTTGCGTCAGGAATGTTTACAAACTTTTCGAGGAGCGGTCTTGGGATGTTCAGCCCGTAGTAAAAAGAACTGCGTCCGTACATGGCGCGTTTCATCCGCACTTCACTACCGGCATTGGCAGGAATCGAATCTGGAACTTCTGGTTCGATTCGAACACTACGGGTCCTCGGGTGAGCGCCATCGACGTCAGTAGCCTCTGCCTGTCCTCCGGTCGTTACGTCCCCTTCATCTTCGTCGTCGTCATCTTCATCGCCGTCATCCGAGAATTCTGGATCAGTGTCACCCAATCGGCGACGAGTGTTCTCGTCCAACTTGATTCGCCTTGGCTTCGCAGATGGCTTTGGCTTGGGTTGTTTTTTCTTTGGAACAAAGAGTGGCAGCTCGGGCAGAAGTTCCGTTTTACCGGTAACCCGTTCGACTTCTGCAATGTAGTTTCGAATTTCCTTACCGCTCGTTCGCGAGTCGTCGATAAAGGCTTCCGCGACCAGGAAGAAGGAGTTCGGATCCCCCTTCTCGTAGGCCTCTTGATTCAAGGCCACGGTGAAGTTGAATCGAAAACGTTCCCAGATACCCAGGATATTTTTCCACTGCGAGCTGTTCTGAGTCGCTTCTTTCAGGACATGGTTCGTGCCATCCGGAAGATTCAAAGTAGCCTTGAACTCTTCAACGGTATGGGAGGCCTGCCAGTTAAAGAGACCACCGATGGTCAACCCACGATTACTGCTGTGCTGATCCTGCGTGGCCGCACGGTCAAAAATACGCTGAACAATCGGTTCGCCCTCAGGAGTGCGGCGATCGCGAAGTTCTTCAGAAAGGGCAAATGACCCCAGGACTGCGCGACCAAAAGCCTCTTGCGCGGAGGGATCTTTCAAATCGTAGCGATAGCCGACATCGAAGAAATTCGACTGATTTTTATCACCCGAATACTGAAATGGAATCAGGTGGAAATTATATTTTCCGACCACGATCTTAATCGGATCCTTGATCAACAAGAGGCCGCTATAGACGGTCTTGTTGTTAAAATCAGAATTGAATCCAAAGCCTGCACCACGGGTCAGACTTCTCGAAACTTTTACTTTTGCGAAGCGCTCGTTCTCTTTCAATACCGAGATCGTGTAGTCACCGCGCACATACGTTTTCACACTGGCGCTGACATTGAATTGATCCAGATATGGAACCTTGATGTAGTTCCATCCAACACTTCCGCCTACTTCAATTCCACCGGTGCCGGAGTAGCTAATCAGCTCGCCGCTTTCCATTTCTTTGAACTTTTCGAAATTAACCGGAAGCCGAAATGGAAAGATCACGCGGTTAATCAGCTTGGAAAGCCTTGGACGAATCGACGGATCGAACATGTACCAAGGCGAACTCGGATCGAGCGACGTGACGCTCGGATCAACCGGAATCGGCGAGACGGAAGGTGAAACCGAGGGCGTGGTCGGATCTGCTACGTCAATGCGACCTGCATCACGACCCTGGTGGGTTCCTGCCGCATCGATGGCTTGCTGCTGACGAAACCAGGTTGAAAGCTCGATCTTTCTTTGTTCGTCGTCAACGGACGGAAGTTCGCGATAACGTTGCGCAGGCACCTGCCTGATATTCGTCCACGTCATCCCGGCGTTTCCGCCAATCCAGAAGCCAAAGCTCAGAGTTCCCGCTGGGCCTGTCGGCACTGGAACCGACAGATTGAGAACCGGCACGTTACTGTTGATGTAAAAGTGGTCGATCACCGTCCACGTATTCAAAAGATCGTAGTTATCGAAAACTTCGCGTTTCGTCGTGAGCTTGAACTGACCTTTTCCGATGGGGGTCTTGACGAGATCAAACTCCGTCAGAGCGCTGAAAATCGAGTTCGTTACTTGAAGCCCTGCGCCGTCCAGCTGAGTGGTCAAGAGCCGCCAGAGCTGCCCCGGCCACGAGTGAACTTCTTCCCTCGCCTGGTCATAGAGAACGGGGCGCTTACTCGTCTTTGGAGTCGATGAAGGATCAGGCGATGGCTTAGAGGCGGGAGATCGATTTACATCCGATGTCGACTCGATTTGCGGACGCACGCACCCCTGCGAAGCCATCACCCCGATTACGAGGGTGAAACCGATCCAAATGCGGATGTGCATGTGGGACACACGGGACATCAACCGCTTATCGGGTCGGTGCTGGCTTTTTTTGACTCAATCCAGCGCGAAAAATACTCTGTGCTTCTCAGGGTTTGATGCCAGAGCATTTCTCCCAATGGATCCGCGGTTCGAAGCCGATTTAAGGCCTCGGACGTCAACTTTTCGACATCCCCCACCAACGCATCGGCGAGTGTCTGAGTGTCATGGGCTTGACGAATTCGTGCCCTCCCGAGCGCGGCAAGCTGGGTGCGACGCTCGAGATTTTCATAGAGTGCGACGACCGATTCGATCCATGCCTGAGGGTCATCTTCTACAACACCGATCGGTTCAAGCCCCTCGGCGCCGACAGTGGTCGTAGCAACCGCCGTTCCCACACTCCAGGCTTCGAGTACCTTCCCCTTCACACCAGCACCCGACCGCAAAGGCGCGAGCAAAATCGCGTGGCGATTGATCGCCGCTTGCGCGTCCTCTGCCCAGCCCATCATTCGAAATCCGAGCGTGGGGTCGTCCCAGGCCATGGCTTCGCGTGGAGCGTACGAACCATAGACGTGCATCACGGCAGTAGAACCCAGTTTTTTTCGAATGCTCGGCCAGAGATCCTTTCGCAACCAGGCGACGGCATCGTGATTGGGAGGATGGCGAAAATTACCGATCGTGACGAACCCCTGCTTCTTCTCAACCGGCAGATGCGACTCTGGAAGCGAAACGGCTAACTGATGAACTCGAAGCTTGGATGCCGGAATTCCTAAATCCGTGAGGAGCTCGGCTTCTCGAAAAGAAAGCAGCCACGTCTGATCACAGCGAAGTATGCTTGCGAGTTCGCGCGAGAGATCAGCGCCTTCCCAGCCCTGAGTTCCGCTGAAAACTTTTCCAGGATGTTTCGCCGCGAGCTGAGTTCTTGCGCGCCTGAGACTGTGCAAATCAATCGCTTCCAAGACGCGCGCTGCAGCCGGTACCTTCGCCTTCACGCGCCAGCCGAATTGTTCTTCGAGCATGAAACGATCAAAGATCACGCAGTCCGGCTGAAACCCTTCGATCCATGTATCGAACGCGGGATCATTGGGTTGAATCGACTGCGTCTGGCAGCCGAGGTCTTCAAGTGCCTGCCGAAATGGGGTCGTCGCGGAAGTGGCCCCCACAGCGACTTCCCAACCGCGCGAGCGAAATGCGCGAACGAGCTCACGAATTCTCCAACCGGCGGCCGAAGACGTGGGCTCGGGCCATACGGGGGCAAGAATCGCAACGCGCATCAGAAGAAAAGTTTTGCGCCGAAAACTTCAGCGGTCTGTGCACTGCTTTGAGACACGGATTCACTCGTCCAGTTTCCGTAAAAGCGCAAAAAGGCGAAATCGAGAAACGCTCCCGCCTCAAATCGGTTCCCCGAGAAATCGAGACCATTCAAGCTCGAGGCGGAAGTAAAGAAGTGCCGATAGTTTCCTTCGATGCCGAAAAACTTCGTGAGGTAGAGCGAAAGCCGCCCACCCAAAACGGCATTTCTCGCCGTGTAGGAACTCAAAGAATCCTGCTTCAGGCCCACGAGAAGTGCCAGGTGCGTGCCTTGAATCTGGTACCCAAAAAGGCGAAGCCCAAGGAGTGCGCTCGAGCGAACCATGTCGGCAGCCAATGACTCACGTCGAAGCTCAAGCCCCACCGCTTGCGCGTAACCACCCAATGAAAAACTAAGGCCATTGAAACTCGGACCTACCGCCGCCTGACCAAAGGTGTAGTCGGTACCCAAGAAAAACTCGTAAGGACTTGGCGAGTGCATTGAAAGCCAAAGATCCATCAGACGCATGCGGTCGCGCGTTTCAAGCCATTCCGAAAGACTCCAACGCGTCTTGGCTTTCTGCTCCTGCTTCTTCACCACGAAGGTATAGACCTCGTCCGCGTGCGCCTGCGTCACGAAAGAAGTGCCAATAGAAGTCACGACAAGAGCGGCAAGTACAATTGGGGTGCATACGACTGCTAACCGGTGGTTCCACATGTTAGAATAGTACCATGTGGCCTCTGATCATCGGAATCTTGGTTTTTGAATTCGCGCTAGAAACTCTCACCAACGCTCTCAATCTTCGGACCTTCACACCCGAAGTTCCCGGCGAGTTCGCGTCCGTGATCGACGCCGAACGCTATGCCCGTTCGCAGAACTACACGCGCGACCGAGCACGCCTGGCCAGCTGGAGCCGCTCGGTTTCCTTCGTGCTGACGCTTGGCTTTCTTCTCGCCGGTGGACTCGAGACCCTCGACCATTGGGTGCGCGCGCATTTCACTTCGGAAATCAGCCAAGGGTTGGCGTTCATCGGGGTCCTCGCCCTGTTCCGTTCCCTGATCAGCCTACCCTTCCAGTGGATTTCGACTTTTGGTGTCGAGACGCGCTATGGATTTAATCGAACGACCCCGGCCGTCTTTGTCGGCGATCTCGTCAAAGGCGTGGTTCTCGGGGTCATCCTTGGCGGAGCCGCGCTCGCTGGCGTGCTCTGGTTTCTGGAAAAGACGGGGACTCAAGCCTGGCTCTACGCCTGGGCAGCTCTGACGGTTTTCCAACTCCTGCTTTCCTTCTTCGCACCGGCGGTACTTTTACCGCTCTTCAATAAGTTCGAGCCTCTGCCAAACGGCGAGCTCGATCAGGCCATTCGCGCCTACGCCTCGAACTTAGGATTTAAACTCAGCGGTGTATTCGTCATGGACGGATCAAAACGCTCGAGCCACTCCAACGCTTTCTTCACTGGCTTCGGCCGCTTTCGTCGACTTGTGCTCTTTGACACATTGATCGAGAAGCAGTCGCTCAAGGAACTCGTCGCGGTCTTTGCGCACGAAGTCGGCCATTTTAGATTGAAGCATATTCCTCGAAGCCTGGGCCTGAGTCTCTTCGTCAGCTTTCTAGGATTCTACGCGCTCGGCTGGCTGCTTCGTACGCCTTCGGTTCCGCTGGCTATTGGTCTCACGCCATCGAGCTATGCGGCTCTCATCATCGCGGCGATTCTCTTCACACCCGCAGGACGTCTGATTTCGATTTTTAGCCAATGGCTTTCCAGAAAACACGAGTTCGAAGCCGACGCGTTTTCTGCCGGAACCTATGGTGAACCCGAGGCGCTCGTTTCAGCGTTGAAAAAGCTCAGTGCGGAAAATCTCGCGCACCTCACTCCTCACCCGCTGAAAGTCATCCTCGATTATACTCACCCGCCGATTTTGAAGCGTATTGAGGCCCTTCGGCGCTTTCCTCAAAAGTAGGAAGCACCTCTCGCAAGAACTGCCTGAGGAAGCGAATCGTAAACGGCTTTTCTAGACGCTGATTCGGAATCTCGGCCAAGAACTGTCGCGCGCGTTCCGTGAAAGCTCCACCGGTCATGAAGACCATGCGCTTTTCGAGTCCGGCGTAGTCGCGTCGAATCGCAGCGTAAACGTCGGGCCCCGTCATCCCTGGCATCATGAGATCGCAGAAAATCAGATCGAAGCGATGACCACCAGCCAGCAGCTCGAGCGCATCCGCACCGCTCGTTACTGCCTCAACACGATGTTCGGCTTCAAGGCCCTGAGTAATCACTTCGCCAATGGCGGGTTCGTCATCGATCAGCAAGATCCGCGAAATCGGTGCGGCCCAAGTCCCGGAATTTCCCGTCGCTTGACGAGCCTCCGCCGGCGCTTCGACGGCCTTTGGCTTACTCTCGGCGTGCGTTTCGACCGCCTGAGGGAAGACGATTTTAAATGTCGTGCCCTGACCTGGCTCGCTCTTAAAGCTGATCTGTCCCGACATCTCGGAAATGATTTGATAGCAAATCGAAAGTCCAAGACCGGTGCCCACACCCACAGGGCGCGTAGTAAAGAACGGCTTGAAAACCTCGGTCTGTTGTTCAGCCGGAATGCCAACGCCCGAGTCGCGAATCTCGATGATCGCGTTGTTCTCTTCTACCGCCAGTCGAACGGCGATTTCGTGTTTGTCCGCCGCACCTTCCGGAATGGCCTGAACCGCGTTGATAAGAAGGTTTACGAAAACCTGCGCCAGACGATCCGCATTACCTAGAACGAAAGGTGATCCCGCGTAGTCACGTACCAAACGTGCATGAAGATTCAGCTGGTTCACGACCATTTGAATCGCCGATTCCATGACGTCATAGACATCGATCGATGCCGGACGAAGATCGCCCACACGCGAAAAGGTTTTGAGCTCACCGACGATTCTTCGAACCCGTTCAGAACCTTCTTCGGCATTTTTCAAAAGACGTTTCAGACCGGCAGCCCATTCCAGTTCCTGTGGCGACTTGCCCGGAAAACGGCTGATCTGTTCATCGAGGAGGTTGAGCGTGGTCAGGACATAGGTCAGTGGATTGTTGATTTCGTGAGCAACACCTGCCGCCATGACGCCGACCGAGACCATACGGTCTGCGATACGAAGACGCGCTTCCATCTGACGTCGTTCGATCGCGTAGAGCATCGCACGAACGAGAAGATTTCCATCGACGCGACCTTTGACGAGATAGTCCTGAACCCCCTCACGAACGGCCTGAACAGCGAGGCTTTCATCAGAGAGACCCGTCATCAGAATTACAGGAATCTGAGTATGAGCCGTACGCACACGCGAATAAGTTTCGAGGCCCACGCTATCGGGAAGGTTCAAATCAAGAAGGATGAGGTCAAAACTTGAAGTATTGAGGCGATCCAAACCAGCACCGAGCGTACTGACATGCTCAAGGTGAAAGCGGTCGCCACCGACGTCACTCACCATGGCCTGAACAAGTCTTGCGTCCGACTTGTTGTCTTCGATCATCAGAACTCGGCTGATCGGGTTCATGCTCTACCCTCAAGTTCTGCGATCACATCGAAGTAACGCTCGAATGAAATCGGTTTCGTAACAAAGCCCGAGGCTCCAGCGGCGTAGCAAGCTTTGGCTTCTTCGGAATCGTTCGATCCGGTCCAAATAATGACCGGAAGTTTTTTCCAGTCGGCATGTGCTTTCAACTCGCGAATGAACTCGATGCTGTTCTCACCCGGCAGACCGAGGTCCAGAAGCAGCAATTCAAATTCATTTTGAGGAAGCAGCTCGCGAGCGGATCGCACGGAGCGTGCTGCCGTCAATTCAATACGGGACCGGCATTCGCGCAATACTTCTCGCATCATGCGAATTTCAGTCTCGCTGTCGTCGACTAATAAAACTTTCATAGGGCTCTAAGCGCCCCCTCGGTTCGGGAAAGAGCGCCCTTCCAATTGCATAACCAGAGTGGCGCCACTCTGCCAGTCGTCTTTCCGATCGAGAAAAAATAGGCGTGCTCCATGCGAAGCCGCAAGCCGCGCGCTGAGAGCGAGTCCCACGCCATGCCCTGAAAACTGCTCGGGGTCATGTAAGCGCGAAAAGAGCACAAACGGTCGATCTCCTGAACCCGGTGGTAAGCCCACGCCGTTATCGGAAATCTCTATCCGCCATCCCTCTGAGGTCGATTCGCCACGCACTTGAATCGCAAGCGGGCGGGTTTTACTCTTAAACTTCAATGAGTTACTAAATACTTCGGTGAACAACCGTTCCCAGTCTGCCGTGGGACCTGAAATCATGGGCAGCGGCCCTATATCAGCGGAGATCTCGGTGTCGGTCGTAGACTTGACCCGTTCAAGCGCCTTCTGGGCGCAAGCGGTGGCATCGACCGGGGTGGTTTGGGGGGAGCTCTGACCGGGGGGTACAGGGGAAACTCTCAGATAGCTTATTAGCCCCGTCAGCATGCCTTCCAGGCGCTCTGCTTCGAGCTCAATTAAGCCAGCAAATTCAAGAGCTTCTTCCTGCTTCCCTTCCTCGAGGCGCTGCTTCATAAAGCGGCCAAAACCACGGATCGCGCGAACCGGCGCGCCCAGGTCGTGATTCAGCCGTGAGGCAAGCTGAGTGGATTCTTGGGTTGAATCGAAAGGAGCCACAAAGTCCTTCTAGCACTACGAGCGTTACCGGGCGAAGCCCGGTCTCGATAATGTAGAAATAATTTGACCGAGTTTTTTAATCGGGTTATAACGCCATGCATCATGACTCAGGATGAGTCTCCCTAACCCCCTTGAAGCGACTGCTGCTCGTTTCAATTTACTGGAGACGAAAATGAAAAAGAACTCGTCGATCGCTTTAGCGGTCGCTGCAATTAGCCTGAGCTTGGCAAATACTGCCTCGGCTCAGTCTTACACCTACGGTGGACTTCACGGTCCAGCCGTTGACGTGAACTTTGTTGAAAACCCACGCCAAGATCCGCGCTATTGCGACAAGTACAATAGCCAGGTCGGTTATGTCGCCGCTGCTTGCGCACACGGCATGAGCCAGGCTCGCCTCTTGGCAGAACGCTATGCCGGCGGTTACGGCAAACTTCAGGGTTACCTTCGTGGTTACGCCTGGGGTTTGAATCAGACGGCAGCCATGTACTCGAACGACGCTCGCGAAATTCAGGCCGGCCGTGCTGGCGTGGACGCGATCGGTTCGACGATGGCCGCAGGACTTGAAGCCGGACGCGTCGACGGCGCTAGCCAGGGCGGATCAAAAGGCTCCCAGGATGCGGTTGCACGTTTCCAGGCAGTCGTGAACACGGGTCGCCTACCTGACCCAACCGTTCGCGTTCCTAGCGTGAACTATCCAGGCATCGACAACGCTTATCAGAAGTACGTCGGCCCAGAAAAAACTGTTCAGCAGATCATTCAAACTGATCTTCATCCAGCTCAGATCCCAGTCTATTCAAGCTGGGATGCGACCAACATGGGCGAAATGCAACCTCTCACCGTATTCGATCTCTGGTTCGCAGACGGAACCTACAAGTTCGAACACGGCATGTTCTATGACACCGGCAAAGCCATGGAAACCTGGCTCTCGCGCGCTCCGATCTATGATCCAGATGGTCGTTATCAGGGCTACGCAACTCAGGCTGCAGTTGATCCGATCACGAATCAGCCTATCACTAACCAGGCTGTGTTCCGCGACGGCTTCATGTACACCTACTCGTACTGGGTTCAGTGGTACTACTCTTCCCAGTTCCAGCAGAACCTCGATCTCGGCACCCAAGTGGGCGCTGACATGGGCGTTCAGGTCGGTAAGCGCATCGCAGCTCAGAAGGGCTTGATCCAGGCTTACAACGACAAGTTCAAAGAAAGCTCGCAGCAGACTTTCCAGGGCGCGTATAACTCGGCTTACAACTCGTCCTTCGGAACGACGTTCACTGACTATAACAACAACCCAAAGCTCAGCATCGAGTTCAAGAACATCCTCGGTATGGATGATGACGGCATCATTCAGCCAGGCGAAGCTTTCAAAGCAGTCTTCTCTGTGAAGAACATCGGCGGCAAGCCGAGCGCGTTGAACGTCAGTGTGACGGGCAACGTGGTAGACACGAATCAGCAGACGCTCCAGATCGGTGCCCTGATGTCTCATGACTACACGACCGAAGTGATCGCGAAAATCGATCCACGTCAGTCGCCTCGTACTCAGGCTCGCGTCGTGCTCAACGTGAACGGACTTCAGGATGACCTGAACCAGACCGTTCTTCGTATGACCCAGATCGCAAGCACTCGCGCTCAGATCGACGTCAACAACGGAAGCGGAACGATTATCGTGGTGGCTAACAACACCTCGACGGTTCGCACTCCACGCACGGTTTCGGCGACTCTCTCGCTGAACGGCCGCGCAGTTGACACTCAGCAGGCAGGCTTCATCGATGCCGGTAACTCGCAGCAGATTACGCTGCAGTTCTCGAACATCGATCCGCTCCAGCTCATCGCTGGTTCGGTCAAAGCATCTGTCGTTCTGACGATGGGTGAAGCTGCAGCTGACCAGGCTCAAGTAGACACCGCCGTAGCAAACGTAAATGCTTCGTTGGTCAGCTACTTCAACGCCTTGGCTGGCGGACGCGGTTACCTCCCAATGGGAACCACGCAGCAGAGCCAGACTGACGAAACACGCGGAGTGATCGTCGGCGCCAACTTGAACGAGACCCAAGACCTCAAAAAAGGTCCGAACGTCTACAAGAAGGACGCTGATGAGACCATCCCTGGAATGCTCGTGAAAACCTTCACGGCAACCACTCAGTCTCAGTCGTCACGCGACCAGTACGACACCTTGGCCCGCGCTATCTGGCCGGCCGCCAAGAACCTGCACAACTTCCTTTTCTTCGGTGGAAAGAAGAAGTCGTACCAGGAACTCGTTCAGCAGATCGCTAAATCGAAGCTGAAGTAATAGGTGTGCCCACACTTTTCACCCTGAAAAGTACGGGATACCGGTAATTCAGCGAATTGATAGAAAAGAGGCCGGGGTGTTTCCGAAGGGAAACACCCCGGCTTTTTTGTGTGGGCACACTTTCCCCCAGTTTCGGAACGGGATACCTTGGCGCCTGCCTATGAAGATCGTATTCGCCACCTACGCCGGGCATCCCGGCATCAGCATCGACGACGCGCTCGCCGCCAACGAGCTTCAGCGCCTCGGGTATGAAGTCGAAGCGCAGCGTTGGGATGACACTGAAGTCGACTGGTCGAGCTACGCGGCCGTGATTCCACGCATGACGTGGGACTACCACGAGCGCGTGGGCGAATTTGAAACCTGGCTCGAGAAGCTCGACATGTCGGGCGCGCGGGTCCTGAACTCACTGGCTCTGCTTCGCTGGAACATCCGAAAAACTTATTTAGCCGAGCTCGCGAACCACGGCGTTCCAGTCGTTCCGACTCAGTGGCACGAAAGCGGTTACGGCGCCGCCGAAACGATTATTCAAGAAATCACCGGTCTTCCACCGGCTAGCGAGTGGATATTGAAGCCGATCATTTCAGCCGGCGCCTATCAAACCCTTAAGATCCGCGCGGCCGATGTGCGCCTCTATCAAAGTGAAATTGAAAATCTCGTCGCACTCGGGACGGTCATGCAGCAACCGTTTTTGAATGAAATCGCCGAGCGCGGTGAATGGTCGCTCTACTACTTCGACGGAAAGCTTGCGCACGCGGTTCATAAGAAACCAAAATCCGGCGACTTCAGAGTTCAGCCGGAACACGGCGGAAGCACCGAGGCAAGGACACCCACGTCGGAGTTAATTCGCATCGCAGAAGCGACTGTGCACGCAGCACCGAGTATGCCCACTTACGCCCGAGTCGATCTCGTCGAACTCGCGAGCGGTCCGCATCTGATGGAGCTCGAGCTGATTGAACCTAATCTCTTTCTGAGAATCGCACCTGAATCAGCGGCCAAAGAATTCGCGCTCGCGGTGGTTCGCGGCATTACTTAACGCGGCACACTGTACACGTTATTAAAACCGCCATTGAAGTAGCCAGCGACGTAATTCATGACACCCAACCCGGTGATCAGTTTTCCGTAGGAAGACGGCGTGAAACTCGGCGACCACGAGGTCATTGCGCCCGTATCGGTGCTGACTTCAACGAGGCCGGGCATCGGTGTTCCTGCGACGGACGAGAAAAAGCCCGCCAAATAGACGGAAGAATCGGTCACTCTGAATTGTGAGACGCTTCCATTTAAAGCCGGGTCCCAAGCCGTTAAAGTGCCGTCCGAGAGACTGATTGAAGCGGCGTAATTTCGAAGGGTCGTACCGGAATGAGAAAAGTTTCCTCCGACGTAGATGGATTCGGATCCTACAGCGACCGCGGTCACTGAAGCACTGAACGGAACGTTCAATGCGGTCGGAACGCCGGTCATCGCGTCGATTTCAGCGAAGTTCTGGCGGGAAATCGTGCCGGAAGCGAAAGAGCTAAAGACCCCACCCAGATAGACAGAATTTCCTTTGACGGCCACGCTGAGTACCGCGCTGTTCGGATCCGGATTCCACGCGGTGGCCACTCCGGTCACTCCGTCGAGAGCAGCAGCATTTCGTCGAATCACCGTGCCGCCTGCAACTGTGTTGAACGATCCGACGGCATAAACCACGCCGTTTGAAGCCGCGAGTGCCATTGGTGAGCTACTGAAATTAGGATTGAAGGCAGTCACTGCCCCGGTCGTCGCATCGAACGCGGCAAGACTATTTCTGGTCACGCCATTAACCTGATTGAAGTTACCCGCCACGTAAATCGTGTTTCCATCGGCCGCGAGAGCTTTGACCGTATACCCGCCATAAAATTTCGGATTCCATGACGTCAGCTTGCCGGTCGCAAGATCAATCGCCGCGACTCCCAATCTTACCCCGCCTCCAAACCCTGTGAAGCGTCCCCCAACGAGCAGATCGTCTCCAGAGCCCACTGGAAGAAAGGTATAAATCTTACTTTGAGCGCCACCCTCCGGATACCAAGGCAGTGTCGCGCCAGATGTCGCATCCACGGCCGCAATACCCGCCCTCACCTGTCCGTTCACTGAGGTGAAGCTCCCTCCGAGGTAGACGGTGCTTCCAATAATCTCGATGCTATTTGCGCTTCCATAGGGAGAGCCATATCCGTCATCGAGCGCAGGATTCCAGGCAGTCAGACTTCCATCCGAAAGATTGATCGCACCGAAGCCCTTGCGCGGTTGCCCACCCATTGAAGAGGAGTCGCTCGCGATATACAAAGCGCCGCCCGCGATTTTCAATGCTCGAACGACTGGAGTCTGCGGGTTGCTATAGACCGTAAATACAATCGCCGGATCAGTGCCCCAGACCGACGCGCCTGTTGTCAGGCTGAGTGCTGCAAGGCCAGTCATCGAGGCTCCACCGATGGATGTGAATGATCCACCCACGTAGAGAGAAGCGCCGTCTGACGTAAGAGCGAGAACGACGTCGTTTGGAGCAGGCGCAAATCCGAGGTCTTGTGCAGCCGAAGTTTTATCAAACGAATAAAGGCCTGCGCCCGCGCCCAGATAAATATGAGAACCCACGATTTCGATCGCGGAAACCGAAGTGCCCGGTACTGGCATCGTAGGAACCCAGCTATCGAGTAAGCCAGTAGCCGGATCAACCGCCGCGATATTCGCGCGACCGGTCCCCGCTACTTGAGTGA
>FSTL01000382.1_pt1 | contig 16696 bp, 16 predicted proteins | sample 1637241 | NCBI WGS metagenome assembly FSTL01 (sample SAMEA3914819, study PRJEB12502) | metagenome | biome: forest; material: soil | place: Canada | collected 2010-06-26 | depth 0.3 m | reverse complement strand
GTCAAACCGCCAAAGACGTTCCATTTCGGTCTAGCTCTTGGGATCGGCAACCCGAAACCGGAAGAGATTCAATCTCGACAACTCGAAAGACGGAGTCGAGACCCTGTCTAGTACTTGAACACCCGACGAAGATCTCTTCGGCATTTTGTGCTTAAAATGCGGTTTTCTTCGAGATGAGCGCAGGCACGGATTCTGCTTTAGGCGGCCCGAAGTTTAACCTGTGTGTGAGGGGGAATCGAATGGTGACGAAACGGTTGGTGGCGATCAGTTTGGCGATGAGTTTTGCGGCTTGTGCGCCTGAGGTGCGGTTGGCGAGTAACTCGTCCGCTTCAGAAGCGCAGGCGACGCTGCAATTGAAAATGCAGCAGGATAAGACCACTCAAGTGAAAGAGACTTTGAGTCGTGTTCGTGACTCTTTGGCGCCTTACTTGAGTCCTTTGAAGGATATCCTCGGCGCAATCGATGCGAGTTCCCAGGCTCAGACTAACGAAGCAGTGAACCGTATTGGATTGGTGCTCGAGCGTCTGAAAAACAAGCTTGAGACCCCATTAAAAGGCGGCCTGATTCGTTACAGTGACGCAGGTATGAGAGATTGGTCTGCCGAGTCTCGCTTTGCGATTACTCGCGGCGAAGAAAAGACTTTCGTTTGTAACGGAGCGATTCGTATCGAAGGTCGCGAGCTCACTTCTGACAGCGAATTGATCCTGCTGAGTTACCGCGACTGTTCCCAGATCACGACGAACCTTGCGGTTTTGTATGTCACGAAGGATTCGATTCAAACCTACTTTGATCTGAGCGGAATGAAGAAGAGCGCAACCAGCTTGGCGGAAGAAATCACCCGCTTCACCCGCTTCAATCAGGTCAAGTTTGAAAGCTGCCGCCTTTCGATCAAGAATGACCAAGCAGATATGAGCTGTGATCCATTCGAGATGGCCCTGCGTCTGGGGTCGGCAAGTTTCAAGAAGCTCGCACTCTCCGCGTCTTCTACGGATTTCAAAGCTCAGATTCAGGTCGAGCTTCTCGACGCAAACGGAAAGCACGTTGCTGACGCCGATGTCGACACCGCACGTAATCCTAAGATCCAGTACAACAACGGTACAAACTGATGCGTAGTCGGATCTCCTTCATCATTCTCAGCCTCGTAGCCGTCTCAGCGATGAGCGGTTGCGCCCGAAAAGGGAACGAGGTTCGAACACTTTCTCTGACCCGTGAGGCCTACGCGCTCATGGATCATGGACAGAATGCGAAGGCGATCCTTTTACTCGAAGAGCGTATCGCGACCGCTCCGGAAGATATGGAAGCCCGAGTGATGTTGGCTTCGGCCTACCTCGGGCAGACCGGAGTGGATGTCTATAAAATCTACGAACGGTTTCGCGATCTTCTCTTTGCTAAGCCGCTTTCTGACGCGTTCAATCCCGACGACCATTCCGATGGCGATGATGCAGAAGCTTCTGATATTCCCCAGGCCCAGACGCCTGGTGAAGAAGTAGTCGAATCACTTGATCTGTTCATCGCTAAGTTTCAGAGCGGAAGCGCGTTCCTGCGTCGGTTTCCAAGAGTGAAGAAAGAAGACTGGGTTCTTCTCGATCGAGCGCTCGCGGTTTTGGACGATGCCGCGCTCTTTCCACAAGAGACGACGGTTTCGCCGAACGATTCTCGAATTCCTCGCGACCTTCGACTGTATCGCGTGTTCATCCGGGTGGTTTACCTCAAAGCCTTCCTGGGCGAGACATTCTTGCAGCAGCGCGATTTAGGTTCACGCCGCTGGGTTTGCCAGGTCAAGGCCCAGCGTGCTTCGGATGGCTTGTCGTGGACCATGGGACATCTTGCCCAGGCCGCACAGGACTTCGCGACAGTTTTTCCCGACAAAAGTTTTCGTCTCTCCGTTCTAACGGCCTGGCTGGAATCGATTCGTGGAGTATTCACCTCTGATTCTCAACTGTCCGCCGAGCCTGGAGATGTTTCTTCAGAAAGCACGACCCCGGTTGGAGTCGGAACCGCCTCCCAGGTCTCATTTGGCCGTTTCCGAACGCTGATGGGCTGCGGAGAGCTCTCAAATCCACTTTCGGCCCCTGCCCAAGTGTCGATTCCGCGCCCGCCGTCACGCGACCTGATAATCATCGGCTCCGAGCGTTCTCCCGATAGCCGGACGCTCTAGCCTGGTGCATACTGAGTCGCGGTGCGACTCGGCTATTTCCACTTCTTAGCTTTGATAGGTCTTACTTCGTCCGCGTGGGCCATTCCCACTGGGTCGGCCTTTAACTTCGTGCCTTCAAGGTTTTCGACTACGGACCTGACGGCGGGTTCTCGAGGTCTGGGCGAGCTCTGCTATGCGCGCGACCGCATGCCCGATGGCTCGGTCTGTAACCCGGCCCTGCTCGGCGATTTTGACGACAGCCTTTTGCTGGGTCGAATCTTTTTCGGAAACGGATACACTGCGCTCTCGACCGCTAACCAGCTTGTGCTCGAGCCCATCACGGCCGATGTTCTTCAGAAGCTTTTCAAAGACGACAACGTCACGACCGTCGAGGCTCACGCGGGGCTTCTTTTCCAAAGTCGTTATTTCGGCGCGGGCTTTTCACCGTATCGCGTTCAGTATGTGTCGGAAGTGCATAACCCAAATCTTCCGGTGATCTCGGTTCATACTGCGTTGGAGCGCAGCATGTACGTCGAAGGCGGAATTCCGTTAAAGCTGTTTACGCCGGCTCTTTCTGATTTCCTTCTGGGTACGCGCGTGAGCTTCGTACAGCGAAAGTACGTACACAGCTCGTTTTCACTTTTCCAGGCGTTGAGCGACGCCGCGTCGACTTTCATTCCATTGAAGGAACAGACCGCGGTGCTCATGGACACGGTGATGACTTGGGCGCCCTCCAAGATGAAGTGGAAACCACAGTTCACTCTGGGTTTGAAGAATCTCGGCTGGACCTCGGTTACCGACGCGCTCTATCCCGAGTCGCTCGACTTGGTTGGCGGCGTCGGAATTCGTCCCCCTGTCGGAAAAGGCGTTGCGCGTTTGGGTGTCGACTTCGTGAGCCTGGTCCACGGCGACTCACTGATGTCGCGACTTCGTTTCGGAGCGTCCTACCAGTACGGAATTGCCGAAGCCCTCTTTGGCGCGAACGAGCGATCACTGACGACCGGGTTTCAGCTCTGCTTCCAGTTTCTGGAAGTCGCCGCGGTCTACGAATTCATTCGATCTGACTTTTCGGACACCGGCTATCTCGCTCCTGAAAACCGTGTTTCAACCGAGTTTGCGGTGCGCCTATGAAATCGACTTGGATGAAGGTCTATCGGTTCACTGCGGCAGCGCTGCTGATTTCCTTCAGCACCGCGCTGGTGGGCGAGTGTGCGCAAGCGGCGCCCTACCATCCACCGACGTCTAGCCAGACTCCGTCCTCGGTACCGGGGGCCCGCGCGCCCGCACCTGTCGTGGATCATTCCGCGATCGATTGGCTGGAAGCTAAGGCCGGCGATATTGATCGCAATCATAGTGAGCGTGGCTGGGCCTATATCGTGAGCGGTGGCGCCGTGCTGGCCGGATCAATTCCTGGCTTCTATCTTTCGCACGATCTATTCGCGCAAGCCGTTTTCAGTATCGGGCAATCCCTGGGTGTTGCGGCCGTGGGTTACGGTTCGTACCTCGTTTTGATTCGAAACGATTACTCACAGTTCGTGAAAATCTTAAAAGGAGTTCCCGAGCTCAGCGTGGGTGAAAAGAACCATCTCGCTCGCCAGTTTCTCGTCGAGCGCGCCGCGACCGCCCGTGCCTCGCGAAGGATTCGAGTTATCACGCATTCGCTAACCGGCGTCTTGAACCTTGTGAACGGCGTTACCGCATCCAGTACCGAACTCAAGACTGCACTCTTCTTTCTCGCCGGCATCAACGCCCTCGCCGCCGGAAGCTTCGCCATCAATCCTTCGGAAGAAGAGCAGGCGCTTACCTTGCGGCCGCAAGTCGCCTTGGGCGTGACGCCGCAGGCGGCTCCGGTCGCGTCGCTCACCTGGCACTTCTAAACAGCGCTGGCAGATTCCTTTTATAAATTCTTTTCTTTGCCGGCTCAGACAGTCCTCGTGCCGTTGCGCCTTCGGCTTACGTCACTGCGGAACTCGCCGGAAAGAAAAGTAATTTACAGAGAGAATCCGCCAGTGCCGTTTGGACTTAGATTGGCGACGCGACCGGAGCCGCCTGGGGTGTCGCGAGCGAGTGAATGGGGCAGGGGAGCGTGGCTTTGGCTGCGAAGTCCATTCTTCACACCCGCGCGCCCGAACCCGTTCCAGTTCCTTCGTCAATGCGCTAACCCGTTAGCCCGCCCAGTAATAAAAATATATTTCACGGCGAGTTCCGCGAACGCGGATGTCTGAAGCCGGGAAATATATTTTTATTACTCTGCGGGCTAACTGGCCTAGCGGAACGGCGAAGGAACCGGCACCGAGTTAGAAATGTCGCGCGCGTACATCGCCTCAATCTCGTTGAGCAACGTATTGTCGAAGCAGAAAAGCTCGGCTTCGTGGTTCGCGACCGTAGAATGTGCGTCGAGATTGAAGCTGCCGACCCCGGCGAGAATGCGATCGAAGACATGCACTTTCTGGTGGGCGTAGCGGAAGTAGGTCCAGGCGTGGAAGTTCGGCGAGAGCGAGACGAACTGATCCATCTTGTTCTGGTTGGCACCTTGGTCAAACCAACCCATCGTGTTGGCGATGGCGTCCGCGAAGTGCTCGAGTCCGTAGTGATCGGTCTCGCGAGCCCAGTCACGAAGCTTGCGAGGAATCTTTGTCAAATCTCCGCCCTGACCGTCAGATCCATTCGAGATCAGATCGACACGAACGCCGCGCTCGTTGCCGGCTTTTTGAAGCTCGGCAAAAAAGAAGTCAGTCGCGAGCTTCTGGCCGCTTAAGTCTTTCGAGAAACGAAGTTTTGGAGTCGTGAGCAGAACGCGCTTCTGTGCGTGCGCTGCGTACTCACGAAGAACTGGCGAGATCGGACGAACCTTCGCGGCACGTCCCTGCGAGACGACGCGGCAGACGCCGTTCATGCGCTGAACCGGGTCGCGCAGGATGGTGCTGTAGACATTGGATCCGCGAACGCCAGCATTGCGCTCAGACGCTTTGCGAGCTGCAATTTCTGGAATGTATTTCGCGATCGAGTGATTGTTGTGAGTCTGTTCGTTCTGCCAAGTGTCGGCATACTGGTCCATCGCATCGGTAATGGCCGGACCGCTTTTAATCCAGATATCCGTATCGCGATAACCATCGTTAAAGCCGTCGCCGATGTCTTCTGAGGCGATGATATTTTTTCCGCCGAGAATTCCTTCTTCGCCATCGCGAATCCAGATTTTCGGGTGCATGACGCCGAAGCTGCCATGACGAACGGAGTCGGCGACGAGAAGAACGTCGATTCCATTGTCGCGCATCTTGGCGAGGCAGCCTTCAGCGGCAATGCGGGTCCAAAGCCCTTCGAGCATGAGGCGAACTTCTACGCCCGCTTTGCGGCGTTCGATCATCGCATCGAGCAAGCCTCTGCTTTCCGAATCGCAGAAGAAAACCATGACCTGAACCCAGAGGAAGCGCTTGGCTCCTTTGATCAGATCCATTTTCTTATCGTAGGCGTCGCGTCCCGGCATGACGTGAAGCTGGTTTCCGGCGCTGAGCTCGGTCTGAGAAAGACGATCGAGTCCGCGTTGAAACTCTTCGTCGAAGTAGATCGAATCGATCTTCGTGCGATCGATCGGCTCGAGACCTTCCAGGTACGAGCCCGGAGCAGCGGTCAGTTCTTTGATCGGCGGGTGATTGAGAGTGCCCCAGCCGCGAAGATTTTCGAACGGAAGTTCGTAGGTGTATTTTTTAGAGTTGAACGGAACGCGTGCGTAGTAGCGCTCTTTTGCAGTGGCAAAGGTCGCAGCTTTTTCGTTCTCTTTGAATCGAGCTTCGTCAAAACGGAAAAAATCCTGAATCGTTTCGTCTGGAAGTGCACCCTGCGTGTCCCAATAGCTTCCGACTCGGCTCTTTTTTAAATCAAACTCGGCGCAGGTGCTTCCAGGAGTTCGGCAGCTTTGAGCGTAGTCGGGATTCTCGATGATCGCGCCCTGACTTGTGGTCGCGAGATATCTGCTGAGCTCATCGTATCGAATCGTCGAGTTGTCGGCGGCGTGCGCGACACTCGTTACTCCCGCGCACAACGTGGTGGCTCCCACGCATGCGGCGACGACTAGATTGTGGAGTGGTGAGCGTTTCATAAGAGAGGTTCCCCTGAGCGGTTTCCGCAAATGTCTCTCTCCATTCGAAACATAGGCAGAATGATATGGCGTCAGGGTTGAGTCAGGAGTTGGTTGGAATCGGTTGTAATCGGTGGAATCGGTTCCGACCTTGGGCCTTCCTCTGTTCCTACCTCAGGAAAGCACGCTGAGCGAGGCGCATTTTGATCAAAATGAGACTTACTGCGTCATGGTGCAAACTGCCTTAGTGCAGGGCTTTTTCAACGTCTTTCGCAATCGCTTCGGGCTTGGTGACGGAGCCGTATCGGGAGAGGACTTTTCCTTCACGCGACACGAGAAACTTCGTGAAGTTCCACTTGATGCCTTCGGTGCCCAGGAAACCCTTTTCTTCCTTCTTTAGGAACTCGTAGAGGGGGTGGGCGTCGGGTCCGTTGACATCGACTTTCTCGAACATCGGAAAGCTGATGCGATAGTTCATTTCGCAGAAGTCGACAATCTGCTGCTCAGTGCCGGGCTCCTGCTCGCCAAACTGATTACAGGGGAATCCCAGGACCACGAGGCCCTGTTCTTTGTACTTCTGATAAAGCTCTTCAAGCCCTTTGTACTGGGGCGTGAACCCGCAAGCACTCGCGGTATTGACGATGAGTAGAACCTTGCCGCGATAGGCATCCATCGACATGGGTTTGCCGTCGATCGCGTTAATTTTGAAGTCGTAGACGGTATTTGAAGAAGTCACGGTGCAGCTCCGCTTAGGTTCGCTAGGCTGAGCTATTCCTAACCGTTACTTTTCTTCTGGAGAAGGCCGATTTCGATCAGGCGCTCTTTCAAATAAGTGCCCGCGGTGTGGTCTTTGGAAAGCGGCACGTCCTGGCGTGGGTGCAGGAAGAGCGGCATCGAGTAACGGGCTTTGCGGGCTTCCGAGCCTGCTGGGTTCATTACGCGGTGGGTGGTCGAAATGTAGTAACCACCGCTGGCCATCTGAAGCATGTCGCCGGCGTTGATGACGATCGAGCCGAGCTCGCACGGAACATCGTGGTAGTTGCCGTTGACGTCTTTGACCTGGAGGCCAGGCGCAGTGGCCGCTGGCAGCAAGGTGATCAGGTTGATGTCTTCGTGGGCGGCTGCGCGAATGGCGCCGACTTCTTCCGAACCGCTGAGCGGTGGGTAGTGGATCGGGCGAAGCAGAGTTTCTGCGCTGCCTTCGATCATTTGCGGAAGGTCCATCGAGAACAGTTTCTTCACGTCGGCTGGGGTCTCGGACTCAACCCATTTCAAAAGCTCGGACGCCAGGCGATGCATGCGGTCGTACATTTCGCGCGTCGACGGGCCTAGGCCGCGAGGCACTTCGGTGCCGGTGTGAAGGTGATAGAACTCTTTGAGATCCTTAATCTTACTGTCTTTCGCGTTCTCGGTGCGGAACGGGAAGTAGCCGTCTTGGGTGACTGCATCGAACTTGTAGGTGTGCTTATCATCCGAGGCAAAGAAGCGACCCCAGTCCGAGAAGGTCTGGGTGATCAGCTCAGCCGGAATCGGATGGTGAGTCAGAACAGCGAAGCCCGTATTCTTCAGGGATTCGGTGAATCTTTTTGGAGCCTCTGCGGAACGGTAGTCGACGGTCAGAACGTTCATAGCACCCTCTCAAACTCTTATACTGACGCAGATAGTCGATTAAGCGCGTGGAGTCAAGGGCTTACCCGGGGAGAGGCCTTCAGAGCCAGTCTTCGGGTGTTCGTAGGCTAGCTCGTTTCCCTTGTTGACTGTGCTCCGCATCCTTCCTTAAACCAGTCCTGGAGGGAATCATCATGTTTGGAATTCTGCTGGGGCTTTCGGTCGCTGTCTCGGACACCCCCGATCTGAAGGAAGTTCACGTCGTTAGAAGCGCCTACGTTTGTACCGCCATCGCCGATTCGAGCGTTCGGTGGGAGGTCTCCCTGCTTCCTCGTATGGGAAAAGACCGAATTCGCATTCAGTCTAAGTTCGGCCCCTATTCAGTGGAAGAAGACCGCCTCTTGAACCCCGTCTATTCGCGTTCAGTGGCCGGGGCAGAGGTCGCCGAGACCGTGTTGAAGTCGGGTGACAAGCACCAGTTCCAGATCGACCCATCGATGATTGAGGGCCAGCGTGAAGGCAAGATGACCGCTTTGATGGACCCGACTTACGAAGCGGGCCCCCGGGGTGTTGAGCATCCGGACGAAGCAGAAGAGGTAGACTTCTTCTGCGCGCGCCGCCTTCTCCCTTAAACAGTCTACTAGCCGAGCAGCGTACAGACTTCTTCCCAGCGAGCCATCTTGGTCTCCAAGTCGCGGGTCAGCAGGCGCTGTTCTTCTGAAAGCTTCATGGTCTTGGCTTTATCTGAATAAGAATCGGGGTCGGCAAGCTGAGTACTGAGCTCAGCTTGTTTGACTTCGAGCTTGGCGATTTCTGTTTCAAGCTTTTCGCGCTCACGTTCCCATGACCGCTTCTGGTTGTTTGAAGGCGCGGTCTTGAATGCGTCGGAGCCGGCGGCGCTCGAAGTCGCTCCGGCAGAAGATGCGGTGGAGGCGGCAGGGGCGGCCTTCGCACTGGCCGCGCCGCTCGAGAGCTTAGCTTTCGCTTGCTGCGAGGCCTCGGCGATTTTCTTCGTGACGTAGTCGTCGTACGTACCGACGAGCGGAATGACTTTCGCGCCTTTCGGGGTTGGTTCGATTTCTAGAACGCGGTCGACCAGCGGGGCGACAAAGTCACGGTCGTGGGAAACGAGGCAGAGCGTACCTTCGTAGTTTTGGAGCGCTTGAAGCAGTACGGCACGCGACTCGACGTCCAAATGGTTGGTCGGCTCGTCGAGAACGAGAAAGTTGGAAGGGGAGAGCAGGAGTTTTGCAAGTGCCACGCGCGCTTTTTCGCCTCCCGAAAGAACGCCGCATTTTTTATCGACCGCATCGCCGCTGAAAAGAAAAGCGCCGGCGACGCCGCGAACCTGGGCGATTCCCATCTCAGGCGCCGTGGATTCGAGCTCTTGGAGGATCGTCTTGCTCATGTTCAAGCTCTCGGCCTGATGCTGAGCATAGTAGCCCACCATGACGGCGTGGCCGTGCTTCATCATGCCGTGGGTGGCCTGAAGCTCACCCGCGATGAGTCTGAGGAGAGTCGTTTTTCCGGCGCCGTTTACGCCGACAATGGCGACGCGAGTGCCGCGTTGAATGACCCAGTCAAGATCGCGGAAAACCGTTTTATCACCGAACTGAACAGCGCCCTGTCGAACCGTCACGACTTCGCGACCGCTATGAGCCGCCGGTGGAAAACGGAAGCGCACGGTCTGCCGATCTTCTTCGAGCTCGATACGATCCATCTTGTCGAGCTGCTTTTGGCGGCTCTGCGCCTGGCGAGCTTTGGTGGCCTTGGCGCCGAAGCGATCGATGAACGATTGAAGCTCGGCGATTTTCGCTTGTTGGCCTTCGTACTGCGAGCGAAGCAGCGTCAGGCGCTCTTCTTTTTGAAGAACCCAGGAATCGAGATTTCCCCGGTAATTCCAGAGTTTTTGCTGATCGATCTCCATCACTTCGGTGACCATGCGATTCAGAAATGCGGAATCGTGGCTGACCAAGAGCAGGGCTCCCTGAAAGCCTTTGAGAAATTCTTCGAGCCAGAGCAGCGACTCAAGGTCAAGATGGTTGGTCGGCTCGTCGAGCAAAAGGAGATCGGGATCCATCAGAAGCACGCGCGCAAGTGCCACGCGCATGAGCCAGCCTCCGCTGAATTCGCTCAGCGAACGCCCGTAGTCCGATGGGCGAAACCCCATGCCGTCGAGAATTTCTTTCGCCCGCGATTCGAGTCGGTACTCGTCGAGGTGCTCGAGCTCTTCCATCACGCGACCGTAGCGTTCGAGGTCTGCGATATGGGTCGGCGAATTAGGTTCGTTCGTGAAGCTTTCTTCGAGTTCTTTTTTCAGCTTCAGAATGCCTTCGCGACGGCCGTCCATGCGCATGGTCTCATCGAGAACCGTGCGTCCGGCGCTTTTAGGAACTTCCTGGGCCAGGTAGCCGATCGTAAGATTCTTGGCTCGGCCGATATCGCCGCGGTCAGGATACTCCTGCCCCAAGATCATTTTGATGAGCGTGCTTTTTCCGGCGCCATTGGGGCCGATCAGGGCCACGCGCGAACGATGGCCGATATGAGCGTCAGCCTCTTCGAATAGGACCTTGGAACCAAACTGCTTGGAGACTCCGGAAATATGCAGCACGAGGCTGGCTTACCACAGAACTGTGGTTTAAGTCTGATCGCAGCTATGAAGGGCGTTTTGCTGATCAATTTAGGTACCCCCGACTCTCCGGCAGTTCCGGACGTTCGCCGCTATCTGAGACAGTTTCTGCTCGACCCGTTGGTCATTGATATTCCGGCGCCCGCTCGCTGGTTTCTCGTTCATGCATTGATTCTTCCTCGTCGCCCTCAGGCTTCAGCCGCGGCTTATCAGCAGATCTGGACCGAACGCGGTTCGCCGCTGCTTTTTCATACTCTGGACCTGGCTCGTGAAGTGGCAGAGCGATTAGCCGGATCTGAAAAGGGATCGGAAACGATCGTCGAGCCCTGCATGCGCTACGGGAGTCCCTCGATTGAATCGGCACTTTCAAAGCTTCGTGAGCGCGGAGCCACAGAGATCGTCGTGCTGCCTTTGTATCCGCAGTACAGCTTGGCCGCGACGGAGTCGTCGTTGGTTGAAATGCGACGGGCGCTGAAGTCCATGCGTTGGGATGTTCCGGTTCGAACGATTGACGACTTCTTCGTAGAAAATGGTTTTATTGAAAGCTTCGTCGAACGCATCGGCGCGACACTTTCTGAGTTCAAACCCGATCACCTGCTTTTCAGTTTTCACGGCCTGCCGGAACGGCATGTGAAGAAGACGGATAAGACAGGTTCGCATTGCCTGGCATCACCTGGGTGCTGCGACCGAATGGTTGATGCGAATCGCCGCTGCTACCGCGCCCAGTGTTTTGCGACGGCTCGCGAACTTGCGAAACGTCTCGGTCTTGCCGACGGGTTTTGGAGCGTGAGCTTTCAGTCGCGCTTGGGTCGAACGCCTTGGATCAAGCCGTATACCGACCTGCTATTTGAGCCCCTGGCTAAGCGAGGTGTGCGCCGGTTGGCCGTGGCTTGCCCCGCGTTTGTTGCTGATTGTTTGGAAACTTTGGAAGAAATTCAAATACGCGGGCGCGAGCATTTCAAGAGCGTGGGTGGAGAGGATTTGCGCCTAGTGCCTTCTCTCAATTCTTCTGCAAAATGGGCAAGTTCGGTCGTTGAAATCGTGACTGGTGCGAAGGTTGCCAATTAGAGAGTCCAGATAGATAATAATGAAACGTCGGTTTCGATATATTCATCTAAAAGGATTGATAAAATGTTTTCTCGCCAAAAGATGTTTGCTGCACTTGGATTGCTCATTTTCGGCATCGGAACGGGTTGCCTAGGTAAGACGGACGGAAGCGCTGCTCCCAGTACCGGAACGGGGCCGATTAATGGCACCTACATACTCGCTTCGATGTCTTGCAACGGATCGAGCGGGAGTTTTCTCGGCACGGGTGAGTCCGGGAAGTACGTGGTTATCAGTAATTCTACCGGCTCTTTCATAACGAGCTTCACCAGCGGGTGCGTGAACACGGAAGGAAACGTATACACCTATCCAACCTCCTCCACTTTCACGATGCAGAAGGTGAACCGTGTTTGCTCTGGAACGAGCTGCTCCGGCTCCGAGTGCACCGCGGATAGCAGCACGAGTACGGCCCTGGACTGGTCCTACACGCTTTCGGGCACTCTTCTTACCCTGACCCGAACCTCGGCTGGCAATGATGGTTGCAGCGCCGGCCAAGCCACCGTTTATACGGCCAACAAACAGTAGAGTTTTCAATCTGAGTCGAGTAGTTCACGTATATGTCCTCGGAATCAAAGGTTAACTTTTTTTCCTGAGTGAATTAATTGAGAATCATGGAGTATGGGAAATGACTCCATGGGAAACCGGGGAATTCGCTTACTCGCTCCGCTCTTGTTCGTAAGTGCGCTGGCTGGAGCTGCAGAATCGGGTACGACCACCTATGAAGCTTCGGGTGCGACTGGTGGCAAAGCGCACGAAGGTGGCGCTGCGCATGTAGGAGGCGCATGCCGGGTCTGGTTCGCATTCGGCCGGGGCAGGGCAGAGGAAGCAACCTCAGGCTGAGCTCTACGGACGCGCGGGTAAAAAAGCGGCGAAGCAGAATTTGCGCAGCCAGGGCATGAGCCGAAAAGATGCTCGTCAGTGGACGAAGAAAAACGTTCCGACGGTTCACCAAGTTCGAAAAGACGCGAGGAAGTCGTATCGAGATCAGGGTGCGACGCGGAAAGATGCTCGGCAAATTGCCAAAAAGGACTATTCACGTTCTCGCTCGAGGTCGCTTGCGAAGGACCGTTCGAACGTGAATCGCTACACCCGCGAAAATCGGTAATGGCATATGTTCGAGCAACTCGGAATGGCTGACGACCTCGATGTCAGATGGCCTGGATATGTCTGACGACCCCGAAGCAGAGTTGGTCGATTCCATAAAGCACCGACATACGTAGCTGATTTACCTGGCCATGGTGGGCATCGTATTGAAGTCCGCTTGTCGGACTAGTTTTTATATTTAAGATGTTGATCCTATTTTGTTCGGTCTGCTGAGCCCCTGTGCTAAACGCAGAGGTCGGTCGATGAGCGGAGGGTTTTCAATGGATTTCAGAAACGATCAGGTCATTTTTCAAGCTTCTGAGGCTGGATTTGAGGGGTTTTTTCAAGAATCATCCGAGCCGGTTTCGCCCGTTCGGCCTCGCGCGACCGTCATTTCATTGAGCCCGGTGCATCGAAAAATTCATCAGCAGGCCATCGATGCGGCTGAGAGTTATAGAAGGTCGGAGTCGCTTCTGATTGATGCACTCATGGAAGTCGATCGAAGTCGGGTTTTTGAAAAGCTGGGCTATTCGTCGCTCTATCAGTACGTGATTCAATCGTTGAGGCTTTCGGAGTCCCTTGCGTACGCGGCCATTACGGTTGCGAGGAAGGCGCGGGAAGTCCCCGAACTACGAGACGGAATTCACGACGGGTCGATTAGTGTATCGAAGGCGCGAAGAGTAGTTTCGGTGATCAACCCTTCGAACCAGGAAGATTGGATTTCCAAATTGAAGACGCTTCCCTCTCGAAAGCTCGAGAAGGAAGTCGCTCGTGTGAATCCGAAGGCGGCCACTTCCGAGCGTGCCCACTATGTGACAGAAAAGCGTCTTGCCTTGAGTCTTGGGGTCGAGGAAGCGACCCTTCTTGAGTTCAGACGGGCGCAGGATCAGGTGAGCCGTTCTCAGGGGCGCGCGGTTTCGCTGGAGGAAACACTCGCCGAATTACTGCGATTCTATTTGAGTCGAAAGGATCCCGTGCGTGTGGCTGAGCGGGTGACGGCGAAAAAGGGGGGCCGGCTCGTTTTGTCTGTGGAAGGAGAGTCGCAGGCCCAGGTTCAGCCTCAGGTTCAGCCTCAGGTTCAGCCTCAGGTTCAGCCCCACGGTGCCGGCGGCTCAAAGGACGTGTGGCAACCCGAACTCGTCCCGGGAAGAGTTCATCCGAAACGTGCCCCGATTCCGGCGGTGGTCTCGCATGCTGTGAGACTTCGAGATCAGGGGCGTTGTCAGGCCAGTCTTTCGGACGGAAGCCGTTGCGGTGAAAGTCGATGGACGGATTTGCATCACCGCGTGCCTGTGAAAAAAGGTGGTCCGAATACGCCAGAAAACCTTGTTACCCTCTGTCGGGCGCACCATCGAGCTCATCATCGCGATTTAATTGACATGGTGCGTCAAGGGCGATAGCTCACTTGCTCGGAACCGGGGGGCACTATGGGTATGGGCGTTCTATTATTGAGAAATCAGAAGGATTTGGCTTTGCTCGCTCTGGGCATTGTATTGGGTTTGAATTCAATGGGCGCTCGCGCTTCCGAATTTGCGACACGGTTTTCGGCGCAGCTCGGAGATGGTGACCTCGACGTGAGTTCGGTTCAGGCGATCGATAGCGATCTCTTGGACACGGAGATGCTCCAACTGATGAATGAAGCTGTTGACGAGGATACAAGAGGCCAAGCGGTACCGGCTGCGACTGCCGACGTTTCGCCAGCTTCCCCAGCTACCACGGGCTCAGATGTTCCGAAAGATCGCGCGGAGTATTGCGCGCGTGAGACCGGACGCGAAAAGTTTCTCGGGCAGTTCGATTCCAACATTACCGCGTTTAGAAACGACGGCGGTCTTTTCAACGGCGGGGTTTGTTGGTGGCATTCGCGCCTTCAACGCTCGGCGCTTTACCTTGCTGTATTCCGCCCTGAGCTTCCTCGTCCTGGTTACGACGAGGCCAATGAACTTCTGAAGAAGTTAGAGGCCAACGAGCAGGTCGTCGAAATCGGCGGCTATCGGAATTGGCACGAGTTCTCGAAGGATCAAGAAGTCCTGATTCAGCATCGGCTCAACCTTTGGCAGGCGCGTGATGGATTTCTAAGACAGGCTTGGGTGCGCGGGTTGATGAACCCTGCGATCGATCGCTCGACGGGAGCTGCTGAGAATCTGAAGAAGCTGATGCAAGTGATTGCAACCGAGGTTGAAGTAGAAAAACGTGTCACCTATGTGAAGGTGCAGCTTCCAGGAATTACTTCTCACGCGTGGTTGATTCTCGCGGCCCGCCCGATGCCGACGGGCATTGATCTCGTTTTACTCGACAGCAATTATCTCTCGGTGACGAGCTATTCGTATCATTACGGCGATACGGCGATTCACGCCTACGACCGACACGGGTTTTTGCCTTACGTCGAGCAGCGCGGCGATTTCAAAAAATTTGAAGCGGCGAAATCGACTTACTGCCGTTAATCGGCGCGGAGCCTATCCTTCGACTTCTCGCTTAAATCCGTAGGGGCAGTGCCGGCATCCGCAGCGGCAGCATTTTCGTTTCTTCAGCGCGAGTGCCGTGCCGACAAGGTAGCCCGTTTCGGGGTCGCGGTAGAAATCCTGCCCGTTTGCACAGGCTTCTTGATGGAGCTTTTCCCAAAGCTGGTGCAGCTCATCTTCCCGGCTCATTTCTGATCTCTGCTCGAGCTCGCGCTGCCTTCACGCGCTTTTTCGGCTGCATCGCCGATCGTTTTTTCCATCAGCGTGCGAAAGACGTCGGTCATGTCGAGCGCGGCTTTCAAAACTCGTGGGTCGAGTTGGCGAACGCGCTCTTCAACTTCTTCGGTCAGATCCGAGACGCCGCCCGAGCGATCACCGGCGATGATTTGATCTTGAACGTAAGTGCGAATTTCTGATTCGAGCGTCCCGCTTTTCTCGTCGAGCTCGGCGCGAATCGTTACGAGGCGAATCTCTTCGAATTGCGAGAAGCTCAGACCAGCGGTCGCCGCGACCATTTCATCGAGAAAAGTTTCCGCAATCGGGCTGACGGATGAAAATGCGACCGAGTCAGAGGCTGATCCCGCGGCGTCCGACAACGTTTCTGAATTGGACATCCAGGCTGTGTCTGTCACCGGCCCCTGTGAAGGAAGAATCGCGGTTGCCTCGGGAAGGCAGTGTTCGAGCAGGAGACGGCGCAAATCCGTTGAAGGGTGATCGAAGCGAATGGCGTCTTCAAATCGGCCTGGGCGCAAAAGCTGTGTCTTCGGTGCGTGCTCGGCATGGCGCGTGGTCGCAATCCAAAGTGCGCCTTCAGTTCGATACATGGCTTGATCCAGGATCGTGAAAAAGACGTGAGGCTCCATCCGCCGAATGAGTTCATCGATATCCTCGAGAACAATCACGCAGGGGCCTTCTTTGGTGGCGGCGAACGCCATGGCCGATTCAAAAAGATGGGAGTCGAGAATTTCGTGCGCGGGAATGCTCACGCAGTCCCATTCGAGAAGACGAGCGATTGCACGGGCAGCGGCCGACTTTCCGGTCCCGGCCGGTCCAAATAGAAAAAGCCCACAGCGCCAGGTCAAAGACCGGCGAGCGAAGGCGCCCTTGCCCTCTCGAAAGCGAGTGGCGATTCCTCGCAGCCGCTCTTGTAGGGCAGGGGTTTGAACGAGGGAGTCGAAGCTTTCATGAGCGGCCCAGGGAAGGGTCAGTGCCCCATCGCGGGTCCATCGGAGAAGAGAGGCCTTCATGGGTCCAAGAATGGCTTGTTTTGCCTGTAGGGGCAAGGGTGCGAAAAGTATGATAGCGAGAATCGAGATGAGTACCATTCAAGCTGCACAAGCTGGATTTGAAGCGGCCCTCGCTGAAGCCCGGCGGTATGAAGGCGCGACGGCGCCGAACCCTCCCGTGGGGGCGGCGGCTTTGGATTCAGACGGGAAGATTCTTTCCGTTCAGGCCCATCGTCGTGCCGGTACTGCGCATGCTGAAGCGGCCGTGATTGCGGAGCTTCGCGCGCGAGGCGAGCTCGACCGGGTGCATACGCTCGTGGTGACGCTCGAGCCTTGTAATCATCATGGGCGGACGCCCCCGTGTAGCGAGGCGAT
>FSTL01000129.1_pt1 | contig 16807 bp, 12 predicted proteins | sample 1637241 | NCBI WGS metagenome assembly FSTL01 (sample SAMEA3914819, study PRJEB12502) | metagenome | biome: forest; material: soil | place: Canada | collected 2010-06-26 | depth 0.3 m | reverse complement strand
GCGGCACGCGCGACTTCCGCGCAGCTCATCTTGTCTGGGTTGTCCCATTCGAAGTTGAAATCGTATTGGAGCGGGCTGCCCGCGGCCAAGGCCTGAGTCACACGGCTGTACATCTGGTTTGCAGCGCGATCCGCAAGCTGCGAGTCTTTCGCTCGAAGAACCAGGATGCGGGCGTTCTCATTCCTTAGCGCGTAGTTCAGGTCGTAAGTGCCGACCCCTTCGCCGACATAGGACTCGATCGTTTCCTGTTTTCCGCTCACCGAGTCGCGGTGATAGATAACCACGTGACTGAACTGGGTTTCGCTCGTTCCGATACGCGCAATGTTGGCGCTGAGATAGCCAACGCCTCGGGTGATCAGGAGGTCGCCGTTTTGAAATTCAAATTTCTGGGCCGGGCTAGCGGAGAACGAAAGGTAAGCGTCACTCTTTTCAAAAAATGGAACGGGCTGTGTGAAGAAATCAAAGCCCGTCGGATCGAGAGGGCGCTGTGCGCGAGTCCACTCGCCAATGTAGTCCTCAAGGAAACGGACGACTCGAAATGCGCCCCGACTTTCGGCGATACAATTTTCCGGAAGCGTCGCGAGCTTTTCATGCATGGCGCGACGGGTTTCCCAAAGTGTCTGAAGAGTTTGCTCGGCCGACGATTTCAGGGCCTGGGTGTCGAACTCCTGGATTTTTTCAGGGGCCATCAGAGTTTGAAAGCGAGTGAGAAACTCCATGCAGTTCGAACGGTCGTAGGCGGGCGAAGCTACGAAGGCTTTAACCCGCAGGGCTGATTGCAGCACATTGGGTTCAAACCGAAGGGCCTCACTTAGAGCGGCCGATGTTCCTGCCTGAGCTGGATTTCGATGAACCGAGTTGCAGGCCGACATGCTTGCCGCGACACAGAAAACGGTGATTACCGAGAAACCGAAGGCATGGGTTTTGGACATGGAGGGACCTCTTGCTTATTAAATCGGATAAATAGAATAAAAAAGTTAACTCGCGCTATTCAGAGCCCCAGTTCTCGTAACCGCCGGGAGGAGGACCATCGAGGGCTTCCTGTGGTAGAAAGAAGCGATTGCAGCGGAACGCCAATTTCTTGGCAAACGCCTGAATGATCGGCCATTTGATGCGAGCCAGGTTAATCAGGCCCGTGCCGAGCATCCCTTGCATCAGAATTTCACTGAAGTCATAGCCCAGCAGCGAGCCCAAAGAACCGAGTGTTGCGACACTCGCCGCCAGAGTCCCGAACGCGTAGTTCTTAATGAGGGCCTTGCGGTACGCTTCAGCCCCTTCATTTTTCAGGCGCTGCTGATTGAGCTCTACCGAGAGACTGTAGTCGAGAACACCGAGTCCAGCGACTACGCCGACGGCAGCCTCGAACGAGCTAAGAGCCCATTCCGTGGCCGATGCGTAGTGGGTCGCGCCGAAATAGTGCGAAACGGCCGCAACAACCGAAGTTACGCCAATCTCGATGATACCCCACTTCAAAAGGCCTTCGAAAAACTTCGAGGTTTCGTAGAGCCCCGACTGCTTTTGAGTCGTCAGGCGATCAACCAGCGATGGGTCCTCGTTGAGTACCTTGGCGATTCGCGGTGTGAGGGCAGACCAGCTCGCGGAAAGGAGCCCGATGACCGCGCCGACACCTAATGAGCTTTCGAGGGGCATGTCTTGAAAGATCATCAGAACGCCCGTGTTGACGACACCGTCCACTGAGCCTGCGATCAGCGTGAACGTAAGGATGACGCGGTTTTCCGGATCTTTGAGGAGTGGGTTTGCTTTTTCTTTGATCCGAATGACGGGCTTGACCACGGCACCGGTGATTTTTCCGGTGAGTTTTTTTATCCAGCTTGCGGCTGGACTCGAAGTCGACTGAGGAGTTCTGAGTCGGCTCGGTTCGATCGAGTTAACTTCAAAATAGCTCAGTCCTTCAGTCGTCGATTTCAGCCAGCCAATGAGCTCTTCGCTTTTATTCGGATCAAAACTTCCGGAGACGATCCGGTAGCTGTCGCGAGCACCTGGCGAAGAGAGACTCGTTTCGAGAATCGGTCCAGCGTGGGCCAGGTTCGATCCGATAGCGAGCGCCGTCAGCGCGATCAGAAATGAAAATCTGGTGTTGAGAAGCCAAGATGCCATCCAGCGTCGTATCGGCTGAAAATGACAAATTCAAAAGATGTCAGTTAATTGGCGGGAGTCGCGAGATGGGCGTTCGGATTTATTCCGAGCTCGAGCTCTCTGAGTCGAGAATAGGCCCAGTTTGCCAGGGCGCGATTGATCGGCGCGCCGGGGGCAGCATTGAGCGAGCGAAGAAACTCCTCGTTGCAGTCAGTCGCCTCTCCGAAGCGCACGCGTACCTGATTTCCGATGCGCGGAAAGCGTGATCCGATCGGTAACACTCGGTGCATGCCGAAGTGATAAAACGGAACGCAGATCGGATTGCTTTCAGTAATGAGACGACCGATGCCGCCCTTGAACGGGGTTCTGAGAAGCCCATTCGGGTCGCGGGTTCTTCCGCCTTCTGGAAAAATATGAACCCAGTCGCCGGCCTTCAGGCGTTCTAAGATGAAATGAAATCCGGGCTGGTCAGGACCCGCGCCGCGAACAATCGGGACGCACTTGCCGGCGCTCGAAAGAAAGCCCGTAACTTTTCCGCCATAGAAGTTCATCGCGTCGGCTGCGATCCAGCGGAGCTCTCGGTAATCGGGCACTCGAAAGTTTGCCGTCAGTATCGGGTCATCGAGGAGCGAGACGTGATTACTAAACGTGAGCAGACCACGATGTTTTTCGCGGCCATGGCGGAAGCGCTGCAGCTCTTCAATGCCATCGATCTTCAGCCGATTCATTCCCCTCATCAGGGCGATACAGCTATAGGTTACGAATTGAGCATAGAGGCGATAGGACCATCGTTCTTCAGATGGTTTCCAACGTCCGAGCGCGTCTAAATGGTGGTCTTCGAGTTTCATTCCGAACCCACGAGTTACCGCAAGCCGGACGAAAAGAAAACCGTTCAGCTTCAACGCGTCTGCTGGATGTAATAACGAATGATGTCCATGAACTTCTGAGGCTTTTTGCAGGAGCCCGAGTGGCTGGCGATCACAACGTCATCTTTTTCGAGAATCATTCGGCATCCGAGCAATGCGGCACCCGAGATTTTATAGCGGCCGCTGGAGTAGCCCAGATTCTTGCCGAAGAGGCCCACCTTCATGACAGGGGCCGTCTTGTCCGTAAAGATAGCCTCGAACATTGCGTTGGATCTCAATTCGAGTTCACCATCGCTAATGACCGGTACCTTGCTTGGGCTTGGGGTCGGGCTAGCACTCGGGCGTGGGCTTGGCACCGTATAGGTGACGCCCGTGATGCGGGTGACATCTTCACCGCGGCATCCGTCGTTGGTGCAGATGTTTACGTGTGAGCAGCCGCGAGCAGCGTCGTCAATATAGTCGTCTTCGCCACGCACCAAGATACCTTCGACGACTCCGGTGGTTGCGTCGAGAACGGCGGAACCCGAGTTTCCGGCAAAAGTGTCGAGGTTAGCTTTGAAAAATGCGGCTTCATCGTTCGAACGAACTTTGGCGCCACCGGCGATTTTCGTCGGAATTCCCGATGGATTTCCGATCACGATCAGGTTGGCACCCAATTCGATTTTACCGGTTTTACGAATCTGAAGGGGTTCGCGGCCGACGACCGGGCGATCCAGTTTAATGACTGCAAAGTCGTTGTCGGTATTCGCACCGAGTTCCTGATTCAGGATCGAAGCGCACGAATAAACGTTTGAAGAGTCGACTGAAGCCGGGGTGCCGAGCTTGTCTTGTTGGAAGTCGAATACCCAGCGGAAGCGTGCGCAGTCCGAAGCATCTTCAATGCAGTGTCCGGCAGTGACCAGAATGTCGGATCCAATGAGGAATCCCGAGCAATAGGCTGCAGTCAGTTGGTCAGCGAAACGTTCGCCTGGGCAAAGGTTCTGGTCGAGTTGAAGTGTTGGGGCAGTGATTTTCAGGCGGGTGCTGCCTGGAATCGTGCTCAACGTCGAAGCAGGAATCATCCCTGCCGAAGACTGGGCCAGCTTCTTATAAAGTGGGTTCGTGACGGCACTGACGTCCTGGCGGTCATCGCTGCCGTAGACGACATGGGGCGAATCAGTGGCCTGGGCTCGAACAAAAGGACTCGCTACGGCCAAGGTCGCGCCGAGAATACTTAGAATCGTAAGATTTCGGCGGGCTTTAACAGGCTTCATAAGGAAGGTGCTCCCCTTGTGCTCGATCGCACAATTGGAATCCTTTTAGATGCTGTGCGTCAAAATGTCAATTAATGCTCAGTTGATGCCGTGTGGCGAAGCAGAAATCGCTTTTCGGCTTCGAATCAAGGAGTTAAGTTCCGAATCATGAAAGTTCAGAAGTCTTTTCTCGGGATTAGTTTGAGCTTCGTCGTGGCAGCGGCTTTTTTCTGCAGTTCGCACGCAAAAGCGGACTCCACACCGACTCTTGCGGACCTTTTTCCAGGCTTTCCGGGGGGCCCCTGGTTTCCCTTCGAAGACTGCGGTCCCTTTGACCCCCGCTGTACTCAGCTTCTGAATGTCACTTCGGACTACCCGGTCGGATATCGCGGGATTTTTCAGGTCCTTCGCGAAGACGGCCAAACAGTCCAGATTGATTACCTTTCCAATCTCAAAGGCGATCGAGTCACGCCGGGTTTCTACTACCACCAGACTTTCACGGTCGAGCAGCTCCATCAGGGCGGTGTCTTGATTCAGGCGCTGGGCATGGACATGCTTTCGCTCCAGGCTCCAGAATTTGATTCGAATGAAGGCGGACGAATTCGTCTCGACCTCAAGCCAGGCGCGATTCGTGGAAAGACTGCCATCTACTTCGACTACGACAATCAGCGCGTGGATATGCGGCTGGAGACTCCAAACGCAACGATCCCGGTCGATGGAATGCGTGTGTCGGTCTCGATGGTGGGCGCAAAACCAACGGGCGTGAAGTCAGTCGATTTCATAAATCTTTGGCAAGTCGTTCACACGATGAAGTTCTGAACGCAGATCGCGACTAGAGAAATCCAATCGGCCGAATTCCGTTGAAGACGATCATCGTCACCATCGTGAAGCCAGGCCGTACGAAATCAGAAACGTACGATCCACCGCCGACGATGTACGAAGTGCTTCCGCGAAAGTAATTCACGAAAAGCGCGCTCGTCAGAGAGTGATTGGGATGGGTGAGTGCCGCACCTCGGATGACCTGCGCGCCTACGGCCCACTTAGGATGAAGCTGATAGCCCAGTGCCCATGTCGCGGTGAGAAGCGAGTCCTGCCCCGTGTTTCCTAGAACGCCCATGCCTTCATCGGTGAAGGGCTTGGTCTTATTTTCCGAGCTGACCCATTCACGGCGAACGATAAAGCCGGCAAAGAGTCCTGCCGCGCCCACGACAAACTGTCCGCGTAGACTGGTCCGGCTCAGCCATCCCGAACAGCTGACCTGTTTGCAGTCGAACTGCTGCGAAAAGTTTGGCCTCTGGTGCATTCCCTGTCCCACGGCGATGCCGAAAATCGAGATCGGGAAAAACTCGAGCTCTACGGTCGCTCGGTTCATGACACCGGCGCTTTGCAGGGTCACAACGGGACGAATGTACCCGAACTGCCAACCGGGAGAACCCCCCTCAGCGGGACCCACGGGCGGAAGGGATGGGAGTGGGCTCTGCCCCCAAAGAAGGAACCAGTGCCCAATGGTCGCTTGCCCCACGGCCCCTGCGGTATAGGACCGTCCCTGGAACATGAGCTGGTAGTCCCAGTCATGGTTGGAAGTGCGAATCTGAGTTTCTTGGGCTGACGCACCCTTTGTAAACGGGGTGAACAGGACGAACAGAAGGGCGAATAACTTCATGAAATATCTCGTGCGGCTATCTTGGCAGAGCGCTTTGCTTTTGGCGAGCGCGGGATTACTTTCAAAGGATGACCAAGAACAGCTCTGATTCCAGCACCTTTACTGTAACCCTTACTGAAAACCGCAGTTTTAAGCCGAGTAAGGAATTCGTAGAGGAAGCGCAGTTTTCACCTCGGGCTTACGCAAAGCTGGTTAGCCAGGGGAAAAGTAATCCGCAGAAGTACTGGGCGGATGCTGCGAAAGAACTGAGCTGGTTCAAACCTTGGAAAAAAGTTTTGAAATGGAAGATGCCGCACGCCGAATGGTTTGTGGGCGGCGAATTGAACGCGTCTTACAACTGCCTCGATCGCCATGTTGAGAAGAACCCGCACAAAGCCGCTCTGATTTGGGAAGGCGAACCGGGCGAAACCGTTACGTGGACCTACGCGCAGCTACTTCAGCAGACTGAGAAAATGACCGCGGCACTTCGCGAGATGGGTTTGAAGCCTGGCGATTGCGTGGGCATCTACATGCCGATGGTTCCGGAAGCAGTAGTGGCAATGCTCGCCTGCGCACGCGGCGGGTTTCCTCATAACGTGATTTTCGGCGGCTTTAGTTCGGAGGCTTTGAAAGATCGCTTGAACGATGCCGACGCAAAAGTAGTGATGACCGCTGACGGTGGTTACCGAAAAGGCGGCTGGATCGGATTGACGGCCCAGCTGAATGCTGCGATCGCTTCATGCCCTAGCGTGAAAAACGTGATCGTTCTGAATCGCGCTCAAGCGGGTGGTGTGCCTGCTCAGACCAAACCTCTATCGCGTGAAGGCATTCGCGACTCAGCGAAACGTCATGACTGGTACGAGCTTGTTAATTCCGTTACCTCAGCGCGCGCCGACCTCGAAGGCTGTCCTGAATCTGTGGATTCCGAGCATCCTCTTTTCATTCTCTATACGTCGGGCACAACCGGCAAACCCAAGGGGATCGTTCATTCGACAGGCGGGTTCATGACGGGTGCACTTCGCTCGATGAAACTCGTCTTTGATATCAAGCCCGGTGACCTCTACTGGTGCACTGCCGATATCGGCTGGATCACCGGCCATAGCTATGTCGTATACGGACCACTTGCCGCTGGTGCGACTCTCTTCATGTATGAAGGTGCGCCCACGCATCCGACTGCGGATCGGTTTTGGGCGATGATCGAACGTCATCGTGTCAGCATTCTCTATACAGCGCCGACTGCGATTCGCGCGTTTATGAAACTTGGCGACGAGCTTCCAAAAAGTCGTGACATGAGGTCGCTTCGCTTGCTCGGCACGGTCGGTGAGCCGATCAATCCTGAAGCGTGGATGTGGTATCGCGACGTCGTGGGCGGCGGACGTTGTCCGATTGTCGATACTTTCTGGCAGACCGAAACCGGCACGATCGTGATTTCGCCTGTGCCATCAGTCACGGCGACCAAGCCAGGTAGTGCGACCAAGCCATTGCCTGGATACGATATTGAAGTCGTCGATAAAAAGGGAAAGCCAGTACCACTGGGTTCAGGTGGCTATCTTGTGATTCGTAAGCCGTGGCCTTCAATGGCGCGCACGATTCATCGCGATGCCGATCGATTCAAGAAAACGTATTGGTCCGAGTTTCCTGGAATCTACTTCACGGGCGATGGCGCGAGAAAAGACAAAGACGGTTACCTCTGGGCCATGGGGCGTGTAGATGACGTGCTGAACGTCAGCGGACATCGCCTTGGAACAATGGAAATCGAGAGTGCGCTGGTATCGCACCCGATTGTCGCCGAAGCCGCAGTGGTTGGGCGCCCTGATGAGCTCAAAGGGCAGGCCGTCGTCGCGTTTGTGACGTTAAAGTCACAGGCCAGTAGCGAAGCGAAGGGCGATCCGCAAAAGCTCGAGGAATTTCGCAAGCAGTTGAAAGCTCACGTTTCGAAAGAGATCGGCGCTTTAGCCCGTCCCGACGATATTCGCCTCACCGAGTCGTTGCCGAAAACGCGTTCAGGCAAAATCATGCGCCGGCTTTTGCGCGAGCTCGCCGGCACCGGTCAGGTGAAGGGCGATACCACCACGCTCGAAGACTTCAGCGTGATTGCCTCGCTTCAAAAAACCGACGAAGAGTGACGTTGAACTTGCCGGCCAGCCTCATCGCGCCGTAGGCGAAGAATGGGGCGGCCACGACGTCGATCGTGTAGTGGACGTGTTGAATCAGTACGCAAGCCGCGATGCCGAGGGTGCTGACCAAGAAGAGATAGCGAATCTTCGGGTTGATCGACGCGAGATAGAGCAGAAACATCGTGGACGTGTGGCCTGAGAAAAACAGGTCGCGCGTCAGCGGTGCACTGCTGTTTCCGAAAAACTCCACGAACGGATCCTTGAGCACGATAATGCCGGGCGGTGGATCGAGCGGAAGAACCGACATCGCGACCGCGCGCAGAAGCAGCATGATCGTATAGCCCTGCATTCCAAGAATGAGGCGCTCCGGGTGGCGGAGAAGATGGAAGATGGCGAAGACAATTCCGCCGTAGATCAATCCGAATGCGAGCCAGGTTAGATCTCTCGGAGCGATCGCCTGTAGAACGGGGTCAGCAAGAAGAGCACCTGGGCGTAGTTCAATCTGGTTAAGGAAATTGGTCATCCGACTCAGGACGAGTAGGAGGCCAATAAGAGAAACCGAAAACCGTATCAAGACTGACGGTTTGAGATAGTACGCGCGTTCTTCGGCGGTGATCATTTCCCCTATCCTAACAAAAGGATTGCCGAGAGTTAAGTCGGGAACGCGCCCTTCCGATATGCAAATTAAGAAAATCGACTGGCTGGCAGCTTTTGCCCGCCTTGAACGACCTCGAAAAGGGCTGGTACCGCTAGATTTATGGGTTTGTTTGCGCGCCTCATCACCACTTTGCTCCTGGCGGTTTTCGCGCCCCAAGTGGCTATTTTAGCGCCTGCAACGTCCATTCATCTCGATGAGACCCTGAAGGTTACCAAGACATTTTCTACGCCTCGCGGACCCACGCTTCAAAACGAGCGGACCGCAGCACATGAAGAAGATTTTGACCTAGCAGACTTGATTGACCTCGACACTTTCGAGACCGTTTCTACGGTATCGATTGTACCGTTTGACCTGGCGACTGCTCCGCTTCTCGTTGATGCGAATGCGGAGTTCATCGTCCCTCGGTCAGTTGTCGACTATCCCGGCATATACTTCGATCTCCCTCCTCCGCGCGCCTAAACCGTAGGTTTTAGGCTCGTTTTTTCATTTTGGAGAGGAGTATCTCGTGTCTTACACCGGAGATCTTTCGGATCTCGTAGACCATCTTGCGCATTGGCTGCCCACTCAGGGGCCCATTAAAGAGTTTGTTCATCACAATACACTTCACGCCTTTCAGAATCGTGAGTTCCACGACGCTCTGCGAACGGCTTCACGAATGTATGGGGCACGGTCCTACCTGCCTCTGTCCTATTACAGAACCCTGTACGCCGAAGGTCGGATTACCGAAGCGGCCTTGAACACCGCGATCGATGACGCTCTTCGTGCGGACTCGTCTGCGAAATCCTCTTTTAAGGCCAAGATGCTTGAGGGCCGGCTACCCGACGAAATGATTCCGGCGGGAGTGGCCGCTTCTGGAACACGGTCCCGCTGGCAGGAACGTCATGGGCTCCGCCTAAATACAGCGGTTCACCCCGTTCTATTCCGACTGGTCAGTGGTTTTTTGGATCAAGGCATTGCCGTTTGGAGCATGCCGCACTCGGGTGAAGGACTGTTTGCTGCTGTCAAAAAATGCACGCAGCAGTCAGTTCTCCCGCTTGCACCCTTTTCCGATCCAGTCGCTCGAGAGCTTTTTGAACTCGGACCGAAGCAAGCCATCGAGACCGTATTGACCCGGTTTGTATCTTCACCGAAGCATTTCGAGCGGTACCTCACGGAGCTCACGCTTTCACATCCGGGTTGGTCCGGAATGATTCGAATGATTGAGAAGGAACCGGGATCGTTGGTGAATCGGCGCTCAGTCACGCTCTTGGAGTTCATCGCGCTTGAGCTCATCGCCGAGTACGCGTTCGTAGTTCGAGAGCTTGGAAAGTCGTTTGCGCCGATTGTCGGTTCTGACGAAGCCGTTCAGCCTTTGCCAGTCGATTTGGAAAAGGCGGAGACAAGCGAGACAGAACGACTTCAGGCAGTCTGGCATGAGGCTTTCGAACGAACCTATTGCGTCGAAGTGCTCGGGGCGCTCGAAAAGCATGTGCCGGCCCAGGTTCAAAAGACCCCATTTGTTCAGGCGTTCTTTTGTATCGACGATCGCGAGTGTTCGTTTCGTCGCTACTTGGAGGAAACAGAGCCAGCCATTGAAACTTATGCGACGGCAGGTTTCTTTGGCATCGATTGCGTCTTTCAAGGCGTAGGCGATCTGTTTCCATTTAAACACTGTCCGCTTCCCGTGACGCCGAAACATTTGATTCGAGAAGTTCCAGGACCTGACACCACTGAAAAAGGTGCCGGTGGTATCAATCGTCGAATTCTTCAGTTGGAAGGGCGTAGCAACACGTTCTTCAGAGGTTGGTTAATCAGTCAGACGCTCGGCCTCTGGGCATCGCTCAAGCTTGCGGTCGAGGTTTTCCGGCCAACCATGGGTCCGGCGACAGCAAGCTCACTCCGACGTGTTCGAGATGATGCCAGTCTTCGGGTGCTTCGCGAAGGCGATGCTCCTGCCGATCACGGCTACTTCGTCGGCTATACGTTTGAGGAGATGGCTGATCGGGTGGGCAACCTTCTTAAGGGAACAGGTGCTGCAAATTCGACATTCTCTGAGCTGGTAGTTTTCGTGGGTCATGGTGCAAGCAGCGTGAATAACCCGTATTTTGCGGCTTATGACTGCGGCGCATGCTCTGGAAAGCCAGGCGCACCTAACGCTCGTGCATTTGCCGTCATGGCAAATCGCCCCGAGGTGCGGGCGCTCTTAAAAGCACGCGGAGTGGAAATCCCGGAAACGACCTGGTTTGTGGGAGCGCTTCACGACACGACTCGCGATGAGATGCAGTACTATGATCTGCAGTTTCTTCCGGATCGTTTGAAAGAACGATTGCAGAAGTTTCAGTCCATCGCTGAATCTGCGCTCGAGAAAAATTCGCAGGAGCGCTGCCGGCGCTTCGAGCTTGTTCCTCTCGATATCTCCGGCAAGAAAGCGATCGCAGAAGCGCGGAAGCGTTCAACCGCGATTTTCGAGCCGCGTCCCGAGTACAATCACGCAACGAATGCTGCCGTGATCGTGGGTCGTCGCTCGATGACTCGAGGATTGTTTCTCGATCGTCGTTCATTTCTGAATTCGTATGACTACAGCGTCGATCCGAAAGGGGACATCCTCGCCGGAATTCTTGGGGCAGTCGTTCCGGTTTGCGGCGGCATTAATCTCGAATATTTCTTTTCGAGAATCGATCCTTCCGTTTACGGGGCAGGCTCAAAGCTTCCTCATAATGTTCTGGGCCTGATCGGCGTCATGAACGGCACGGAAGGCGACTTGCTCACTGGATTGCCGACGCAGATGACGGAGATTCATGATCCCCTTCGGTTGATGTTGGTCATCGAGCAGGATCCGGAGCTGGCGCTCAAAACCGCCATGAGAAACCCGGAGGTTTTTGAATGGATCAAAAACAGCTGGATGCGACTATTCGTCGTTGAACCGGGTACTCAGCGAGTCTTCGAATACAGCGACGGAAAGATGGTTCAGGTTGATTCGAAGAGTCTTCCCGAGGCGCGTCGTGTGCGTTCCTGGAAAGACGCTCTCGACGGACGCGAAAATCTTGCGGTCGCGGAGGTAGCGGTATGAACGGCGAATGGTTGTTTCTGATTCCGCTCATCCCGATGGTCGGTTGTGTACTGCTCTTGTTGACCCCCGGGATGCGGGAGCGTTGGGTAACCTTCGTAACGACCCTGACCTCAAGTCTTTTCGGGTTGAGCGTCGCCGCCCTCTTGACCGGATGGTTAGTGACGAAGGGCTTTGAGCCTCGCTATCGTCATGTTCTCTTTCAATGGCAGGACTACGAGTTTGATATCTCGTTTTTCTTGGATCGATTTAGCGCGGTTTTCTTAGGCATGACGGCATTTCTTGGAACGTTGGTGGTTCGATTTAGCCGAACCTACATGCACCGAGAGCCGGGCCAGTCTCGATTCTTTGCGACCCTCATGCTCTTTCTTGCTGGAATGTCGACCGTCATCCTTTCGGGTGACCTCGATACGCTGTTTCTCGGATGGGAAGTGGTGGGGATTTCCTCCTTCCTCCTGATTGGGTTCTATCGAGGTCGCGAACAGCCCGTCGTCAATGCATTGAAGGTCTATTCCGTTTATCGCCTTTGCGATATCGGACTGCTGCTGGGGGCTTACCTCGAGCACGTCGCACTTCGTGGCGTCGACTTCGAGAATCTTTCATCCCCATCAACGGTAGCGACCCTTCATAGCTTAGGTGAGGGGAAGCTGCTTCCACTCGGTCTCCTGATTCTGCTGAGTGCAGCAGGCAAATCGGCGCAGGCACCCTTTTCCTACTGGATGCCTCGTGCGATGGAAGGTCCGACTCCTTCGAGTGCGATTTTCTACGGCGCGCTCTCAATTCATGCGGGTGTGTTCCTTCTGATTCGAACGTTTCCGATTTGGCATGCGTCGCAGATCGCTCCGTGGGCCGTAGGAGCCTTGGGCGTGGTGACCGCGATTCTCGCTACGGGAATGGGGAGAGTGCAGTCCAATATCAAAGGGCAGATTGCCTACGCTTCTGTCACTCAAGTGGGACTGATGTTTCTTGAAGTGGCCCTAGGTTTCAACGACCTGGCTCTGCTTCACTTTGTCGGCAACGCTTCGCTTCGGTGCTACCAGCTTCTGGTTTCGCCTTCAGTCGTCGCTTACCTGCTTCGCCTGCAAAGTTCACCATTCGGTGCTTCGATTGCCGCGGGTCGTTTCTCGGATTGGTCATTCGAAAGAGTTCTTCCGAAGGGTATGCGAGATTCGTTTTACGTCATCGCTTCTTCCGAGGCTTACCTCGAGAGGTTTGCTCATACGGTACTTTGGAACCCGATGCTGGCCTGCGGAAAACTCGTGGGTAAGAACCCTTGGGCGGTTTACAGCGGTGGGGTCGCCCTAGCTGGGCTTTTTGCCAAGGTGATTGGCGGAGGGGTGCCCGAAGTTTCTCTCGCCGTACTCCTCACATCAGCTCTCTTGTTCGCACTCCATGCTCTTGATGATCGTGCGACCGCACTCGCGACATGGACACGTTCTCTTCTTGCAGGGGTCGGTGTTGCAGCGGCCGTGAGTGCAGCGAGAAACTGGGAACTGCTCTCGGTTCTTCCGTTTCTCACTGGAATGATCGGATCGTTTCTTGTGGGAATGGTGGGGATTGCCTCGCTTTCGCGTGAAGCCCGCCGGGCCTCTTTGGGACGGTTTCACGGGTATGCGGACTCACATCCACTGGCCTCGAGGCTCGTGTTTGTCAGCTTCCTCGGGATGAGTGGATTCCCAATCAGTCCGGCATTCTTCGGTGACGATCTTGTTCTCTCAGCCTCTATCAGCTCGCATCCGGGCGTGGCGGCAGTCTTCATGGTCGTGTTCGTTGTGAATGGGCTGGCGCTCGCGCGTGCGTTTTCCCGCCTGTTCTTCGGTCCATCTCTAACGCCAGTTACAGCGAAATCAGTTTCTGAAATCCGGGCTGAGAATCTCTCTCAGACCCAAGTCTATTCCCTGTCTGTTCCTACTAAGGAGGTTCGTTAATATGTTGAAACTCAAACAGTCGCCATTCGATCGTCTCAAGGGTCTGAAACAAAATTGGAAGGTCGACTCGCTGTCGGGCTTCATCGTGTTCTTGATCGCGCTCCCGCTTTCGTTGGGGATTGCGATGGCTTCGGGTGTTCCTCCGATCGCGGGACTCTTTGCTGCGATTATCGGTGGGCTCGTGGTCTCGCAAATGAGCGGATCATTTGTCACCATTAACGGGCCTGCAGCCGGCTTGATTGTCGTGATCCTTCACGGCGTCGAGGTTCTCGGTCGAGGCGATCCGATGGCCGGATATCGAGCGGTTCTTGCCGCAACGGTGATTTCGGGCGTGATCCTGGCGATTGCCGGCATCATCAAGGCAGGTCGTCTAGGTGATTTATTTCCATCTTCCGCAGTTCACGGAATGCTCGCCTCCATCGGCGTGGTGATCATGGTGAAGCAGTTTCATACTGCTCTGGGTGTGGCTCCACTCGCCAAGTCGACCTTTGGACTGATTGCCGAAATTCCTTCGAGTTTAAGCAATCTCAATCCTGAAATCGCATTTATCTCGGCGATTAGCTTCGTGCTTTTGATCGGGTTGCCGATGGCGAAGTCAAAATGGGTTCGAATGATTCCGGCTCCAATGGTTGTTGTATTGATCGGGATCGGTCTCGGGCACTTCTTTGATCTCGAGCACACTCATAAGTACCTCTTTCAACAGGGGCATCAGTTCGATGTGGGTCCAAAGTTCCTGGTGACGCTCCCTGCACGCCTTACGGACGGAGTTACATTTCCAGACTTCAGTTCACTCTTCAGCATGCCATTCGTCATGACAGTGTTCAGTTTGACTCTGGTTCAAGGACTTGAAACGTTGCTCTCTGCATCGGCAGTCGACCGTTTCGATCCGCATAACCGCAAAACGAACCTGAATCGCGATCTGACCGCCGTCGGCGTTGGAAGTGCGCTTTCGGGTTTGATCGGGGGCCTTCCGATGATCGCTGAGATCGTTCGCTCGCGTGCAAACGTGAGTAACGGTGCTCAGACTCGTTGGGCGAATACCTTTCACGGCGCTTTCATGCTGCTCTTTGTAGCGTTGGTTCCGAGTTTGATTCACCAGATTCCACTCGCTACTCTGGCAACCATCTTGGTGGTCACGGGTTACCGCTTGGCTTCACCTTCACAGTTCAAGCACACGCTCGAGATTGGTCCTGAGCAGCTCTTGATCTTCACGGCGACTCTCGTGACTGCACTCGCAACCGATCTATTGGTCGGAGTGGGCACGGGCGTGGCGGTTGAGATGCTGGTTCACCTCTTTCGTGGAGTGCCGATCAGGACTCTCTTCAAACCAGACATGTCTTGGAATGAGTCCAATGGCTTGATTCGAGTTCAGTTCCGCCGTGGTGCGATTTTCAGTAACTATCTGGGAATCAAAGCACAGCTCGACAAGATCCCAACCGGACGTCGTGTGGAGCTCGATCTCAGCAAAGCTGATTTCGTCGATCACACCGTCATGGAGCGCTTGAATGGTTATATTTCGGACTATCGCTTGGGCGGTGGAACGATTGATATGACGGGGCTCGAGGGATTCCAGACGGCGGCGGAGCATCCGCTTGCGGCGCGGCGCCGCATGAAAACGGCTTAGTCGTCTCTCTCCAGCTCGCTAGTAAAAAACATCCGCTTTTATCGGCTCAAACAGTCCTCGTGAATCCGCCTTACGGCTTATTCACTGCGGAACTCGCCGATAAAAGCGGATTTTTTTATTGGCGAGCTGGAGAGAGAAGGCCCAGACGGTCGCATGCGGCACTGAGACGCGAGGGGATAATCCTGATTTAGTTGGTTCGGCAAGGCGCGTAGGAGCCCCAATGGAAGCGACACTCTGGGAGCGGAGGAAGTGGCGGCGCGCACTCGAAGGTCGCGGAGGACTGGCCGCAGGCGGCGTTTTCGAGACCGCAGCCGCGGAGGTACGGACTTGTCACTGACTCACTAAAAAAATCAGAGACGCGGTTGACGTCGCTCCCACAGGCAGTCTTTGCGCTTTGCTCTGCGTTGCTTCTTGCCGCAGCAATGAGCCGTTGTGTGACGTCACTAGATGAGTCGTCGACATTGCATAGACATGCTTGTCCCGAAGCGACAAATGACGCGTCAGGAGCTGCTATTGCGGAGTTCGCAGCAATCAGAAGGTAGAACAGAGCAACCGAAGCGGTTTTAAGTGTTTTCATGAGCCCAGAATAGGCGACCTACAGCCATAGGTAAAATAGGATGTCATAGCGTTTGAGATAGGAAAAAACCTATGACTCAATCCCACTGCTTGAAACGATTCAGGCGATACCCAATCGATGGTCCTCACCGCATGCATAGATTCTCAATTCTTCCGGCAAGTTCCTCGAAGAGGATGTCTGAAGCCGGAAGAATTGAGAATCTATGCCCGCGGTGAAGCCTAGCGCTTGAAGATCGCCTGAATCGTCTCAAACAAAATGAGAAGGATGATGATGATCTCAAGCAGGTGTCCGCGGTAGACGTTCACTTCGGACTGAAGAACTTGGGAGACTCGCGAGAGTGCGCCCATTTTCCGGGTGATGCTTTGCTGCCAGTCGTGAATTCGGAATCGTCGAAGAGCGGCACGGTAGATAACGGCGACGTAGAAATCCCCGACCACCTTAAATGAGTTGTCGATGCGCTCGAGAAACTCGGAGAACTCGAGAAAGCGAGTGTTCGCCTCACGGTGAAGACGACCGAAGTTACTCTTAAGAGTCTCGCCTCGTTTTTCTTCAATCGCGTCGTAAAGCGAAGCGAGGCGGTCATCGAGAACTTCGTCGTAGTAACGAAACTCGAGCAAGTGGGTGAGAGCGAACTCAATGACATCGGGGATGTCGCGAATGCCCGTTGGCTCGATCACGATGGCGCTATTCCAGTCGATGACACAAAGATCGTTCTCTGCGTACTGGAAGACGTTCTCCAAAATAGCATCGCGCGACTTCGGCGCGAGCTTCTCCTGGGCCTCGCCCAGAATGAGCTCGGGGACTTTTCCGCTTTTGACCAGTTCGATGAGCTTGTCCGGTCCTTCGAGCGATTCGAAAAAATAGATCGTGTAGTCTTCAAAAACAGGCCAGAGCGAGGCGGACTTGAGTGCGCCGCGAAAAGTTTCGAGAAGTTCTTGCGCCTTGGCGCGAGCGACCGCGTCGAGTTCTTCTGCTCCTGGAACGTCGCCGTTGAGTACGGCGCCAAGTGGAATGAGCTGG
>FSTL01000212.1_pt1 | contig 17313 bp, 15 predicted proteins | sample 1637241 | NCBI WGS metagenome assembly FSTL01 (sample SAMEA3914819, study PRJEB12502) | metagenome | biome: forest; material: soil | place: Canada | collected 2010-06-26 | depth 0.3 m | reverse complement strand
CCGAGCGGGCCTTTTTTATTTCCCGGAAAGCCCCGCCTACTTACTCGTAGTGCCGTCGATTCTAGATTCGACTCGCTCGAGCAATGATTCGACTTCGCTCTTCAATAGCTTCGAATCGCGAAGATCAAGACCGAGCTCGCCTTCGCTGATCGGTGATTCCGAGCCTTGGTATTGATCCATACGGCTCATCGCTATCTGTAAAGCCTTTCGAACATCCCAAAGCGTGCGAGATTCGATTTTGTCGAACGAACCGGTTTGTAGGCGCAGACGCGCCAAAGTGACTAATCCTAAAAGATGAAACGGATGTTCACGCACATCGCGCTCGAGCAAACTCACAGCGGAAGCTTTCTGTCCCGACTGCGCCAACGCCTCGGCATACCAGGCGGGGGCCAGCTCAGATTCCACAAGCTGGGTCTGCGCCAAACGCAGCTCTTCCATCGCTGCCGTCAGTTCGCCGCGATCACGAAGCGCCTTTCCTAACCAAAGACGAACTTCGGGCTCATAGGGATTCAGCTTTCGCGCTAATTTCAGGCGTTCAGCCGCGCTATCCGCATCGCCTTCAAGCAAGAGGCATTGACCCATACGAACCAAGATTTCGATGTTGTCTGGTTCCAGCTCGAGCGCTTTTTCAAAGCGTTCACGAGCCGTGCGATATTTCTTACCGATCGTGAGGGCAACGCCGTCTTGGTAGAGCTGTTGGGTTGTTTGAGTAAGAAAAACTCGCGAAAGAACTTTTCCGCGCCGAGTGAGTGATCCTTTTGCCGACCCACGCATTCGGCTCGCTGAATGACTCAAGAGACTCAGAGCTTCCTCGCGGCGTCCTGAGTAGGTCAGCGCTTTGGATAAATCGATCGTCAGTTCAAGTGAGTCAGGTTCGGAGCGCTGTAGCTTTCTGAGCGCGATCACTGCCTCATCCCACTTCTTTCGCGCCATGAGGCCTTTGGCATCGGCGTACTCGGCGCCGTCAACCAACTGGGCTTGGGCTGGACGTGACTGGGTAACCCCCATCACAAGAATGAGGAATCCAAATAGCACGGAAGCAAGCTGCGTCTCGACACGCTTCGCCACGCCGGCTAGACTCTGGGGGACGCATGCGTTCGCCATGGAAGGGCATTAAAACGAAGTCACCCCTGCTTGTCAAAACGGCGATTTGCTCGTGCCTTCTGCTTGGCGCGTCATCCTATGGGCCGACCGCCCCCGCTTGGGCTCAAAACGACTCGCCAGCCAATCCTGCAGCCATTCCGGGCGGAGCAACCGAAGAACCAAACGCTCCTCCTGTCGAAGACGCGCCCCCTGTTACTGAAGCACCGGCCGAAACGCCGAAACCCAGCGAGGCCCCAAAAGCCGCCGAGACTCCCACTGCTGAAAGCGCAAATGCCGGGCAACTCGACGAGCCTCCGGCGGATAGCACTCCTTCGCCGGCACCTACTCCAGAAGCCCCGGCCGGGAGTTCTCTTCCGGATATTCGGGCGAGAACTTACCCCATTGTCGTCAGTCGAATCAGCAAGTCAGGGCTTGTCTACCTGTTTGACGACACGAGTTTCGCGAGACCGTTTCCGGGCCGTATTCTTCTCGTGAAGCACGATAAACTGCCGGTCATGGCTTTCCGGGTCCTTCGAACCTACCCAGAACAAAAACAGTTCGCAGGGAAAGTGGTTCGAAAGTATCCCGGAATCGATTCACTTCCACCAGGCGAAGCCCTGACAGGGCTCGAGAAGATCAGCGACCTTGCGCCACCTGCGCCGACGAGCCAGGACAAAACAGACCTTCATGAACTCGAATCTGGCTTCAAATCTAGCAATCCGGTTCCCGGTGGAACGGATAGCGGTCCCAAACAAAGCGCTCAAAAAGGCTCGGGCGCTTCCCCTACCTACGATCCTGAACTCGATGCCGGAACTTCTCCCGCACTCTCGGGCGGCGTAAACTCGGACGAAGAGAAAGATCCGGCCGCGATCAGCGACGATGAATCCGAAAGCTATGATGACGATCCAAACGGTGGCCTCGTCATTGAAGAAGTCATCCCACTGGATCACCAACGAAACGCTCTTTCCGCTCAGCTCGGTCTTTTAACCAACAACAACAAAGACGGAAAGCTCGCCTTCTATTCCTTTGTGGGCGGGGGAGTTCGCTATGCTCGCGCTCTTGGGCACATGGTTTTTCTGAAACGTGCGCACGTGCAAGACTCCGTTTCGGCTGAAGGCGGATTCTTTTTCTACCGCGCCATCCACTACGACCACGTCGGAGACGCGTACACAGTCATGCCGCTCTCCGCTACGATTCGTTACACGGTTAATTTCGATAATAAATTCGGAGTTTTTGGCTATGCAGGCATTTTGGCCAACCGCATTTTGTCTGCGCACAACTCAACCCTTTCGGCCGAGAGAGCTCTCAGTTCGACGCTCTCTGCTGTGGGCGTAGGTGCATTGATCAATGTCGGACCTTCTTGGGACCTTCGCGTCGACGCGGGGACCGATATGCTCGCCATGGGTCTTATGCTAAAGTTCTGAGCGAGGCGCCTGTGAAACTTTCGAAGACTATTCCCGCATTTTCGGCTGCGATCCTTCTCACCTTCATCTTGGTTGCGTGTGGAGTGAAGAACTCGCCAGTCCGTCCGTTACCGACGACACCACAGAACTCTGAACCTGCTCCGAAACGGGCCGTTCCATCCCCTTCACCTTCGGAGCGCTAGATGTCAGCACCGTTTGATTACTTCAGTTATCAGAACGGAAAACTTTCGGTTCAAGACCTTCCACTCGCGGAGCTTGCTGAAAAATACGGTACGCCACTCTACGTCTATTCGAGTGAGGCTCTGCTAGCCCCGCTTCGCTCACTTCAAAAGGGGCTCAAAGGCCTGGACCACCTCGTCTGTTTCGCGGTGAAGGCGAACTCAAATCTTGCGGTTCTGAATCTCTTGGCTGAATCGGGCGCCGGAACCGATCTCGTTTCCGGGGGCGAACTCTTTCGCGCGGTTCGTGCGGGTGTTCCTCCGGCCCGCATCGTTTTTTCTGGCGTAGGCAAGCGCCCGGAAGAAATGCAAGAAGCGCTGAAACACGACATTTTCTCTTTCAATGTCGAGTCAGTCGCCGAGCTTGAGCTTTTGAATGAAGTCGCGCTTCAAGCCGGAAAGATCGCGCCGGTCGCGCTTCGGTACAATCCCGATGTGGACGCGAAAACTCATCCTTACATTTCGACCGGATTGAAAAAGAACAAATTCGGCCTGGAACGCGGCGAAGTTCTCGATATCGGCCGACGCCTGGGTTCGATGCCTGGCATTCATCTTCTGGGTCTCAGTATCCATATTGGTAGCCAGTTACTCAGCCTGTCTCCGCTCGAAGATGCATTTTTACGGCTAAAAAAGATGCGCGCGGCTCTCGAGAAAGTTATCGGGCGACCTTTGGAAGTTCTCGATCTCGGCGGCGGGGTTGGAATTACCTACAAGGCGGGAGAGAAACCTCCTTCCATTGAACGCTACTGCAAACTGATTCAAAAACACTTCGCCCCCAAGCGCGGTGAAGCGCCGGTCAAGATCGTGATCGAACCGGGACGTTCGCTTTCTGGAAATGCGGGCGTGCTACTCACGAAGATTCTCTACAGGAAGCCTCGCGGGAAAAAGGACTTCGTCGTGGTTGATGCAGCGATGAACGATCTTGCGCGCCCCGCGCTCTACGGCAGTTTTCATGACATCGTTCCCGTCTCGAAGCGGACCAAGTCAGCCTCGGGTACGGTCGATATTGTCGGCCCTGTTTGCGAGAGCACGGACTGTTTTGCGACGAATCGAAAGCTACCTAAAGCCATCGACCGAGGTGACCTGCTTGCTGTGATGTCTGCCGGAGCTTACGGATTCAGCATGAGTAGCAATTACAATACGCGACCTCGTCCGCCTGAGATTCTGGTCCACGAAGGTGAAGCTCATCTGATTCGTCCGCGGGAAACCCTCGAAGACCTGATTCGTGGGGAAGTCATTCCCGGTGAAAAACAGACCCAAAAAGGAGAACGCGATGCGAGGAATTTACACAGCGCTCATCACTCCCTTCACCCCATCTGACGAGATCGATTACCCCGCATTCGGAAAAATTCTAGCGGATCAGAAAGCCTCTCGTCTTGCCGGCGTGGTCGTCAACGGCACCACTGGTGAATCGCCATGTACGTCGATGGACGAAAAAAAGAAGATGATCGAATTCGCCCTCGCTGAGCTTCGTGGCAGCGGCGTTAAGGTGATCGCCGGCACCGGTAGCAACGACACTCGCGAGTCGGTCCAGTTTTCAAAATGGGCGTCCGATGCTGGAGTCGACGCTGTTCTGCTCGTGACCCCTTACTACAACAAGCCTCAACAGGCCGGACTAGAGTCCCATTTTCTCGCGATTGCGGATGCGATTCGTTGCGAAGCCATCTTGTATAATGTCCCAGGCCGTACCGGCGTCAGCCTCACAGTTGAATCGGTCGTGAAGCTTGCCGCCCACCCACGCATCCGCTCGATCAAAGAAGCCACCGGTAATCTCGCATTCACGAGTGAGCTTTTAGATGCACTTTCCGCGGCTGGAAAGTCGATGGACGTGCTCTCGGGCGATGACCCTACTTTTCTGGGTCTTCTTTCAATTGGTGCCGTCGGCAATATCTCGGTTGCCAGCAATCTGATCCCGCGCGCACTCGTCGAAATGCAGAAGGCCTTCGAATCAGGACGCCCAGCTGATGCGACTCTGATTCAGCGCCGCTTTTCTCCGCTATTTCGTGACCTGTTTGTCGAATCAAACCCCGTTCCGATCAAAGTGGCCATGGCTCGCCACGGATTCTGTGATGAACGCGTTCGTGCCCCGCTTGCACCGATTAGCCAGCAGAGCCGCATCCTCCTCGAAGCCTGCCTCGTTCGTTGCGGCATTAGGAAGGGTGAGCCCCAGTGATTCATGTCGGACTCCTAGGAAAAACAGGCCGAATGGGCCAGTGGGTGACCCGCCTCTTAGAAGAAGAGTTTGCAGGGCAAGCGCGTCTCACGGCCTCGGTCGGCAAAGGGGATGCGGTTGAAGCTCTCTTTGATTGCCAAGTCGTGATCGATTTTTCGACGCCAGATGCAGCTCGGGCCGCCGCACGGGCCGCACTGAAGGCGGGAAAGACCAAGTCAGTTTGGATTATTGGCAGCACTGGCTGGACGAGTGCTCAGCTCGAGACTTTAGAAGCTCTCGCTCGCGTCACTCCCGTACTCATGGCTTCTAATTTCAGCACCGGAGTGCTCGCGCTCTCTGAAATTCTGAAACAGGCCGCCCCGCTGCTTTTGAAGCTGGGTTACACTCCTGTACTCGTCGACACGCACCATCGTCATAAGAGGGATACGCCCAGCGGCACTGCATTGACGCTTCAAAAGGTCATCGCCCCCGACTCGCCCGCGTCAGTTCAGACTCAAAGCGTTCGCGCCGGTGAGATCATCGGCGATCACGAAATTACTTTTTATGGCCCGGGCGATCACCTCACCCTCGGTCACTTTGCCCAGGATCGATCCATCTTCGCTCGAGGCGCTCTCGAAGCCGCGCTCTGGCTCGTCGAGGCCCGGAAATCCGGTCGAAAACTCGACGGGGAAATTCTGGGAATGGATTCGTTTTTTCGGGACCGAATTAGCTGACTTAACGGGTTCCTAGTTGCGCAACCATTAGAGCAGTCGATATAACTACCGAACTAAGAGGTTCTGACATGAACATTTACGTTTGCATCAAACAGGTGCCCGACACCGAGACCAAGATCAAGCTGAACGCCGACAGCAGCTGGATCGATACCACTGGCATCAAGTGGATCATGTCGCCTTACGACGAATTTGCCGTCGAAGAGGCGCTTCGCCTTCGCGATAAAAATCCAGGCAGCACTGTCACCGTGATTTCCGCGGGACCTGCTCGTGTAGTTGAAACGATTCGTACCGCTCTCGCCATGGGCGCTGACAGTGGTATTCAGGTCGAAATTCCTGAAACCGCCGACAGCAACATGGCCGCAAAAGCTTTGGCTGGCGCACTGAAAAAAGAAGCGAAAGTCGACATCATCTTCGCAGGCAAAGAAGCCATCGATGATGGCGCGGCCCAGGGCGCGCAGCTAGTCGCTGAATACTTCGGAATTCCTTACGTCACCGTCGTTCTGAACGTCGAGTACAGCGCTGCGTCCGTAAAATGTAAGCGCGAAGTCGAAGGCGGATCGTTCGAAATCGTCGAAACTCCACTTCCAGCCTTGATCGCTGCTCAGAAAGGCATGAACGAACCTCGTTATGCTTCTCTGCCGAACATCATGAAGGCGAAGAAGAAAGAAGTGAAAGCGCTGAAGGCCGCTGATGTCGGCGCAAGCGATGCGGATCAGAAGATCCGTTACAAGAACTTCCAGCTCCCGCCTCCAAAACAGGCCGGTAAGAAAATCTCGGGCGACGCTGCGACTCAAGCTAAAGAGCTCGTCCGTTTGCTCCACGAAGAAGCGAAGGTAATCTGATCATGGCAAAAGTTCTCGTTGTTGCTGAACATCGTGATGGCCGCCTGAAGAAATCGACGTTCGAGCTCATCGGCGCATCGGCTGCTGCTGGAAACGAAACGCATGCGATCATTCTCGGCGAAGGGGTTGAAGCCCTCGCTAAAGAACTCGGTCAGTATGGCGCCAAAACCGTTCACCTCGGTCAAGACGCTGCGCTGAAATTCTACAGCTCGGAAGCTTACTCGAAAGTAATCGTTGATCTCGTCGGCACGATTAAGCCAGACGTTGTTCTCGCCAGCCACACCCCAACGGGTCGTGATCTGATGCCTCGTGTGGCAGCTCGCTGCAACGTCGGCCTCGCCAGCGATTGCATCAACCTGGCCTTTGAAGGCTCGAAAATCAAAGTGCGCCGCCCTATTTACGCGGGTAAGGCCACAGTTGAAGTCGAGTTCATGGGCTCGGGTCCACAGATGGCTACGGTTCGCGCCAACGCCTTGGGTGTGCCAAAGCCCGATGCTTCGAAATCGGCAGAAGTCGCCAACCTCAGTGTTTCGCTGGGCGATCTGAAAGCCAAAGTGCTCGACGTTCAGAAAGGCAGTAGCGCCCGTCCTGACGTGACCGAAGCCTCGATTGTCGTTTCGGGTGGCCGCTCGCTGAAGAGCGCCGAGAACTTCAAAATTCTCGAAGAAATGGCAGACGTTCTTGGGGCTGCTGTCGGTGCTTCCCGCGCTGCCGTTGACTCAGGCTTCCGTCCACACCGCGATCAAGTCGGTCAAACCGGCAAAGTCGTATCGCCAACGCTCTACATTGCTTGCGGCATCAGCGGCGCCATTCAGCACTTGGCTGGAATGCGCACGTCGAAGATCATCACCGCCATCAATACTGACCCAGAAGCACCGATCTTTCAGGTCGCTGACTACGGTGTCGTAGGCGATCTCTTTGCCTTGGTTCCTCTTTTGAAAGAGGAGTTCAAAAAGGTGAAAGAGCACTGATCTCTCGTTAATCGAAAGCATAAAGGCGTCAGGGAGCGATCCCTGGCGCCTTTTTTTTCGGCAATTTCTGCCTATTTCGCGTTTCCGAAAAACTCGCAACAATAGAGGTCTGTGAATCTCTCCATTCGAAAATACATATCGTCGCTATTCGACCTTGCTGCACTCCTGCTTTTCGTAAGCACGACGAGCTCATCGAGTCTTGCTGGCGCGCCCGATAATAAAATTCAGATTGGATGGGAGCTCACCTTCTTCAACACTCGGCTGGTGATCCTCGATCCCCAGGGAAACAGCTATCCGGATCGAATTCTCAGCTACTTTGAAAAGCTTCGAGAACGTTATTCCGTGGTTTCCAGAGACGTTGCCTCAGAGATGACCATTGGAGACATGCAGAAGGACAAGTGGGGAGACCCGTCTTTCAAGCTGTCTTTTCATCGCGACGGAAAGTCGGTGGATGTTCTCGTAACACTCGATCCAAACGTCGTCGAGATCGCCCTCCCGCCACTCACTCAAGCGGACATCGTTTTCTGGTCCGGCCATTTTGATAAGTACCTTTTCAAATTTCTTAAAAACGAGGTCAACGCGAGTCCGACGACGCTTCTAGGCTCCGGGCATATGAACGTTGGAGTGAAATCGGCGTTTGGAGACACCAAAGACACCGCTCGGAAGGTTGCCAACTGGACGACTCTGATCTGGTCCCACCCAGCGCTTGCACGCGGAATTCTTGAAATGGATCCCTACAACGCGCAAAAGCTGACCGAAGGTGAGCAGCTCACTGCCTACCGTAAAATTCTGGCCAAGGTTGCTGACGCGAAGATCCCGAAGGTCACTGAGTTTGCCAAACTGATCGATCGCGATATCTATTCCGATCTTGAATCCACTCTCGGCGTGACCAAGGAGAAGATCGTCACTGATTTAACTGCGATCATCACGACTCAGAATCCAGAAATTCCCGGTTACCTGTCAAAGCTCGGATTCGACGGGCTCGCTACGATCAATGACGTAAAAAGGCGCCAAATCGGAGCTTTTCTCCATGTCTTGGCCACCGACCCCGAATTTCAGCTGATGGACCTGATCGTCGCAATTCGTCGCGACATCCTTGATAACTTCTATCACTGGGACCACTACCTCCGCCCGACACGGCATATGGCACTGCGGTTTCAAAGCTTTGATCCGCTTTTCACGGGTACAACCGAACTGACGCCAGCAGCGCGTATCGAGTTTCGGTCCAATAACGCTCCGACCGATATTGAAGAGATGCTCTTGGAAACCGAGATGCTCGTGGGTTCGATCAACCAATCGAACAAGCTCAGCGGACTCATTGACCCGCCGTCACGTATTCTCCTCAATCTGAGCGATGCGCAGAAGGTTGCCCAATTTTATTACTTTCTGAAGTTCTCGCTGCCAGATCAGGACACCAAACAGGTTTACAATCGCTTTCGCAAGTACCTACCCCTATCGCTGCGGGGACGCAATCCATGGGAAGACCCGAACATCGACGATTTGAAATGGGTCTATGAATCCGAAGCAGGAAACTGCTGGCGAATACTTCAGACAGCCCTCTCGAATTCTCATTACGAGTCAATTCTCGGTATTTCGGGACTTGCTGCTCGCTTGACCAATTACCGTCACTGACCGAGTCGGGGTCAAAAACTTGACGCTTCCACACGGGAAGATCCCTGTTAGACTCTGAACAAAGATTCAGGAGCGATCATCATGACTTGGCAGACTTTCGCGTTCATCTTCGTCGCGGGCGCCGCGTTCGGCTATTCGGGCTACAAATTCAGCATCCTTCTTCGGATGATGAAGCAGCATCAAGGCAAAGGGCCTAAGCTCGACCGCATCCCGGAGCGCATCGGTGCGACGATTGCCAATGTCTTGGGTCAGAAGGCCGTACTTCAAAAAAAGAGCATCGGTATCGCCCATACGACGATCTTCTGGGGCTTCATGATCATTACGGTCGGAACTATGGAACAGTTCGCGACGACGCTTTACGCTCCTGCCAACTTCGAATTCGTCGGAGAAGCGGCTTACAACGTCCTCGTTTTCCTCCAGGACTTCTTCACGACAGCCGTTCTTTTGGCCGTGGGCTTTGCTTGCTATCGCCGTTTTGTGGTTCGCCCGGAAGGCCTTGGAAAGAGCAAAGACGCCAATCTCGTTCTGTTGATCACTGGCAGCTTGATGGTCGCTATTCTTTTGATGAACGGCTTTCACATTCTCGCTTCGAATCCTTGGTACCAGGGCGCCATGCCGGTTTCCAAAATGATCGCTGGCGGACTCTCGACCTTAGGTCTGAGCACCGAAGGCTATTACGTGATGGGTACCGTTTTTAAATGGATCCACATGTTCCTCGTTCTCGGATTTGCCGTCTACATTCCAAGCTCGAAACACCTGCACATCGTTGCTGCGGGTCCGAACACATTCCTCAAGAAGCTTGATCGCGCCAAAGGCATGAAGCCGATCAATTTCGAAGACGAGTCCGTAGTTCAGTACGGCGCCGCGAAGGTGACCGATCTGAGCTGGAAGGACGCGCTCGACTACTTCTCTTGTACTGAGTGTGGTCGCTGCCAAGATCTCTGCCCTGCGCACAACACACAGAAGCCTCTTTCGCCGAAGATGCTGATTCTCGACCTCAAACACAATATGTACGCCAACAAAGAGAAGCTCTTGGCGGGCAAGTTTGAAGAAGTGACTCCAGCCATCGACGAAAACGTCACCGAAGACGTGATCTGGGCCTGTACCTCTTGCCGCGCTTGCGAAGTCGCTTGCCCAGTGTTCATCGAACACACCGACAAGATTTACGAAATTCGCCGAAACCTCGTCATGATGGAATCGAAGTTCCCGGCCGAAGTTCAAACCGTGTTCAAGAACATGGAAACGAACGCGTCTCCATGGGCTTTCGCGGCTTCTGATCGCGCGAACTGGGCCGAAGGTCTTTCGATCAAGACGATGGCCGAAGATTCAAACGTCGACGTCCTTCTCTGGGTCGGTTGCGCCGGTTCATTCGATGATCGCAACAAGAAGGTCCTTCGCTCGTTCTCGAACTTGCTCAAAAAAGCGGGCGTTCGTTTCTCAATTCTGGGAACTGAAGAACAGTGCACCGGCGACCCAGCTCGCCGCATCGGTAACGAATACCTTTATCAGACGTTGGCAAAAGCCAATATCGATACCATGAATCGCTACAGCGTAAAGCAGATCGTGACGGCTTGCCCACACTGCTTCAACACGATCAAAAACGAGTACAAAGACTTCGGCGGAACCTACGAGGTTTTCCATCACACTCAGTTCATCGCCAAGATGATCGCCGAAGGAAAACTGAAACCTTCGAAAGGTATCGACGAGACGGTGACCTTCCACGACAGCTGCTATCTTGGTCGCTGGAACGGAATTTACGAACAGCCTCGTTCGATTCTGAAATCCCTGCCTTCAGCTCGCGTCGTCGAAATGAAAAGCAATCACGACCAGAGCATGTGCTGCGGCGCCGGCGGCGGTCGCATGTGGATGGAAGAGCGTATCGGTAAGCACGTCAACATCGCGCGCACCGAGCAAGCGCTTGATACCAAGGCAGGCATTGTTGCGGCTTCGTGCCCATTCTGTATGACAATGCTCACCGACGGCGTGAAGTCCAAAGACATGCAGGACAAAGTCAAAGTCATGGACATCGCCGAACTCATGGACCAGGCGACCACCTAGTTTGGCAGAAACCATTTCGACTCCTGAAAACTGGATCTTTGGGGCGTTTTTCAGGGCTCGATTTGCGTCTTTTGCCCTTCTTAGCTCCTTGCTCTGCATTTCACTCAGCACCGCGGTCTGGGTATGGACCGCGAAGGTCAGTCTAAAAAAGGAAGAAACCGTTCCATTGAACGGCGAGCTCGATAAAATGAAAATCAAAGGCGACGGCGACGCCTTCGAGTTCACCGTCACCGGACTTAGCCCCACCTTCGTGATCGAGGGACTCAGCGGCGGAGATCGGATGCTTCTCGCGAACACCGAGCATCGGCATACCCGTTTTAAATTCACGGTCGAAAGGCGGATTCTCGAAGCGGGTGGCCACGACCCCATTCCGGTGAAGAGCCTTTCGAGCCCGAAGAATGTCTATCTTCAGGAAGAAGACCTCGCGGCTCAATTTGCCAAGATCCGCATTTTCGCCCTGTTTACCCTTGGCTGCGGACTCATCACATCGGTTTGGATTCTGATCCAGCTATTCTTCGAGTTTTGTAAGCCCATCCCAGAAAGGAGAAAGGGGGCCAGGGAAGAACCGGGTGTCGATTTCCTCTTGGGTTCGGTCCTTAGCCAACCCGCGGTCTACCTAGCCGTCTCGGCATTTGTATTTTCGATTCTTGCCTTCCCCATTCTCGAACCGGTTTATTGGGGACCCACCGCCGCAGTTTTCTTTCTGATCTACTATCCGGTCGCGCTCGTTGCTTTCAGAAGACGAGTCCTTACGAAGCCCTGGGCGATCGCCTACCTTTCGAGCGAGTCCGAACGTCAGGCCAAGCTTCTTCACCGCCCGGCGGTCAGTAAGAAGCAGTATATGAAGGCGGTTGCTACCCTCGTGAAATCGGGAAGATCCGTAAATATCCAAGACGCCAAAGGGCGGGCCCCTCTTCACATCGCCGCGGCCGCCGGACAAGCTGAGGCGATCTCTCTTCTGCTTCAGCACGGCGCCGACCCAAATCTCTGCGATGCCGAGGGCAATACCCCAGTTCTGCTTGTAGTGAAGGCAGGCTCACTCGGCGGGATGGAACGCCTGATTGCAGCCGGTGGAAGTTTTCTGCGGGCCAACGATGCGGGTGTTACTCCAGTTGCCTTGAGCGAGAAGGACCGGAAGGCCAGGCCACTTCACGAAATTCTAGTTCGCCTGGTCGCGCAACAATCCATTCTTATTACCGCCGCAAAGGCGGGCGACGTCGAGGCCATCGCCCGGTCAGTAGGCTCCGGAGCCCGTCTTCAAGTTCCGGCAGACAGCGGCCACACAGCGCTTGCCCTTGCGATTCGCGGAAAACACCTAGAAGCCACGAAAAGGCTGATTCAGCTCGGCGCAAAAGTTCAAGAAGTGGAAGTCCTAGTCGCCGAAGAAACAGCGGACCCGGCGCTGATCGAGCTGGTCAAAAGCCACGGGCCGAAGAAACCGACCCAGACCTGATTAGCCGACCTGATTCCAAGGTTATTTTACAGGGTCTGTATAGTAATTCGACACCCGAACCACCACGTACTCCCAGATATGCGAGCTGAGGCCCTGTTTCACGGGCACGGATATTGGATTAGGGCGGTCGGGAGTTTCTTATGAAACGCAGTCATCACAACCAGATTATCGGGACATTCATCGCCGTCGCCGCATTGGCCACAGGCTGTAGCCCTATCACCGCAAGTATCTCGAAACAGGCCGGCGCAAAGCAGGTCGGAACAGGTACTTTCGGTGGCTCGAGCAGCTCAAGAGCTCGGGTCATGAACTTCAACACTCGCGTCGTCGAGAGTGACGGCGTGTCTGAGAAGGCATTAGTCGCCTCACCTCAAAGCCTGACGTTCGGCCTCTCTGCGGCCCAAATTGAAGCTTTTAGAGACTCTGGCAAAGCCGAGCTCGAATTTAACGGCTCCATCACGCCCAACGGCATGACCGCAGTTTTTGAAGTCGAGCTGACTCAAGAGGAAATTAAAGACGCGGGTCTTCTCGACGTAACTGTCGCGACTCTTCAACCCAAAGGTGAAAATGGCTGGGAACTTAAACTCTCGCCCGCGCTCAGTTCAGAAGAAACTGCGGCGCTTCTGGATCACCTGGCTCAGATCCGATTCGAAATTATCCAGCAAGACTGACCTACTTGCGCTCAGATGGCGGCAAGAAGTCTTTGTGCTGTGAAATAAAACGCTTGAGCGCCGTGTTGGTCAGTTCCGACTGTGAGTGCTTCGAAAACGTTTCCATGTGAACCAGACGGTCAGCGATGTCCTTCTCCACTTCGAAGGTCACTTTTACGGTTGGTCCTTTGATTTTGTAGTCGTCGCGCATGGTGGAGTCCCCCTCAGGACTAGATAAAACTCGAGCTGAATTTAGACAGAAACTTTAACTCGGCCCCAAGAGACGAACAAGCCTCTTACGATCGGCCCCTTAAAAGGTCTTTCACGACGCTATACATGACCTGGGGTAATGCCTCGAGTTCGGCTACCTCTCTCAGGGCCCCTTTACCCAAGGTCGCGAGTTCACGGCAAAGTTCCAAGCTCGCCCGCTCGCGGCCCATCTTTAGAACGACTAGGTGGGCGAACCGAGGGGCTAAATAGGCCGGATCCCGACCCGCGGTGTACTTTCCATCAGTCAGAAGAACGGTTGAAGCACGCCGAGCTCTCCCGCTTGCGGCCGCCGTTTCAGAAAGGCGCCACGCCGCGCGCAAGCCATGCTCGAGGTGCGTATACCCCTGGGCTGGGACGTCGAGGAACCTCTCAACCAACATCTGGACCGAGATACGCTCATCGGGGCGCTTGATGATCTTCGCTTCGTTCTCGAAGGCGACAATCCCGATCGGGTCTTCCGGAAATTGAAGCAGCACCACCGCCAAAGCAACCGCAGTGAGCGCGAGCTTTTCACCTGTCATCGAAAGACTGGTGTCGACTGTCAGTACGATTGCCTGCGACCGGTGGGTTTCGTATTCCATCCAAACATCGTCGGCCGTGAGCGGTTGTTCATTATCGTCCACCAAGGCAAGTGGTGAATTGTCGATTGTCTCGTCGAAATCAAAATCGACTTGTTGAGCCTCACCCGGAACCTCAGACCAAGGGCTCGACCGGAAAGTGACCGGATGAACTACAGATCCGAGAACCGCCTGCGCTCGTTCAAGAACCGCATGCGCCGAAATCCTGCGCAGGTGCTTTGCAAGATTCTGCGCCGACGGCTTGGCTTTGAATTCATGATAGCGGGTGGCGACGTCCCAAGCACTTGCGCTCTCGAGATCGATCATCACGTCATCTTCAGACATATCCGCCGACGAATGACCAAACGCCTCGGGCGGTAGAAAGACGACTGGCGCTAAGCCCAGACTTTCATTTTTGCTGAAAATACTGCGGAATTTCTCCTGATTTGAAGGAGCCTGTGCGGATTTACCGTTAGGCTTTCCCTCGCGCGGAGGGTTCAGGTCTTTTTTTTTGAGGGAATGCCTTGTTCGATACCGCTCAGAACTTCGTCAACCCAGTCACGAACCATTCCTGTGGTTTCTTCGTGCAGGCTACCCTCAGTTTCTGCGTCGCGCTCGATTTCAATGCGCGTCGGGAGCGCGAGCAACGCTGCGGTTCTAAACGCAGGCTCAATCGCTTTGCCTTGGGTCAAAAAGACTTGGGTGATTTCAGCGACGGCAAGTGCCGCGCGAACCGAGGCTCCACGACGAACTTTTTCGTGATCGCGGGTCAGGCGGGCCAGGCGAACCGCGGCCATCGGTAGAAACTTCTCGTATTTTTTGGTCGCTGGAGTTGAAGGAAGTTCTTTCAAGCGACTCGAGACGATTTCCATCTCTTCTTCTTCGCTCTGATAATCGATCACAACGAGCTCAAACCGATCGAGAATCGCTTCACTGAGGTGCGAGGTCGCGACAAACTCTTTTGGGTTCTGAGTCGCAATCACGCTGAAGCCATCGGCAGCGCGAATCTCGCCCAGCCTTGGAACGTGAACCATTTTCTCGTCGATCGCGGGCAGGAGAACGTTCTGAACGCCTTCCGGAAGACGATTCAGCTCGTTGATGAAAAGAATTCCACCGGCACGCATCGCCTCGACCAATGGCCCGGCGACAAACGACTCGGCCGAATAACCCCTTTTGATCACGGTCGGCGGATCGAACCACCCAGAGAGCTTCTGCTCCGTATAGCGGCTGTCGCCGTCGATACGGAAAACCGGGCGCTTGAGTTCGCGTGTCACCGCGAGCGCGAGATGAGTTTTCCCCACCCCGACCGGACCTTCGAGCAGAACGTTACGATTAGCAGAGATACACGCGCGGAGCTGTTCGAGCTCCTCGGTCCGTCCAACTAGGATAGGTTCGCGCCGCTTTGTCGCCATCGTGCTTTGGTTCTACTTGCGCTTGCCCTTAGCCGCAACCGGCTTCGCTGAATTCTTGGTCTTTGGGGCGGATTTGACGGCTTTTTTCGCCACTGCGCGCTTCGGAGCCACCTCGACAGCCTGCTCGGCCTGGCGCTTCAGGTATTCCTCGACAATGTAGCTCGCGACTTCCGACGGCTTGGTGCCCACGCCAAAGCCCGCGTCAAAACCGCACTCGAGTGCCATCGGGTGCGTGACCCTTGGACCACCCGCGACGAAAATCAGCTTGTCCTTCAAGCCCATCTGGTCCGCGCGTTTGGTCATGTCCTTCAAGTCTTTGATATGAATGTTGTGCTGAGTGACTACTTTCGAAACAAGAATGACATCGGCCTTCTCGCGTTCAGCCAGCTTCAGCAGATCGTCGTTCAAAACTTGGGCGCCCAGGTTGCGGGCATCGAGCCACTGATAGCGCTCAAGGCCATAGTCGCCGGCGAAGCCCTTCATGTTCATGATCGCATCGATGCCGACTGTGTGAGCATCAAAGCCCGTACATGCGCCCAGAACTACGAGCTTACGGCCGATTTTCGTTTTGATGATTTCGTCGATCTCGTCGCGCGAACGTTTCTTCGACTCGACTTTCACGACGTGAATCTGCGTGAAATCGATCGTCGTTTTCATGTTTCCGTAAATCACGAACATGGCAAAGCCGTTGGCAGCCTTCTCCATCGTCGCGACTTTGATCTGATCCAAACCCATGCGGGTGCAGAGTAGAATCGCCGCTTCGCGAGCCTCGGGCGAGGGTTCGACCGGAAGCGTGAAACACATCTGGATCGTACCGTCGTCCATGATGTCGCCATAAGGCTTGAGCTTCTTGAGATTGACCTGTTTTGGGCCGGGAGCTGAATTGGATACAGTCGACATGATCTCGGCTCCTTACAGAATTTCGAAGAATGGGTTGAAGTAGTCAGGAGCTCTCAGCATGACGCCGTCAAAGCCCTTTCCACCCGTTTCGGTGCGCTTCACTTCAGCAAAGGCGCGCTCTTCGATCGCCTGGAACAGACCCTTTTTAGTGATTCCTTCGAGCTGCGTGACGGTGTCCTTTAGGACCTTTTGGGCCCATTTTTCGATCTGTCCGTCTGGCTTGAAGGTGAACTCTTTCCCCAAGTCTTTCGCGCCGTTAAAGATGTACCGGGCGTTCCGAATGGCCGCATAACGGTCCTGAAGAAGCGGGGTGTGCATCGCCTCAGTCATCATCCCCAGAAGCTGGATGGTTTGACCGGTCAGAACGCCGACAAAGTTGAACATCGCGTCCATCAGATGGCTGTAGAAAATATCACCGCACTTGTGACGAGTCGGCGGCATGAACTTGATCGGCGCCTTTGGGAAGATGTCGCGAGTCATCTGCGCGCGCGCGATCTCTTTCAAGAACACGTTCGGATGTTCGGGGTCCATCTCTTGCGCGTGACCCAGCCCCATCAAGTCTTCAGTCATATGTGCGTGAAGCGCAAAGCGTTCGTTGATGAACTGAGACGCCAAAACTTGGTGGCCGTTCTCAATCGCGTCTGCGGTCGTTAAATAATTATCTTCGCCGGTGTGAATCACGATGCGTGAAACGGCGATGATTCGACGCGAGAAGTGCTGGTCGATCAAGGTGCGTTTCATATTGATGTCGCGGAAAAGAATTCCATACATCGCGTCGTTCAGCAGGAAGTCGAGACGCTCAATCGCGCCCAGGGCCGCGATCTCGGTCATGCAAAGCCCCGAGCAATAGTTCGTCAGACGAATGTAACGGCCGAGCTTGCGGCTTTCGTCATCGAGCGCTTCGCGCATGATCCGAAAGTTTTCTTGAGTCGCGTAAGTACCGCCGAAGCCTTCTGTCGT
>FSTL01000303.1_pt1 | contig 17428 bp, 16 predicted proteins | sample 1637241 | NCBI WGS metagenome assembly FSTL01 (sample SAMEA3914819, study PRJEB12502) | metagenome | biome: forest; material: soil | place: Canada | collected 2010-06-26 | depth 0.3 m | reverse complement strand
GAAGGGTCGGAACTTCGATTTGCCTTCCTAGGCGGGCTTTCCAAAGAATTTGCAGCGGGTGGACTCCGCCTGGGTTACGCGGTCTCCTCGGACACGGAACTTCTTCAAGCTCTGCGAGGTGGATCGTATCCGGCTCCGCACCCGACACTTCGTTACTCGATGAAGAAGACCCTTCAAGCACTTCTCGATCGAGACCCAGGCACCGTTTCAGAACTCGGCGAACAACGCCTTCTACTCAAGCGCCGCGCAGATCGCCTCAGTGCACTTCTTAAAACCTCGGGATGGGAACCCCTTCCCTCTTCGGGCGGGCTCTTCCTGGTTGCACGGCCAAGTGCGGAGCTTCTCGCTCGAAAGCTCGAAGGAAAGAAACTCGAACCAGCGACGCTTGCAAACGAGCTCCACCGGTCCACTGGGGTTTTGATCAATTCCCCCGAATGGACCGGCATTCCCGGTTTCTTCCGATTCGTGCTTTCCGTTTCGGATTCTGACTTTGAACAGGCGCTCATCAAGCTCACTGAGTTCACAGCGAAGCTCAGTTGATCTTAGATTACGCACCGAACGGTGGCCGAGGTCCGAGCTTACTCGGACTATCGTCCCATTCGTGGCGCTTTAACGGTCTATGTTCGGGGCTGACGTTTCTCACCAACTCGACAGGCTCAAAGACTAACGCGAGAACCCACCACCAACCACGCGTGGGGGGATCTTTAGGGGGAGGAACCGGCACCGCCTTTAGAGCAAGCGCATGATTCGGCAGAGCTTCATTTTCAAGAGCAGCATTCGTTTTCATTTTGTTTCCAGGATTTTAAACGCACCCCGGCCCTCACGCCGCGACCACTAGGAACGTGGACGCACGAGCGCTCGAGGTGCTGTTAGTTAATTAATTGAAGTTAGATTTCTAAATCTGCGACGTCAGCGGCGAGAGCTGAGTGCAATGGCTGAGGCGCAGAAAATGGAGCTCATATTGATAATTTGAATTTTATGGTCCATTTTGCGCCTCCTTTTGAGGGATTTGAGCAGCTCGCATACTGAATGCAGCGAGTGTCTTTCTATGTTGTACTTGAAGTGTTGAATTATTTCAATCACGTCCTGAGTCGAAGAGGAACACGTCGCCATGTCAGTTACTTTGGTCTCACCTGCACCTCGTCATATTGGCATGCTGACCGGGGGCGGTGACGCACCTGGTTTGAATGGAATCATCGAGGCGGCGTCACGAACTCTGCTGCGTGCAGGATTTCAAATCACTGGAATCCTCGACGGCTTCGACGGAGTTTTCGAAGGGAGAACGAGACCCATCACCCTTGAAGCGATCACCGGCATTCATTCGCAGGCGGGAACTTTTCTCGGGACTTCAAACAAGTCGCGCATCCAAGGACGCTCTGAGGAGTTTCGCGTGGCTTTTCACAAGCTCGGAGTCGATGGCCTGCTCATGGCCGGGGGCGACGGAACGTTTGCAGCACTCAAGATGCTCGATACCGACTTGCCAGTGATCGGCGTCCCGAAAACTATCGATAACGATCTTCCAGGAACTGAAATTACTTTTGGCTACGACACCGCTTGCTCGGTCGTCGCAGAGGCGGTCGATGCTCTCAGAGCGACGGCCGAAGCTCATCGACGAATTATGATCGTCGAAACCATGGGGAGGACCGCGGGCTGGATTGCGCTCGGAGGTGGACTCGCCTCTTATGCTGACGCGATCTTGATTCCGGAGCGACCTTTCTCTCGCGCGCACCTTCTTGAATACCTAAAGAAGAGGCGAACCGATGGGGCACGGGGTCTCGTCCTGGCCGTAACCGAATCCGCTCATGCCGAGGGCGAAACTCCCGAGGTCGCACATCGCGTAAAAGATAGTTTCGAGCAAGAGCGATACGGTGGAATCGCAGAACGTCTCGCGAGATGGATTGAAAAAGAGATCGGTTGGGAATGTCGCCACGTCGTTTTAGGGCATCTGCAACGAAGCCACGCCCCGACCACCACCGACCGTTTTCTGACGGCCACGATGGGTACTCGGGCCGCAGAGCTCGTTATCGAGCGCCGATGGAACCGCGCCATCGTTTACCGCCAAGGGCGCGTCCAAGACGCACCCCTGGCTGAAATTCAGGGGCCCGTCCGCTGTGTTTCGAGTGAGCATCCTTGGATCAAACTGGTCCAAGACCTGGGCATTTTTATCTAATAAAATCAGGCAGCTCTTCCGATAGAATAAAGGATGAGCCTACGAAGCCCAAACATCACCGCAGCTTTTTCCGCAGCCGCACTTCTCGTTGCACTTCAAGGCTGTGCGTCGGCTCTGCCTCATCGACAGCCTGCTTCCGCAGAGATGGAAATGATTTCCGACTCCAAATCTCTGCTCGCTGATGAACCCTTGGTTCAATCTGAGCACGCGATTCACTACAAGCGATTGCGTGATTTTGTATCTGTCACCGAACCTAAACACGGAACCTGGTGGCAAATCGGAGAAGATGCACCGGCACCCGGCAATCCGCTCTGCGATAACTTTGACCCGAAATCGAGCGACCCTTCGCTCTATGACTACCGAACACTTGCCCAATATCGAGAAAAAGAACTCGTCGAAGACGACATGCTTGCCGACTACGCCTTAATGCAAGAGTTCGAGCTCATGGTTCGCGAGAAGTTCCGAAGAATCGCAGGCAATCGCGATCTCTACACTTTCATTCGCTTCTCAAACCGCGACGACGTGAACCGGCAACGCGCCTTGGCCTGCATGAAGCTCGAATTTCCGATGCCGCCACTCAGAACCGAGGCGGCTCCGTACGATTTGCGTCGACTCGAGGATCAATTCAGATCCGCTGGCATCTCCGAAGACGACATTCGTCTCGCCCTGAAAAACTACCGGGAGATCGCCGTTTATGGCGAAAAAGACCCTTATCGTCGCGACGAATTCGTCGAGATGCTGGTCCAAGTCATCGGCGAAGAGGCCAATGGACCTCTGAAGATTCAACCGTCCCACGGCGAGCCACATCACTGGGGAAAGACCTTTCGAAAAAAATACCCTACCCGGTTCTTGGGGACGGCGAATTTCTTTTCAAAACTTCTCGTCGCACTCGCCTCAGGCAGCACGAGTCGCGTCATGGCCACGGGAAAAGAAGCGGAACTTGAAAAATGGATTCTCAACCAATCCGACCGAAGTATCTATCCTGACCAGATTTTCAGGCAGGCCTATCGCCTTCAGCAAGGTGATGTCTACCTCAGCCTGCTTCTCGTCGAGAACGTTCTCTCGCGCTACTTCATGTGGAACAATCGAGCATTGCTGGTCCAAACCGCCAAGCTCGCACCGATCCTCAATCACATTGGAGAGAGGGTCGATCTTTTCGGCTCTTACTATCACATATTCGGAACGATCCTTTACGGCTACGCCTCAGGCTCGCTTCGTTCGGGCATAGCTGCACAGCTTGAGCGCGGCAACCAGTTCTTCGCCAACGAGCTTTCAGAGCGCCAAGAGAGCTTTGCCAATCTCGCAGGCGACCGAATCGGCGTCGGTCTCAAGCGCAGGATGAAGCACGGCATATTGAAAAACTGGACGAGCAATCCTGCGCTTCTCGAGCCGACTCACTATCTCGACCACTCAGAAGACTTTGGGCCGCAGATTCGCAAGTTCTGGTCAGAGCACAGACACGAGTTCGTGAACTAGATTTTCTCGAAAACGGTCGCAACACCCTGGCCCATGCCGATGCACATCGTGGCCACGCCAAGCTTTGCGTCGCGCGAGTTCATGAGGTGCAAGAGAGTGCCGCTGATGCGCGAGCCCGAGCAGCCGAGCGGATGCCCAAGGGCAATCGCGCCGCCGTTCAGATTCACTTTTTCTTCCATCACCGGAAGTAGACCCAAGTCTTTCATGACCGGAAGTGACTGAGCCGCGAAGGCTTCGTTCAATTCCCAGAGATCGATGTCTTTGACTTGAAGGCCTGCGATTTTCAGAGCTTTCTGAGTCGCGGAAACCGGTCCGTAACCCATGATCGAAGGATCGCAACCGGTGGCTGCCATCGCGCGAATGCGCGCCATGGGCTTCAAGCCCAGGCTCTTAGCGCGTTCAGCCGACATCACGAGCAGCGCCGAGGCGCCGTCAGAAATCGCCGACGAGTTGCCGGCCGTGACACTTCCGCCTTTAGGGTCGAACACGGGCTTCAACTTCGCCAAGGCTTCGATCGTCGCATCGGTTCTCACCACTTCGTCGAAATCAAACATGCGAAGCGCACCCGCATCGTCGTGACCTTCAATCGCGACGATCTCGTTTTTCCAAAGGCCCTTTTTCTGGGCGTCGGTAGCGCGCAGATGCGAGCGAAGTGCGAACTTGTCCTGATCTTCGCGCGAGATCTTGTGCATGCGCGAAAGAAGCTCGGCCGTCAGACCCATGCTGCCCGCGCCTTTAGCCATGACATGGTTCATCGCTGGATCGAAATCCACTCCGTGAGTCATCGGCACGTGGCCCATGTGCTCGACGCCGCCAACGAGATACACATCGCCGAGGCCGGCAATGATGTTGGCTGCCGCGGAATGAAGCGCGGTCATCGAAGAGCCGCAGAGGCGATTGACCGTCTGGGCGCTCACGCCTTTTGGAAGACCTGCGAGAAGCGTCGCGAACCGAGCGATGTTGTAGCCCTGCTCGAGAGTCTGCTGCACGCAGCCCCAGATCACGTCGTCGATCTCTTTTGGATCGAGCTTGGAATTGCGTTTCATCAACGCGCGCATCAGATGAGCCGAAAGCTCTTCCGCGCGAACGTTACGATACATTCCGCCTTTAGAGCGGCCCATCGGGGTACGGACGGCATCAACTACAACGGCTTCACGATTCATGCGTAAAATCCTTTTCCAGTCTCAGCCTGTTTGCGAATTTGCGCGGTCGGTTCGTAGAGCTTACCCAGGTCTTTGAACTTCTCGCCGAGCTCGACGAGTTTCTTCGCGCCAAGGCTATCGGCGTAACGAAGAGCCCCACCGCGGAACGGAGGGAAGCCCAGGCCATAGAGAAGCGAAAGATCGACTTCAGCAACGGTGCCGATAATCTTGTCCTCTAAGGTGCGCGAACATTCAAAGATCATCGGAAGCATCATGCGATGAACGATGTCTTCGTCGGTGATCGAAGAATTACCCTTCGATTTCATTGCCGGTCCGAGCAGTTCGAATACGGCTGGATCAAGCGACTTGATCGGCTTGCCCTTCGGATCGTTCGTGTAGGTGAAGAAGCCTTTGCCGTTCTTCTGTCCAAAGCGCTGGTTCTTGTAGAGAAGCGTAATCACATCAGTGAAATCGTACTTCATGCGATCTGGGAAGCCTTCGGCCATCACGCCCAGGCAGTGGTAAGCGGTGTCGACGCCCACGACGTCCATGAGGTACGTCGGGCCCATCGGCCAGCCGAACTTTTCCATGACCTTGTCGAGGCGCTCGAACTCCACGCCGTCGCGCACGAGCATCTGGAATCCCCACACATAGGGGAAAAGAACGCGGTTGATGAAGAAGCCCGGGCAATCGTTAACGACGACTGCGGTCTTGCCCATCACGTTTGCGTAGGCAACGGCAGTTGCAACTGCCTCGTCACTGCTCTTCTCGCCACGGATGATCTCAACAAGAGGCATCTTGTGGACTGGATTGAAAAAGTGCATGCCGACGAAATTCTCTGGACGCTTCAGGCTTTTCGCCAGGCGCGTGATCGAAATCGTGGACGTGTTGCTGCAGATGATCGCGTCTGGGCGAAGCGTTTTCTCGAGGTCAGCGAAAACTGCCTGCTTCACGCTTTCTTTCTCAACGACCGCTTCGACCACGATGTCCGTGTCTTTCAGCTCGTCGTAAGAAAGCGCCGGACGAATGCGGGTCAGAACCGCCGACATCTCTGCCGACTTCATCTGCCCTTTGTCCACGCGACGTTCCAAGTTTTTGGAAGCTTCGCGCATACCGAGATCAAGCGCCTCGGTGCGAATGTCTTTCATCACGACTGGGATCTTCGAGTAAGCGCTCTGATAAGCGATACCGCCACCCATGATGCCCGCGCCGAGCACAGCGCCCGATTTAATCGGACGTGCGCCCTTGGCGATCTGTTTTGCGGTTTTCTTCACCGCTTGATCTGCCAAAAAAACACCGATCAAAGCCGCAGCCTGTGGAGTCTTGGCGACTTTCACGAAGCCTTTGACTTCAAGAGCGATGGCTTCGTCACGCGATAGGCGCGCGCCTGCGGCCATCGCGTCGATCGCAGCAACCGGAGCTGGATAGTTCGGACCCGCCTGACCCGCGACGAAAGCACGGGTGCCTTCGAAGGTCATGGCGCTTTCAATCTGGCTGAGAGGAATCGGAGCCGACTTCAAGGCGTGACGAGACTTCCAATCGAGGGCTTCCGATGCGGCGTCGTGAAGCATGCGCATTCCGACTTCGCGGAGCTGGGCTGCATCGTTTACGACGGCATCGATCGCACCGAGCTTGAGCGCGTCGGCTGCTTTGTACTGGTTGCCCGAGGCGATCCACTCGATCGCATTGTCGGCGCCGACCAAGCGCGAGAAACGAACGGTTCCGCCCCAGCCTGGAAAGATTCCAAGCTTGGTTTCAGGAAGGCCGATTTTTGCCGATGCAGTCGCCACACGGAAGTGCGCGGTCAACGCCATCTCAAAGCCGCCACCGAGGGCAAAGCCGCTGATCAAGCAAACCGTTGGATACGGAAGATCATCGACTCGCGAAAAGGTGTGATGCGCTTCGAGCATCCATTTTTCGAGCTGAGCGTCCGACTGAGCGAAGTGCCCGGTGAACTCGGTGATGTCCGCTCCAACGATGAACGCGTCTTTTCCACTCGAGATCAGAAGGCCGCGAACGCCCTTCTCTTTCGAGAGTGCATCCACTGCCTGGGCAAGCTCGCCCAGAGTGAAGGCGTTGAATCGGTTGGTCGACTCTCCTTGGAGGTCGAAAACCAATTCGCGAAATCCATCGCCTAGATCTTTTAGCTGGACTGCTTTGCCGGAGAAGCTCATCGAGGTTTCCTCTCAAAACGCTGGTAATCGCTACGGATCTTATCACGACGATTCTGCGGCCAATCGCCACCCCATGCCCAGCCGTACCGCGAAAAGATCCGGAACGCCGGACCGCTTCGAACGACTTCGCCTGCATGGCCATCACGCAGAAGGTGACTAATTCCTTCTGACGGAACGATCATGCATTTTTCGGGAGACGAGCCGCAGAAGTAACCCAGCCGCTCCGAGAGCGGTGCGTCTTTGATAGGATCGTTTGCGGAAGAATCTTTCGTCATATCCAAGAACTCTTCCAATGCACTTGGCGAGCGAGGACGGATGAACGGGTTCTCGCGCGGGTTGATATCCAGCGCCAGGCCGTAATCTTTCAGAGTGAAAGCGTGGCCGTCACGAGCACTCTTGCCGCAGTCAAATCCGCTCGAGTTATCGAGAGACATCGAAGCGTCATCGCTCATCGCAACCGAGAGACGGTTGATCGGGAAGCCTGCAACATAGAGATCAAAAAGAATCGACGCGGTTTCTTCCGCGATCATTCGATTCACAATCACTTCGCCGTAATAAAGATCGCCGCTCATGTCGCGATAGGTCGCGCGCACCAGGCGAAGATCGGTCGGCATCACTGGGCAGAGCCCAGGTTCCGTCGGAAGGTTTCCAGCGCGAACCATCTGGTTCACAAGCTGTTCAGTCAGCGAAAAGATCGCTGCTGCCTTCCATTGACGAATTGGAGTTGGAATCGATTGTGCCTGTGCAGCACTCCCGGCCAAAACCAAAACAAACAGTGAAACCCCTGCTCCCCATCCCCATCGCGTAAGGCTCATAGTGCCGGGAAAACTAGTCGCAGAGTCCGGGTCTGGCAATGCCATTATCGCATTCAAGTGTGATATAAGGCGTTTATGCCTCACAGCGTCAACTCAGCTTCGAGCGCCGCGGCAGCTCGGGAAATCCGAAAACGCCTCGATGCGCTCTACCCAAATCCACCGATTCCGCTCGATCACACGGATCCATACACGCTGTTGATCGCGGTTCTTCTATCGGCCCAGACCACCGACAAACGGGTCAATCTGGTGACCCCGGCCCTGTTCGCGCGTGCGAAGACGCCTGAAGCAATGGCCCAGGTGCCGGTCGCGGAAGTTCATTCATTGATTAAGACCTGCGGCCTGGCCCCTCAAAAGGCCAAGGCGATCGTCGGGCTATCGAAAATCCTGGTCGAAAAGCACGGGGGCAAAGTGCCCCGAACCTTTGAAGAACTCGAGGAATTGCCCGGAGTTGGCCATAAGACGGCGTCGGTCGTCATGACTCAGGCCTTCGGGGTGCCGGCATTTCCAGTCGATACCCACATCCACCGGCTCGCTCAGCGCTGGGGGTTGACGAAGGGCAAGAGTGTTCAAGAGACGGAACGCGATCTGAAGAAGCTCTTTCCAGAGGAAAGCTGGAACAAGCTTCATCTACAGATCATTTACTACGGGCGCGAACACTGCTCGGCCCGAGGCTGCGACGGGATGATCTGCGAAATCTGCCGGACTCTGAACCCGGAACGAAAGCGCCCCCGGAAAATCAAAAAGGCTTAGTCGGAGCCGGTGCGCCTGCCCCACCGGGCACGCCGCGGCGCACAAACCAGAACGAGCGCTTCAAGAGCTCGTGGTCTGGGCCAAGTACCGAAGCCCCTTCCGCCATCAGCTCGCGGAATGGAAATTTCGCGCGCGCCTTCCAGCGAGCCCAAGGCGTCCACTGAAGCGCGGCGTTTGAATGAAGAGCACCGCCAGTAGTGAACGCCGCTTTCTGCTCGTCTGTAATCAGCGCGGTCGCACCCGACTCAATCGCCTTTTCGATTTCAGCTTGTTTCGCAAGCCGCTCAATCGGGCGCGCGAGCGCGAGAGAAAGAAGTCCCGCCTCGTGCCAGACATTCGCCGACTCGTCCCACATCACGATGCGAGTGTTTTCACCAGACGGATTCAAAGTCGCAGTCAATGCACGCAGAGGCGCGATATCGGCTTCGCCCAAACTAATGGCCGACAGTCGAACAACCAGAACAGCGAGCGCCGCGCCGGTTAAGAAAAGTCCGTCGCGATTACGTGCAATGCCGAGCTGAAGCGCGCCGGCTAAAACCAGGCCGATCGAAAGCCAGAGCGGAACGAGATCAGCCCTTCGCAAAACGAGCGCAAGTGCCGAGAGCAGAAGAAACGGAACGATCCCGCTGGTCAGGCGAATCCACTGTGGGAGGTGGCGTCTTGGCACGCGCGAAAGCGCCATGCAGAACAGAGGCACCAGCACATAGAGATAGGTCTTCACGCGATACGGATGAAGCGTGAAAAAGATCGCAGGTGGCAGAAGCCATCCCAAAAAGAGTGCGCGAAAATCACGGCGGCGATCGAGAATCAATTCACGAAGCGCGAAAGCGATCATGAGAGTGAAAGGAAAACAGAAGTAGAAAAGCGCGTACCAGAGTGAAGCCGCAGATCCGGTGTTTCCGTTTTTCTTCTCTAAGCTCTCGCGAACGATGTACTCGTCCCAGAATCGAGCGCCATCGAGCTTAAGTACCGCCACATACCAAGCGAGACCGACGACCACACCCCAGACCAGGGCCGCCCAAAACTCCGGGCGTTTCAGGCGCGAGACTCGGCCGCTCATATAAAGATAGAATCCGTACCCCAGCACCCAGAACGCGGAATAGGCCGGGCTTTTCACCCACGCTGCCGCACCGGCAACCGTGAACGCCGCAAAAAGCCAAGGCGTGCGAAAGCGTTCGGTCTGATCGACTGCTTTAAGCCCAAGCCACCAAGCTGCGGCCTGAAAAAGGCAAACGTGAATTTCCATCTGAGCAACGGTCGCGTAAGTCAGCGTGCCCAAAGTCAGAAGAAAAAGTGCTCCAGCATTCCAGCCTGTATGCGGGTCTCTTGCATCGACGCCGTGCCTTGGTGCACCGGCCGAATCCAGGCGAAGAATCGCGTTCAACAGTGCGGCGGTCGCAAAAGCTGCGATGACGGACGGAAGAAGCGCGCCCCAGAAATTCAGACCAAAGACGTCAAAGCCAAGCCACGTCACCCAATATTGAAAGGGCGGTTTGAAGTAGCGGGTCTCGCCCAAGAATCGCGGAAGAAGCCAGCTTCCGGCTTCACGCATCTCGCGCGCGATACTGATGTAGAGTTTTTGATCGCCGGTCCATGGAACACTGTAAGCGCCCAAGCTGATCAGATAGACGGCCGCGAGTGGCAGCCAACGTAAACGAGTGTTCCAAAGCCGAGTCATAGATTCCGCCAGGCATCCAGATTAGATCAGCGGAACACTGAAGCCAAGGGCTTCGACTCGAACTAAGCGGCCTGGCGTTCTTCGGTTTGCGAAGGCGCGACTTCGGGCTCAGCTTCCGAAAGCGCGGCGCTTACAGCGGGCTCGGGAACGAACGGTTCAGTGAGCACGGCAATCCAGAGAACCAGGCAGCTCACGGTCGTGACGAATGCAAATGCCACATAAGCCGGCCCCACCGCGACTCCCATCGCCCAAAGAAGGACGGCTACGATCGAGCTCAGCACAGCAACAAAATGAGGCATGTAGCGACCCATGCGTTGAAGAGAGCAAGTCATGGGCCATGGGCCCGGGGTGAGCGGCTTAAACGAAGCAGAAGAAACGAAAGGCTGACCGGAACGCCTTCATCGATTTGAGATTCGGAACAATGAGAATCACTTCGGTCGAAACGCTTGGCTCGACGACAAAAGAAAGACTCATGCCGCCTTGAATGAGTCCGTAAATCCCAAGCCCTGCGCCCAGATCTTTTTCGGGCGGTGTGTAGTCGAGCTTCTCGTAGTCGCGACGTATGCTTCCAAGAATCGTCGATTTCTTGAGCGAGCCAAACTGATCTTTCACGCTGATAACGACGCGATCTTCTTCTGCACCGTACGAAAGCGTGACGTGTTCTTTCGGCTTTAACGGAAACGCCGAGCCGCGCGGCTGTTTACGACGGTAGAAATTCGCAGTTCCTTCAAGCGGAGCATCGAAAATCGCGTTCATGAGAAGCTCATCCACCGCTTGGGTCGCTTGAGTCGCGAGCAACGGATTGAGCTCACATTTTGTCAGCCATTCTTGAATGATCGGAATCTGAGTGGCGCGTTCTTTCGCATCCTGCAGCTTCACTTGGGTGACCTCGTTCATTTCCCCAAGATACTTTTTCATCCCAAATTCGCGCGCCTTGCCGATTCCACCAATCGTACGCGCGATCAAATCAGCGGCTGGGGCATCAAACTGGCGGCAGATATGATGCGTAAACGTGTTCAGATTGAACATGAACGCCGTCTTGTTCAGCGCCTGATCCGAAAGCAGGAACGTACGGTGCGGCTTGCCCCACTCCTGCAGCACTTGCGTGATTCTTCCGATCGAAAGCGGGTGGGCGACGTTGATCGCGTTCTTGTGATCGATGTCCCAGAATACAGTGGCTTCCTTTTGCTTCGGGTCGCCGATGTAGCGCTTGAGATCCGTGACGCTCTTGCACTCGAAAACCTCGATCGGCGTCGACGAATTGGTCAGGGCGGTAATCTGGGCCGCGACCTTCTGCGCAAAGGATAGATCTTCAGGACGTTCTGATACGACGACGATATTTCCCATCTTTTGCTCCGGAGTATTCCAAAGTATAGAGTACGCGAATGGCTGAACTCAATCCCCTTCCCCCTCGATTCGTCCTCGATGTGCACTTAGGCAAGCTGGCCCGGCACTTGAGAATGCTGGGTTTTGACTCGCTCTGGCACCCCGACTATCAGGACGACGTTCTTGAGCGACTGGCGATCGACGAAGGGCGGGTGCTTCTGACCCGCGACCGCGAGCTGCACGAACGGACTCTCAAGACCGCGCGCAGCCACTATGTTCAGGCCATCGAGCCCTCCGCGCAGCTCCTGGAAGTTTTGAAGGCGTTTTCGATGATCGAGCGAGTCCGCTCGGGGCAGGGTTTTCTGACCCGTTGTATGGAGTGTAACTCCCCCATTTTGCCTATGAAGGCCCATCATCTAACGGATCGCGTGCCCGAACACGTGCTCCAGCAGCACGAGGATTTCTTTCTCTGCCCACGCTGTGAGCGGGTCTATTGGAAGGGCACTCACTGGACGAGAATGCATGACTGGGTCCAGAAACTCATCGAAGGTGCCGTTTCGAACTAAGGCCAGAACGCACCACTGGCTTTTGACCTGCTTCAAAGCCTTGAAATGATTCAATTCATTTTGAAAACCCCTTGGCACTCCGATTGCTCAATGGCCACTCCGGGGAGCACGCCCCAGGAGCAGCAATGAAAAAAGAAACAGGAAAGATTTCAAAGAGATTGGCGCTGGCAGCGCTGTCCTTGGCCCTCACTTCTTCGGCAGAAGCTTTTGCCCAAGTCGAGCTGGGGCAAATCGCGGTCGGCGGAACGGGGTGCCCAGCCGGGACCGCGATGGTCTTGCTCTCGCCAGACCTGCTTTCGGTCCAGGTCCGATACTCCCAGTTTGAAGCCGTCGCCGGCGGAACACGCGGGATCGATCGCAAAGCCTGTTCACTCGCCATCCCCCTGCAGCTTCCACCTGGTTTGAGCGTCGCTCTGATTAATGCCCGCTATGTCGGCATCGCTGACGTCTCGGATGGCGCTTCCGCTCAGATCACCACCGAAAGCTTCATCGCCGGATCCCAAGGTCCAAAAGTCTCACGAACCATCACTGGCCCTGCTCAGGGCGGATTCATGGTCGTCTCGTCTGTCGATACCGATCAGCGGATTTTTTCGGGATGCGGTGAGTCTGTCATCCTGCGTACCAACACCAGCGTCGTCGCCCAGAGTTCTGGCGCGCCGGCTCGGATTCGCATCGAAGCGTCGGATCTTCAGGCCGGCGTCGTCTACGACCTGAGCTACCGTGGCTGCGGCCCTAATCCGTATCCGGTTCCGACCCGTTCGCCGGTCGTCGTCCCAACAGTGGTTCCGACCATAGTCCCAACGGCTCTCCCGACTGCCGCTCCGACTTCGGGACCCACCGGACTTCCGACTGTCGTTCCCGGAACCACTCCAACGGACTTGCCGACCTCAGTGCCTACCAGCGCACCGACGCTCTCGCCTGAGCCAAGCCCGATTCCAACGATTACACCCAGCACGATCCCTCTGCCGATGCCAACTGCCGTCCCTACGGTCGTTCCGCCGAGTGATCCGATCTTGGTTCTTTCACTCAAACTTTCTCTGAAGCACCGCCACGAGCTTCGCGTCAGCGAACTTGCGGCCCAGATTCGCGCGAATCTCGGAGCTCACCGAATCAAAGCTGCGACGCTGATCATCAGCACTGCCAAACGCGCGAAGGTAAGCGTTCTGAGGGGCGATCTGGTGCTCAGTGCTGAAAGGCTTCACAAAGAGCGGAAAGAAATTCGTCTCGACCTAAACGCGAATCCAGCTGACGCAAGCGAACTCGTCGTGAAGACAAAAGGTCGCGTCGAGCTTGTGACGCTTCGCCTAGACTTGACGAGATAAGCGCGGCGCCCGCTGCAAGTGTTTGTTACAATGAAATCGGGAGCACTCGATCTCATGTCCGGAAAACCTAGAAAAAAGCCTGGAAAAAAACAGCCCCTCGTAACGTCAGATATCGACCCGACCGTGATGACTCCGCTAGCGGAAAGCACGGCCACGTTTTCGAAATGGCGCCCACATCCGTGGCATGGCATTCCGGTCGGTTCGAATCCGCCCCTGCACGTTACCGCGTATATCGAGATCACTCCGTTCGACAGCATCAAGTATGAAGTCGATAAATCCAGCGGCTACCTTCGTGTCGATCGCCCCCAGAGAACTTCCTCGCTTCCGCCTGCCCTCTACGGATTCGTTCCGCAAACCTATTGCGGTGAACGGGTTCGAGCATTGGCGCCCGGCGCGGTTCGTGGAGACGGCGATCCGCTCGATATTTGCGTGTTGAGCGAAAGACCGATCAACCGTCCCGAAGTCCTAGTCCCGGCGCGCGTGATTGGCGGACTTCGCATGATTGACCGAGGCGAAGCCGACGATAAAATTATCGCCGTGGTCGAGAGCGACCCTTATTACAAGGATGTGATCGACATTCGCGATCTCTCCCCCGTCATTCTTCAGCGGCTCGAGCATTACTTTCTGACTTACAAGCTGAAGCCAGGCGAGAAATCCATCGTCCACATCGATGCGACCTACGGCCGTAAAGAAGCCTCAAAAGTCATTCTCGCTTCGATGGAAGATTACCGCGCTGAATTTATTTCGCGCGCTGAGCTGCGCGGTTTGCAATCGGCGGATGATAAATCATCTGAATGATCACGCCGTCCGGGTCTTTTAGGTAAAACGAGCGCGCACCGTCGCGATGCGATTTGATTTCTTTTTCGATCGGCACGCCGTGGCTTTTCATCCACGCGTACCATTCGTCGACGGATTCGAGCGTCGGAAGCATGAAGCCCAGGTGATCCAGCCGCTGCGGGTCTTTACATTCGGTTGGCCCTTCGGAACCTGCCGCGACACCCTGATTGAACTCGTGGAGGGCCAAATTGTCGTGCCCCCCGCTGGTCAGATAAATATTCTGAGCATCGGGCTCCCACTCGAGCTCCATCTTGAGGACCGTCATGTAGAAAGCCTTCGACTTTTGAGCGTCGGAGACGTTGATGGCTGCGTGTCTGAGACCTAGGGTTTGCATGCGAAGGGGCCTGCTTTCAAAGGTAGGAATGCCAGAGCCCGTCGTGGTAGGCAATATGGCAGCATGAGCGACACGAAAACGCCTCCACTTTCCCCGGGCCCGAACTCACCCTTTCTTTGGGTGGCGTGCCAGCCGGGGGCTGAAAAGGCCCTGAAGGGCGAACTGGCCCGCGAGCACCGCGACTTGCGCTTCGCGTTTTCCCGTCCTGGGTTCGTGACTTTCCGAAGCCCGACGCCTCTCGATATCGATTTTGAGCTGAGCTCAGTTTTCGCTCGTGCGTATGGACTTTCTCACGGGCGCTTCACGGGTGTCGCCGGTGCGGAAGGTATCTCGTGGGACACTCTCGTTACCGACGCCTCACGCTGGGCGAACGAGTCTGGATTTCCACTTCACGGCCACCTTTTTGAGCGGCCCCAGTTTGTGAACGGCGAAGAGCCGCTCAGCTATGTACCGGGCGCTTGGCTTGGAGAGGCGCGAGCTGCTTTTGAAAAAGGCGGATGGACTCTTGATGCTGGGCCGACGAAACACGGGCAGATCGTCGTCGATTTGATTCTCGTCGAAGACGGTGAGATCTGGCTCGGCGCCCATCGTCAGCTCCCACCCCACACTGCTTTTCCAGGCGGGGTTATTCCAGTTACTCTTCCCGAAGGTGCGCCGTCGCGTGCGTATCTCAAGCTTGAAGAAGCGATTCGTTGCTTTGATCTTCCCCTTCGATCGGGCGATCACGCCATTGAAGTCGGAGCGTCCCCCGGCGGCGCAGTGTTTGCGCTTCTCGAGCGCGGACTGAAAGTGGTTGGCATTGATCCGGCCGCAATGGATCCAGGGGTTGTTAAGAAAGGCGGAGACAGCTTCATGCACCTCCCCTTTTCCGCGTACGACATTCAGCCGGAAGACCTGCCTGAAAAAATGGAATGGCTTCTGCTCGATATGAACGCCGACCCGCGAATCTCGCTTAAACTCACCGAGCGCATCGTCGCGATGATTGGCGATCAGCTCTTGGGCGTTATCTTTACGTTGAAGCTCAATCGCTGGGGGCTCGCAGTCGAAGTTCCCGAATGGATTGAACAAACCCGTTCCATGGGGATGACTCGCGTCAGAGCGCTTCAGCTCTCTTCTAATAAGCAGGAAATCTGTGTCACTGGACTCACGCGGCGGGGCTTGTTGAGAGTCACTGGGGCGCGGTAAGCTAGAGAACGTATGGCAAAGAAAATCACCGTCTACACCATGGACTACTGCCCCTACTGCGAGCGCGCGAAAGCGCTGCTAAAACGCAAAGGGTTCAACTTCGAAGAAGTACGCGTCCCTCAAGACGACGACAAAGCTTGGGACGATTTGTACAAGCTCTCGGGAATGAAAACGATGCCGCAGATATTCAACGGCGACGCACTCGTCGGCGGATACAACGAACTCGCGGCCTTGGATCAAAAAGACGGTCTCGCTTCGCTGAAGTAAAGTCGCGGGAATGCCTGGCCCACAATGACTGGCCGGCTCAGTCTCCGCCGCTAGATGCCGACAAACAGAAATTATTTTTTAAAAATCGTCGCAGAGTCCGGAAGCCGGACGCGCACGATCAAGTAAAGCGTGATAGAACACCCGGGAATTTTTATTCGCGGAGGTTTTATGAAAAGTCGATTTGCTCACCTAGATCGGGACTCGCTATTGAGCGGAATTCGCCATGCGCGCTCTGAAGAGAAACGGATTCTTTCCGATCTGCTTCAGTATTTGGCCGAGATTGATCGTCGAAAGTCATATATCGAATGGGGATATTCGAACCTCTTCGCTTTTTTGATTCGTGAGCTCGGATACGAAAAGTCGAGTGCTTATCGGCGGCTTTTGGCACTGCGGGCGCTCCGTTCAAATCCCGAAGTCGATAAGAAATTGCGAACAGGAGAGTTGAATCTCTCGACTCTTTGCCAGGCTCAGCAGGTCATTCAGGCCGAGCAAAAGGTTAGAAATATACCTGCCGACGAGCGACGAAGCATTTACCAACTCGTCGAAAACCGTTCTCAACGAGAAGCGGAAAGAGCGTTGGTCGATGCCTATCCGCACACTTCTCAAATGCTCAAAAACGAAAGACTCAATCGGCCTACGGAACGCGCGGTTCCGGGAGGACTGAGAGAAATTCGCTGGATGATCCCCGAGGAACTTGCGGACGGTTTGGAACGACTCAAGGACTTGAGATCACAGGCTTGCTTTGATCGTGACCCAGTTAAGCTTCTCGGATGGCTTGTCGATCTTGGACTCGAGCAAATCGATCCTGTGAGACGAGAATCACGCCGACAAAATCGAAAAGTCCGCCAGGCCCGGCCGAGTTCCGCTGCGGAACCGAGTGTTTCGAGTTCCGCTGCGGAACCGAGTGTTTCGAGTTCCGCTGCGGAACCGCACAAACCCACGATGACTCAGCAACGCCCTATCAACCGAAGAGCGATCTCCCGCCCCCTTCGCGACTTCGTATACGGCCGCGGAGGCGGGAGGTGCGAGTATGTATCGCCAGCAACTGGACGAAAATGCGAGAGCACTCACGCACTTGAAGTTGATCACATTATTCCGGTTACAGCCGGCGGGGCGAGCACAAAAGAAAATCTACGCCTTCTTTGCGACTCGCACAATCGAGCACGAGCTCGTGCGGGGTAATCGCCCCAACAGAAATTCTATAATCCAAAGAGTTCGAACCATTTTTCAGCGATGAGATACTGCTCGCGCTGATCAAAGGGATCTTCAGAAATCACGAGTGGCGCTTGGCGCCGAGTGCCCTTGTTTCGCGATGGTGCGCTCAACGCCTTTCGCGCTCCCTCGGCATGGCGCTTTTGCCAAATACGATTCGTCGTTACGACGAAT